>Ga0316220_1001037_pt1 | contig 33392 bp, 23 predicted proteins | sample TBH18005metaG_FD_203632 | JGI IMG/M metagenome (GOLD analysis project Ga0316220, IMG submission 203632) | Freshwater microbial communities from Trout Bog Lake, Wisconsin, USA - TBH18005 | ecosystem: Environmental > Aquatic > Freshwater > Lake > Hypolimnion/Profundal zone | place: USA: Wisconsin... | reverse complement strand
AAGGAATACAAGGACACGCCGGAGACCGGCGTTTTCACAAACCCCGCTACGCCGGTTCAGCAGAAGCAGCGCGTCAATCCCTGAATTCGAGCTTATCGAGAAGGATATACCAGCCATTGGTAGTCCGGCCCTGGATTCCAAGTCGATAGGCGGGGTTGGCGTCCTTGACATCCAGGAACAAGCCGACCGCCAATTTGCAGGGTCCAGATGAGGCCGAGGAAAACGTTGCGGCTACGGTTTCGATCGTGTTGGCCTCCGGTTGCCATTTCTCGGGTTTGCTGTCCGTCAGCCATTGTTGCTCGAGGATCCGATCTTGCTGGTCGAGGAGGCCGATGGCGACGTGGCAGGGCTCGTACACCGGAGCCACCCCGTCGTTCAACCATCGCCATTGGACGGAGAACGGCTTCCCCGGCTTGAGCTTGGTGGGGACGGTTGCCTCCTGGAGAATGAAGTGGTAACCGACCCGGTTGCCCAACATCCGGCAGAAGTCAGCGTTTTCCTGGAAGATCTGCGGGTTCCACTGCATATAGCTGGGCTTGCCGGCTTTGAAGTAGGTGTTGAGCAACAGGTCGGGCTTCCACCATCCGTTCTTCTTCATCTCGGCATAGCCGTCGCAATACTCGAAGACGGCGGGGTGATGGCCGTACGCGCGGGAGCATTCAGAGCCGTCCTTGGACCACACGCTCAAGATGCCATCGCGGCGGATGCCCGCACCGTGGCTGACCGCCCAATCATAAACGGCGTCGTACAGGCTGCTCCCCCAGACGATCATGAGTTGAGTATGAGGAAACGCCTCGAAATAGGGCAGGAGGTAGTTGGTCTTCAGGTTGTCAGGCGGCGTAAGAATAATGCCGGGAGCTTTGAGCATGCCGATGTGTCCCTCTCCCCAGTTGCCGTAAGCGCGGATGTCGAGGAAGGCGATGTCCGGGTTGCCGTCGTAATGCTGGCCGAGCGCTTGGACGAACGCCTTGAGTTTCCGGAGAAACACGGGATCATCCCAGGTCTTGGGGATGATTTGCTGGCCGGTGGGCGAAGAGTCGTCGGGAACGGCCAGCGGGACGGCGCCAGCATCGAAGACCCATTTGGGCGTGACGTACTGCCCCAAACCGGTGCTGACGCTCATTACCCCGAAGGCGGTCTTCTTGCCGTGGCGTTTGAACTGGCGGATGAAACCATCAATGTCGGCCCAATTAAACTGGCCTTCCTTCGGCTCCAGGACCGACCAGGCCCACCGGGTATAGCCGATGGCGATGTAGTCTTTGGTGTATTGGTCGGAGCCGTAGTACTGCACCCAGCCTTTGCCCGGATTGAGCAGCAGTGTGTCGTCCTTGGCTGGACGGACGACGGTGGTCCCAATCTGATTGGTCGGGGTGGGTGGTTGGGCGGGAATTTCAGCTAACGGGGCCAGCAGCGAAAAACTGCAGACAGCCAGGCCGATCAGCGCGTTCGTTTTCATCGCTTTGCCGTGGCCGACGGCGAGCGGTTCGGCGCTGAATCCAGCCCGTTGGGCACCCGTTCCTGGATATCGGCGGCTGCGCGTCGTGGTGCGGGCGTTAACCGCGAGAAGTCGTTCACGGCCAAAGGGTGGATAAGGCGTCCACTGAGGTCAAGCACAAGGGCAGGGCAGGCGGATCTATTTAGTGTGACGCCAAGAGCCGAAGGGACGGTTACGGGGCAAGGCTCGAATGATGGCACGACTGGCTTGGGCTTTGACAGGATGAACAGGATTCACAGGATGGCGACCGGTTAGAGGCCGCTATCCTCGAGTCGAGAGGTTGCGGCAGCGCTGGCAGGGCAACGAACGGAAGCTCCTCTTCAGTGATGGCGGAATGGGTCGCCGCCCAGGCGGGTACGTTCCACCCTTGCGCGTCCGGCACCAATGAGCGCATCTTTGAGAACGAAACCGTTATGACCGCCCATCACCTATCGCCAACTCTCGTCGAGGTTCCCGATTCGGGAGTCAAAATGCCTGTCCTTTTCGTCGGCCACGGAAGTCCCGTGAACGCGGTTGAGGATAACGAGTTTAGCCGGGCTTGGGCGGAGGTCGCCCAGGCGCTGCCGACGCCCCGGGCGATTCTCTGCATCTCCGCGCACTGGGAGACGAACGGCACCCAGGTCACCGCGATGGCGCGGCCAAGGACCATCCACGATTTCTACGGCTTTCCGGCGGCGCTCGTTCAGAAGCAATATCCCGCTCCGGGGTCGCCTGACCTTGCCCGGCTCGCTCAGACCATCGCGGACCCGGCGCCCATCGGACTCGATCTGGCATGGGGACTGGATCATGGGGCATGGTCGGTCTTGTGCCGGATGTTTCCCCAGGCGGACATCCCGGTCGTGCAGATGAGCTTGGACGGCATGAAAGCCCCGATTTCGCACTACGAGTTGGGCCGTGAGCTGGCCGGGCTGCGCAAGCGGGGCGTGTTGATTATCGGCAGCGGGAACGTGGTGCACAATCTGAGGGAGGTCATCTGGCAGGACACCGCCTTGGACTGGGCGGTTGAGTTCGATGCGCGAATAGCTCAGGCCGTCCGAGCGCGTGAGCACGATTCGATCATTCACTACCAGGGGTTCGGTCGGGCGGCAAGGCTAGCCGTGCCTACCGCGGAGCACTTCCTGCCGCTGCTTTATGCGCTGGCCATGCAGGACGAGGGCGATGAAGTTCGCTTCTTTGCCGAGAAGGTGACTTTGGGTTCGATGTCCATGCGCTCGATGAGGATTGGCTGAGCACGAGGGTGCTCCGGCGGCTTCCCTGGGAAGCGCTTGCTCTGCCGCGGCGGCCCATGGCTGGTTCGCGCCTCCGGCGTGGGGAGGTACCGCTTGACGTGCACAGTGCCGCTTGGCAGCTTGCGGTTCGGATGACTGCGCCACGAACCGAAAATGACTCATGCCTGAGCTAGACAGCCGCCAATTGATGGCCAACGCGCTCGGGGCGCGGACGGTTATCCCGGCCTTCAACATCCCCTACCTGGCGATGATGGAGCCGGTGGTGGAGGCTTTGCGGGACGCGAACTGTTTTGGGTTCATCGCGGTGGCTCGCCTGGAATTCATCAAGTTCCAGGCCCGATCGATACGGGCGGTCCGGGAGGAGTATGAGCGGCGCAACGGTAGGCACTATACGCGGCTGCACCTGGACCATGTTCCGGTGATCGATGAGGACCAGCAGCGGATCCAGTTCGTGGCGGAGATTAGCGAGGCCCTCGAACTGGGATATGATTCTGTGATGGTGGACGGCAGCCGGCTAAGCCTGGAGGAGAACATTGTTGCCACGAAGAACATCGTGGAGTTGGCGCATGCCAGGAAGGTCCCCGTCGAAGCCGAACTGGGGGCAGTGATGGGGCACAGCGACGGGCCGATGCCGTCTTACGAGGAATTGTTTGCCAGCGGGCAGGGGTTCACGGACCCGGAAGAGGCCCGCCGGTTCGTGCACGAAACGGGCGTGGATTGGCTGTCGGTGGCCGTGGGCAGCGTCCACGGGGCGATCACGGGAGCCAAGCGGCACGAGCATAAAATCGCGGCTCGGCTGAACCTGGGGCATCTGGGCCGGATATTTGAGCGGACCGCGATCCCGCTGGTGTTGCATGGCGGCACGGGTATTCGAAAAGAGTTCATTTTGGGTGGCATCCAGCAGGGGATTGCCAAGATCAACATCGCGACGGCGATCCGGCAGCCGTACGAACGGCGGATGGAGGACTCGCTCACGGCGGCTGGTCAGGCCGTCTATGACGCCACGCGGGCGGTGATCCGGGAGGATCTGGAGATCGAGAACTCCGCACCGATCATCAATCGTCCGGCGGGTTCGGGCCAAAGCGGTTGATCGCGCCAACCCCGATACAGGATGAGCACCCTAGGTTTGGATATCGGCACCTCCGGCGGCAAGGCCGTCGTCTTCAATGAGGAAGGGGACGTGGTGGCCTGGGCGTCGCGGTCTTATGCCCTCCGCAGCCCGCAGGCTGGCTGGTGGGAGTTGGAGGCGGAGGAAGTCTGGGGTTGCTGCGCGGAGTGCATTCGGGAGGCGGCCGGCAAGGCGGGGACGCCGGTCCGGGCGCTGGGCATCTGCAGCCAAGGGGAGGCGTTTGTGGCGGTGGACTTGCAGGGGCGGGCGTTGTCGCCCGCCATGGTGTCGTCGGACATTCGTGCGGCCGAGATCGTGGGGCAAGCGATCGCGGCGCAAGGGGTTGACTTTTTTTACCGTCGAACGGGCCACACGCCGCATTCGTTGTTCTCGTGGTTCAAACTGCTTTGGCTGCGGGAACACCAACCGGAGGTGTGGCGGAGGGCGCACCAGTTTCTCTGTTTCGAGGATTTCGCGCAACGCCGGCTGGGACTGGATGCGGCGATCTCGTGGCCGCTGGCGGGGCGCACGATGCTGTTCAATCCGGAGACTCATGAATGGAGCGCGGAGTTGCTGGAGTTGGCGGGGCTGACGCCGGATCGGCTGGCGCGCCCCTTGGCTTCCGGGGCGGTGGCCGGCGAGATTCCCCGCAGGATTGCCCAGGACCTTGGCCTGGCTGCGGGTTGCCAGGTGGTCAGCGGGGGGCATGACCAGGTCGCAGCCGCGCTGGGAGCCGGGGTGGCCGCCGCGGGACAGGCGCTCTATGCCATGGGCTCGGTCGAGTGTGTGGTGGCCGTATCGGACCGTTACCGGCTCAGCGAGGGGCTGCGTTCGGCGAACCTCTGCACCTACGACCACACGGTTCCGGGCTGCCGCGCGCATTTGGCTTACAACCTTACGGGATCGAACCTCCTGGCCTGGTATCGGGATCAGTTCGCCGCCGAGGCAGCCCCCGCCACGGGATCGGTTTATGACTGGATGTTTGGCCAGATGCCGAAGTCGCCGACGGATCTGCTGGTGTTGCCCTACTTCACGGCCACGGGCACGCCCCACTTCGATCCTCGCGCCCGCGGGGCCATCCTCGGTTTGGAGTTCCGCCATACGCGGTTCGATATTTTGGCGGCGATGATCGAAGGGTTGGCGTTCGAGATGCGGCTCAACCTGGAATTGCTGGCAGCCCAGGGAATCGTGGTGAACCAGTTTCGCGCTACGGGTGGCGGGACCCGCAATCGGGCCGCGCTCCAGATCAAGGCCAATGTGTTGCAAGCCCCGATCACGCCCACGCAGGAAAGTGAAGGGGGTTGTCTGGCTATGGCCCTGTTGGCGCGGGCCGCCTTGGACCAGCGGCCGATCCAGGACTACCTGGCGTCCTGGATCAAGCTGGGCCAACCGGTCGCGCCGGACCCGGGCCCGCGCCCGGCCTACGACGAGAGCTACGGCCGGTATCGGCAACTTTACGCTACGCTGAACCCGCTGCTCCACCCTGGTGCCAGGAGGTGAAGCCAGGTGCACCCCAACGAGGGGTTTGCTGGGGGCAGGCTAAGCGGTGTAAGTGCTGGAGGCGACGGAGCCGCCCCGGCCGGTCCAATTGGTATGGAAGAACTGGCCGCGAGGGTGGTCCAGGCGTTCGTAGGTGTGGGCGCCGAAATAATCGCGTTGGGCTTGCAACAGGTTGGCCGGGAGCCGCTGGCTGCGGTAGGAATCGTAAAACGCCAGGGCGGTGCTGATGGCGGGCACGGGGATGCCTTTCTTGACGGCGGTGGCCACCACGTTCCGCCAGGACCGTTGGGACTCCTTGATGGCTTTTCGGAAAAACGGATCGAGGAGCAGGTTGGTCAGGGCCGGGTTCTGGTCGAAGGCCTCCTTGATCTTGCCGAGGAAGACGCTGCGGATGATACAGCCGCCGCGCCACATCAGGGCAATGCCGCCGTAATTGAGGTTCCAGCCATATTCCTTGGCTGCGGCGCGCATGAGCATGTAGCCCTGGGCGTAGGAGCAGATCTTGGAGGCGTAGAGGGCCCGGCGAACATCCTCGATGAACTTCTGCCGATCGTTGCGGATGGCCGGGCGGGGGCCTTTGAGTTTTTTGGACGCCGCCACGCGTTCGTCCTTGAGCGCAGAAATACAGCGGGCATAAACCGCCTCGGCGATCAACGTGATCGGAATGCCCAGGTCTTGCGAGGAGATGACGGTCCACTTGCCGGTGCCCTTTTGGCCGGCGGTGTCCAGGATTTTATCCACGAGCGGCAGTCCGTCGGTATCCTTGAAGGCCAGGATGTCGCGGGTGATTTCGACGAGGTAGGAGTTGAGTTCGCCTTCCTGCCATTGGGCGAAGACCTGGTGTAGTTCGTCGGCGGTCAGGCCCAGACCCGTCTTCATGAGATGGTAGGCTTCGCAGATGAGCTGCATGTCGCCGTACTCGATGCCGTTGTGAATCATTTTCACGTAATGGCCGGCGCCGTTCTCGCCGACCCAGTCGCAGCAAGGGACGTCGTGGTCCACTTTGGCCGAGATCGCCTGGAAGATATCTTTGACATGGGGCCAGGCGGCGGGCGATCCGCCGGGCATAACGCTCGGGCCGCGGCGGGCGCCTTCTTCACCGCCGGACACCCCGGTGCCGATATAAAGCAGGCCCTTGGACTCGACGTAGTGGGTGCGTCGGGAGGTATCTTCGAAGAGCGAATTCCCGCCATCGATGATGATATCGCCCGCCTCGAGGTGGGGCAGCAATTGCTCGATGAATTCATCCACGGGTTTGCCGGCCTTGACCATGAGCATCACCCGGCGGGGCCGTTTGAGCAGTCCGGCCAGTTCCTCATAGGAATGCGCCCCGATGACGTTGGTTCCCTTGGCCTCGTGGTTCAGGAACTCATCGACCTTCGACACGGTGCGGTTGAAGGCGGCCACGGTGAAGCCGTGGTCGTTCATGTTCAGGATCAGGTTCTGGCCCATCACGGCCAGCCCAATGACGGCAATATCAGCTTTCGCTTCCATAGTGTGGTGTTCCGGTTTTGGATGAAGGAGTCTGGTTTCTAGCCGCCGAGTTGAACGCGTTTGTCGGTTTCGAGCAAGGTTTTGAGGGCGGGCCAATCCACCTCGTTCATGTCCTTAAAGGCGTTGAGGTAAACGGCGACGACCTCGGGGGGATATTTGGCCAGGAGGGCCTCGACTGCAGTTTGGAGCTTGGCCTCCTCGACCGACTCGGGCAGATCTTCAACAATGCCGTCTTTATGAACGATGCCGAGGCTGTCCAGGAAATCGACGAGCATGGCGTTTTGCTTTTTGAGCAGCCAGGACCGGAGGAGGTTGCCGCTGATCATGTCGAGGGCGGGGCGGCTCAGGGTGGCGATGATGGTGGCGTCGCGCTGGGCGCGGGGTTGGCGCTCCAGGAAGACCGGTCGGACTTTTCGGGCCTGCGCCACGGCTCCCATAGTGGCGCGGTAGAGCGGTTTGTCCGTCTCGAAGACGAAGGTGAGGATCTCCGTCGCCAGGCCGGGCGACATAAAGCCGAGGAGTTCGTGTGAAGCGAGCATGTTCGTCTGTTTTCTGAGTTGGTGTTTAGAAAATCTGCGGTGGCCAGGTTATCCCACCGTCGTGATAAAGAGTTTATGCTTCTTTGCCAGGCGTGCGCAAGCCTCCTGTTCGAGCAGGAGTGATTTGCCTTGCTCGAAGGCCAGGCCGGAAGCGCGGGAGGCGGCGCAGACCTCGAGGGTGCGCGGGCCAATACAGGGTATGTCGAACCGCCAGTCGTGATGTTCCTTGGCGACTTTTACGGCGATGGCGCCGCCCTTTTTCCCGGCCAGTTCACCGCCCCGCGCCAGGCACTGATCGGTTCCCTCGAAGCCCTCGACGGCCAGGACGGTGCCGTCCTTGACCACGGCGGTTTGCCCGATTTCGAGGCGGGAAACTTCCTTGGCGATGCGATAGCCGAAGTCGACATCGGCTTGTTGCGCGGTCGACAAGGCGGGACCCAGGCGGAACCCGGCTCCCGGCATCAGCGGTTTCAGCCACGGCGTCGCGGGGATGAGTTCGACTCCGTCTTTCTTCAGTTCGTCGGCGATGGCGCCGAAAATGGTGTGGGCGTTTTTTTCCTTGAGCCGGAACAGCAGGGCCACGGCGCGGAGGTCCGGTCGCACCTCGTAGAGGTTTCGCGGAGCGATCTGGCCTGCCATCACGCATTGGGTGACGTTCCGGTCGGTAAAGGCCCCGATCATTTTAGATAACTGCCCGACGCGGACCCAGACAATATCGTCCACCAAGGCCGCCAGCGCGGGGTCGGTTTCACCCTCGAAGGCGACCGCGACCAGGCGTTTGACACCCATCTGCCGGGCTTGCCGGGCGAAGATCAGCGGCAGGGAGCGGTTCCCCGCGATGAGGCCCATGGTCTCCGGTTGGGCGGTCATAGGTTGCGGAGCGGTCGATGTGAGGAGGAGGATTTCACGCCGATGGGGTCCATGGTTTTCCCGGAGGGGATCCTAGTTGTCTGGCCGGAACACTGATTGCGGAGTAACGGTCCATCGGAAGAGATGCGGAGGGGCGCCTATTTGACGCCGTTGACGAGGGGGGCCAGTCCCTGAATCCTCACTTCGAGGCGGTCGCCCGAGGCGATCGGCCCGATCCCGCTTGGGGTGCCGGTGAGGATGACATCCCCGGGCAGCAACGTCAGGTTGGTGGAAATAAAGCTCACCACCTGGTGGCAATTAAAGATAAGCTGGCTGGTGCGTGAGTTCTGGCGCAACTGCCCATTTTGGTAGAGCTCGATGGTGAGGTCGCGCGTATCCAGTTTGGTTTCGATATAAGGCCCCAGCGGGGTAAAGGTATCGAAGGATTTGGCCCGCGCCCATTGGCTTTCGGCGTGCTGGATGGTGCGATCGCTGATGTCTTGGGCGGCGGTATAACCCAAGATGTAGCGGGGTGCCGCCGCCGGGGTGACGTTGCGGGCTCGCCGACCGATCACGATGGCCAACTCCGCCTCGTAATCCGTGCGGTGGGCGGGGAAGGGGATTTCGATCTTGCCCCCGTCGGCCAGGAGGGAGGAGTTGGCTTTGAACCAAAACAGCGGCTCGCGCGGCAACGGGAGATTGGTTTCGCGCGCATGGTCCAGGTAGTTCAGCCCCACGGCGATGACCTTCGACGGGGTAACGGGAGTGAGCGTCTTTAACCCCTTGAGCGGAATGCCTTTGCGATCGAAGGTGGGCGCGCCGAAGACATCCCCGCCCAGGCGGAAAAGCTCACCCTCCACCACCTTCGCGTAGAAAATCTCGTCGTGCTTCTGGAATCGGCCAATGGCTGCCATAGTGTGCCGACTGGATAGCAGGACCGAGCTCTGGGGGCAAGGCGAAAGAGGAGGCGATGATGGGGTGGGAGGCGAGTCGGGTGGCTGAGGTTAGCCGAGTTGGGCCGCGTAAGGAGCCATGGGCGAGACTGGGGGCATGGGGTTTGGGGGCGCGCCTTGGAGGGTGACGGTGGTTTGCGGGAAGGGGAGGTGTATGCCGTCCTTGAGGAACCGTTGGTGGGCTTGTTCGAGGAGGTCGCACTTGAGGGTGTAGGCGGCCTCGAGGTGGGGGGCCCAGAGGTTGAGGGTGAGCACGACGCCGGCGGGGCCGACCTGGGTGACGGGGCAACCGGTGACTTGTTGGGCCAGTGGGTGGGCGCGAGCCAGTTCGAGCAGGATGGCACGGGCCTGGTTGAGGTTGGCCTGACAACTGATGGGGAAGGGGATGGAGCAGAGCGCGCGGGGGTCTTCGCCGGTGAGGTTGACGGTGGTTTGGCTGGCCATGAGGCTGTTGGGTACGACGATGCGCCGATTGTCGTCGGTTTTAAGGATGGTGTAGCCGAGGTTGAGACTTTCGACTTCGGCGGTTTCCAGGCCCGAGGGCGTGGCAAGTTGGAGGCGGTCGCCCACATTGAAGGGGCGGTAAAGGAGGAGGGAAATGCCGGAGATAAGGTTGCCGAGGGTACTTTGGGCGGCGATGCCGACCACGACGGAGATGACGCTGACGCTGGCGAGCCAGGCGGTGCCGAGGTGAGAGAGGGCCGGAACGAGGTGGGCGTAGGAAATGAAGGCAAAGAGATAGACGCCGATCTGGGCTAACTGGCCGAGAAATCTGACCGTGGTGCGGTCCACGAGCGCGCGTTTGTCATAGGCCAGCAGGCGGTGGATGGCCAACCGCAAGGCGCGGCCAACGATCCACGCCAGGAAGGCAAAGACGAGGGCATAGATGAAGGCGCCGAGACTCGTTGTGGGGTCGGCGAAGTCTCCCGCCTTAAAGTGGTCGATGAGATTGATGAAGCCGTTCATGGGGGACGATGCTCAGAGTTCGCGCAAGGCGGTAGCGATGGGGAGGCGCGCGGCGCGGAGGGCGGGGAAGAGGCCGCCGACCATGCCGATGAGGGTGGCCCACAGGATGCCGCTGGCGAGCAGGTGTGGGGTGACCTGGAAGGCGAAGGTGACCTGGCTGAAGCTCTGCCAATTCATGGTGGAGGTCTGATGGCCGTTGAAGACGGCGTAGGCGAGGGCGGCACCGAGAGCGCCACCCGCGAGGGCCAGGACGAGGGATTCGAGCATTACGGAGGCAATCACCGCGGCACGTCCAAAGCCCAGAGCGCGGAGGGTGGCGATCTCGCGGGTGCGGGTGGAGACCGAGCTGTACATAGTGTTGAGGGCGCCAAAGACGGCGCCAACCGCCATGAGGCCGGCGATGAGATAGCCGAGGGTGGTGATGAGCTTGGTGATCAGGGTGGATTGGTCGGCGAAATAATCGGTCTGGCGCGACACCTTCACGCTCAAACGCGGGTCGGTCGTCAGGGTATCCTTGAACTTATCGAACGCGGCGGGCGAGGCGAGCTTAGCGTAGACGGATTGGAAGGTGTCGCCGCGTTCATAGGCCTGTTGGAGGACACTGGCATCGGCCCAGACTTCGGATTCCGCCGCCCCGCCGCCGGCGGTGAAGGCGCCGGCCACGAGCCAGTCGGCGCGGCCGACGCGCAGGGTTTTGCCCACGTCGAGGCCCGCGAATTGGCGCAGGGCGCCGGCGCCGACCATGATCTCGTTATTTCCGGGCTCGAAAGCGCGACCCTGGATGATTTTGAATTGGTCGCGGACATAGCGGGCCTGGCGTTCGACGCCGCGCAAGGGGACGTTGGCATCGGTGCCGGTGGCACGTTTGGGGAGGTCGATGATGACAAAGAGCTCGGCGGAGCAGATGGCGCCGTCGGCGTTCCGAGCTAGGCCCGGTGCATCGGCGATGATGCGGACGCTCTCACGATCGAGCCCGCTGGACATCTCGGCGTCGGCCCCGCTGCGGAGGATGATGGCGGCATCCGGTGCGCCCGAGGCGCTGAGGGTGCTCTTGAAGCCGGCGCCCATGGAGAGCACGCCGACGAGCACGGTGACGACGCCGGCAATGCCAAAGACGGCGGCGGCGGCCGAACCACGGCGCTGGGGGATGCCCATGAGGCCGAACCGCGTGACGGAGGCAATCTGGGAAAGCCAATTTATAGGACCAGACATATCACATCCTCCTCAGGGCGTCAGCGACGCGCAGGCGCATGGCTTGAACGGCGGGGAAGATCCCCGTGAACACGCCCAGGACTACCACGCCGATGAGCCCCAGTCGCAGGTCGCTGGCAGGAAAATGGAAGAGGGGCAGCAGGTTGCCGGTGGGGTCGCCTTTGGCGATCAAGGCCCACGCCAGGGCGAGGCCGAGGCCGCCGCCCAGGAGGGAGATCAGGCAGGATTCCGCCAGCACCAGGCCCAGCACCTGGAGGTTGGTGAAGCCGATGGCCTTGAGGACGCCCAATTCTCCGGTGCGTTCGCGCACGGCCTGGGACATGGTGTTGCCCGTGACCAGCAGGATGGTGAAGAACACGGCGCCCAGGATGGAGGCGGTGATGAGCACAATGTCACCGATCTGTTTGGCAAAACCCTGGGCTACGGCGGCCTCCGTCTCGGTCTTCGTCTCCGCGGAGGAGTTCTGGAACTCGTCGTCGATTTGCCGGGCGAGCAGGGCCGCTTTTTCGGGGTCGCGCACGCGGATGGTGTACCAGCCGACCTGGCCTTTGTTCATCTGCCGGGCTTCGTCGAAATAATCGTAGCGGAAGAAGAGCGAGGTGGTGTCGGTGTTCTTGTTCTTGCCGTCGAAGATGCCGACGACGTCGAATTCCCAGGTGTGATTTCCGTCGGATTTGGCCCAAATAGGGGATTGGATAGGGATCTTGTCGCCGATTTTGAAATGGTAGCGTTCGGCGGTTTTGCGCCCCACGATCGCGCCGGTGCGGGTTTTGAGCCAGGCCGCCTTTTGGTCGGGAGGGAGGAGGAACTCGGGGAACATGTCCAGGAACTCCTCGGGGACGACGGGGGTTTGCATGAAGAAGTTTTTGGGGTCCTGGTAAATGCCGCCGAACCAGGTTTGATGGGTGGCGAGGGCGACGCCGGGGTTGCGCAGCATCCGCTCTTGGTAGCGTTGCGGCAGCGACAGGATGAGGGAGACTTTGTGGCGGACCATCAGGCGGTTGGCGCCTTCGAGGCTGATACCGCCGACGAGCGCGGCGCGGATGGCGGAGAGGTAGCCGTAGAGGATGAAGGCCACCAGGATGGACAGGATCGTCAGCGAGGTTCGCAGTTTCTTCCGCTTGAGGTTACACCAGATGAGGTGGAGGAATCTCATTGGACCGGGGCGTTGGTGAGCTGGCCTTTGTTGAGATAGACGGTGCGGGAGGCGCGGGCGGAGGCATGGGGGTCGTGGGTGACCATGATGATGGTTTTGCCGTGCTCGCGATTGAGCCCGTGGAGCAGGTCGAGGATTTCGTCTCCGGCCTTGCGGTCGAGGTCACCGGTTGGTTCGTCGCAGAGGAGCAGGGTGGGATCCGTGACGATGGCGCGGGCGATGCCTACGCGCTGCTGTTCGCCGCCGGAGAGGGTGCGGGGAAAGTGCCTGGCGCGGTGCGAAAGGCCGACCACCGCCAGGGCGGTCTCGACATGCCGCTTGCGCTCGGCTCGCGACAAATGAGTGAGCAGGAGCGGCAGTTCGACGTTCCGTTCGGCGGTCAGGACGGGCATGAGGTTGTAGAGTTGGAAGACAAAGCCGATGTGCCGGGCCCGCCACGCCGCCAGCCGGGCGTCGGTCAGTTGGTCCGTTCGCTCGCCACCGATGGTGACGGTGCCATTGGTGGGGCGATCCAAGCCGCCGATGAGATTCAACAACGTGCTCTTGCCGGAGCCGGAGGGCCCCATGAGGGCCAGGAACTCGCCGGCGGGCACTTTGAGGTGGAGATCGCGCAGGACATGGATGTCCTCTGAGCCGCGATGGAACACCTTCTCAACCCCATCGACATCCACCAGTATGTTGTTCGTCGAACTCATGCATCGAATGTAGTCAACCCGTTTTAAGAACGCCGGAAAACCTAGTCCGAATTGGCCGGGGAAGCAAATGATTTAGCCGGAGCCGGTCCGGATAACCGAATAACCGGCGAGCCGCCAAGGCGGGATAAACTATGAGCAGAAGGAAGCCCGGCAAGGCATGATCCTGCAACCAGCGGTTGAACCGAAGAAAGCGAAGGAAACGAAGCGGAATGCATGGGATTAGCGACAGCTACTCTCCGCGTTCGATTTTCTCGCCGAGGTGGCGGGTGAAGGCTTCGAGTTGGTCGAATTGGCGTTGCTGGCGGTCCGCCATGGTGGAGGCATCCGCTGCAGGTTGGGGCAGGGTACCCGTGGGTTTGATTTGTTCGAGGGGAATTCCCAGGTCTTTGAGGAGCGCGGCAAGGGCGCGGTCGGACCCGGGGCCGGTGGCCATGCCCTCGGCGCCGCAGATCAGGGTGAACCGAAGGAGACCGGCGGGCTCGCCCTGTTTTAAGAGCGAGCGAGTCCGATCGAACTCCGCCTCGACCGATTCGAAGTCGGGAGGGTCGCTTTTCGCCGGGTTCGGAGCGGTCTCAGTCTCCAGGGGCTGAGGCGGGGGGCTGAACTCGACAACGAGGGCGCGGGGCGCGATCAGGGTGGCGATTTCGGCATCGCCAAACTCCCGGCGTAGGCCGAACAAGGTGCGCGAAAAGGGTTCGATCGTCAGGTTCGTGTGCGAGTCGAAGTAACCACTCACCAGGGTGGCGGTGATGCGGGTGTCCAGTGCGGCGCTGTAGAAAGCGATGAGCCCGCCTTCGCCATATCCGGCCACGGCAAGCTTCGGGGGGGCATTGGTTCCCTTGGCCGCGCCGGCGCACAGGAGATCGAGCGCGGCCAGGACTTTCTGGATCTCGTAGCCCAGAACATGACGGCCGAGTGGAAACGCCTGTCGGCAGATGAAATCCCGGCGTGAAAGGGGCGGGGCCGAGTTGGTTGGCTGAGCCCGGGCCCGATCCAGAATCACGGGCACGAGGACCTCGCAGCCTTGCTCGGCGAGGCGGCGGGCAAATTGGCGCTCCGGGGCGAGACCCGGGGCCAGGCCAGCCAGCATCTCGGGTGTTTGATCTGCGTCGGGCACGGCCACCACCCAGGCCACCGGCGGCGTTCTGGGCCGCAAGCGGAGGCCCTCCGCCCAAACCCCGTCGAAGACCGGCCAACGGGCGCGCTCAAAGAGCACGGAATCGGTTTGATCAAGCCGGTTCGTCTCGGTGGCTGGCAGCAGCCCGGAGGTCGACCGGGGGTCGATGGCGCCCACCATCCGGCGAAGCCGGTCCCGGTTTGGTTGGATAGACTTGTCATAGGCTGCTGCGGAACCGAGCTCGCGGTTCCAGAAGGCTTGCCGTTGGGGCGTGGCGGGGTCCGTTTCGGCCGCGGCAGGCTGGGTGGTAAGCCGGGCCCCGCCTGCCGCCATGGAGGACGGTACCGTCGGCGACTCGGCAGCGTGAGGGCTGCCTGCCAGTGCGAGGCAGGCCGACAACCAGAGGCTGGGGAAAATCTTCGAGTTCATTGGGGAGGTGTGCGTCACTGGTGAACGGTCGGGAGCTTCACCGGCAGACCGGCGGTTGGTCGCCAGTCGTCGGCTTTCGCCCCGGATGATCGGATTGATGCTTTCGTCATGGCAGCAGGTTCGCAGTTCTCGGCTGCTACCGCGATCGGAATCCGGTGTCGAACACAAACTGGGGAAGCGGGAATTGCCACGTTGCGGCCTAATCGTGGATCGGAGTTGAAAAAGGCTTGCCGGGGTGGGGGCCTCGGCCCAAACTGGCGGATAGTTCGATGAAACCTATTGAATCTTCAACCGTCTAGCAGACCATGACAAACTTTTCACGCCGTAATTTTCTAAAGACGACCGCGCTGGGTGCCGCGGCCATGAGTGTTAGTCCCCTGAGTTGGGGGCGGGCCGAAGGCGCCAATGGCGACATTCGGGTCGCCCAGATTGGTTTTCATAGCCAGGGCGCGGGTCATATCAGCACGCTCAACAAAATGAAGGGCGTTCGGCTGGTGGCTTTGTGCGACGTGGACCGGCATGTGCTGGACAAAAAGGCCCAGGAGTTGGGTGGCGGCATCCAGACTTATACCGACATCCGCAAGCTGCTGGAAAACAAGGATATCGACGCGGTGTCCATCGCGGTGCCTAACCACTGGCACGCCTTGGCCACGGTTTGGGCCTGCCAGGCCGGCAAGGACGTGTATGTGGAGAAGCCCGCCTGTCACAACCTGTTTGAAGGCCGGAAGATGGTCGAGGCGGCCCGCAAGTACCAGCGCATCGTCCAGTGCGGCACCCAGTGCCGATCCTCGATTGGTTTGCAGGAGGCGGTCCAATATGTTCGGTCGGGCAAACTGGGCAAGCTGGTCTTGGCGCGCGGTTTTTGTTACAAGGCCCGCAAGAGCATCGGCCTGGTCGACGGGCCGCAACCGGTGCCCGATTACATTGACTATGACATCTGGTGCGGTCCGGCGGCCAAGGAGGCGCCACGGCGCAACGGTAGTAACGGGACGGTCCACTACGATTGGCACTGGTTCTGGTCCTATGGCAACGGCGATTACGGCAACCAGGGGCCGCATCAAGTGGATATCTGCCGCTGGTTCCTCGGCGAGAATGCCATCGCCCCCTTCTCGATGGCGGTGGGTGGACGTCTTGGCTACAAGGATTCCGCCGAGACCCCCAACTCGCTCGTCGTGTATCAGGGCTACAAGGTTCCGATGGTGTTTGAAGTGCGCGGACTGCCGGCCAACCAGGCGTCCCAGACCGCGGGTTGGAAGATGGACAACTACAAAGGCGTCGGGGTGGGCAACGTCATCGAGTGCGAGGACGGCTACGTAGTCATCCCCAGTTACACCGAGGCTATTATCCACGACAAAGATGGCAAAGAGGTGGTTCGGTTCGATGGGCGGAAGAAGAAGGGGGCGACTGAGGACACGAAAACCCCGAGCGGCCTTTCAGCCGATTCGGGCGGGCATCATGGCAATTGGATTGCCGCCATTCGCAGTCGTAGGCCGGAGCAGTTGCACGCCGAGATCCTGGAAGGCCATCTGTCGGCCGGGCTCGTGCATACGGGCAACATCTCCTACCGTCTGGGTGCCCTCAAGCAGCCAGGCCAGATCAAGGAAGCCTTGCAGGACAACAAGAGTCTTGCCGAGGCTTATGATCGGATGGCGGGGCATTTGGACGCTAATGGCGTCGATCTGGCCAAAGACAACTTGCAGCTTGGCCAACCGCTCAAGTTCGATCCTCAAACGGAGCGATTCCTGAGCAACGACCAAGCTAATGCCTTGGTGTCGCGCAACTATCGTGCGCCTTTTATCGTACCCCAGCAGGTCTGAGCCCGAGCGCGGTGAAGGTTTGCCTTCGCCGCTGCTCTGCGAGGGCCTTACTTCTGTGCCGCGGCGAGCAGCGTCTCGAAATGAGGCGGTTGCTCCTCGCGGGCCGCGATGCTGATTTCGATCTTCTTGAAGCCGGTCTCTTCGAGCCACTTTTGGAGGTCACTCTCAGCAAAGCCGAGCCACTGGTCGCCATAGAGTTCGTGGGCTTGCTCGAACTTGTGGCGGGCCAGGTCGAGGATCATGAGTTGGCCGCCCGGTTTCAGGATGTGGTGCGCCGCAGCGATGGCTTTGCTGGGATCGGGCGCGTGGTGCAAGGCCTGGCTGAGGATGGCCAGGTCGACGCTGTCGGGGTCGATCGGCGGGCTCTGGAGGTCACCGAGGCGGAACTCGAGGTTCTTCAGGTTGTTCTTCCGAGCCTTCGCCGCGCCGAAGGCCACAATCTTCTCGGAATTGTCCACGGCGATGACTCGCTTGCAACGGCGGGCGAGCAGTTCGGCGATCAGGCCCTCGCCCGCCCCCAGATCCGCCACGACTAGGGGCGGCAGGATGTGCAACAACAGGTGTCCAAAGGCCTGCCAGGAACGGCCCGGGCCGTAGACCCGGTCAAACCGCCCCGCGACCTGGTTGAAATAAACCTGATCCTGTTCCCGCCGGCGGGTCAGGATGCGCTTGAGGTTGATTTGATCGGCCGGGTAGTCCGGGAGTTCATGGGCCCCCTGGATGGCGAGGTGAACCACCTCGCCGGAGGCGCCGGGGATGGCTGGCAGGAGCCGGTAGAAGGTCCGTTTTCCTTCTCGGCGCGAGTGGACGAGCTTGGCGTCCTGCAAGAGTCCCAGGTGGGTTGAAATCCGCGACTGTCCCATCCGAGTCACCTCTTGCAGTTCGTTGACGGACAACTCTTCCTTCTCCAGCAGGGCGACGATCCGCAGCCGAGTGGGATCCGACAAAGCCCTTAAAGATCTTAAAATAGACGGCATAGCGTTCATCCCGGCAAGATTTTCACAGAAACCAGTTGACGGTTCGGTCAAAGGTATATATCATCTTATCCTGATACGTCAATATGACATTTTTAACCGTGTTGTTAGCCTGAAGCTATGAGCAAAAACTACATCTTCTCCTCCGAGTCCGTCGGCGAGGGCCATCCGGACAAAGTTTGTGATACGATTTCCGATGCCGTGCTGGACGCGTGTCTAGCGCAAGACCCCCGAAGCCGGGTGGCGTGCGAGACCTACGCGAAGTCTAACCTGGTGGTGGTGGGGGGTGAGATCACGACCAAGGCCAAGCTGGACTATAACGCGATCGCGCGAGCGGCCATCCGGGAGATCGGGTATACCCACGATGACGATGTTTTCCACGCGGACCGGGTGTTGATTCTGAACGCGATCACGAGCCAGAGTCCGGACATCGCCCAGGGTGTGGATGCGCGGGCGGCGGAAGGGAAGCAGACCGACGAGCAGGGAGCCGGGGATCAGGGATTGATGTTCGGCTATGCCACGAAGGAAACTCCCGAGTTGATGCCGGCCCCGATCATGTATGCCCACCAACTCGGCCGTGAGTTGACCCGAGTACGGAAGACGGGAGCGGTGAAGTGGCTCCGGCCGGACGCCAAGAGCCAGGTATCCGTTCAATACGAGAACGACCAACCGGTGCGGATCACCAACGTCGTGGTCTCGACCCAGCACGCGGCCGATGCGAAGCACAGCACCATCGAGCGCTTCATCATCAGCGAGATCGTCAAGAAGGTGCTGCCAGCACACCTGTTGGACAAGAAGACGGTATTCCTCATCAACCCGACGGGACGGTTCGTGGTCGGTGGTCCGCAAGGCGACACCGGCTTGACCGGACGCAAGATCATCGTGGACAGTTACGGTGGCATGGGGCGGCACGGTGGCGGCGCGTTTTCCGGAAAGGACCCGTCGAAGGTGGATCGCAGCGCGGCCTACATGGGCCGATATGTGGCCAAGAATATTGTGGCGTCAGGCCTGGCTACCAGCGCGGAGATTCAATTCGCCTACGCCATCGGCTACCCCGACCCCGTGTCGGTGTGCGTGAACACGTTTGGCACCGGGAAGGTGAGTGACGAAGAGGTCGAGCGGGCGGTGGCGGAGGTTTTCAGCTTCAAACCCGCAGCCATCATCAAGCAACTGAACCTGCTCCGGCCGATCTACTTGAAAACCACTAATTACGGTCATTTCGGCAAGACCGACCCGGATATTACCTGGGAGAAGACCGACAAGGCCGATGCCCTCCTCAAAGCGGCAAATCGCCCCGCTCCGGCGGTGGCGCCGGCCACGCTGAAGAAGGCCAAAGCCTTGGTGAAGAAAGGCGCCGCTTAAGGCGTTGCTGGCGATCCGGAGAATTAACCAAACCAAACCTCATACTATGCCCACTTTAACGAAAACCAACGGCAAAAAGGCCGTTACGAATCATAAGCTCCGCAGCACCCAGGATTATTACGTGCGGGATATCACGCTGGCCGATTGGGGCCGGAAGGAGATCTCGGTCGCGGAACAAGAGATGCCCGGCCTCATGTCGGTGCGCAAGAAATACGGCCCACAGAAGCCGTTCAAAGGGGTGCGGCTTTCCGGGTCGCTGCACATGACGATCGAAACCGCGGTGCTGGTCGAGACCTTGGTCGAGTTGGGCGCTTCGGTGCGCTGGGCCAGTTGCAATATTTTCAGCACCCAGGACCAGGCCGCGGCGGCCATCGCCAAGGCCGGGGTGAGTGTCTTCGCCTTCAAGGGAGAATCGCTCGAGGAGTATTGGGATTTCACCCTAGCCGCCTTGACCCATCCGGGGGGCAAAGGTCCCGAATTGATTGTGGACGACGGCGGTGACGCCACCCTGCTGATCCACAAGGGCTATGAAATGGAGCAAGGCAGCGACTGGGTTAACAGCCCCAGTGGCAGCCACGAGGAGGACGTGATCAAGAAATTGCTCAAGCGGTGCGCTAAAGAGCGCCCCGGTTGGTTCGGCACGGTGGTAAAGGATTGGAAGGGTGTCAGCGAGGAGACCACCACCGGTGTGCATCGGCTCTATCAGATGCTCGAGGCGGGGAAGTTGCTCGTGCCGGCGATTAACGTGAACGACTCGGTCACCAAGTCCAAGTTCGACAATCTCTACGGTTGCCGGGAGTCCCTGGCGGATGGTCTCAAGCGGGCGTTGGGGGTGATGATCGCCGGCAAGACGGCCTGCGTTTGCGGCTATGGGGATGTTGGCAAGGGGAGTGCCCACTCGCTTCGCGGCTTTGGCGCTCGTGTCATCGTTACTGAGATCGACCCCATCAATGCCTTGCAGGCGGCGATGGAGGGATTCGAGGTCAACACTTTGGAATCGACGCTTGGCCGAGCGGACATTTATGTCACCTGCACCGGGAACCTCGATGTGATCACGGTGGAACAAATCCTGAAGATGAAGGATCAGGCCATTGTTTGTAACATTGGCCATTTCGACAACGAGATCCAAGTGGACCGATTGAACGAGGCCAAGGGGGTTTCGCGGGTTAATATCAAAGCCCAGGTGGACCGGTATGACCTGCCCGGCGGGCGGAGTATTTATCTGTTGGCCGAAGGCCGACTGGTGAACCTGGGTTGCGCCGAGGGGCATCCCAGTTTCGTGATGTCGAACTCCTTCACCAACCAGGTGCTGGCGCAGCTCGATTTATGGGCCAAGCGGGCCACCTACCAGCCGGGGGTCTATCGCCTGTCCAAGAAGCTCGACGAAGAAGTGGCGCGATTGCATCTGGGGAAGATCGGTGTCAAGCTGACCCGGCTCTCGAAGAAGCAGGCAGAGTACATCGGTGTCCCGCTCGATGGTCCCTATAAGCCCGAGCACTATCGGTATTAGTTGAAAGCGACCAAGAAACTAACCGGAGCTTGTGAGCATTGCGGCGGGCCGATTGAGTTCGGTGCGAACTCAATCGGCTTGGCTGTTCCCTGTCCCTATTGCCGTAAGTCGACCGGGTTTCATCTGGCGGCGCCGCCTGAAGAACCGGCAATTCCCGGCCGAATTGTGGTGTGGACGGTGATTGCTATCGTCATCCTGGTCTGTGGGCTGCTGGCTTCGCTTTTCGGCCTAAAGCTGATGGAAAAGAAGGTTGCCGAGCGCCAACAGCAACGCGACGGCGTCAGTGCACCGGGCGCGCGGTAATCCGACACCCGGAGGCGACAGGGCCCACCGCCCGCGCCTTGGTGGCGAGACTGGGGTGGGGGCACTCTCGGCGATGGGCATGGGCCGGAGCATATTCCGTTAGTTCTGACGTTCCACTGCCCAGAGCCAGCCGCCGGCGGTCGCGACATAGAGGGTGCCGCCAGCGACTACCGGGGAGGCGAACACTCTGCCACCGAGGTTAATGCGACCCAGGACTTCCAGGGTTTTGCCGGCGCGCAACACCCATAAGTATTTTGCCGTCGGCATGTAAACTTTTCCGTCGGCGACGAGGGTCGAACCCCACACCTCGGACTGAGTCTCATGCACCCAGTAGCACTTACCGGTCTGTGCATCGAGGCAGTGCAGCCGGCCGGCCACGTCGGAAAGATAGGCAAGGCCATCCGTCACGGACGCCGTCGAGAGCGTCCGATCCAGCCCCTGGTAGGTCCACACCCGGCCCGATCGGGAGATGTCGCCGCTGCCGGTCGCGTCGATGCAGTGCATGGCGCCGCGTCCGCGGCCATGTTCGGGGTCGCGCCCCAGGGCGACGAAGACCCGATTGTTGATGAAAACGGGTGTGCCAATGATCTCGCTCATGCCTACAAAGGTCCCATCATGTTTATTGAGAGTCCCCGTGACCCGCTTGTCTCCCAGGCAATAATGGGTGATCCGGTCCTCGCCCGCCGCAGCCTTATACTCGGCGGGGATGCAGTCGTAGGACCAGACGGTCTTCAGGTGGACCGGTTTTTCCGGTATGGACGCCAACGCCTCGAACGCATAGCAGCGGCCGTCGCCGCCCCCGAAAAACACTAACTTTCGCCCGCCTACCGTTCCCATCGAAAGGGAGGACCATTGTCCGTGCAACAGGTTATCGGTGATGCGAGTGTCGTCGGTGGCCACCAGGCGCCCGGTGCGCTTATCGAGGACGATGACGTTAGGCGCATCCGGGGCGGGGAACTTGCGGTGTTTTTCCTTTCCGGGGTTGCTGAAGGAGTTTCGATCCACGCCGTTGGAGGTCTGCACGTAAAGCAGGTCGCCATCGATCAATGGTGAGCCGTTGGCGGCATCACAAGGAAAGGCACCCACGGCCTCTTGCATATCAAAAGTCCAGATGACCCGCGGTGCGCCGCCGTCCGATCCCGTTATTCCCTGAGCGTCCAGGCACATGACCTCGAATCGTTGGTTGACGAAATAAACGCGGCCGTCATGGATGGCCGCCGTGGAGCAGACACCCATCTGGGCCGGAATTTCGTGGATCCCAAGGTGAAATCCGTCAATGTCCTTCGGGAATTTCTTGGGGGGCGCTTTCCATTTCCAGTTGAGCTTGCCGGTAGCCGCCTCGAGGCAGACGAAGGTGCCATTGGTCGATTCCATGGCGCCGACGAAGATCTTTCCGTTGGCCACCGAAGGGGTGGCATAAATGGCGTTGCCGATACGGACCCCCCACCGGACGTTTCGCGCGGTGGCCGGGTCGATCGTGCCATCGGGACGTTTGTCGCCTGGCACGAAGGAATCGGCCAGGCCGGTTGCGGGTGAGACCATGTTCTTGGCATCGGAGCCCGCCCACTGCGGCCAGTCGCGGGCGGCTGTGGCGCGGGCCACGGAGGCTAGGGCGATCACCACCAGGGCAATTTGGCGCATGGCAGGAGGATAAGGGTGGTGATGCCAGGCGGCGAGGGATATTCGTGGCCCGCGTTGGAACGGGGGGTCTCGACCTCCGCTGGGCGGGATGGAGGTGTCAAGCGACTCGGTCCCTATCGGCGCTAGCTAGTTTTGCTGGCCGCCGTTTTGGCTTGAAACCCCGCGGCATGTGGCCTACCTAAGTGGTCCATGCAACTGCACTATCGCCAGCGCGGGATTCTGCGGATCTACGGGATCTGCTTATTGGCCGGTCTACTCATTCCGTCCGCCGCCAATTTCGCTCAGGATCAACCCTCGGACACCCCCAAACCGGATGCCACCAAGGAAGGCAAGAAGACGCCCGACGAGACGCCACCCAAGAAGCCCAAGATCAAGAAATACGATGAAGTGATCACCAAAGAGGCGGTTACCAAGGTCGGTCTGTTTCGCGTGCATCGGCTCGAAGATAGCCTCTACTACGAAATTCCGGTAGACGCGCTCAACGTGGATCTGCTCTGGGTGGTTCAGATTTCGCAGACGACGGCGGGCAGCTCCTACGCGGGTATGCCGGTCCACGATCGGGTGGTGCGCTGGGAGTTGCACGGCGAGCAGGTGCTGCTGCGGGAGGTTCGGTATGGGATTCGCGCGGACACGGCCGATTCGGTGGCCCAGGCGGTGAAAGCTTCGAACCTCGCCCCCATCATTCGCGCCTTCGATATCAAGGCTTACGGCAAGGACAAGGCGCCAGTCATCGAGGTCACGGATTTGTTTAAGAAGGACGTGCCCGAGTTCAGCGCGCGAGGCAAACTGAGCGCGGGTGCCATGGACAGCGCGCGTTCTTTCATTGAGGAGGTTAAGGCCTTCCCCCGGAACCTCAACGTGCGCGTCCTGGCCAGCTTCGCCCCGGGCAAACCGGGCGGCGGTCAACCCGCGGCGGATGATGGCCCACAATCCAGCGGCATCACGGCCGTTTTGTGCCACAGCATGGTCAAGCTCCCCGAAACCCCGATGAAGCCGCGGCGTTTCGATTCCCGGGTCGGCTTTTTCACGGAGTCGTTCACCGATTTTTCGGGCGGGACGGACCACGCGGCGGAAACCGTCCGCTACATCCTCCGTTGGCGCTTGGAGAAGAAGGTGCCGGACGCCGCCGTTTCGGAGCCGGTCAAGCCGATCGTGTTTTATGTGGCCCGCGAGGTGCCGGAGAAATGGAAGCGTTTTGTCAAGGCTGGGATCGAGGACTGGGCCCCCGCCTTCGAGGCGGCCGGTTTCACCAACGCGATCCTTGGCAAGTATGCCCCCGACCCGCGTGAGGATCCGGACTGGGACGTCGAGGATGCCCGGATCTCGAGCATCCGCTGGGTGCCCTCGGAAATTGAAAACGCCTTTGGCCCGCAGGTCCACGACCCGCGGAGCGGAGAGATTTTGAGCGCGGACGTGCGCATGTACCATAACGTGCAAAAACTCGTGCGCGACTGGTATTTCGTGCAGGCCTCCCCCTGCGACCCGCGGGCGCAGACGCTCCCGTTGCCCGACGATCTGGAGGGCGAACTGATTCGCTTTGTGGTCGCCCATGAGGTGGGCCATTCGTTGGGGTTTCCCCATAACATGAAGGCCTCCTCCAGCTATTCGATCGAGCAACTCCGCAACCCGGAATGGACGAAGAAGAACGGTACCGCGCCTTCGATCATGGACTACGCCCGTTACAACTACGTAGCCCAACCCGGTGACGGGGCCGGCTTGATGCCTAAGCTCGGGCCGTACGATGCGTTCGCCGTTAATTGGGGGTACCGCGAGTACGCCAAGGATGTGGACGAAAAGGCCGCGCTGGGAAAACTCGTCAAGGTACAGATCGATCAGCCGATGTTCCGCTTTGGCGATCCCAATGCGGGGGTGGACTCCACCCAGCAGACCGAAGACCTCGGCTCGAACGCCGTGGAAGCCACGAAGCTGGGCCTGTTAAACCTCGAACGGGTCGCCGGTTACCTGGTCAAGGCCACCAGCAAACCGGGCAAGGACTACGACTTGCTCTCCGTGGAATACGGCGCGCTGCTCGGCCAGTGGAGCCGGGAGATGGGCCATGTGGCCAATGTCGTCGGCGGGATTCAGGAGATCAACTTGTATTACGGCGATGCCGACCGGCGCTTCTTTCCCAACCCGGCGGACTACCAACAGCAGGCGGTTTCCTTCCTCCTAGAGCATGCGCTCACCGCCCCGAGCCGTTTTGTGGCCCAAGACATTGTTTCCCGGCTGAGCGCCGAAGGGACGGCGCAGCGCGTTCTCACCGCGCAAAATGCCGTGCTCCGGAGCCTGGTCTCGAGCCAGCGCATTGACCGACTGGCCGAGATCGAGCAAACCTCGGCCAACCCGGTTTATTCGCCCGCTAAGCTCTTTGCCGATCTGCGTGAGGGACTTTTCCGCGAGCTGGTTGGTCAACCCGGCGACATCGATCTGTACCGGCGCAAGCTCCAGCGCTCTTACGTGGAGCTCCTGGCCGGCCACCTCAAGACCCCGGTGGCGAGCTCCGACCTTCCCGCCTATTCCCGCGCCGAATTGGAGGGCATTCGCGAACTCATCCGGAAGGCGGACCTTTCCCGGACCAAGCCTGTCGTCCAGATGCATTTGAAAGACCTGGTCGCCCGCATCACGCGGACACTCGATCCGCATCCTGCCGCCGAGCAGCCGGCCCCAAAATGAGCGCTGAACTAGGCCGGGGTGCAGCGAGTGAACCGAAACGACGGGCGCCAGCGTTGGCCGTTGGATGGATGTTTTAGCGGCTGTGTTCTGCTTTCAGGATGCGCTGCATTTCGGCCTCCAGCCGGGCGACAATCTCGGGGTGTTTCAAGTAGAGATTAATGGTCTCGGCCTGGTCATCGCGGAGGTTGTAGAGCTGCCCGGCGGGATCACCGGGTTGAGGTTTGGCGGTTTTGAGTTGTGAGAACCTGCCGACGCCGAGGCGATTCGTCTCGGCCTGGTCATCGCGGAGGTTGTAGGGCTGCCCGGCGGGATCACCGGGTTGAGGTTTGATGGTCTTGAGTTGTGAGAAGCCGCCGGAGCCGAGCTGATTGATGAGTTTCCAATCGCCTGACCGGATCATCAAGGCCGACGAACTGCCTGCCTGCATCACGATCGGACCCCGAATGGGCTTTCCCTTCGGTTGCCGGCCTTCCAGCACGGACAGAAAGCTGAAGCTATCCGGCCCGGCACCGGCGGGAAGCTGCACCCGACAGAGGTCGGCGAAGGTTGCCAACAGATCCGTGAAACAGACCGTCTGGTCGCTAACCGTGCCCGCTTTGGCGCGTCCGGGCCAGCGCACGATCAACGGCATGCGATGCCCTCCTTCCCACACGTCCGCCTTCATGCCGCGCAGGCCGCCGACCGCATCATGCCCGAATCTCGCGACGTCGGTGGGATACCAAACCGGGCCGTTATCGGAGGCAAAAATCACCAGTGTGTTTTGCGCCATCCCCGCCTGTTCCAACGCCGCGAGCACGCGACCGATTTGTGCATCCACCATCATGACAAAATCCCCATACATCCCGGCCCCGCTTTTCCCGGCGAACTCAGCGGCCGGCAGCCATGGCGTGTGCGGTGCTGTGTAGGCAAGATAGAGCAGCAACGGTTGGCGAGCGTTTGGCATTTTGGCGGTTTGTGCGTTAAGGATCGCGCAGGCTTCGTCCGTCAACATCGGCAGGACGTCCTTGAGTTCCAAGCCGGGGGCGATCCCGCCTTCCCGCCAAAAAGCGCCCTGAATCGGCGACCAACCCGCCGAGCGATGGGCGTCCAGGTGCCCCGTAGGTGGCGTGACCGCTTGATCTCCGCGGATATAGAAATAGGGCGGAATGTCAGTCGAGGCGCGTAACCCAAAGAAACTGTCGAACCCGCAATCTACCGGTCCGCCCCGGAGCGGCTGGTCATAACCGCTTTCGCGAAAGCCGAGATGCCACTTGCCAACCATCGCGGTGTGATAGCCCTGCTCCCGAAGCAGTGAGGCGATAGTGACCTGGTCTTTTTCAATCAGCGGCTGCTGCGGCCACCGCGAAACGTCCGTACGGAACGGATACCGTCCGGTCATCAACCCATATCGCGAGGGATGACAGAGCGGCCCGGGCGCATGGGCGTCGGTGAACCGCATTCCCTCGTGCGCCAGGCGATCAATATTCGGCGTGGCAATCTTCGACTTGGGATTGTAACACCCCGGGTCACCATAGCCCATGTCGTCCGCGAGGATGATCAGGATGTTGGGGTGCATCGCATCCCTAGCCGGTGCGGTGAGCGGCCAGACCGCGAGCACGAAGATAAACCAGAGTGGTTTCATATTTTAGAAGTCCCAGCCCGTATGCACATCGCCGCCGAGGTTAGGGTTGTCGGTGTTTAAAGCGCCGTTCAGCCCGTAGGTAAACCAATTGGGATCGTAGTAGTTGCCGGGCTTGTTCTGGCGAAAGCGCACCTTCCAGAGGGCAGCGTGGAAGTCCGCATAGATAGCGTTGAGCGTTGGCTGGGTGCTGGTGTAGGAACTGCTTAAGTGTTTGTAGTGGTTGTCCTGGTTCTCGTGATACACGATCTGCCCGACAGGCTTGCAAAAGTCGGAGGTCTTAAGCCCGGGAAAACGGCAGGTGTTGTCCCAGATCACAAAACGATAGCGGTAGGAGGTGTAGTCCGTATCCAGGGGCGGGGTGTGCGCGAGTTTGTCCACCTGGTCGCTGGGGCACCAGAAGACGCTGAAATTTCCCGTGTTCAATGCCTTGGGCACGCCGCCGTAGTTGTCGGTGAACTGGACCGTGTTGGGCGCGGTACCGGGGTCGCCGGGGGTTGAGCCGTACGTGATCGCCGAGGGCATTCGTTCCAGGTTGCTGTCGGTGTAGAACGCGATCGCTAGACCAACCTGTTTCAAGTTGCTTAGGCAGGCGATGCGTTTGCTCTTCTCTTTGGCACTGGCCAGAGCTGGCAGGAGCAGCGCCGCCAGAATGGCAATGATCGCAACGACCACCAGCAACTCGATGAGTGTGAACGCCGGCGAACGGTGGGAGCGGGTTGGTTGAGTCGTAGGGTTCAAGGTGCAATGGGGATGGTCGCCTGCAGCGGGATGTCGCCGCGGAGCATCCTGCCCGCCTGGTTGGCCAGTTGCAGATACCAGTCGGTGGGCAGTGCGTAACCGTCAATGTTCAATGGGACCAAGGAAGCTCCCACCGGGAGTTGGCTCGGCGTGGCCGCCAGCTTGAGCATGGCAGTGCCTTCATTCATTTCGTCGAACATGGCACCGTAGAGCATGTTGCAGCCGGCTCCAATGAAGTCATACACCTGCCGCCAGTAGAAGGCGCCGCCGTAGCGGGGAATCTGGTTGAGTGTGCCTCCATTCAGGTTGTGCCAGGAGAAGCCGGGGAACAGGACTGGCATGTAGTCGAGATTGTGAGAACGGGTGTCAGTCAGGTCCGGGATAATCTGGTTGAGTTGAAAGCTGTCAACCTGGTTGGTGGTGGAGTAACGGCCCACCGACCAGGGGCTGATGATATCGAAGGAACGGTAGGCTGGGGCCCAAGCGGGGTTGCTCTGAGAATCGCCGGTCAGGGTCCGCCAGTAGGTCGGCACGCCGCCCATGACGGTGCAGCCTGCGGATTTGAAGAAGGCGATAACCGTTTGCGCGTCTTGGGGCGTGCCGGGGCGGTCGGTGAAACCAAACCCCCAAACGGTGACGACCGGTTTGCCTTTGTGCCGCGCGTAGGCGGGGCTGTTGGTGACGCCCAGATTGTTGACCAGGTAGAGCCAATCGTTGGTCAGAGTGCTGACCAGTGTATTGGAGACCATGCCGGAGATATCATACATGATGGCAAAGAGCCGTCCATAGGTTTCAGCGCCGAGACGCACGTTGACGGTTACCTGGTTGCGGAACGGGAACAGGGTGGGGCTGGATAACTCGGTGCCAAAGCGTTGCAAGAAGACCCCGTCGAGGTGGTTGTCTTTCATCCACTTAAAGTGGCGCACCACGGTCGTCTGGTTGTAGGCGGAAAACACCTTGGCGGGAGTGCCGGTGGGCAGCCTCATGCCCGTGGTGAACAGCTCGTTGGAACCGAGTTCGGAGACATCGGGCCAGAAATCCACGGCGAGATTGGTTGCCGCCGGGGTCTGACTGCTGGACCAATGGTTCCAGGCATTAACGGTTGAGCCGTCGTTGGTGCAGGCAAACCAGCCCTGATAGCCCATCATGAGCTTGTGGGTCAGGGTGCTGGTGTCCACCTCGGGTCCAAGCCTGAAGTATTGCGGTCGTCCCGCATTGGAGAGGGTGACGGAGTCCTGGTTGTTGCTGAGCGCCGGGGTGTTGGTCATGAGCAGCCAAGTGGCACTGGCCGGTGAATTGGGGGCCCACAGGAGGCTGGAGGCGGTGGCGGAGGTGGGCCAGGAAACCTGGAGATTGGTCCCCAAGCGGGCGATGGCGAGGGAAACAGGTTGGGGCAGGGTATAGAGCGAGATGCCGACCGGAGCGGAGACCGTGGTGGCGCCGCCGTTGTCCGTTGCGACTGCCGTCAACTGATAGGAGCCGGAGGCAGGATTGGTCCACAGCAGGGAATAGGGACTGGCAGTCGCCTGACCAATTTTGACGGAACCGGTGTAGAATTCGACCTTGGTGATCGTGCCATCCAGATCCAAGGCGGTAGCAGCTAGGGGCAGAATAGCCGGAACCGTTTCCAGGAAGAGGTTGGTGCCGTCCGGCGGGCCGGAGAGGGTGACGAGGGGCCGCAGGTTGCCGCCGGCTTGGGGGGGGATGAAGTTAGTGGCGATGGTAATGGCGATGTTATCCCACTGGGCAGCCAACGGGTAGTATTTGGCCGTTGCACCGGTGCCCGCAAAGCCATCGTAGAAGACCCTCAAGGTGACGGTGGTGCCGGTGTTGGTGGTATTGAAACTCCGATAGACAAAGTAACCCTGATCGGCATTAGCCGAGCCAGACGTCAGCGAGATCTGCGGTTCACCGGGCACGTCGTTCATGTCAATGTTCGCCGAGACGTGGTTGGCCGAGTCGCCCAAGTTCCACATATAGGCGCTGAGTACATAGTCGGTGGCGGGCTGCAGGGTGATGGAACGCGAGTACATGCAGACCGAAACTGAGTTGCTGACGTACGCCAGAGCGGCCATGCCGGCGTCCATCGGCACGAGATTCGTCCCGGGGCCAGCGAACATATCGGCCTGCCGCGTCCAGCCGGTGGGGTTCGGGTAGCCGTTGGCCGCCGCCGGGCCTTTCAACTGGAAGTCGCCGTTGTACACCCGTTGCACGCTCTCGGTGCCGGGGGTGATGCTGGAGAGTTTGACCGCGGTCTGAGCCGGTTGTGCCTCCGCCCGCCAGGCACCGACCAACCCGAGCCCGCAGAGAGTCGCGGCGAACAGTCGCCGACATCCGAAGGCGGTGGGTTGCAGCCCGAGCGGGAGCCTAAATCTGGTGGAACTGCTCATCGGTTATCAAAAAAGCCCGCCCGGCCTTTGGCCGGGCGGGCGATGTTCTCAAGGGTCGCCCGTCATTGAGGCGTCCGGCGCGTAGCGGCTAGGGTGAAACGGTCCGATAGAACTTCTGACCGGAAGCGGTCGGGAAGGTGAAGGTTACCGGGGCTCCCGTCGCCGCGTTCGTGCTGCCCGCAACGGGCGTCCACGCGGTGGGCGACAAACTGGGGGTGCTTTCGATGTGATACGTGTAGGGCGACGTTGTCGGGTAGGTGATCGACACATTGCCGCCGCTGACCGAAACCGCCGTGATGGCTTGTCGGGGCGGGGGTTGCAGCAACACGGCGCTGATAATGGTCTTGTTCGCGCTCGAGTCATAGTAATAAAACACGTTGGTGCCATCGGCCGTGATTTGGCCGCTGGTGACATAAGCGCTGATCGAGCTGGTATAATTGCCGGTGATCGCCACCTGGCCCATCCCAGCAACGGTTAACAACGATGCGCCCGCGATGGAACCGGGGTTGCTCGTGCTCCACTGGCTGAGATTCAAAGTTCCCCCGTTGATTTGCGCGGTGCCAGTTCCGCCGCCCCAACCCAAGCCGAACATGCCGGCGACCGAGACGGTTCCGCCATTCATGAGCAACGTTCCGCTTCCGCCGGTGGTGTAGCCAATCCAGAGATGATTCGCAAAACTGGCCGACCCGCCGGCTTCAACCTCCAGCAGATTTCCGGCCGTGTTGTAGCCGGAGCAGGCCCAATCCACGACACTGCAAGTGACGCTGCCGCCGTTGGTAATGACCAGTGTGCCTCCACCGCTCTGGTTGATACGCACCACCCCGGCAACCATCGCATTGGTCACCAGGCACGGAGTGGCCCCGGAGATATTGAGGTTCACATAGGTCACGTTGCCGGGAAGCAGGCCGCCGCTCCAGTTGGTAGTATCGTTCCACAAGCCATCGGGATTGGGGTTGAGCGCGGGGTTCCAAGATTCTTGTGCCGGCGGGAGATTAAGGCCCAGTGCATAGATCGTGGTCATGCCCGCGTTGATGTTGTTATAATCTACCATCACCGTGTTTGCTCCGCCATTGGCCGTAATCTGGCCGGTGCTGACAAAATAGTTGACCGTACTTTGGTGATTACCCGTAATTACCACCACGCCTGTCCCAGCAACATCCAACACCGAGGTGCCCTGGATTTCACTTAAATCATCCGTCCACTTGGAAAGATACAAGGTGCCGCCATGGATCTGCGCCATGCCCGTGCCGCCCTGGAAGCCCAAGTAGAACATGTCGGCCACGTAAACGGTTCCACCATTCATGAGCAACGTGCCGACAGCTCCCGGATTCAAGCCGAGTTTCAGTTGATATCCAAAAGTGGCCGATCCGCCGTTTTCAACATCCAACAGGGCGTTGTAGGAGTCGCCGATGATGGTTGCATTGGTGACACCACAATTCAGGCTGCCGCCGTTGGTAATGATCAGGGTGCCTCCGGCATTGGTGTCGCCCATGTCCAGATAACCAGCCACCGCCAGATTCGTCACCGTGCAAGGAATCGCGTTGGGGACATTGAATTGCACCTCGGTTACGCTGGCAGGAACGACGCCACCGGTCCAGTTGGCTTTCTCGTTCCACTTGCCAGTGCCGGATGGGTTGCCGGCCGGATTCCACACGACATCCGTCGGCGGAGGGACTAGGGGAGCGATGGCGAAGAGCGTGGTCATGCCCACATTCGTGTTGTTATAGTCAATCCCTACCGTGCCCAATCCCGCATAGGCGGTGATTCTCACGGCATTGGTGTAAGCGCTGATCACAGCGATGTAGTTGCCAGGAAGCGTGACCACGCCGCTCCCGGAAATATCCAACACCGAGTTGGCCTGAATGGAATTAACCGACGAGATCTGGTGCAAGTTGAGAACCCCACCGTCCTGGACGAACAGGGAACCCTTGCCACCGGAGGCGGTGCTGGCGTTAATTGTGCCCAGACCGATATTTCCCCCGACGTAGAGGCTGCCGCCATTGGTGACATAAATGGTGCCGACTGCCAAGTTGGCAGAGCCAACCCACAGGTGGCTGCTGATGCGCACGGTTCCGCCGCTAACCGTGAGGATTCCCGTTGTGCTGGCGCCGGCGCCAACCTGCAGAACGTTGGTCACATCCACCTCTCCTCCCGTGTTCACCGTCAGTTGTCCAGTGGCCACATTGTTGTTGCCAACGGTGCTGGAGTTTTTCGTCTGAAGCAATCCACCGGCGTTGACCACTAATCGGCCGGACTCATCAACCCCCAGTTGAAAGTTGTTAATCAGTGGAGCCGCGTTAGTTAAGGTAACGAGGTTGTTGCCCCAGTTGCAGCGGATCGTATCGGCGGCGCCGGGGAGGCCACCGGGGCCCCCACCGCCGGCCTGCCAGCCATAACTTCCGGTGACTGCTACGGTGGCATTATAGTCGCCGCTATTTTGGTATCGAAGCGTCGCGGCCGTCGCGTGACCGGCAACGAGGCCCAGCAGGGCACACGCTAGTAGGGAGTTTATTCGAGTTGTTCTTTTCATTTGTTTTTTATGGTTTCGAAGGCCTTTGGTTCAGAGCTCGGACGGCAAAACTCGCGGCTATCCGGCGGTTGGCTGGTTTTTCGAGCATTGCTGGCTTCAGGCGCATTTTCAAACTACGATTACCGTTCATAATGCCAAAGCCCCGGAGTATTGTCGCGGGGGTATCGTGCCAAAACGGGGGGTGGATATCGTGCCAAAGGGTCGCGGCGCTGTATGGGTGGCGGAGTTGGACACACCGCCGTGAGTATCTCAGGCCGGAGCGGCAGGGGGTTTCGCTGGTTTGCCACCGGCTCTCGGCGGGCGGAACGGTGGACATGGCGGAGCCGGAGAACGGCCGCAGGTCGTTAGGGCCTAAGCCCTCGTTAGCTCGGGGCTGCGTCATGCGGGGTTTATCTTAGCGTGTTCTTCCGGCGGGGCTTTCCTGGCGTATTCGCCGGGCAGCACGCCAAAGTGTTCCTGGAATACGCTGCGGAAGTGTTTCAGATCGGCGAAGCCGACCGCGTAAGTGATTTCGGTGACCGTCATCTGAGATTCTTTGAGCAGTTGCGCCGCCCGCTTCAGGCGCATGGCCCGAATCAAGGCGTTGGGTGTGCCGCCGGTCACTGCCTTCAGTTTGCGGAACAATTGACGCCGGCTGACGTCCACCCTTTGTGCCAGGGCCTCGACGTCGAATTCAATGTCGGATAGATGTCGATCCACGGTTTCAAGGGCCCGTCGAAGGAATTGCGCGTCGGCTTGATTTAATGCCAGAGCACGCGGTTGGAAGGTGCTTGCCGGGCCCTCGTACCCCTTGCGAGGTGCCTGCAATAGTTCCTCCACGCGGGCTTTAAGCCGGGGCAGGCTGAGAGGTTTGGGGAGGTAGTGGCCGGCGCCTGCCTCCAGCGCGCACACCTGCGCATCCGCCTGGCCGTGGGCCGCCACCACGATCACGGGAATATGACTGGTTATCTCTGCTCGTTTCAAACGGCGAATCAGGGCAAGACCGTCAAGGCCGGGCAAATTAAGTTCTGTGATCACCAGGTCCGGCACGGTTTCCTGTGCCTGGTGCAAGCCCTCTTCACCGTCCCTGGCCACAATGACCCGGTAGGCGC
>Ga0316220_1001034_pt1 | contig 33476 bp, 33 predicted proteins | sample TBH18005metaG_FD_203632 | JGI IMG/M metagenome (GOLD analysis project Ga0316220, IMG submission 203632) | Freshwater microbial communities from Trout Bog Lake, Wisconsin, USA - TBH18005 | ecosystem: Environmental > Aquatic > Freshwater > Lake > Hypolimnion/Profundal zone | place: USA: Wisconsin... | reverse complement strand
TTAAAAGTAAGCGGTATTGATGCCCTAACAAAGGATCAGCTTACCCCGATTCTTCTGGCGCATGTGGTCAGTGGAAATGTTCAGTCAGGCGATTTAGTGTCCGGATCTGTTCCAACATTGAATAGTGCAGCATCTTTAAAAGTTACAGTTAGCGGCAGCGGTGTAACTCTTAATGGAAATATCAATGTCGTCCTTGCAAATGTTCAGGGATCAAATGGGGTGGTACACGTCATTGATAAAGTGATCGTTCCTTAAGGCACAGTTTGCTCTGGTTTTTCAATGAGCAATTCCCCGGAAAGTTTTAGTCATTGCTTAGAGATCATTGACTCTCAGTAAGTTGATTGGAAAACTTCTCCGGGGAATTTTACCAAAATGATATAGCGACCAATTTTTATCGAATTATATTGATTCCGGATAAATGAATGTCGATCATATGCATATTGGGACAAATTTGAACAAGGTTCCTTCAACTATTAAAATTGCAATTTTTACTTTTACACATTCATCCTACAATTCATCACGATCAATGTCAACTTATTCTATAAAGGATCTTGAAAAATTATCCGGTATAAAAGCCCATACAATCCGGATTTGGGAACAGCGATACCATTTAATTGAGCCTAAAAGAACTCCTACCAATATTCGGTATTATTCGGATGATGACCTGGTGAAACTGATGAATACCTCCCTATTAAATCAGAACGGCTACAAAATTTCAAAAATAGCTCAACTGAATGATAGCAGAATTAAAGATATGGTAATCAAACTAAACACTGGAGAACCATCATTGACTATTCAGTCTTCCAATCTGGTTAAGGCGTTAATCGAAGCAGATGAGCTGCTGTTTAATCAGGTCTTTGAAACTTCTGTTGAGAATCTGGGATTTGAAATTACGATTGAACAATTGTTGTTCCCTCTCCTGGAAAATATAGGTACCTTATGGCTGGCAGGTACAATTTGTCCGGCACAGGAACACTTAATCTCGAATCTGATTCGTCAAAAATTGATGGTTGCAATTGATCAGCAAAGAGTAAAAACCGAAAGCAAACTTCCAAGGATTTTATTCTATCTTCCTGAAGGGGAGTTTCATGATATTGGCATTTTATATTACAGCTATCTGGCCCGAAAAGCAAATTTTGAAGTGATCTATCTTGGTGCATCAGTCCCTTTCCGTGATATTGAGAAAATGGATGATATTCGCCCCTTTCAGTTGATTTTTACTTCGTTTGTGACTTCCCAGGGGGAAGATACCATGGCCCAAAGGATCGAAAAAAAGCGCAAAGCCTTTCCGGATAAAATATTTTTAATAAGCGGATGGCAGATTAAACAGGAACAACCATTTCTTCCTAAAAACTTTTTTAAAGTTTCTTCCTCTGCCGACTTAAAAAAAGCTCTGGATTATTTTCTCAAGAAGAATAGCCGGAAACAATATTCACCTGAAATCGGGGATTATTAGGTAAATTATTTAATCACCGATTCTTAATTCAAAGATTCAGTCAAAATGAAATTGTTATCTTTACTTAAATATGCTTAAAGTCAAATATAAATCTGCACCTATGGATTCAATAAGTCTATATGATCAGGTTTCATTCAAAGTCAGTAAGTTGGTAACCCGATCTTACAGCACTTCATTTTCAATAGCCGTAAGTTTTCTGGATGACGACATACAACAAGCCATATACAGCATCTATGGGTTTGTTCGATGTGCAGATGAAATTGTTGACTCTTTCCTGGAGCATAATAAAGAAGCACTGCTTGATAAATTTGAAGAAGATTATTACGAAGCCCAGAAAAGCGGGGTAAGCTTAAATATGGTACTTCACGCATTTCAACTTACAGTGAAAAAATACAGGATTCCTGAAGAACTTATAAATGCTTTTCTGTCAAGTATGAGGGCAGATCTTTTTAAGACAAAGTATAGGACTAAAGATGAGCTAGCAAACTATATTTATGGATCAGCTGATGTTGTTGGATTGATGTGCCTGGTAGTTTTTACCAATGGAGACCTAGCTTTATTCGAGTCATTAAAACAGCCGGCAATGAGACTCGGATCTGCTTTTCAAAAAGTGAATTTCTTGCGTGATCTGAAAAGTGACACAGAATTTCTCGATCGACAGTATTTCCCTGAAATGGTCAATGGAGTTTTCGACGATAAAATTAAAGACACTATAATTGAAGACATTGAAAGTGACTTTTTATCTGCCAGGAAGGGAATTGTAGCTCTGCCTGATAACTCCAGGGTAGCTGTCCTGATTGCGTTTTATTATTATAGGCAATTAGTCAGGAAGATTAAAAAAACACCAGCTCACCAATTGTTGGCTACCCGAATCAGAATATCCGGTGCTTTGAAAATGGCCTTGATAGTAAACGCATTGTTTCTTGATAAGCTAAGAATTAAATAATCGAATCAGATATGTTTGTATATCTTGTCCTCGAAATTTTCGTCATTTTTGTTCCTTTGTTTTTTAGTTATGACCGCAAGCTTAAATTCTACCTTAAGTTAAAATCGGTCGCTATATCGATGCTTTGCGTTGGCTCATTTTACATTGCCGGAGATATTCTATTTACTCAACATGCAATCTGGGGTTTTAATCCAAAGTATCATACTGGAATCATGTTGCTAAATCTGCCGGTTGAGGAGTGGCTGTTTTTTATTGTTATCCCATATGCCAGTTTATTCTTGCATGACACGCTGGTTTATCTGTTTCCTGATGCCAGACTAAGTGCCCGACAAACAAAGATTGTTTCTATTCCGCTGGTTACAAGCCTTGGACTTATCGTATTTTTTAATTTTCAAAGGACATATACTTCAAGTTGCTTTACTTTAGTAATATTCGCTATTTTATTGGCTAAAAGAGAAGTTCTTAGCAGGTTTTATCTTACATTTATTATTATTCTTGTCCCGTTCTTTTTAGTTAATTCGGTATTGACCGGTAGTTTTATTTCAGAACCTGTTGTCTGGTATAATAATGCGGAAACCCTTGGAATCCGTTTATTTACGGTACCCGTTGAGGATATCAGTTATGCATTTAGTTTGATTTTATATAATCTTTTGTTAATTAATAAATTAGAAGATATTTTTGCACGAAGGCCGGTAAAAGGCAATTCTTTCCGATTATGAAATTATTATCAAATATCTTGTTTCAGCATAAATTTCAAGCGATATTAATCGTAATCATCTTTTATGTCGTAGGCGTTTTGGGCATTGGAATCCGTTTCACACACCTTTTTTTTATAGCCTTAATTCCTTATGTCCTTCTGCTCAGTTTTGCAATAATCTTGTATTCCCATAAAACAATAGAATTTAAGAAAGATTTTTTTGTTTTTTCTCTGATTTATCTGGTAAGTTATCTTGTTGAAGTTGTTGGCGTTAATTCCCATCTCTTGTTTGGTAACTATACCTATGGCGATGGCTTAGGCTTTAAGGTCTTCGAAACTCCGCTGCTGATCGGAATCAACTGGGTAATGTTAGTCTTTTGCAGTGCCTCAATTCTGGAGTGGACCCGTTGGCCGTCGATAGTTCAGGCGGCTTTGGCCCCTCTGTTGATGGTCGTTTATGATTTAGTATTAGAGCAAGTTGCGCCTCTGTTGAATATGTGGAGCTGGCATGAGAATTCAATTCCTGTTCAAAATTTTGTGACCTGGTTTATTATGGCTGCTAGTTTCCATGTCCTTCTCAAAGTGATGAAAGTGAAAACGATCAATCTTTTTGCTTCGGTCATCTTCATCTGTCAGTTTCTTTTTTTCTTGGTAATAAGGTTATTTTTTAAATAAATTTTATGGTTTTAAAAGCCAGACACCATTTTATTATTTATCCATTTTTCAGGTTTTATGCTGGGTGGATCATACGCAGACATTTTGGCAAGGTCGAGTTGACAGGAGAATTCAGAGACCGAAGCCTGCCTGTTCTTTTATTGGCAAACCATTTCAGCTGGTGGGACGGTTTTTTTGCCATGTATTTAAATGTCAATGTTATAAAACGGAAATTCCACTTTATGATGTTGGAAGAGCAATTAAGGAAATTTTCTTTTTTCAATAAAACCGGAGGCTTCTCAATTCAAAAAAAATCCCGGAGTGCGATTGATTCGATGAGCTATACCTCCGAATTGTTAAAGGATTCCCGGAATATGGTCCTTTTGTTTCCTCAGGGCAGGATAGAATCGGCATACTTGAGGTCATTTCATTTTGAATCGGGAATAAGTCGAATAATTCATAATGCATCAGGCCCAGTTCAGATTATCTTTATGGCTAATCTAATCGATTATTTTTCGAACCGCAAACCTGGTCTTTATATGTATATTTCAGAATACAATGGGAATAATCTGAATGCAGCATCGCTTCAGGAGGCTTACAACTTCTTTTACAAGGAGTGCATCGAGACCAATACCCTAAAATCAAATGACTTATGACGGCCATTGCCTCAATAATCATTGTCTTTACGCTGATTCAATTCATAATTGCCGCCGTTAACCTGTTATTTAAGCCAGGATTGAAGGCTCTCAATGCGGGTCAGGGATATCTGATTTCCATTCTGATTCCTGCCCGTAATGAAGAGAAAAATATCCGGATAATTCTTAATGATCTGATCAGCCAATCCTATCAAAATATTGAGATTATTGTTTTTGATGATCAATCTGAAGACCTGACCTCCCAAATTGTTCTAGAGTTGGCAGTTGCTGATTCAAGAATAAAATTAGTCAGATCTGAAAACCTGCCGGATGGGTGGCTTGGGAAAAACTTTGCATGTCATTCCTTGTCCTGTATAGCAAAGGGTGATTATTTTTTATTTCTGGATGCCGATGTCCGGGTTAGTGGGGATATTATTCAAGCCGCAGTTTCCTATGCCGATAAGTACGGTCTTGGACTTCTTTCTATATTTCCACGTCAGTTACTGGTCACAATGGGTGAACAGATGACTGTTCCTATCATGAACTATATCCTGTTAACGCTACTTCCTCTTCCCCTGGTTTTAGGAACACGTTTTCCTTCATTGGTAGCCGCAAACGGACAATTTATGTTGTTTAATTCACATATTTACAAAAGATTTTATCCTCATAGGCTAAAGCGGGAAAACAAAGTAGAGGACATTGCTATTGCACGCCTATTCAAGGAAAAGAGAATTCCTGTTGCATGTCTTGCCGGGGATAATTCGATTCATTGCCGGATGTACAGTGACTTTCAGGACGCAGTAAATGGGTTTTCAAAAAATATCACTGCCTTCTTTGGTAATTCTTTCTTGCTTGCTATCCTGTTCTGGGGAATCACCACCTTTGGTTTTATTCCTGTTCTCTTTATGCTTCCTGTCAACATTTCTTTCCTATACCTTGTTCTATTTGTTTTGACCAGGGTCCTGATATCAAGGGCAAGTGGTCAGCAGGTCTGGCTAAATCTCTTGTATCTTATTCCCCAGCAGCTGGTTATAGGGCTTTTTATTTTTAGAGCTTTTACGGACAAATACTTATACCAATATCAATGGAAGGGACGAAATATCGTTTAATTATTTATTTAGTTTTATTAACCTCAACCCTTTATGGGAACACCCGGAAGGATATTTACGATGCATATATAAATAATCGGATGCCTGCATGGAAGGCGATTATTGATCAGTTGGAGATCAGGTCTGATCGGAATGTCGAAGAAATGCTTGAATTAGTTAATTACCAGTACGGTTATATTGCATGGTGCGTAGGAAATAATCACAAAGATGAAGCCATCGTTTATCTCAAAAAGGCAGAGAATAACCTTGAATGGCTTGATGCAAAAAAAACAGTTCTGTCAAAAGTCCTCGCTTATAGATCTGCATTTTACGGATTTCGGATTGGTGTGAATGTGCTGAAGGCACCTTTTCTAGGGCCTAAAAGCTCTGCCTGTGCAAATCAGGCTATTACAATCGGACCGGATGATTTTTTCGGGTATATTCAGATGGGAAATGTGCAATTCCATGCCCCATTTCTGATGGGTGGATCTAAACCCGAAGCATTGAAATACTACTTGAAAGCTAAAGCTTTGATACAGAAGAGCAGGTTGGATTATGCTGCTGACTGGAATTACCTCAGTTTACTTGTCTCTATTGCGAAGACATATGAACTAATTGAAGATTATATCGATGCAAAATTGGTTTACCAGGAGATACTCAGAGTTGAACCTGAATTTAAATGGGTTAAAGATGAATTGTATCCACAATTATTGAAGAGATTAAAATAAAAGGAATGAGAAAGCGTGTACTTGTTGTAGGAGCCGGAATAGGTGGTCTGGCTACAGCTCTTAGGTTGGCAAAAAAAGGGTATCAGGTTGAGATTATTGAAAAAAATAACCAGGCAGGAGGAAGGCTTAATCAGCTTAAAAAGGATGGCTTCACTTTCGATACTGGTCCTAGTTTCTTCAGTATGTCTTATGAATTCAAGGAATTTGCCAAAGATTGCAATATTGAACTCCCTTTTAAATATGTGGCATTGGATCCCTTATACACCGTGAATTTCAGCAGAAGTCCAAAAACTTACAGGCTATATAAGGATATTCACAAACTTGCCGATCAGTTTAAAGATGTTGAACCGGACTTTGAAATTAAGATGCTCAAATATCTTAAAAATGGGAAAGCTCTGTTCGATGATACGTTTGATATTGTGATTAAGGAGAATTACAACTCAGTGTTCGCCTACATCCTAACGCTGATGAAAGTGAATCCAGTACATTTACCGGTTCTATTCAGAAACTTTTGGCAGCAGGTTTGCCGGTATTTTTCATCTGATGATGCCCGCGAAATCATTTCTCTTGTCGCATTTTTTCTGGGAAGGACACCTTTTGATACACCAGCAGTTTACACGCTACTGTCCTATACTGAATTTCATCACGATGGATATTATAATGTTGAAGGTGGAATGTATAAGATTGTTGAAGGAATTTTAGGAGAGCTTCAAAAAGAGAACGTTAAGATCACCTATAATACTGAAATTGTTGATTATGTATTTGTTGACAGAAACCTGAAGGCACTAGTTGACCAGAACAATCAAAGATGGGAAAGTGATATCTTTGTTATAAACAGCGATGCAGCCTCATTCCGTGGTATGATATTTAAACGTACGAAGTTCTCCGAGGCAAAACTTGATAAGATGGAGTGGACCATGGGACCATTAACCATTTATTTAGGTTTAAAATGTAAACTTCCCCAGGTTGAGCATCATAATTATTACCTGGGAGATAATTTTAAGGATTATGCCAATAAAATATTTCAATCGACCGGAACAATTCAAAAGCCGTATTATTATGTGAATGTCATTTCGCGCAACAATCTTGATTGTGCACCGGAAGGGTGCGAGGGACTATTCTTTGTCTGTCCCGTACCTGATCTGCGTTTCAAGAAAAGCTGGGACGACAAGGAGACGATTGTGAATAGTATTCTTTCTGATTTCTCTTCACGTATTGGAATGGATATTCTACCCGAAATCATTTCTAAAACAATTTATACCCCTGAGGATTGGCAAAATCAATTCAACCTTCACCGAGGTAGTGGCTTAGGGTTGTCTCATAAAATGTTCCAGATTGGGGCCTTCCGACCAAGGAATTTCGATGAAGTCTATAAAAATGTTTTTTATGTGGGAGCATCTACAGTTCCGGGCACAGGTCTGCCTATAACGATGATAAGCTCAAAACTGGCGGTAAGAAGGATAGAAAAACAAATTTAATTAATCGTAGATTTAGGTTAAAGGATACTGATTAATTAATTTTGGTAGGTTTTATAAGCGCATTTATTAAGCATGGGAATTATCTACGCTTTAGTCATTTTAATTAGTTGGATTATGCACTTGATTTACATGTTTTTATATCTGCATGTTAATCCGGCTGATGCCATATTCTGGTTTCACCTGTTGTTACAGACCTGGCTCTTTACAGGGCTTTTTATTACTGCCCATGATGCTATGCACGGTGTTGTATCGGAAAACAGATATATTAATAATGGGATTGGAATTATAACATCTTTTTTTTATGCTGGACTTTGGTATGCAAAACTCCGGCAAAAGCATAATCTCCACCATTTATATCCTGGTACAGCTCAGGATCCGGATTATACAACAGATAACCAAAACTTTTTTGTGTGGTGGTACCGATTTATGCGACAATATATAACAATTTGGCAGATTTTGATAATGGCCATGCTTTTTAATGTCGGATTAGTTTGGTTCAACGAGCTGCAGTTGATTGTATTATGGATAGTTCCCGCAATACTGTCAACTTTTGAGTTGTTTTATTTTGGAACTTTTGTACCGCATCGTTTACCACATACGAATAAAATGGGCCCCGATAAGTCCAGGTCTCAGCGTAAGAATCATTTTATGGCCTTGATAACCTGCTATTTCTTTGGCTATCACTACGAACATCATGCTTCACCCCGAACTCCGTGGTGGAAGCTCTACCGCATTAAGCAGTAACCTTTCACCATGAGAATTACAACTCTTTAAAAATTGCTCGAGTAAAGGGGCAAAAATGCAAGATTCATTCTTCCTTATTTTTAAAGTGCTTGTCCACGTTTGGGATATGAAAATTCCAAAATGGATATTTCCTATACAAACCAGGTAGATAATACCCAAATTGCTTTTAATTTAACTGGACGTAATACCATCCGTTTAACAGCTGGAGTCACATTTAATCTTGGTTTATTTAAACTTAACATGGATTATAATCTTGGTAGGCAAAGTGTCATTTGTGCCGGGTTAGGAATCGGAATCGGGGAATAAAATCCAATAAATACATAAAACCTTAAAATATATCAAATTATGAAAAAGCTATTACCCTTTTTAGTGCTGACTGCTGTTCTGTGCACAAAATGCCAATATGGGAAAGACAGATTTGTAGCTAACATTGATATCAATAATACCTATGATGTGAACAAGACTAGTCCTTTCTCAAATGCTGGAGAAATTGACCTCGGATTGGTGCGTGACAATACTAATATTCCTTACGATGCAACTATTGAAGAGGTTAATATTGAATCTATTTCCGTTAAAGTTATCGTAACCTCAGATAATCTTGCAAGTGCCGTCAGTTTGAGCGGAAAGCTCAGACAGGGAGCATCAAATATTGAAGTTTTTAATGATTATGTCGCACCCTTAGTAGGTGTAGATGCCCCGTTTATCGGATTAAACTCGTTAATCGAAACCGGGGTGGATGGAATCAAATCAAAGATAAGCAGTTATCTGACCGGTGCCGATACTACTCCGCTGAACTTTGATCTGGCAGGTGATAGTTCACCAACAACTGGTAAACTAATCCATGGCCAAATTCTGCTGAAAATTACAGGTTCTGTTAAATATGCAAAATGTGTAAATATGCCAATTTTTATAGTGGGTGAACCCTGCCATCCTTCACTTCCATATTAAATGGAAAATCAGGTATCCAGATCTAAACTTAAGGAATAATTTGGTTATAAATACTTCAGCCTAATCACAACTTTAATTTTCTATATTTCATTATAATAGCTCAAATCCAAGGGAAAGCAGAATCACTTACATTGTTATATGGACGGGCTTTTGCTTTCTTGCCTGGTTTTAAGTATATGAGTAAATCTACAAGATCAATTGATGAGTATTTTAGTGCAGAAAAGAATCCTGTAAATCTGGAATTGGTCACAGATATGAACCAGGTAATCACGTATTTTGCCTATTCTCTGAATTAAGATAAATAGATAATCTCTTCTAAAAAAAACAGTTAATTCAAATAATCACAGATTGAATATTGCATTTATTTGAAAAGAAGATACATCCCTAAATTGCAAATTTTTGATGACAAATATCATACATATTCGTCGTAAATGTGTTTAAATTGACAGCGTTTTGTTGAAATTAGCCTGCTCCAACTAAATTGAACTTTAATGAACCTATAAATATTGCGATTCTCCTCTCAATTTGTTTGAAATAGTTTTAAAAATTTATTTCAAACAGAACGTCCTTAACCAAATTAAAATTCTAAAATGAAAACATTTGCACGACTTTCAAATTATGTTAAATTATTGGGGTTATTCATTCTTGGCTTGGTGCTATTGTTGAGTTCAAGCAGAAGTATTTATGGTCAAACTTTAAAATCAGCTCCGCTAAATCCTGATTTTATTAAATACATTAATGGATTGAATCAAATGCAGCTTAAGAGCAATGACCTCCACGGCCTGGGTTATATTCCTCCACCCATATTACCAAATTTTGGTCCAACTTCTGCCCGAATGTTAACTGCTACGACTTTCGCCCCGGTATATGATTTAAGAACCTCAGGAACAGGTGGGACATCGTTGCTCACTTCGGTAAAAAATCAGGGGTCCTGCGGATGTTGTTGGGCCTTTGCTACGATGGGAGCAATTGAGGCATATGTAAAGTTATCAGGAAAGGGAGAATACGACCTGTCAGAAAACAACTTAAAAGAGTGCCACGGATATGTTTGGGCACCATGTGCTGGAGGAAATTCCAGCATGTCTGCTGCCTATCTTACACGAAAATCGGGGCCGGTTTCTGAACTAAACGATCCCTACAGTGTAAATGTTGTAGGATGCAAGAGCAATATAACCCCTGAGTTCAGTGTTTCAAATATTCGAAGTTTTCCCAACAATTCAAGTGTGATTAAACAAGCAATTTTGGACTATGGCGCTCTTTACACAACCTTTTATTACCAGGATGCCAGTTATAATGCGGTAAACTATACTTATTATTATAACGGACCAACCGTAACAAATCATGCAGTAGTTCTGGTTGGATGGGATGATACAAAGGTTACTGCTGGTGGCACAGGAGCATGGATTATAAAAAATAGTTGGGGAGCTGCCTGGGGTGAAAGTGGATTTTTCTATATTTCGTATAATGACTCCAGGATTAATTCAGAAGTAACTGCCTTCCCCGGTATTTATAACAATGTTGCCAATTCCATTCAATTCAGTTACGATAATCTTGGATATGAAGGATCTTTGGGATATGGATCCACTATTGGGTATGGACTGATACGGTTTTCAACAAGCAATACTAATTACACTTTAAATAAATTAAGTACTTATATCCCATCAGGACCAGCAACATTAACATTCGAGGTTTATGGGGCGTTTGACGGTACCACCTTGAGCGGTTTAATGGGATCTATAACGAATGCATCCTGCGATTTACCTGGATATTATACTTTTGATTTAGCCACGCCGATTCCACTAAGTGCAAATAGTGATTTTTATATCAAGGTAACTTATAATACGGCTGGATACAATTATCCGATACCGTTGGAATCAGCCATTTCGGGTTATTCAAATCCGGTAATAGAAAGTGGAAGATGCTGGGTAAGTGGAAATGGTACCAACTGGCAAGCAATAGGTTCAGGACAATCCTACTCAGCTGATTTATGCATAAATGCCTATGCTGTATTAACTTGCACAGCGCCAGCTCCCATAATAGGTACAATTATTCAACCTACATGTACCTTGGCTACAGGAAGCGTTGTTTTGAATAGTTTACCTTCAACAGGGACCTGGTCATTAAACGTAAAACCTGGCGGGACCACAACTACCGGAACCGGTACTAGTACAACAATAGCAGGTCTTGCTGCCGGAACATATACCTTTACTGTAGCTAATTCTTCGGGCTGTACTTCGGCTTCATCAGCAAATGTTGTGATCAATGCCCAACCACAAGCACCGACAATTACGGGAACATTAGCCGTTTGCGCAGGATCAACAACTCAACTTAACGGATCCGGAACCGCAGCGACAACGACACCATGGGTATCGGCCACAACAACAGTGGCAACTGTCAGCGGTACAGGTCTGGTTACAGGTGTGGCTGCAGGAACAAGTGTAATCACCTTTAAAAACATTGACGGTTGTACTAAGACTGCAACAGTAACTGTGAGTGCTTCTCCTAACATAAGCGGAACGTTTTCGGTTTGTGCAGGATCAACTTCACAACTAACAGGTTCCGGAACTGCAGCTACAACCTCTCCCTGGGCATCTGGAACCACAGCGGTTGCAACGGTAAGTTCTACAGGATTGGTTACTGGCGTAGCTGCCGGGACTAGTGTGATTACCTTCACAAACAGTGGAGGGTGTAAGACTACAGCCACAGTTATCGTCAGCGCCGTACCGACTATCACTGGGACATTAACAGTCTGTGCCGGATCTACAACCCAATTAGCAGGATCAGGAACACCTGCTTCAAGCACTCCGTGGGTTTCAGGGACAAAGACTGTGGCCACAATCAGCAGCACCGGCTTAGTAACAGGTGTTGCTGCAGGAACAAGTGTCATTACCTATAAAAACAGTGGAGGATGTACTAAAACAGCTACAGTTACGGTCAGCGCTATACCAACAATAACAGGAACATTAACAGTCTGTGCAGGATTAACTACCCAGTTGACCGGATCAGGAACTGCAGCTACAACGACCCCTTGGGTATCCGCAAACACAACAGTAGCGACAATAAGTAGTACTGGTCTTGTAAAAGGTGTTGTTGCCGGAACAAGTGTAATCACTTTTAAAAACAGTGGAGGTTGTACTAAAACAACAACAGTTACCGTATATGCATTGCCTTCAGCTCCGGCTGCAATTGGAGGAACCAAGTCGGTTTGCGTAGGCAGTACAACCACGTTAACTGATGCAACAACAGGAGGGGTATGGAGCAGTTCAACAACAACACTGGCCACTGTTAGTACTTCAGGTGTTGTGAAAGGAGTTGCATCGGGAACGGCCACGATTGTTTATACAGTGACCAATGCAAATGGTTGCAAAAACAGTGTAAGTGCATCCGTTACAGTGGCAGCTCTTCCTGCTCAGCCAGGCAATTTTACCAAATCAACCTCGGCAGTGACACCAGGTCAATCGAATGTTGTCTATACGGTTCCATTGGTTTCAGGGGTAACTTATAAATGGAGTTATTCCGGAACAGGCGCAACAATAACAGGAACAACCAATTCCGTGTCTATAAGCTATTCTGCAACTGCAACTTCAGGGACACTTAGCGTCACAGCCACCAATACTTCCGGATGCACCAGCGTTGCCCGAACCCTGGCCATTACCGGACTGAAGGGGATTATGATACCTGACAATTCCTTACAGGGATCAGTTGACACTACAGCGACATTTAATCTGCCAAAGATTCAGAATGAATTAAATGTCTATCCGAATCCGACCTTTGGCAGTGCTACCTTTACGTTTCAGATCAATGAAAATGCAAGGGTCAGGTTGGATATCTATTCGGTGAATGGACTTCTTATCGCCAGAGTTTTTGATGGAGATGCAGAGGCAGGAATTGCGCAATCAGTCAAATTTAACCAATCTCTTTCGACCGGCATTTACCCTTGTATATTGAGGTGGAATGGGAAAATGATCACTGTGAAATTGGTTATCGTTCAATAGAGGTATTTGTAAACAATCAACATGAGATAAGCCGTTCCAAAGTGATTTGGAATGGCTTATCTCATTTAACCGGTATTGAGTTAATAAACAACAAAGGTCTTTAACAATTGATGAGTGGTCAATCTTTAATCATAATTCCTAAAATAAATAGGCAGAGTCAGGAAGAGGACTCAAAAGTATGGTTATTTAGAGGAAGATGATCCTATAATTTCAAATAAGTTCCTGGGTGATTCTTTAAATGTATTATTGAAAAAATATATAGACAAAACGATGAAGAGAATAAAACCAAAAACAATCAATAATTGCATCCATGATGTCTTTTGAATTTCATGACGGGCGTTTACTTCACAAACTTCTCCGGGACAATATTTGGCTTTCTTTCCATAAAACCAACCATAAAAAAGGCACCCCAGACAAATACCGAATGCGGATTCAAAAAACAAGAAAATCAGACAGATCAGGCAAATCAGACCCGTGACGGGACTATATGAATTGACAAATACGACCAATATCAACATGATTAATACAAGAATCAAACCGATCACCCATGCAAACTTTTTTTGAGCTGCTCCGACATATTCCGGAACCTGTCTTCTGACTATCAGTCTTCCAATGATTAAAGTCGGCGAAAATCGGGGATTAATAAAAACCCGAATGATAAAATCGACAAGAAAAGCGAGAATAAAATATTTCAGAACTATAAAATTCTTATTCAAAATAGCCAATAATACCGACACAAAGGCAAAAACGAAAAATATTCCCGCTGCTGCCCTTATTTCCCGTTCGTTCAATACAGGAATTTCGTAACCATTAACATCCTCTCCAAACTTGATCACCTTGCTCATTTCTTATAGTACTTAAATAAATAGTATGAAATAAAACATCAAATGTATAGATTTATTTTGAAATTTATGAAGGTGCTACCATATGGTTGTATAAAATCCGTTCTGCACAAAGTACCTATTTTAACAGCCTTTAATAATAAATTCATCCAAAGGCAATTGATCAAGAAGTTAATCTGCATAACATTACCTCTTTTACTGTTTTCGGGTTGGGGTTCCAATAAGAATGGCAATCCAGTGACCAACCTTTTTTAATTATGCGATTTGACTTTAGTCAGGTAAATAAAAACACTATAGACTATAAGTAATAATATATATTTGTATCTTTACATTTATAGATCAAGCTAGCATCAGGATAAAGTTCGGTGAGATTTAATCCGGGAACACCTAAAGTGACTCATTCTGAGTGAATTAATTATATGTTTAACTTAAATTTCAAAAAAATGAAAACAAAAATTTTAAAATTAGTTGGCGGAACATTAATTTGTGGTTATTTATTGACTTCTTGCTATGCTTATACTAGTGTAGTAGGTGAAGGTGCAAAAGGAAATCAGAAGGTTACTAAATGGAATCACTATGTCATTGAAGGACTTGTTCCTGTAGGTGTTTCTGATTCTAAAGTTATGGCTGGTGGTGCAAAAGACTATACTGTGTTCACAAGAATGTCTTTTGTTAACGGCCTGATTGGAGGAATAACTTTCGGAATTTATACGCCAACTACAACTACTGTAACCAAATAATAATCAACTAATATGAAGAATGGAAATTAATTTCCATTCTCTGTTCGAGGTGATTTAAATTTTGATCATAAAATAGCCCTAGTCACTCTTATTGTGCCTGGGGCTTTATTTTAGAATAAATGCTTATAATTCGAATATAGTGTTTCTCCATTCATTAAAACATCGACCTCCGTAGGCTCCAAATGAATGAGATTTATCCATTAAGACTTCAATATATTAAATATTAATGCTTTAATTTAATTCGAAGAATCTTGAAATTCTTTAAGTTTCATTATAGATTCTCAATAATCTCGTAATTTGTCATAACTATTACTACATTATTCTGCAAGTTTGGTCAATTCATTTTTACCTAAAAATACCACAACATTTCTTAATTCTGTTACATTCTAAGATCAAGTATAATGCACTTTTGCATTGTCAAAACAGTACAAATAATTTAAAATTTATAAAAATGAAAAAGAGTTTAATTCTTAGTAAGGTATTATTTAAAGTGGTTTTTATTTTTCTAACCATTGTCATTGCAAATTCAAATGTCAAAGCAACAGATTTTGTTGTTGATAAAGCAGCCAGCAAGGTAAAATGGGAGGCAAAGAAAGTAACTGGTAAACACAATGGAACAATAGCTTTTGATAACGGAACATTAAACGTTTCAAAAGATAGGATTACTGGTGGATCCTTAGTAATTGACATGAAAACCATTGTTGATGAAGATTTAACAGATCCCACCTGGAATAAAAAGCTGATCGGGCATCTTTCGTCTGATGATTTCTTTTCGATTGAAAAGTTCCCTTCTGCAAGTATGTTAGTAAATAAAATTACTCCTGTGTCGGGTGATGAGTTTCACTTTTTAGCAGACCTTACAATAAAAGGGATAAAAAAACCTGTTGAGTTTAATGCCAAAATCACAGTTACTGGAGGTAAGGTCAGCGCTCAAGGCATTATAACTGTGAACAGGACACTTTTCGACATCAAATATGGTTCAGGAAGCTTTTTCCAGGGTCTTGGTGACAAAATGATTTATGATGACTTTACATTGAATTTTGACATCATAGCAAATAAAAAATAGTAAAATATTTTAAAAATAAGGTGGGTGTCTTTTTAGACATCCACCTTTATTAATTAGATAGTGTTTCTGTTATTGGATCGTCAGGTTTATTGCCATCGGCGATGAGTAATCGAACCTCTAAGTCACTAAACCGAATCTACCCTAACCCTTTCCGGCCTATGGCAAGGATATCCTTAGATTCCAAATTACCCCTTTCAGCTCAGGCAATACTGTTCTGCACACATAAATTGCTTCTTGAATCTTTACCTCAGGCGATCAGAGGCTTCGCTTTAAAGAAAAATATGAACGATTGAAATAAAATTACTGCAACTTAAAAACTCCCTTAACACTAAGGCTCAGCACTAAGAGTTTGAGCTGCTTTTTTACCAAAGGCAAATTCCTATATGGATTTCGCTAGATATTTTCTGGTCTAAAGGAGCACAATTTAAACTAAAATTTTAAGTATAATCTAAATACTTAAGGTTTCTACTATAAAATATTGTTAATATATTAAAAAGGTCATTCAATTATACCGCAAAACAGTAAGTTTTTATCAACTTTGCTGCGCCTAAACAGGAAGATATTTTATCATTAAAAGTTGCTGACAATGAATCTATTATTGTTCCGTTTTTGTAAAGTGTTCATATTTATCACACTTTTATCCATACCATCACTTCTTGCAGAGAAAGTACAAACTGCAAGGAATATACCTGCAAAGGAATCCGTTTCCAGCGGAAATTGTGATTACTACGTCATATTTTTAACCGGGGATTTTGGATACCTGAATTTTGACAAAGCAATTGTTCATTATCTGAATGTTAAAAATGTATCTGTTGTGGTGATAAACTCAAAAAATTATTTTCGCTCAGCAAAGAATCCTGTACAGCTGGGACGCGATTTTGGATACATTATAAATCAGTATAATAAAAAATGGAATCAGCATAAGGTTGTACTTATGGGTTATTCAATGGGAGCGGAAGTAATCCCATTTGCTATTAACCATCTGGATGAAAAAACAAGACTTCAGGTGATGGATGTCGTATTAATAGCTCCAGGTCAGAAAGCGATATTCAGATTAAAACCTACAGATTATCTTTTTGAAGAAAAAAAAGGAACCGATATATATACGGAATTAGTAAAGATGCGAGCCCTGAGACCTTATATCATTTGCGATGACTCTCCATATTCAATCCGCCGGAAAAATCTGGATGGAGTAAGCGATCATGACTTTTTGGGAGGTGGACATCATTTCGGGCATAACTATATGCTTCTTTCAAAGCTAATTGGCAGAAGATTAAATTTGGAATAAACCATTAGGTGAAGCAATATTAATAATCATTTATTTCTTACAAATATTTAAAGCCTGGAATACTGACTCATCGGGCTTCTCCTATCAAAGCAGTCGAAATTGAATTATTCACAAATGGAAGAGCCAAAATTGAAAAATTACCAGCCAATAATGGGAATTCATCCGGGTAATTCGGCAGTACCATTAAGAACTTAAAATAACGTCAGGAGGAATAGGAATCAAGTCCTGTCTACGAAAAAAATTTACCGAATAAAAAAGAGGTTGTCTCAACGTTTGAGACAACCTCTTTTTATCGTTATCAAACAAATTTATTTTGCCGGAGCCGCAACTTTTTTTAATTTCTTTTTTCCTTTTCCCGGTACCTTTGCATCTGGTTTTGCTTTATCATCTGGCTTTGGAGCAACCTTTTCAGTTTTTGCAGGGGCATTTTTAATTTTTTTCTTTGGAGCATCCTGAGCCCTCACAGAAATCAAACCTAGAACAAATACGAAACTTAATAAAAGAACTAACTTTTTCATAATTGTAATTTTAAAATTGTTTACAGCTCAAAGATATTTCGTACATTATGAAGGGATCATGAAGATTCAAGAACACAGGGTTATTTCCTCTAATTATTAGATTGGGTAATAATGGATTTTGCCAAGAACAAATACAATTAAAATAATCTACAAACAACAGCATCTTTTATGTTTAGTAATGTTTTGTATTAGTTAATGGAATTTAAAGTATTTATGATGCAACTAAAGTCAGTTGAAATTTTCTTAATGCTCCAATAATTATATTACATTTATCATTCTGATTAATTCATTTAAGGTGGAATTATAAGCAATATCAAGCCTGTAACTTGTTGAAATCAAACCTAAACAAACCAGAGCCTAATGAAGGTTTTGATGCTATTTGTCTGCATGTCTTTATATTACACTCATGCTACCGCCCAAAAAAAACTGCAGACATTCTACACTTCAAATTGGAAAGACTTTTCAACGCATAAGGGTGAATATATCAGAGAAATTCAGGTGATTAATGATTCAACTTATTTTATTAAATGACTATTTTAATAAGGGTAGAAAGCTAATTATGAGTGGCTATTTTAAATCAATCAACCCTTTTATCGAGAATGGGCCAATCGAATACTTTGATGAATCTGGCAATCAAATAATGAAAGGTAAATATATTAATGGAGAGCAGATAGGTTTCTTGACTATTAAAAATTATTTTCAAATAGGATATGCAGAATTTGACTATAATTTTAATCTTAAATATCAAAACGACTCAGCGAATATTAAAATCTTACATAAAGAAAGCGTTGCGGTAAATGAGATTAAGACAGAAACACTCCCTGAATTTCCAGGTGAAGAACAAACCCTAATAAAATATCTTAGAGATTACCATGTTTATACATCCGCCAATTTAAAGGACTTCATGTCGTTTCAAAGACCTGGCCTTAATGTAAATAATTAAGAAAATACTTTTAAACCGGAACCTATCCCTGCCTAACTGAGCCCCAAAGAGCAAATGTCAGCAGTAACAATGAAATCCATTCATTCAAATCTTATTTGAGAAGTTTTCAGCTTTCTGATTATCAAATGAATGTTCCCATTTAGCCATCACAACTGTCGCGGTACAATTCCCTATGACGTTTACTGTTGTGCGTGCCATGTCCATCAGTACATCAATTCCCAGAATTAAGAAGACAGGTGTTGCCGGCAATCCAAAGCTTGAAAGAGTTCCTAATAATACAACAAGGGCCGCACGGGAAACCCCCGCGACACCTTTACTGGTAAGAATTAATACAAAACACATGGCAAGTTGTTGTCCAAGCGAAAGATGGATACCTGCAACCTGGGCTACAAAAACAGATGCCAGTGATAAATATAAAGAGGTACCATCCAGATTAAAGCTATATCCCGCCGGAATTACGAATGCGACTATTTCGCGAGGTACGCCAAATCGCTCCATTGATTCGAGTGCCACTGGTAGTGCGGATTCAGAATTTGCTGTAGCAAATGCAATTGATGCCGGTTCACTCAACGCAAGAAGGTATTTCTTAAAAGGTATTTTTAAAATAATCACCATGGGAAATATTACCAAAAGCAGAAATGCCAGCAGGGCAAGATATAATGTGGCCAATAATTTCAACAAAGTCGAAAGTACGTCAAGTCCCAGATGTCCGATTGTAAATGCGATAGCTGCAAAAACGGCTAACGGTGCATAATACATGATAATTTTTGTGAATTTAAACATTACTTCTGCCAAACTTCCGGTAAACCGAAGCATGGGGGCCCTAAACCGATCGCCGCTTTTTGCAACGGCAATTCCAAAAATGATACTAAAAACAACCACCTGAAGAATGTTCCCCTCAAAGATCGACTTGATAATATTCTCGGGAAACATATTTAGAAGAAAATCCGACCAGGAATGAAGCTTTGCCGTTGTTTCGGGGATATTGGAAATTGAAGGCAGGATCAACCCCTCACCGGCTTTACTTATATTTATGGCAATAAGTCCGATAAACAAAGCGATAGTTGAAACCACCTCAAAATAAAGAATTGATTTCCAGCCTAGTCGTCCAATCAGTTTTAAATCATTATGACCAGCGATGCCGTTTACCAATGTTGCAAATATCAACGGTGCAATTATTGTCTTTATCAGCCGCAGAAAGATATCGCTCAGGAATTGGAGGTTTTTGGCAACCTCCGGGAAATCAAAACCAAACTCCCCACCAACAACAATACTTATCAAGATCCAAACTGTAAGAGACCTGCTTCTCAAGGCAAAAAGCATCAACAGGATCACATTGAAAATGCGAAACAGGGTAAAAAATCCAGGAATTATAAGAATGAATTTAAACGAGGAAAGAGCGAAAAGCAGAATTGTAATACTGGATATTAATATACATGCAATATTAAGTAGGTGGCCTGTCTTTTTTAACATTTTAAAGGAAATGATAGGAATTCAAAATTAAAGAATAATATTGGAACAATAATATTCTTTAATAAATTCACATTATCATTCACGTGCAAGCATCGCCAAAGAAGTATTTTCAAGCTTACTAAATGTATAATCCCGGATGTCTTTAAAGGTACCTCGGATAGCACAAGTCATTTCATCTTTGCAGTGGTCACAAGGTTCGTAATATTTTACAGAGGTGCATCGCAATAAGGCTATACTCCCTTCTGTAAGACGGACAATTTCAAGCAGATTTATCTCTTCAGGATTTCTGATCAGATAGTAACCACCGGTTTTACCGAGTTTACTTGCTAAAAAACCGTTCTTTTTTAATTCAAGCAGAATCGATTCCAAAAATCGCTTCGGGATTTTTTCACTCTCTGCAATCTCATTGATCATTAAAGTGCCTTTGCCAAATTCCTTAGCCAGTTTAACTAAGGCAAGCATGGAATATCTGGTTTTCTGTGTAAGCATGATTATCCTATTCTGCTGATGTATTCCAATTTTTCAGGATTAAGAATCTCAAACTTTTTCCCTTCAATGGCGATAATTTTTTCGTTCTGCCACCTTGACAATGTCATGATGACATTTTCGGTAGAACAACCTGCAAATTCAGCTAACTCTTTTCGTGTTAAAGAAAGAATGAAGATATTGCCATCATAAACCTCTTCTGCGAGGTAAAGGATGATATCAGCGATTCTCCCCTCTTTCTGTTTGTGAGCCAGGCTGATAAAGTTCATTACGGCCTTTTTAAACATTTCAGAAGCCACCTGGAACATCATCATTGCAAATTTGGAATTCTCCATCAGTATATTCTCCAAAACTTTGGCATCGATTAGAATTGCCTCACAATCCTCAACAGCAACAAATGAGAACAAGTTATTGTCCTTATAAAAAAGATTAGCTCCCCCTAATATTTTAGGTGCTGCTACAATTGTAATAATCAGGTTTTTACTAATGTCATTTTCATAGTTAAACTTGACGATGCCCTTTTCAAGATATACGATATGGGTGGGGATTCCCCCTTGTTTAAGGATCGTTTCCCCTTTCCTGAAATTCAATTTAACTGATGATTTCTCTATCTTTTCAAAATCCTTTTCACTAATAAACTGAAGTGAAATCCTTTTTAACCATGTAAACTCCTGGTTATTGCCAATTAAATTCATGCTATGGTTATTTGTTTTTTAATATTTATAGCTTAAATATTCAATCAAATCCAGTGAAAATACTAATACAAATATACATTAAATCAGTAGAGATTACTGATATATTTGAAATGTCATGTATTTTATAAATAAATGAAATGGAAATCGACAAAATTACTATTATAGGGGGGATCGGGAAAGACGGAAATCCAGAAAAAGTGGACTATTTTGAGTTAAGAATGGGCGATATTGTCAGTATTGTGGGGCCGACCGGTTGCGGCAAAACTACTTTGATCAATGATATCGAATTATTTGGGAACAGAAATACACCATCGCAACGCCAAATTCTGATAAATGGCGAACCTGTCCCCGATGATTTCACCTTCGACCCGTCCAAGCATCCCATTGCAATGATTTCGCAACACACCAATTTTCTCAGCGATTTACCGGTCGGAGAGTTCCTTAACATTCATGCCACAGTTCGCGGTGCTTCTGATATACAGAAGGTTGTGGATGAGACTATTGAATTTGCCAATAAACTTACCGGAGAAGCGATTATTAAAGAAACGGCTATGACTGAATTGTCAGGTGGGCAAACTCGCTCATTACTTATTGCCGATGCTGTTATTATTGGAAATTCACCCATCATTCTTCTTGATGAGATCGAAAATGCGGGGATACACAAAACCAAAGCTCTCGATCTGCTAAAAAACTATCGAAAAATATTTGTCTTTGTAACGCATGACCCGACAATTGCCCTCCTTTCCGATTTCAGAATCGTCATGAAAAACGGAGCGATGCAAAAAATCATTTATTCGAACGAAGATGAGAAAAAAGCCGCAAACAGATTGAAAAGCATGGATGACATTATTTTGCATTACCGTAGCCTGGTCAGGGCCGGCGAAGAATTACATGCTGACCTTTTGGAAGAGGAATTAATTGGGATGAACTAAAAATCAGGAAAAATGAAGCTAATTATATTTGCAGGTCCCCCTACTTGTGGTAAAACTACCGTCATCCGGCAGGTAATCCGACGGATGATCTCCGGAAACCATAAGCCATCATACATTAAAATAGACGTTCTCTATGCTGATGAAGATGAAATCATCAATAAAGAATTTGGTATTCCGACCCGAAAAATCTACTCCGGAGAATTATGTCCCGACCACTGTAATGTAGTAGTACTTGATGAGGCTGTTGAATGGGCCGAAAAAGTAGGTTCAGATTATCTTTTTGTTGAAACTGCCGGCCTTTGTCTTCGTTGTTCACCTTATGTTGAGAATTCATTGGGAATAGTCGTTCTTGAATGTACCAGCGGTATGAATCTTCCCAGAAAAATTGGCCCTATGCTCACACTGGCTGATATCAGCGTAATTACCAAAATAGACCTTGTGTCTCAAGCCGAACGCGAAGTCTTCCGCTACAGAGTGCTGGAGTCAGCCAAAGAGATTACGGTTGTTGAAAGCAATGCCCTGTATGGAATTGGTATTGATCCGATTGTGAGGCGAATTGTCAAAACAGTCGATATTGAATTCCCAATGTATCTGCGAGGAAATCCACCGGTTGGCACATGCACAATTTGTGTAGGTAAAAAAGAGATTGGGGCAAAACATCACTTTGGAGTTCTCCGTACAATGGATCAACAATTATTTTATGTAGGCGAATAATCAGTCAAAACCAGTCTTTTATGCAAAAGAGAATTTATCTTGACAATGCGGCGACAACATGTCTTGATGAGAGGATTCTGGAGGTTATGCTGCCGATTTTCAACAGTCAGTTTGGCAATTCCTCAAGCCTTCATTCTTATGGCGTTGATGCAAAAAATATACTGGATCGTTCACATGAACAAATTGGAGGGTTTATTGGCGCTTCACCCGAGGAAATTGTTTTCACCTCAGGTGGTACCGAATCGAATAATTTTGCGCTAAAGGGAATCGCTTTAGCCAACAATCACCGTGGAAACCACATTATCGTTTCATCCATTGAACACGATTGCATACTCAATACCTGCAAATGGCTTGAAGAACAGGGATTTTATGTCACTTACCTTCCTGTTGACACTGCCGGAATCATTGATCTTGACTATCTTGAAAGGGCGATCAATCGAAAAACTATTTTAGTTTCAGTGATGTATGCCAACAATGAAATCGGAACCATTGAGCCCATCGACGAAATTGGCCGGATCTGTCATGAGAAAAATGTACTATTTCACAGTGATGCCTGCCAGAGTTTTGGGAAAATACCTGTCAATGTTGTCCATTCAAACATCGACCTTCTGACTATTAACTCGCATAAAATTTATGGTCCCAAAGGTGTGGGAGCCTTATATATCCGGAAAGGAACTGCAATTACACCGCTGTTGCATGGTGGTGGACAAGAATATGGATTGCGTTCGACCACTGAAAACATTCCTGGAATTGCTGGTTTTGCCAAAGCTTCCGAGTTGTGTATGGGTGAGATGGAGCACGAAATCATCCGGATCACGCAGCTCCGGGAAAGGTTTACAGGTTTCCTGCTCCATGAATATGAGAATGCCTATATCAACGGAGATGAAAAGCGAAGGTTACCCGGACATGTGAATTTTAGTTTTCATGGGTTAGAGGGCGAAACAATCCGTTTGCTCCTTTTGCTTGATGAGCTTGGGATAGCTGTTTCAGCAGGATCTGCGTGTTCCTCAAATCATGGGAGTAATGCGTCACATGTTCTGAAGGCAATTGGTTTGAATTCATTTGAAGCACGCGGCGGAATCCGCATCAGCCTGGGCAGGTTTAATACAGAGTCAGATATTGATTCTTTTCAGATTGCAATGAAACAATGTGTTCCGACTTTAAATATGATTTTTACATAACTTTTTATTTATAAACCGAAAATTAAACGTCAAAAAATGAATACACAGACTATTGAGAGACCCAAATTGATCCTTCCCAATTTGAATTGCGGAGCCTGCGGTTATAAGACTTGTTCTGAATTCGCTTTAGCAGTGGATGATGCTAAAGTTGAGGTGCGGATGTGTATACACGCAAAACAAGTTTCCTCTGGAGTACGGAGTCAGGTGAATTGCCTGAGTTGTTTAGGGGGAGAGAATATAGGTGAAAAATTAAATTGGAAAGACAGTCTGAAACGTGATTTTGACTTTATTCTTGATGTAATGGAAGGTGAACCTGGTCCAAAAGAGACCATTTTACCTTATAATCCGGCTTTGGTAAAGGAGTTAGGGGTGAAAAAAGGTGATGTAATGATTGGCCGGCCAATGGGAATGTCGTGTGGTTGTCCGGTGACTCATTGTGGTGTTGTGTCGGATGTTGATGCACGTAACGGTGTCATTTACTGGAATGTGACAGGCCCTTTGCGCCCACGCTCCGAAGGATTTATCGATATTGGATTTTACGTTTCTCAAGCCTATGAAGGAATCATAAAAGAATCACGCGAAGAGATCAAACTGGGTCAGCGCTATTGGTTTTTGCCCAAACGTTGTATGTTGCAATGGCGGCATAGCGGATTGGTGAATGCTGTCACGCGCATGCGAGACGGAAGCTATAAAGTCAGGATCGAAGGTTTGTATATCGGTTGATTACTGGCAATACTGCAGGAAGTAGTATAAATATCCTGTGCAGAATTAAAGGACAAAAAGTAAATTGGAAATAAAATAAATTTAATGATTACAAAAAATAGCAACCCTATTATAATTGCCGATTCCCAGTTTCTGGTTGTCGAGGCGCTGAAATCGCTGATCGAGGCGGATGAGCGCTTTACCCTGGCCGGAGTTGCCTGGAACCAAAGCGACCTCCATTTGTTGCTTAAGGATTTCCGGAATGCACTGCTAATCACAGACTTTGCAAACATTGATTTTCAGGGGATTGATGAACTGAGAATTATCAAACAGCGATATCCGCAGCTGTCAGTTCTGGTTTTAACCAATTCACTGACCAACATTGAATTTACTGCCCTTAACAATCTGGGAATCAGAAACATCATTTATAAAACCGCTGATAGGGAAATAGTGATCGATGCCTTTAATTCGGCCTTAAATGGGGAGAATTTTTATTCGGCTGAGATTTCAGAGCTTCCTGCTTATCTTCACAGAAATAAATCAAATATTGAATTACAGCCGCTTACCACTACCGAGTTTGAAATTGTAAGATTAATTGCATGCGGACTAACCACCAGGAGAATTGCCATCGAAAAAAATATTAGTTACCACACTGTGAACACTCATCGAAGGAATATTTTCAGAAAGATTGAAGTTTCAAACGCCAATGAATTGATTCTTCATGCCATTAAATCGGGCTGGATCGAAAATGTTGAGTATTTCATTTGATACGAATAGGTTATAAGAAGGCAAGAATATCTAAAACAGAGGCTTTTACATGATTCCATTTCCCCTTAACTTCATCCTATCATCAGATGTGATTAAAGAAAAATCTTGTCTTCGCACACCTGTAGTTATCCTTCTAAGATTTTTGTGCTTTTACCTTATTGCGTTGAATTTAGTGGCATGTGTTACGATTCAGAATAACTATCTTGGAGTGGAAGGGACAAGCCGCAATCTCCCGATTCAAACGACTAATCCGCCTTCCGATTCCGAAAGAATTGCAATCAACAGAACAGTTGATAGTCTTTTATGCATTATGGCACTGCAAAAAAAAGAACATAAATCATTAAAGGCCAACAACATTAATCAACTATATACTGTATTTGGCAAACAATTGGATCAAGACAGATATTACAATTCAATATTGCAGAAAGAGGATTTAAACCCCCAGGAAAATCTCCCAAGCAAAAAGTATTTCGCTGCATTAAAACTTCTTTCATCAGCCGCAGATTATCAAAGAAGTTATCAGCAAATCCGTTTTGTTCGGCGTGCATTGAATCGCGGCGATTCAGGCAATAATATTCCGAAAAGGGTGCTGCGGAAAAGCGGTAATTACCTTTATTCCTGTACAGTAAGAAAAGAAGTATCCAGACAAAATATAAAAATAAATAATTCAGGAAGGGATAGTCTTGTGAGTTTATTGCCATGTACCAATTTGATAAAATCCTGTTTTCACCGGCTATATCAGGATAACGACCGTTTTCATGATCTGCTTTATGGCATATGTCGTGCAGGAAGTTATGTAGTAGGCAACGGGATTGGAATATTCCATGGGTTACCAAATGGAGTAAAAAATGCGAAAACTCTGCTCCCTAACCTTCAACCTTTCGACATAATTCTGGTCAGGTCACCTGATCATTTGACCGGGAAGCTGGTTCCAGGCTATTTTGGCCATGCGGCTATATGGCTGGGGCCGCGTTCAGCGAAACGATTCATTCCTTCCGGGAAACTGAAGTTTGAAAAACAGCAATCTGAAACAGCCGTAAAATCTGTGGTTGAGGTATTGCGTTCAGGGGTGAAAATTAGCAGTTTAGAAGAGTTTGCAGATGGGGAGGACTTTTTAGTTCTCCGGATAAAGAATCTTTCAAAGAGTCAAAAGAGGAGTATTCTTGTTAACGTTCGGAAGCAACTGCATAAAGGTTATGACTTCAACTTTGATATTGAATCTCCGGAAGCGATAAGCTGTACGGAACTAATTTTTCTAGCATACGATTTCATTGATTGGCAGGTTAGATATACCTGGTTGCGATTTACGATTTCTCCGGTAGATCTTGCTTTCACAGCATTGAAAAGCGAACAATTTGAGTTTCCCCTCTTTGTTCTGAATGGTACTGCAAAAATCAATCCGGATAAAAATTTTGTGAATTCAATAATTGAGCCATCTGCTCAATTGAGTATAAAGCATCAAATGAAATGAAATATATCGACGTAGCCGCATCCATCAAAGCGAGTGATTCAAAATTCCTGAAGCGATTCCCCATTTTTGCTGTCAGATGGCTTGAAAAGATCATCAGACAGGATGAATTAAACCAAATTCTTGAAAAATACAAGTATTGTCAGGGTGCTGACTTCCATCGGAATATTGTCAAAGAATTTAATTTGTCATTCGAGATTGAAGGTCTTGAGAATCTTCCTAAAGATGGGAAATGTTTTTTTCTGGCAAACCACCCTTTTGGAATCATAGATGGCTTGGCTCTTACAAAAACAGTAATTGAAAAATATGGCTCTTTTAAGGCAATTGGAAATGAATCCTTCAATTTTATTCCTAATCTGCGACCTTATATCGCACTTGTAAATCCATACGGGATGAGTTCAAAAACTTATGTTACAGAACTGGAGAGAATGTATCAATCGGATGTGCCTGTTACCCATTTCCCTGCGGGGAAAGTTTCCCGGTATTTCCATGGAAAGATTCAGGATTGCGACTGGCAAAAAAGTTTTATTTCAAGGGCTGTATCCTGTAAAAGGGATATTGTCCCTTTTTACTTTTACGGGAAAAATTCAAATTTATTTTATGGAATTAACCTCCTTCGCAGATTATTGAGAATCAGGACTAACCTTGAATTAGTTCTGTTACCACGAGAGATGTTTCTAAAGAGAAATAAAACCATTCGGTTTAAAATTGGGAAACCAATCTCGTGGCAAAAATTTGATTCCTCCGGCACCCCACTGGAATGGGCTCGGAAAGTAAGAGCACATGTTTATAAAATGTCCTTACCAGATGAAACTTTATCTAATTTTCAATAATTTTGCCTACCCTATTTAAGGTAGATAATATGCCTAAGATGAGGGATTTTACAACGCCTTTATTTATAATACCTTCGCAACTAATTATAAAAGGAAAACGAATACCAGACACTGCCATGGCAAAAATCGCTAAAAGTATTACAGATTTGATTGGAAATACTCCACTTTTGGAGTTAAAACAGATTGCTAAAAAATTCAATCTGGAGGCCCATATCATTGCCAAACTCGAATATTTAAATCCCGGACGCAGTGTAAAAGACAGGTTGGGATTTGCAATGATTGAAGTGGCAGAAAGGCAGGAATTGATTGATAAGGATACTGTCATTATTGAACCTACAAGCGGGAATACAGGTATTGCACTGGCACTTGTTGCAGCCTCGAAAGGGTATCGGCTGATTCTGGTAATGCCAGACTCAATGAGTGTCGAACGTCGGAGTATTTTGAAAGGATTGGGTGCTGAAATTGTGTTAAGTCCGGGCTATGAAGGGATGGGCGGCGCCATACGCAAGGCCGTTGAATTAAAAAACAGCTTTCCCAAAGCTTATATCCCTCAACAATTTAACAATCCGGCAAATCCGGCTATTCATCGCAAGACAACTGCCCAGGAAATATGGAGAGATACCGATGGAGAGGTTGATATTTTTGTAGCAGGGGTTGGTACCGGAGGAACGATTACCGGTGTAGGAGAGATATTGCGCGAAAAGAATCCAAAAGTAAAAATAATTGCAGTTGAGCCTGCAGACTCTCCGGTCCTCTCCGGTGGCAAATCAGGGCCGCATAAGATCCAGGGCATAGGTGCGGGTTTCATCCCTGAAGTACTCAATGTAAAGGTTTACGATGAGGTTTATAAGGTCAGGAATGAAGACGCATTTCAAACGAGTCGCGATCTGGCCAAAACTGAAGGATTACTTGTGGGAATATCCTCAGGGGCAAATGTGTATGCAGCGATTCAGATTGCTAAGCGTCCTGAGAATAGAAATAAAAAGATCGTCGTCATAATCTGCGACACAGGAGAAAGATATCTATCTACCCCTCTTTACCAGTTTGAAAAGGGTGATGGTCAAAATAATCCGGACAGTGAAGATGATAGTGTAATCTGAAGAGTCAAATTTGAAAAACAGTAACAATAAAGAGTAATGTCATGGCAAAAAACGATTTACAACGCAGCGTAACCACTGCAACGGCCCGGCAATTGGCCACTACTACTAAAACTGCTCCTCAAATGGGGTCAATTACCCCACGTTTATTATTGAAATTGCTACCCTGGGTACAGGTAAATTCAGGAACTTACCGTGTAAACCGGACCAAGGTTGAGCTAAAGAAAGCTGAACGGATCGAAGTAGAATACCTTGAGGGGATTCCTTCATTTCGTTCAGATTCCTTACGCAGGATACCCCTTTTTTCAAATATTGAGGAGGAGATTGTTAATCGGTTAGCCAAAAGATTCGTAATTGAGGAAGTTGAATTAGGGGATAGCCTGATAAAGGAAGGTGAGGACCGTCAAAAATTCTTTATAGTTGCCTCAGGACAGGTTGAAGTATTGAGTAAAGGACCTCATGGAGAAGAACTTCGTGTTGGCATTTTATCGCAAGGGGAATATTTTGGTGAGGCTGATCTATTATCTGACAAGGCAGCCTCTATATCAGTCCGCTCAATAACTCCAGGTGTTTTCTTTACTCTGAGCAGCACTGAGCTGGAGACCATCACCAAAGAGGTACCCGATTTTCGTGAACAGTTTCAGAAAGCAGTTGATGAACACCTGCGTTTAAAAGCGACGGTAAATACTCATGGCGAAAAACATATCGACCTTGTTTCCGGTCATGAAGAAGATAACATCATCCCTGAAACCTATATTGATTACGAGGAAAACCCCAGAGAGTATTCCCTCAACACACTTCAAACAATCGTTCGGGTGCACACCAGGGTTTCCGATTTGTATAACAATCCGTTCAATCAACTTGAACAGCAGATGCGATTAAGCATTGAAAGCATCAAGGAGCGGCAAGAATGGGAGCTAATCAACAACAATACCTTTGGACTCTTAAACAGTGTAGAACCCGGTTATCGGATCAGTACCCGTTACGGTACCCCGACACCTGATGATTTGGATGAGTTAATCTCCCTTGTCTGGAAAAACCCGGCTTTTTTTATAGCCCATCCTCGGGCTATTGCGGCTTTTGAACGCGAATGCACCTGGAGAGGTGTTCCTCCGGTTACAACCAATCTATATGGTGTACCGGTTGTTTCATGGAGAGGCGTTCCAATAATACCAAGCGACAAATTGGAAATCAAGGGTCAGTACCTTACTAACCGCGGAGTGGGAACGACCAGCATCATATTGGTCCGAATAGGGGAAAATGAACAGGGAGTTATAGGGTTGCAGCAATCCGGAATTCCTGGAGAAATTGCTCCCAGCCTGTCCGCGCGACTGATGGGTTTGGATAAATTTGGCGTTGCCTCCTATCTGCTTACCAAGTATTTCTCTTTAGCTTCATTGACCGATGATGCCATCGCAGTTCTTGAAAATGTTGAGGTAGGTTATTATCATGATTATCAGCACCGAAACAGTATCGAAAAATAAGCCTGTTAACACAGTGAAATATGCTAATTCAAGATATGCTTTTTGACGACACCACCGACGGTACCGGATTACCAGATATCGGGCAGCTACGGAAAATTGCAGAGCCATTTTCCACCGTCGAAGAGAGTTCCAGTAATGATTCCGGATTACCTGAAGATGAATTAAACCTTAAGGAAGTTTTTGCATCATTCGCCAATCTCTCCGGAACAGTAGGAAACTTATCGGGAATACCCGGTCAGAATTCAAGTATTTATTCCTTTAATCCGGGAATCTTTCCGGGAGGATTACCTGTAGGGGAAGAATTAAAGAGATTACTGAACCCTGAAGAACCTAAAAATTCTCTGCAATCTGGCGCAGAAAATGGGTTCGACCCGACTACTTTCTCCGATTACTCCTTTGGTAGGGATCAAAAATTTGCATACGACGGGCGTGAGACTTTTGATGTCCCTGCTATTCGAAATGATTTCCCCATTCTGAACCAAAAGGTAAACGGGAAAGAGCTGATATGGTTTGATAATGCCGCAACCACACAGAAACCACTTTCAGTTATTGAAGCTGTTTCCAATTTTTACAAAAGGGATAATTCCAATATTCATCGTGCGGCTCATACCCTTGCTGCGCGCTCAACAGATGCTTATGAGAACGCCAGAGAGAAGGTAAAGAACTTTATTGGAGCATCATCAACTGAAGAGATCATTTTTGTCCGTGGTACAACTGAAGGGATTAATCTGGTCACACAAACATTTGGACGTAAATTTATACAGCCAGGCGATGAGATCATTGTATCAATGCTTGATCACCATGCAAATATTGTTCCATGGCAGCAATTAGCCAAAGAAATCGGGGCTAAACTACGCGTTATTCCAATTAACGACAACGGGGATATTATCCTGGAGGACTTTGAAAAACTACTCGGTCCCCGGACCAAAATAGTTTCTATCAGTCATGTTAACAATACTTTTGGGACGATTTTACCGGTTAAGGAAATTATCCAATCTGCTAAACGCTGGGGAGCAAGAGTTTTGATCGATGGCGCTCAATCAGTCGCCCATACTCCGATTAATGTTCAGGAACTTGGTGCCGATTTTTTCGTTTTTTCGGGTCATAAGATTTATGGTCCAAACGGGATTGGCGTGGTTTATGGAAAAAAAGAGCTGCTAGACATTCTACCCCCATGGCAAAGTGGAGGTAATATGATTAAAGATGTCACTTTCGAGGAGACAATTTTCAACGATCCCCCAGCTAAGTTTGAGGCTGGGACCCCAAATGTAGCCGACGCTGTTGGCCTTGGTACTGCGCTCGATTATGTAAGCAGGATCGGGATCGGCAATATTTCAAAGTACGAACATGAATTGACTGAATATGCGCGTGAACAACTTGCCCGTATCGAAGGGTTACAGCTTATTGGGAATCCAAAGGAACGAGTTAGCGTAGTCTCATTTATACTGAAAGATATACCAACAGCTGATGTGGGTCGATTGCTTGATCTGCAGGGTATTGCTCTTCGGGCTGGACACCACTGTGCTCAGCCTGCCTTACGCCGGATGGGCCTTGAAGCGACTGTCCGTCCATCATTTGCCTTCTATAATACAAAAAAGGAGATCGATTATATGGTTGACGCTATCCGTAGAATTCAATATCTAAACATTAAATGACAGTTTATCTGGAAAAAGTTTGCAAAAAAAATTCTAATTGATCAATGATTCATCACTTAGTTGTAAATTTGGACATTAAGTAAGGATATCTTTGGATCTTAATCCAATGTGTAAATTTAAGTTCAGGCTATCCAGTGAGCATAGTAAATATGCTGAATTGTCAGGACATGCTAAGTTTTTCATGCTATGAATCCAAATGCCATCAGAGAATTTGCTGCTTCCTTCCAAAAAAGCAGAATCCTTTTAAGCGGTTTTGAACTTGACCTGTTTACTAATATTGATGAATCCGGAACAACAAATCTTCAGCTCGCTGACAGTTTGCAATTAGACAAACATGCCTGTGAACGTCTGCTGAATGCCTTGGTATCCTTAGGTTTTCTTACCAAGCAGAACCAATTGTTCTTTAATACTGCCGAAAGTTTTACCTTTTTATCTAAGAGAAGTTCAGGATATCTGGGAGGGCTGATGCATTCCAACCATCTTTGGAATACCTGGAGTAACCTCACCCAGGTTGTGAAAAGCGGAAAATCGGCTCATCCTGCTGAAATTAATGACCGAGGAGACGAATGGCTTTTCTCTTTTATAAATGCGATGCACGACCGGGCAATAAAACAAGCTCCGTCACAGCTGGCAACGATTGATTTATCCGGTGTGAAATCCATTTTGGATATCGGTGGAGGTTCAGGTGCCTATTCAATGGAATTTGTGACTAAAAAACCGGAAATTGACGCAACTGTTTTTGACTTGCCCAATGTAGTGCCTATTACCAGGAAATTCATTGATAAGGAAGGCTTTTCAAACAGAATAAAAACATACACAGGCGATTACATCACCGATGAATTACCTGAAGGATTCGATTTAGTATTTTTATCTGCAATTATTCACAGTAATTCACTGAATATCAATCTGAACCTAATCGCAAAATGTTTTAAATCCTTAAACAAAGGAGGTCAGATTGTCATTCAGGATTGGATCATGAACAATGAAAGGACGCAACCAACAACCGGAGCTATTTTCGCCATCAATATGCTTGTCGGCACAGAAGCGGGCGATTGTTTTACCGAACATGAAGTTAACCATCTGCTAATGAAGGCAGGATTCAGAAATATTTCAAGACTGGAATTTGAATCAGGTTTGAGTCAGGTAACTGCCCAAAAAATCTAAACACACTAATTACATATTTATTCATTATTTTCTAACCTTTGTTTCAATGAAAAAGTTA
>Ga0316220_1001029_pt1 | contig 33630 bp, 20 predicted proteins | sample TBH18005metaG_FD_203632 | JGI IMG/M metagenome (GOLD analysis project Ga0316220, IMG submission 203632) | Freshwater microbial communities from Trout Bog Lake, Wisconsin, USA - TBH18005 | ecosystem: Environmental > Aquatic > Freshwater > Lake > Hypolimnion/Profundal zone | place: USA: Wisconsin... | reverse complement strand
AGTATTCCCGGAGGCTCCAGCCTCCTGCCGGGCCTCCAAAAGCACTGCGCACCGGAGAGGAACGGGAGGCTGGAGCCTCCAAGACAGGGGCGTTCCCAGGCTGGAGCCTGGGAACGAGACCGCGAATTCCTTAACTTAATGGCAGTGGGGCTGGGCCGTTGGCCCGGAAAGACGCCAGGCGATGCCAGGTTCATGCCCAACAATCACCCTCGCGCTTTGGCGAGGTTAGCTCCTCAGGATGACAACGTTCGGGGCTCCGTTCTCACTCCTGCGCCCGATTTGCAAACTTGTGGGTAATGGAAAGATCCCATCGTCGCACACACCTTACGGGGCCAATTGATCGGCGAGTTTACCTGAAGCTTCGCTCCAGGCGTTGCTCGCGCTTTTTCGATTGAGCGCATAAATCCATGCACTGTCGATACCCTCGATAATAAGCGTGCCAATCGGATAGGTCGCGACCATCAGAGGGATTTGCCAAGCAAGATGCACCGGGGATATCCTTCTAGTGCATGTACTCTCTGCTGTGCATCGTTTCCCCCCATAGGTTCCTGCAAGGCTGACGGTGGACTTCATCCCGCCCCAGGTGCGGTCCGGAATGAATGACTCATGCGGTTCAATAACGCAATCCGCCTTTCCAGGTGTTGGCGAAACGACCACATCGGCATGCTCGAAGCGTGTTTCAAAATTTGCCTTCACAATCTCGCCCACGTGTTTCCCGTAGTTTCTGTATACCACAACAGACGTGGCATCCTTGTCATGGGCGACACGGCTGGCTTGATCCTTGACAGGGGTGCCGTCGGGCGGAATGAAGGTACAAACCGCAGGCTCGACCTTCGCGTTGACCTTGAAGATGACATCAGCGGGGCTGACTACGGCTACACTGATCGCTTTGCCGGTCACCCGCCGGGCGCCGATTTTAAACGAGTTGCCGGAACCGTTAAGGTTGGTGTCGATAACAGGAGCGGCGCAACCGCCCATCAGGGCGATGGCTGCCAGAGCGGCGGTGAGCTTGCAGAATATGTAACGTTTCATAATTATGGAACAGGCTGTTTGGTGGAAAACTTTAGATTGCGGCGATAGCTTGCAAGATGCGAGGCTAATAGCCAAATCCGAATGAAACAATGAGATCGCTGTTCCCCACCGTCTTCAAACCTTTTGGTTTGAATGCAAGGTATTTCCACCCCAAAGAAAGGGCGCAGGAATCGAACCTGTAACGGACTCCAGCCATCCCCTGCCAGGCGGCATCGGTCTCTTCAGAGTGAATTGGATCAATGTCGACTCCATCAATGCTGGTAGTATTCCAAATGACATAATCATAACCGGCGCCGGCTCCCCCGTAAACGAACCAGTTGCGACAGAACTCCCAGTTTATGAGGACATTGGCCATCAGCGGCACCTGAAAAAGGTCACCCCCAGCCGGAACGCTGACACCATCTGCCGCAATAGTATCGAGAGCGTTATAAATGACACCGAATTCAAACTCCGGCTGTATGGTAAGATGATTGACGATCTTGACGGCACAACCCAAGGTGAGATCCCATCTAAAACCGGGGTTGAACGAAACCGTAGGGGAGCCAAAAAATGCCCCGCCGGAGAGTTGGAGTTTGTCCGCGAGGTTCAGGCCGATATCGGTCGTCACTACTGCTGTCACGGGTTTGGTGTTCCCGTAAATGAACTCGTCGGCAAGGAGCGAGGTTGCGCCCATCGCAATGCCGGCTGAAATCCCTATTAGGAATTTGATTGCAGGTTTTAAATAACGGTTTGTCATAGTAGTTCTGGTGTTGCTGAGGTTGTTTTGTAGAAAAGCAACTTTATCGCTGGTCCAAACCGGCGTTATCTTTGGTCTGGTACAGATTCTTTGTAAAATCTTCCGCCGCGCTCAAGAAGGTTTGCCGATACAGCTCGGGATTGGCCGAATATTCTTTCAAGGTATAGCCCGTAAGCGATCTTCCAACCGTTCCGCCACGCCAGATGCGTCTGCCTGTTTCATCCTTCAAAAACCCAGCCCCTCTGACGAAAGCGAAAGCCTTTTCATTAGAATCTTTGTAGAGTCCGAATTTAAAGAGCTTTAAATCAAAGCTCGCCGTCGCTTCCGGCTGTAGATTATAGCCTGCGGTCTGGAGCATCGACTCCACTTCGCTCTTGACCAACGTGCGTTCGAAATGGCCTGTCGCGTCGCTTATCGCGTTAAGGTCAGACTGGCCGCCGGCTCGGCTGATCCCCGAAATACCGAGTCTAATAAGTTTGATCGCAACACCTTCGGTAGCGTCGGAACCCAGGGCGAGGTCAGACGCCTTGCTCGAGTAACTCGCCTTGGTTTTCCCGGCAGGGTCATGCACGCAGATGTTGCCGTGATGGGTTGCGCAGACAGCGCTGAGTGGCAGTCTCGGGGCGCAGCCGGTGAAAAAGACAATACAGAGAACTGAGGCTATGGACGGCAGTGCTAGTTTTTTCATAATATCGCGAGGTTATTTATTTGATGGTTTTGAAATCGACAATTTTAAGTCCAATACGTCTAATGCCGCCCAAGGTTATTCATGAGACCGGCCTGAATCATCCCCGTCCCGGCGCCGTAATAGTGAATTTCGACGGGCTGCGGGTACGTCATATGAGGCGCGGCACCTGGAGGAGGGGCAACTATGAGGGGAACAACAAAGGACGAGGCATCGCTTTGAGACCGGACATATCCCGCGCTGTCCGCAAGCCTTTGCGGCCCGAATTCGGTCCATTCATCGAGCCGACGCTTGATTTCGCGCTCAGAGAGGCGAAATCCCGGATCCATCGGAGCTATTGGCACAAACGTGACGCGTAAATTTCCTTTGTAATGAACTAATAGGAAGGCCTTGCTGAGCTCGGCATAGGTTAAAGGTGGCAACGCTTCCGCAAAATATTCAGGGCCTGTCGAGGAGTGGCTCCCCAAGCAACGAAGTTTAATCTTTCCGCCCCCGAGAGGCTCCCAAACGATCGGCCAGGAAACCGCTTGCGTGTAGGCGCCGGTTCCTATGGATGATCCAAGTTTCAGCCCAGGCTTCACGTATCCAAAACTACGGCTGCTCAAAGTCCCAGTGCCGTCAGGCTCAAGCTTAAGCACCCTGTCGGATTCAAAACTCGGGCATCTCAGATAGGGCCCGCGCCATAAAGTCGAGGCGAACCTCATCCCATCGAGTTTGCGCGCAGCCACCGCAGCGGGGCTGACCGCGCAGCCTTCGAGACAGGCAAAAGCCACAGATGCTAGAAACAAGAGGGATAATTGGCGCTCCGTGAAAAGCTCACGGGCTGCCAAGCACAGGTCATCGAGCAGGCTGGTTTTTTTGTCGATCACGGGGAGATCATGGTGAAGACTATTTTAGCGCCACGACTCCCGTCGCAGGCGCTTTCAAAGATCTCATGTCGCGAGGAATAGTGGAAACCTCGATGCCTCTGCAAGGGAAAAATCAACTGTTTTTCGCTTTATTTGCCCGGATCGCTGGATTCTGCCGGCTACAGTCGTAAAAACATCCCGGAAAAACGTTTTTGCCGCTTCCAAGTAAGTCGATGCGATTTTGTTCCCTAAACGGACGGCACCGCGCCGAGTGGGATGCTCGTTCCCAGGCTCCTGCCTGGGAACGCTCCCGGTCCTGGAGGCTCCAGCCTCCCGTTCCCCGCAGAGGTGCGCAGCGCTGTCGGAAGTCCAGAAGGAGGCTGGAGCCTCCGGGATAGCTGCGTTCCCAGGCAGGAGCCTGGGAACGAGCGCGGTCACCAAGCGAATGGTTTTGGGCGCCCCGTCGGCGCGAACTTTTAGACCACGGATGAAACCTATCCGTGTTCATTCGTGTAATCCGTGGTTGATCGGTTGAATGCGAGCTTTTTGAGAGAAGATGCCTTTGGCGGGGCGCCAAAGGCCGCACGCGAGGGCGCGTGCGCTCCCCAGAGCCCGGTCTCCGACGTTCTCGCGAGAATCGGCGGGCCAAATAATAGAAGAAATTTGTCGTGCGCCCCCCAGCTAACAGCCCAAAATTCCACGATGGCAATCTTTGCCGAAACTCTGCATACTGGACGGAGCATGAGTCCTGAAATTGCCTACGAAGAGGTTGCCCAGTGCCGGTTTCCGGCGGAGCTGCGCTGCATTCGTCTGGCATTGGACCAGCTCGGGGCGTATTGCCGCGGCCACGGGCTGCGGCCGGCTCTCTGGAACCAGGTGGAACTGGCTGTGGCCGAAGGATTGAACAACGCGGTCGAGCACGGTTGCGCGGGCGTTGCAAACGCGGAGGTGGTCCTGCGCTGGGCTTGGCGCGGGGAGGTGTTGTGCGTGGAAATGATCGATCCCGGCAGGTTCTTGCCTGCCCCGGCGGAAGCCTGCCTGCCGGAAGACCTGCTGGCGGAGGGCGGACGCGGCGCCTTCATCATTGCCAGCCTGGTGGACCGCGTGGAGCACCGGCTTACCGATCAAGGACACCTGCTGGTGCTGGAAAAGACGGTCGGCCCCCAGACGTGGAAGCTGGAGGACGCGGCGGAGATGGAGACCACCATCGAGTCGATGACGGAGGATCTCAGCCGGAGCTACGAAGACCTCGCCGCCCTATTTCGCTTCGCCGAGGAACTGGCGACTTCCACCAGCCTCGCGGAGTTTCTCGATCATTCGCTCGACCGGTTGCTCAAACTGGTTACCGGGCAGAGCGCTTTTATGCGACTGCTTGCCGCGGACGGCAGATCGCTGGACCTCGTCGGGCCGCCGCCGGCAAAAACGCCGTGGGTTGAAAAGGCCCTGCCTCTCAATTCTCCAGCTACCGCGTCGACGGCCTTTAACACGGGCCGACCGGTAACCGTCGAAGACTGCTCGAAACTGCCGGCGAACGATCCGCTTCATCATCACGAGGGCGGCGCTTTTGTTTGCCCGATCTTTTTCCGGTCCACGCCGCTTGGCTGCCTGGCGGTTACCCGCGCGGCGCATCTCGGCTACTTCTCGGCGGGCGAACTTGGGTTGATCCGCGTGGTGGCCGATTTTCTCGGCATCGTGCGGACGACCAACGTCCTTCAGGAACAGCGCCAGGCCCAGCAGCGGGCGCTCCGGGAACTGGAAATCGCCTCCGCCATCCAGCATTCGCTGCTGCCACGCAAGTTCCCCGACAACGCCGGCTACCGGATCTGCGGCATTTGCCAGAGCGCGCAGGAGGTTGGCGGGGACTACTTCGACGCCCTCGCGCTGCCCGATAGCGGCATTCTGCTGGTCATCGCAGACGTCATGGGCAAGGGGGTCCCGGCTGCGCTTCTTGCCACTGTGCTGCGCACCGCCATCCATGCCCGGCTTGGTTTCGCCAGCAAGCCCGACCGCCTGCTGACGGAGGTCAACCGGCAGATCGCGCAGGACCTTGCCCAGATCGACATGTTCATCACCGCGCAAGTGGGCTATCTCTGCTGCAAGGACAACACATTGCTCCTGGCCAACGCCGGCCATTGCCCGCTCATTCACTGCCGCGCCGCCACAGGGGACGCCCTTCAGTTGCACGGCCACGGTATCCCGCTGGGGGTGATTCCCGACTTCGAATACCGCTCCGACCTCTACCGGATCGAACCCGGCGACCGCCTTGTATTCCTGACCGACGGCCTCTATGAAGTCGAGAACGACGCCGGGCACCCGCTCGGCATTGACGCGCTCGTGGACCGTATCAACCGCGACCGGCTTCATCCGCCGGCGGAGTTTTGCAGCCGGATTCTCGGGGCTGTCCGGGAGTACTCGGGAAGAACCTCCGCCTCCGACGATCACACGCTGCTGACGATCGATCGAATTTAATCCCCCTATGAAACCCAAGCGAATCCTGGTCGTCGACGACGAGCGCCACATGCAGCGGCTGCTGCAGTTCAACCTGGAAAAGACCGGCTGCGTGGTGGACGCCGCCGGAAGCGGCGAAGCGGCGCTGGAATTGTTCGAGAGCAAACCGGCCGATCTCGTGCTGATCGACCTGGTCATGCAAACCATGGACGGTTTTGCCACCGTGCGCGAATTGCGCAAACGCCCCAGTGGACGCGACGTGCCCATCATCATGCTCACTTCCCGCGGCCAGACCGACACGCGCGAACACGCCGCCGACCTCGGGATCGCCGTGTTTCTTACCAAGCCTTTCAGCCCGATTGAGCTCGTCGCCGAAGCCAAAAAACTGCTCAACCTGTGAAGACCGCTTCGCTCGACCTCTTTGTCTTCGCCGATGCGCTGGGGATGGCGCTCGTGGAAAAGCGGCGTTTCATGGAAGACCTTTTCCCCTGCCGGCAGCCGTGCGAAACGCTTTTTGGGTACTCCTGCACGTGCGATCCCACCATCCTCACCGGCGCGCTTCCCCAGGAGCACGGCCACTTTTCGTTTTTCGTCCAGGACCGCTCCGGGCAGGCGCCGTTCCGGTGGGCAAAGTATCTGGGCTGGCTGCCGGAGTTCGTCGCGGGACACCACCGGGTGCGCAATCGCGTGAGCCGCTGGGTGGCGCGCGCCGCCGGTTACACCGGCTATTTTCAGCTCTACAGCGTGCCGTTCTCCCGGCTCCCGTGGCTCGATTACACGGAGAAACGGGACATCTACGAACCGGGGGGAATCCTGTGCGGCCAGCCTGCCATTTTCGAGCACTGGAAACAAAGCGGGCTGCCGTGGATGCGCTCGGACTGGCGCCGTAACGACGCCGACAACGTGGCGCTTCTCAAGCAGGCGCTGGAACAGGGCGAAGTGCGGCTGGCTTACCTGTTCACGTCCGGTTTGGACGCCACCATGCATGCTCACACCACCCAAAGCGCCGCTACCGACGCCGCGTTCAACCGGTTCGAGCAGTGGCTGCGGGAAATCCACGCGATTGCCCGGAACCGCTATCGGGAAGTGCGCATTCACCTCTTCAGCGACCACGGGATGACCGACACCCGCCAGACCAGCCGGACGATGCTCGATTTCGAGGCGCTCGGCCTGCGCTATGGCGGGGATTACGTGGCCGTGTGGGACTCCACCATGGCGCGCTTCTGGTTCACCGGCGCGGGGACGGTGCGGGAGCGTGTCGCCGAATGGCTCGGGCAACGCAAAGAGGGGCGGGTCCTCACCGACGCCGATCTCAAAGCGTGGGGCTGCTATTTTCCCGACGGGCGCTATGGCGAACTGATTTTCCTGCTCCACAACGGGATCATCTTCGCGCCCTCCTTCATGAACCGCGGGCGCGTCCCCGCCATGCATGGCTTCGACCCCGGCGAACCCGACAGCGCCGCGTGCTGGCTGACCAATTACCCTTGCCCCACCCCGCCCAAACGCCTCGACGGCATTTTTCAGGTCATGCGCGCGGCGGCGCAGGCAGCGGGGGCCGGTCCGGCCTGAGTTGGACGGGGGAGGCGCGCGCACCTGTGGGGAGCGCGAGCCTCTCGCACAGAAGGTTCCTTCTTCCCCAACGGCTTAAAGCGTGCTAACGGTCTCTCACCGATATGACCATCTTTGAAAAGATCGCGAGCCGCGAGATTCCGGCCAGGATTGTATTCGAGACCGACGACTTTTTCGCCTGCGAAGACATCGCACCCAAAGCGCCCGTTCACGTTTTGATAGTGCCCAAGCGGGTGATCCCCCGCATTGGCGACGCGGTTCCGTCGGATGCCGAGTTGCTGGGGCGCATGCTGGTGGCATCCAGCGAGATTGCCAGGAAGCTCGGAATTCTCGAAAGCGGCTACCGGTTGGTGATCAACCACGGCCCCGACGCCGGCGAGAGCGTGCCGCACCTGCACATCCACATGCTCGGCAACCGCCCGATGGCGTGGCCGCCGGGATAAGCCCTTACATCAGCGCTTCCGTCAGCGTGCCCTCGATGCGCCGGCGCTCGGTGTCCAATTCGGCCCCGGCTGACACGGCCGGCACGGCTGTCCGGTATTCCGGGCCGATGGTAACGTCCACACGGGAAAACGGCTTGGGAATCTGAAAGCGGTCCCACGTGCGAAGTTCCCAGTAGCTGCGGTAGCGGATTCGATACGGCACCATCGGCTGTTCGGTGATCTGCGCGAGTTTGAACGCGCCGGGGCCGAACTGGTAGACGGGTCCGCGCGGGCCGTCGGGCGTGATGATGATGTCGGTTCCGTCCTGGAGCAGCGTCACCATCTCCCGCATCGCCGCCGCGCCGCGCCGGGAGCTCGAACCACGGACGATCCCGGCGTCAAACTTCCGCACGACGTGGGTCAGCATCTCTCCATCCTTGCTGGGACTGGTAAGGACCGTCGTTTTCCGCCGGGGAGCAAAGCGCCGGAAGATATACGGCGCCAGCAGGATCCGGTTGTGCCACATGAGCAAAATCACGCCGGGCTTCAACGTGTCGTTCAACATTCCGCAGCGGTCATCCACGCGAATTCGAAGCGTGAGGCCGATTATGCGAATCAACAGAGAGAGGATAGATGGAATCGATTTGCGCACCGACGGTACCGTTTACCGCTTGCGCGCCCGAAGTGCAAAACGATTCGCAAACTTGACCGATGTTCAACGGTGCCGTATTTAATAATTTTCTCTTTATGACCACGACCGCTTCCCGAGACATCAGCCTGGCCGAGGTTGGACGCAAATACATGTCCGCCCTCCAGCGTTTGAGCGACCTGATGGCTTACATGTGGACGTGCGCCCATACCGCCAGCCCGCAGATTTACGACCAGGCCCCGACAGCGCTGCCGGGCTTGCCGAAGACCGAGTTTCGCATGGATTTCGCGGCGGTGCGCGAAGAAGCCGAGCGGTGGTGGCTCCACCACAGCGTCAATGAACTGCTCGGTCTGACCTCCCTTTTTCTGGACGATGTTCGCAAGCTTTGTTCGCTGATTGCCTTCAACGCCGCCCGACTTAACGCCAGCGGGGACCTGACCGCTCTCGCCGCCGAGGTGAACACCCCTCCGTCGAAAGCCGACATCGCCTCGCGGCTCCAGCACGTGAAGACTCGGTACCAGATCGTGTCGCCCTTCGAGGCGGAAATTCTCAGTTTTGCCGGCTTTGGACAGGTCCTCTACCGGGGCGGCGTTGTGCCGAAAGAGACCGTGGTCAAGCTCCAGCTAAAATGCGTTCAACCGGCGGGCCAAGCCGGTCCGCAAGCGCGTCTGGTCGAAATGCAACGTTCCTGGGGCCCGGAAGAGAAGCTACTCCTGACCCGCGAACAGCACAGCGCGGTTTTCACCACCATGTCGCTTTTCCTCGGCTCAATGCTGGCCGCTGTGCAAGAATTTGCCCACCAAAGCGGGCTGCCCGATACGCCACCCGGATCATGAACACTCAATCTGCGCCCCCCCCGCCGGATCTCCCGTCTCCAAGCGTCATGAATCCGCTTGAGACGCGGCTCCAGTATAAGTTTCGCAATTCGTTATTCCTTGCCGAAGCGTTGACCCACCCGAGTCTGGGCCACGAGACGCAGCGCCACCATTTCGACAACCAGCGCTTGGAATTCCTCGGCGACGCGGTGCTCCAGCTCATTTTCACCGAACACCTGTTCCAGCGGTTTCCCTCTTTCTCGGAGGGGCAGCTCACCAAGATGCGTTCGCGATTGGTCTCCCGCGAAGGTCTGAAGATTCACGCGATGTCCATCGGGCTGGGCAATTACCTGATGATGGGCCGTGGCGAGGAATCGAGCGGCGGGCGTGTCCGAGCCTCGGCGCTGGCGGACGCTTTTGAAGCCCTCGTCGGCGCGATGTATCTCGACAGCAACCTGGAGGCCGTCCGCCGTTTTCTCTTGCGGGAAGCGGAACCCGATATCCAGAACTTGATCCATGAACCGGTCGATGTGAACCCGAAAGGACGCCTTCAGGAGCTGCTTCAATCCCTCTCCCCGCGAAGTCCCTCCTATTCGGTGGTCCACCAATCCGGACCTGAACACCAAAAGAACTTCGAATCGGTCGTGCGCTGGCAGAATGTGGAACTGGGTCGCGGAATCGGCAAGAGCAAGAAGGAAGCCGAAGTGGCTGCCGCCATCGACGCGCTCAACCATCGGCGTTGGACTTCGGCAAAGGATCAACCGGAATCGCCCGTTGCGACGCCTGTGGATGAGTTTGGGAATAACCTGCCGGATTCCGCGGATAACCCCCAATAACGCCTCACCCGGCAGAGTTGTCCGGGGACTTACCCCGATTGCACCCCGGTTCTTCACCGATGCCTCCAAGCGTGGAACACCCATGGGGCCAATGAGGAACGCCCCTTCGGCAAGATATTCACACTCATAAGATTAAGGAATGGTGTGCGACAACTTCTCATCTTCTTCAGAACGATGGGAACAACCTGCCGGCAGTGACCTTGCCATTCACGGATTCGGACGGAGCAAGATTGTTCTTTCATTCATCTGCGCCATCGGTCTAACTTTCGCCCGATACCCTGAATCATGTCCGGCAAAACATCCGTTCGCTCCACCGCCGCCGTCGAAGATTACCTCGAGCGGATTCTCGATTTGATCAACACGAAGGGATATGCACGCGTGGTGGACATCGCGTCGAGCCTGGGCATCTCGCAGGCCAGCGTGACCAACATGATTCAGCGGTTGGATACGGAGGGGCTCCTCAAATACGAGAAATATCGCGGGATGGTTCTGACGACCGCCGGCGAACTCCTGGCCCGGAACATAACGCATCGGCACCAACTGCTGACGGATTTTTTTAAGCTGCTCGGCATCGACGAGGAAGTGATCTATCACGACGTCGAAGGGATGGAGCATCATATCAGCCCAGAGACGCTGCACGCGATTGAAGCGTTGACCTCAGAGCTCCATCGGCAACCAGCACTTCTGGCTCGGGTGAAAACGAAACAAGCCAGTTCCGCCGCCGGGCATCAACCCTAAGGGGTCGCAGGAGAAGCGAAGTTTTATGCAAATCAAACATTCCTCATACGCTGGGTGCGCAAACAATGTCGGATACGGTATTCTCTGGACGCTCATTGCGCTGGTGGGGTTATGCGGCTGCGCGACGATGGGCGGTCGAATCGATGTGGAGAGCGCCCGGCAAACCCAAGCGGAAAGCATTCGCAATGAAGTGCCCGGCAATTACTACATCGGGCGCCGCTATTACAAGGTGGACTACAAGTTCTGGGGCTATGTGCGCAGACCGGGGCAGCCGTGGAGCACTGCGAAACTGGTGATGCTGAACGAACAGAAACGCCTGGCGCCCGACCGTGAAGGCGGCACGCTCGGCTCGGACAACGGCTACGAATACAAGCTTACCGGCGCGTTTTCAGGGGAAACGGTGTATGAACCGGCCAGCGACGGCTTCTATCCCGAGTTTGTGCTGGGCGGCTACGAGGTGCGCTCGACCGATCCGGAGCCGATCTTCAGCTCGCCGATGGCGGCGCTCGACCCGGCACGAAGGGTGATCATGCAGCCGTTTTAATAGCGGCCAGAACTCGGTGGAAGCCTGGCGGTCGTGCCAGCGTCTTGGACTGCGGGCAGTTCTGTGCCGTCTTGGGGTCTTTCCATTCCCCACAAAACGGAAGCCGAGCACGGAAACCGGAGCGGCCCAAATTATTTGTCATCCTGAGCTTGCGAAGAGCCTGTCCTGAGTCTGTCGAAGGAATCTCACGGCAGGCCAGCCGGCGTTAGGTCACCATTCACCGTTCTCGGAGCTGACAGCGCCGCCCGATGAGCCGTCCGTCCCGATTGCGCGCCGACTGAATCTAACGTCGGGGTCGCCTCGTGAGATTCCTTCGACAGACTTAGGACAGGTTCTTCGCAAGCTGCCAATGAACCTGCCGGTTGGGGAGAGCCGTTCAGCGCCAACGGCGCGACCCCATAACAGCCTAGGGCAACGCCCTAGTAGGCTGTAACAGTGACCAGTTCGGAGCGTTAGACGATGGCAAAGCGCGAAAAGTCGGGAGGGGCTCGGCAGTCGCGTCAGCGTCTTGGAGTGCGGGTAGTCCTCTACCGCTTTGGCAGTGCGCCTGGCTACGTCTGGCGTCAACTCCAAGGGCAACATCCTCTGTCGGAGAGTTGCGGAAAGCTCTGATGGCAAAGGGAAGCTTCCGTAGGCGAAGGACTGTCCGGCTTGCGAAAGCGGCAGAGGACTGCCCGCACTCCAAGACGCTGACGCGCTTATCGGAAGCCCAACTCGGCTCCATCGCCACTCCTGTAAAGCGAAAGTTATCGTGTTACAGCATACTAGGTCGTTGAGCCACAACGGAATAGCGCTGAAAGCGCGTTCCATACCGCCGGTGATATGGAACGCGCTTTCAGCGCTAAACGCGCTGTTTTTCGAAATCCTAGGGCGTTGCCCTAGGCTGGTATGGGGCTGGGCCGTTGGCCCGGAAATGCGCCAAGCGACCCCCGAGGCGATGCCAGGTTCTTGCCCAACATTCAACGCCGCGACTTGGCCGCCTGCAAGCCTCAGGATGACAGATAATAAGGGCCGCTTCGGCTTCCGCGCTCGGCCTCCGATTTGTGGGTAATGGAAAGAGTCCTGTGCCGCCTTGGGATGAAGCGTCATCACGATTGGCGCCCTTCAGAACGACTCCCGCTACATTCCCTCACACTTCTTCGCGGAAGAAACAGCCTCGGGCGGCGAATTTAAAAACTTTCAAGTGGAAGAAATAAAGAAAAAAACTTGCATGCAATAACTCTTTCATTAAACTTCTGTGAAATTCTTCACAAACCCATGAACACTCCTCGCAGAATTCTATCCACCGGCCTGATCGCGCCTCTCCTCCTTGTTCCTTCCTCGCTTTTCGCGGCGAACGTCACTTGGATCGGAGCATCCGGAGGCGACTGGAACACTTCCGGCAACTGGTCCGGTTCAAACAAACCGTTGACCTCCGACACGGCGGTCTTCAATTCAGCGATTACTTCGGCGACTACCTCCGTTGACCAAACCCTGACCAGCATTTCTTTCGACACCAGCGCCGGCGCCGGGCTCACCATTGGGACAACCGGCGGCAACAAGCTGATTTTGCAAAGCGGCGGCAAAATTGAGGAACTCTCGACTCTGGCGGGCACGGGAAAAACCATCACGATCAACGCCCCCATCCAGTTGACCCCGGTGAGTGGCACTTCGGCGGGCACTTACTCGTTCACCAGCAGTTCCAGCGATTCAACCAACACCTTGAATTTTGGCGGCCCGATCTGGGGCTCGACAACCAGCAACTGGGAAACGCTGACGCTGGGCGGGGTGAACACGGGCAACAACACCGTCAGCGGCGCCATCTCCAGCGGCTCGGCGAATTTTGCGTTGACCAAAGGCAATGCGGGCACGTGGATCCTGACCGGTTCCAACAGCTACAACGGCGTCACCACCATTTCTACGAACGGGGGGATATTGCAGGTCTCCGGCCCAAACGGAAAGATCGCCGGCACCAGCGGTGTAACTGTTAACACGGGTTCGTTGTTCATCGACGGCGATACGACCACGCCTTCCAACAACAATTCGGTGACGGACCGGGTCGTGAAAACCGGAACCCTTATTTTGAATGGCGGCGCGTTCCGACTGGCTGCCGCCGCGGCTGGGAACACCTATTCCCAATCGTTTAACGCCCTCAGCACCGGCATCGGATCGGGTGGGGTAAGCAACATCAATACCAACGCTGCGACTGGCGCCAACACCCTGACTTTCTCGGGTGCGGCCGCCAGCAACTACGTGCGCACGGTCGGAGCCCTCGTGGACATCGACCTCCAGACCGGCTTCAATGTCGCCTTTACCAATGCCCCCTCCGCCAATGTGGCGGGAACCGGGGCGGACGCCATTCTCATTGGCGCGAGCTTAAACAACGGCGACTTTGTCACGGCAGCCGCGGGGAATATGACCGCCGCCGCCTACACGACCACCGGCACGACCAACTGGACGGCCGGGAAGAACATGGACGTCACCGGCAGCAATTCCTCTCCTTACGCAGCAGCCAACGTGAACAGCGTTCGTTTCGCCGCCAGCGGAGCCAACACGGTCACGCTGAGCGCCGGCGCCAATAACATTTCCGGCGGTATTCTCGTTACCGGCAACGTGGGCGCCAACGCTTCTCTCGTCACGGGCGGCACCATCGCCGGGGCGAGCGGAAAGGACTTGGTGATTTTCCAGAACAACGCCACGGGGTCGTTGGAAATTGCCTCTTCCATCGCAGACAACTCGACCGCCACGGGCCTGAGCAAAGGCGGCGCGGGCGTTGCCATTCTCTCGGGAAGCAACAGCTACACCGGGGCGACGACGGTTACCGGTGGTGCCGTGAGGCTCCAAAATAACAATGCGCTGGGCAGTACGTCCGCCGCCACGATCGTCAGCGGGGCCGAACTGCAGTTATCAGGTGGGATTACAGTTTCGCGGCCCATCACCATCAACGGTACCGGCGTCAGCGGCACCTCGGGCGGCTTGCACAACCTCTCCGGCAGCAACACCTGCACCTCGGTCAGCTTCGGGTCTAGCTCCACCCTTTGGTCCGATGCGGGCACCCTGACCATTACCGGGACAATCAGCGCCAATTCCAATGGCACGACCACAGGGGGGGCCGGCAACATCACGCTTGCCGCCAATAACGGTCTTACGGGCCGGTTGACCATCAATGGACCGGGAACGCTCACCTTGTCGGGCACGAACGCCTTCGGTTCGGGCGTCTTCAGCGGGGGCACGCTGAACGTCAATAACCCGTACGTATTCCCCCTTGGCATGGGGTCCGCCTCCTCAGCCATCAACATCAACGGTGCCTTCACGTTCGACAATACCAGCGGCGCCCCCATTACCTTGGCTAACAACGAATGGTGGACCTACAATGCGAATATCACCTTCAGCACCGCAGCGGGCACGGTCAACAACAGTCTGAATCTGGGCGGCGGCGGGATCGCCCTTTCCGGGAACCGCACAATGACCCTCAACGGGGCCGGTGCGTTGACCTTTGGCGGGACGATGACGAATACGCAAAACGGCAATACGACTTTAACGGTCAACAACGGCGCGGGCACCGCGTCCACCTCGGCATTGAACCTCGGCGGACTTGCGATGAGCAATAGCTCATCCGACCGGACGATCACCATCAACGGATCGGGCAACGTTAACATCACCGGCCCGATTACCAACGGCACCAGCACTTCGACGGCCAGCGCGTTCACCGTATCCACTTCCGGAACGGTTACGGAAAGCGGCACCAACACTTACGGCGGCGCCACCACGGTGAGCGCCGGCCTGCTCAAGATCGGCGGCTCGGGCGTGATTAGCTCGGCCACGTCTTCCCTGGTTCTCTCCGGCGGCGCGGTGGACCTGGGAACCACCAGCCAGACGGTCGGTCTGGTGAGCATCACCACTGCCGGGAGCGTCATTCAGAATGGCATCCTGACCGGAACCTCGTTTACCTCCGGCTTCGCGACCGGCACCGCGACCGTTTCCGCGTCCCTCGCGGGCGCTTCGACGGCCTTGACCAAGACCGGGGCGGGCACCCTCGTTCTCTCCGGCAGCAACAGCTACGGCGGCGGCACGACAGTCTCCGGGGGAACGCTTTCCATCCCCAGCGTCAATTCGTTGCCAGGCTGGGATACGAACAGCCGCTTTTCCATAACGGGCTCGGCAGCGTTGGTCGTCGGCAGCGGCGTGCCGGACGCCAATATTGCAACCATGCTCAGCGGCACCAACTTTGCCGCGGGTGCGATCTTCGGTTTCGACACGTCCGGGGGCGACCGCGCCTGTTCCACGAACATCGCCGATACCGTGAACGGCGCGCTGATCGTTGCCAAGAACGGAAGCAACACGCTGACGCTCTCAGGCAGCAACAGCTACACCGGAGCGACGACGGTCACCGGCGGCACGCTGACGATCGGTGGCGCGGGCAACCTCGGCAACGGCAGTTACGCGGGCGTCATCGCCAATGCCGGCTCGTTTGTTTACAGCAGTTCGGCGGCACAGACCTTGAGCGGCACCATTTCCGGCGCTGGCTCCCTGATCCAGTCCGGCCCCGGGACGCTCACCCTCGCCGGAACCAACACCTACACCGGAGCGACGACGATTACAGGCGGTACGCTGACGATTGGCGGTGCGGGCAGCTTGGGCACCGGCAGTTATGCGGGCGCCATCTCCAATGCGGGTTCGTTCGTTTATAACAGTTCGGCGGCGCAGACTTTAAGCGGCACCATTTCCGGCGCCGGTTCCCTGACCCAGTCCGGCCCGGGGACGCTTATTCTCTCCGGCTCCAACACCTTCTTTGGCGGAACGACAATCAATAGCGGCACCTTGCAGCTTGGAAAGGCCAGCGCGCTTGGCGCAACCACCGCGGCGCTGACCGTCAACGGCGCTCTGAATCTCAGCGGTTATTCCGTCACTGTGGATGTACTTAACGGCAGCGGGACCATCAGCAACGGCAGCCTGACGGTGGGCTCCGCCAACGGCTCGGGCACCTTCTCCGGAGGCTTCTCCGGAACCGGAGGGCTCACCCAGAGCGGCATCGGCACGCTCACCCTCACCGGCAGCAACAGCTTTACCGGCGCCACCACCGTAACCGGTGGCACACTGCAAGTCGGAAACGGCATCAGCGGCTCGCTGGCCGTCTCCAGTTCGGTGACAGTCAACACGGGAGGTACGCTCGCTGTGGATCTCGCCGGCAGCGGAACCTTCGGCAGCTATATTACCACGACCGGAGCCAATGGAAGCGCGGCGGTGAGTGTGCTTGGCAGCGGCACCAACATGTTCGGCTCCAATATTATCGGTCCTGGCGCGTTCAATCAGAGCGGATCGGGGCTGACAATTTTTGGGACCAGCGGTAACTTCACGTATGCCGGCTCGACTAACATTACCAACGGCGCGTTGCAGTTAAACACCTCGTTGGCTAACAGCACGGTCAGTGTAGGCGTTGATAACGGGCTGGTTTTCGGCAAGAACTCCGTGACGCTCGGCGGCCTTTCCGGCAGCGGCAATTTCGCACTGGTCACCACCAGCGGCTCCGCCGCCTCGCTGATCGTGGGTTCGGGGCCAGCCAATAACGGCACAACCTACTCCGGCGCAATGAGCGGGTCTGGGTCGCTGACGCAGACGGGAGCGCCGCTGGTGCTCACCGGCAGCAATAGCTACACGGGAGCGACGACTGTCACCAGCGGCACGCTGACGATCGGCGGCGCGGGCAGCCTGGGAGTCGGCAGTTACGCGGGCGCCATCCCCAATGCGAGCTCGTTCGTTTACAATAGTTCGGCGGCGCAGACCTTGAGCGGTGTTATTTCCGGCACCGGCTCCCTGGTCCAGGCCGGTCCCGGGACGCTCACCCTCACTGGCACCAACACCTCTACCGGAGTGACGACGATTACCGGCGGCACGCTGACGATTGGCGGCGCGGGCGCCCTGGGCAACGGCAGTTATGCAGGCGCCATCTCCAATGCGGGCTCGTTCGCCTACAACAGTTCGGCGGCGCAGACCTTGAGCGGCGTTATTTCCGGCACCGGTTCCCTGGTCCAGGCCGGCCCCGGGACGTTCACGCTAAGCGCCTCCAACACTTTCACAGGCGGTGTGACCGTTAAGGCAGGGACGCTCGTTGCCAGCCCAAGCTCCACTGCCAACACCGTCTTCGGCACGGGCGCGGTGACGCTCGGCGACTCCAGCGGCAACAGCAACGCCATACTGGCGATGAACGGCAACTACTCGACAACCTACGCCAACCCGATTGTGGCGGCGGCGGGCAGCAGCGGCAATACGCTTCAGATTGGGGCAACCGGAACTAGTACCCAGATCTACACTCTCGCGGGGGGGATTACGCTGAACAACAATCTCACCCTGAGCGCGCCCGCCGGAAGCCTCAGCGCGATCACCGTCAGCACCGGAACGGTTGCCGGCACCGGAAATCTGACGCTCGCGGCGGTCGGAGCGGCCATTACCGTCAGCAGCAACATCACCACCAGCGGCACGGTCAATATCAACGGCGTCGCCGGCGTGGTAACGACTCTTTCCGGCAGCAACTCCTATTCGGGCGGCACCAACCTGAATAGCGGTATTCTTACCCTGAGCAACTCAAACGCGCTTCCCGCAAGCGGCCTCGTCACGTTCAACGGCGGCACGCTCCGCTTTGGCAGCGCCACTGACTATTCCGGCAGATTCAGCACTGCCGCCAATCAGCGGTTTATCATCGATTCGAACAACAACTCCGTCGCCTTCGGGACGGCTCTCACCAGTTCCGGCGGCAGCTTGACCAAACTCGGGGGCAACCGGTTGACTCTGAACGTGGCCAATAGCTATGACGCCGGCACCACGGTCAATGGAGGTCAACTTTATGCCCAGGTCGCCGGCGCGCTTGGGGCGAACGTTGCTGGAAACACCGTGACCGTCAACCCGTCTGGAGTGTTGAGCCTCGGCGCCACCAACGCCGTGGGAAGCAGCCAAACTGTAACGCTTCAAAGCAACGCCAGCGGACTTGCGGTTCTCGCTTTGGGCCTCGCCGCCCCGCTATCGAGCTACAGTGGAACCTTTATCGCGGGAGGGAACGGTTCGGGAGTTTTGGCCATCAACAGCAGCTATACCCAACTGGATATGTCTTCGATTCTGGGAGGAAGTTACTATCTCGGCCTTGTCGGTAACCCCATCACCTATTCCGGAACGCTCACCGCTGGCGCCGGGAATGTGTTTCGAGTGGGCGGCGGCGGCTCTGGCAGTACATTGACGCTGAGCAATGTGCTTGGCGACAATGGAGGGACGGCTTTGCTGGTCGGAAAGATGGCAACAACCAACGGTGTCGGTGGCATTGTCGCCCTGAGTGCCTCGAACGGCTATACCGGAGCGACTACAGTGGATGGGGGCACATTGATTCTGAATGGATCTAACGGAAGTATTCTCAATACCAGCAGCATTGCGGTAAGCCAGGGGGCGACCCTGAAGATCGATAACACCACCAATGCGGCCAACCGCATCGCCGACACCACGCCTTTGACCCTCAACGGCGGCACCTTCAACTTCTCAAACCCGGCGGCGGCTGGCACAAACTACTCTGAAACCATCGGTGTAGTGACGGCGACCAAAGGCTATTTTGCCACGCTGGCGTCCAGCCAGGCTGCGTCCGGGCAGATCTCGCTACTCTCGGTGAATTCCCTCGCAAACACAGCCACGGTCGTATCCGCGGTCGGCTCCGCCGGTGCGATGCGCTTCTCCGGCATCACGAAGACGGGCACAACCGTCAATTCGCAAAACGAGACTCGGTTGGCCACCGCACCCGCGTTGAGCAACGGAATCCTGCCATGGGCGGTGGTCGGCGGCACTACCGGTTTGGGGATCGGAGGCACCGGCGACTGGGCTCCGGCCACGGTCACCGGGACGAATAACTCCGTGGTCGCCTACGATTTCACGGCGGATGCCAACGCTGCCGTCAATACCGCAGAGAGCGCTTGGACGAGCAATCAGAATATCAAGCTGACCGGCACCGGCCTCACCACCTTGACCGGCAACCGCACCATCAATTCCCTGACGCTGGACAACCCGGTGGCGGGCAACGTCGGGCTCGGTGGCCATACACTGGTGATTACAAGCGGCCTGGTGTTGCTGGACCGCAACACCAACGACTCCACCAATGGGGCGCTCGCAAGCGGGACAGTGACGGCGGGCGATAGCGCCAATCCCGCCACGCTCCGCTTTTTCGGTCCCGCAGCAGGAAACTACAATTTGATTCTGGCGGTCATCGCTGACAATGGCGCGAGCAAGGTCAGCGTTGAATGGGACGGTGGGGGGTATAATGCCATGACACAGGTCAATACCTATACCGGCGATACGTTTATCAATGGCGGGGACTGGAAGTTGAATGCCGCCGGAATCGCCCAGAACGGCCCCGGGTATGGCAGCCTGTATGTAAATGCCGGCCTATTCGATGCCAATCAGTCCAACACAATCAACGGCTTGTTCGGCGACGGCGGATCGGTGTTTTTGAGTCGCGTCAATACTACCCTTACGGTTGGCGCCAACGATATCACCAGCACCTATCATGGGACGGTATATGGAATTGGAAATCTCGCCAAGACGGGCACCGGCACCCTGACGCTTACTGGTGCCAACACGTATTCCGGCTCGACCAGCGTTCAGAACGGCGCCATCAGTGTGGACACCGTGGGCAGCGTCGGCGGCGCCAGCAGCGGCCTCGGCGCACAAACAACGGTCGCAGCCGCCACCCTGGCGCTGGGTTCCACCAACACCACCGGCACTTTGATTTACACCGGCTACGGAGAATCCACGGATCGTGTCGTTAACCTGGCGGGAACCACCGGCGGCGGATTGATCGATCAGTCCGGCTCTGGGAACTTGAAGTTCACCAGCAATTTCACCGCCACGGGCGCGGGCAGCAAAACCCTCACCCTGAAAGGATCCTCCGCAGGTACGGGAGAAATCGCCGGCACCATCGTGGACAATTCACCCACAAACACAACCGGCGTCGTAAAGAATGGCACTGGCAAATGGACGCTTTCCGGCAGCAACAGCTACAGTGGCGGAACAACGGTGAGCAACGGAACGTTGCAGATCGCCAACGCCGCTGCCCTCGGCACGGGCGGACTGACGGTCAACGGCGGCACGCTGGACCTGCACGGCAACAGCGTGAACGTCCCGGCATTCGGCGGGGCGGGCGGAACGGTCACCAACCAGGCAAGCGGCACGAGCACGCTGACAACAACGGTCGCAAGCGGCACCTCCACTTACGCGGGCAACATCGCCAACGGGACCGGTGGCGTAGTGCTCACAAACTCCGGAGCCGCCACGGTGATCTTGAGCGGTTCTTTGACGATGGCTGGACTCAACGCAAATGGCGGCGTTACGCAATTGACGCAATCCGGATCGATTGGCGCGGTGAGCGTCGGCACCGGCGCGACTCTCTCCATGGCCGCGCACAGCGGCAGCAACTACAACGTATTGAATGTCTCCTCGCTGACGATTTCAGGCTTCTCATCATCGCTTGCCAGCGCCAACAGTGCCGCGTCCGCCAGCGCCACCTACACGCCAACAGCCGCCGTGAGCCAGATGAACGCCGGGGTGCTGACGGATACAGGGATTTCGGTCGCGCAGGCTGCCGCCGCATCCGCCGTCCCTGCCTCGCCGGAAGCGGTGCCGGAACCGGGTCTCTTGGGACTGCTGGCCGCGGGGGCGCTACAGCTTCTCGGACGGCGTTCGCGCAAACATAACGCAAGATGATCGACTCGCCGCCGTGAGCAGCAAATTTTGGAAAATTCCGTGTTGGCCGATGGGGTTCGGCCTGGGGAGCACGGAATAGGGGCCGTCGCGGATTTTTGGGGTCCGCGGCGGCCCGATTTGCCTCGATATCACCCCTCAACTAAAGCATCCTTCTTATGAAACTCTATTTCATGTCTCAATCCGTTCTCCGAGTCGTGCTGGTCCTTACGCTTTCTGCTCCATTCTTTCCCCAACGGGCGATAATCGCAGCACAGGGCACGACCGAGGCAAGCGCGGGGCCGATCGATGAGCAGACCACAGCGGTTGGAAAACAGTTCTTTGAGTTGATCGACCTCGAAACGCCTGGACTCGGGAAGGTCCGCAAATTAGTCCAGAGCAGCGACTATTCCGCGGCTCTGGACGCCTATCGCGACGTATTGCTCGACAGTCTCAGAACGCGCGACTATGGCGAGTTGATTAATCACTGGGGCGGGGTCAGCGAGGCGGATGAAATGCTCAAGGGCATGGTGCGTATTCAAAGGCACGCCGGCGGTGTGTCGAGAAACCAGATCGGACTGCCTGGCGCCATCAACTGGATCAAGCCGACGGTGGATGAAATCTTGGACGAACCGCCAAATGTCGAGCCTGCCGCGCGGGAAAGCAGCAACCGGGACTGGTCCACGCATCTAAGTTCCATGCACCACATGGGAAGCTTGGTCGCTGCCTTTGCAAAAACTCACGATGCAAAGAACGCCACGTTCTGGCTTAGAACCTGGGAGGACTTTGTTCTGCACCAAAAGGAAGCTGTCAATAGGGCCGATCAAAAGCAATATAACGCACTGAAGGCCAGTTGGGGGGTGCTCTTTGTCGCCTGGCGCATGGAGAATTTCTGGGTAGGCTTGAACGCGCTCGCAAAAGAATTGCCCTCAGATGCCCGCGCCGCCCTGCCTGGACCGGCCCTGGCTCGTGTGCTGATCTTCATGTCCACCGATTACGCCGCTGTGCAGGTCGAGCGTTTGAAGAACGGCTCTGGCGCCCCCAACCAGTTCGCGACTGCCGCCACGTGTCTCATGATGGAGGCATTGGGATTCATGGGCGGCAGACAGTGTCCGCAATGGAAGGAGGAAACCGTCAAATTCGTCTCCAAGTACTACCGCTCGATCAATCTGCCGGACGGGACGAATTTCGAGCAGGCCGTGAATTACAACAAGGGCAACCCGGACCTCGCGATCCGAATGCTTCGCATGTATCCGCAGCGACCGGCCTGGATCGAGCAGTCGCTTCCATCGGCGAGGCAGTCAATGTTGTATATTGCCGCGGTGATTCGCAACGGAAGCCATCATGGCGCGTTGACCCGGATGGGACAGGACGACCGCATGGAAGACGAGCGCTTGCGGGGATTTCTCAAATATCTCCCCGATGAGAATGTCGAAAGGATTCTCAACCACGTTTATGGCGACGGTCGTCTGCCGCAACCCGCGTTTACTTCGATCGCGTTTCCGTACAGTGGTTACTATGTAATGCGCACCGGATGGGGGAAGAACGATGCCTATTCGTTCTTCAAGGCCAGCCGGCGGCCCCGCGGACACGCGCGCAACGACAACACCGCCATCCATTTCATCTGCGCCTATGGACGCGACCTGCTTGTCGACGGCGGCAGCAGAACCTACGGCGAGCACTGGATTAATCCCTACCTCATTTCTTCGTTTTCAAAGAATACCGTCCAGGTGGACGGAAAAGGCCAGGATGCAAAACAGATGGGCCAGGGCGACCGCGGTCCGAATACCACCGCGGATGAACCAATCGCCAACCGTTGGAGCACCTCGGCGCGCTTCGATTTTGCCGAGGGCTTCTACGCCAGCGGATACGAGGACCCGAAGATCATGGTCCGGCATGAACGCCAATTGATCTTCCTGAGGGAAGCGCAAATCTGGATCGTGACCGATCGAATCCGCGGTGAATCCCGCAAAATGCCCGCCACCGAAACGCACAGCTATACCCAGACCTGGAAGTTTCCCGAGGATTTCGAGGAAAACCAGGTGTGCTTCGATTCAGCCACGGGCGTCATTCGCACGACGGATCCCAAGGGGCCAAACGTCTCGCTACGCCACTTTGGTCTCTCGACAATCGAGTACCTGAAGTACTACGGCCAGGAAAAGCCGGCGCGCGGATGGATTCGAGTTTCTGGAATAGCCCCGCTGAAAGCCGTTGACATTCACGCCAACTGGAATGGAAGCGGCGAGCAGTTGCTGGTCACTCTGATCGTGCCTGCAAAGGACACCGCGGACAGGATCAAGAGTGTATCGGCCACGGCGAGAAATAATGAACGTTCCGTATGTGGATTTACAGCGGAGTTAACCGACGGCACGCGCATTGCCTATCAAGCCGCATTAAATACTGCGTTGCTCCAAACAGAGACCTTGCAGGCCGAGGCGTCCGCCCTGTTGACCGTGAAACCAACACATGGAGCCGTTGGTGGCATCGTTCTCGATGGCAAAGCGGTTCGATGCGAAAACGCCGAGCAGCCCATCAACCAGTCTGACTGTGAATTCACAGTGAACAAGGGGCACTTGGACGTAATTGCGACAATCCGATATCCTGAAGGTTCAAAAAGGAAATAAGCATGACGAATATACGCATTAAGTGCATTTTACTCGCGTTGAGCTTCGGGCTGACTGCGACGACTCTGAATGCGGAACCGCCCAGACTCGCTCAAGAAAAATGGACTTTGTGGTATGAGACTCCCTCGCGCCGATGGCTCGACGCCATGCCGCTCGGCAACGGGCATATCGGCGCGATGGTTTTCGGGGGCGTCGCTCGCGAACAGATCGCCCTCAACGAGGCGACCATGTGGTCCGGTGAGGACTGGACGGGCGCCACCGATCAGGGCAGCCGGGAAGATTTTGTCGCTGTGCAGCAAGCTTTTCTGCGGGGCGATTGGAAAACGGGGCAACGGCTTTGGGGAAAGCTAAGGCCCACGGCTGAGTCGAAGCGTCGCGTCGGAACCCACCTCCCAGTGGGAGACCTGTTCCTCGACTTCGGCCTCACCGGCAAGGAATTTTCCAATTACCGCCGCGAGCTCGACATGGAGCGTTCGCTTGCCCGCGTTACGTTTGAGGCGGGCGGCGTACGATTCACGCGCGAAGCGTTTGTCTCCCAACCGGACAAGGTCATGGTGGTGCGCCTTGGGGCGGACAAGCCAAAGGCCATCTCATTCATGCTTTCGACCACGCAGTGGAAGCCCGTGTATAAGGCAAATGACAAGCTAGTGATGTCCCGCTCATGGTTTTCGGAAACGCAGATGCCGCTTCCGCCGCCCGTCGTCGAGGTTCAAGGCGATGAGTTTGTCCTCAGCGGGCGAGCGTTGGAAAAGCTGCACTCCGCCGGGATTTATGGGGTAAAGTTCGAAACTAGGATTAAGGCGCAAGTCGAAGGCGGTACGGTGCATGCGATCGATAAGTCGCTTTCGATCGAGGGCGCCGACGCCGTCACTCTTTTGGTCTCGATAACGACTGACTTCCGCGGCATGGACTACCGAGGTATCGGTCAGCGGCGGATTGCCCAGTCGGCTAAAAAGACCTACACGCAGTTGCTCGATGCACACCTGGCCGACGTCCGGCCTCGGTTCAACCGCGTAGATCTGACTCTTGCGAACGGAACAGACTCGCTTGCTGCATTGCCCACAGATCAGCGCATCAAAGCTCGCAAAGAAGGTCGGTCCGATCCCGGTTTGGATGGGCAGTTCTTCCAGTTCGCGCGCTATCTAACCCTCGCCGGTTCGCGCCAGGATTCTCAACTGCCCATGCCCCTTCAAGGCCTGTGGGCCGATGGCGTTTGCGCGACCTATGGCTGGAGCGATGACTACCATCAGGACATCAACACCCAGCAGAACTACTGGCTGGCGGAAGTCGGTAACCTTGCCGAATGCCACCAGCCGCTATTCGACTATATCAACCAGCTCCGGCTCAAGGGCCGCAATTCTGCCGGCATTACTTATGGCGCGCACGGCTGGTGCGCCGACATTACCGCCAACGCCTGGGGAGCTTCTCCCGACCAGCGCAATTCGCCTGCCTGCGGCGCCTGGGCGGCCTCCCACCTGTGGGAGCATTTCGCGTTTAACCGCGACCGGGATTATCTGGAAAAGACCGCCTATCCGATCCTCAAGGAGAGCGCCCAGTTCTTTCTTGACGTGATGGTCAAAGACCCAAAGACGGGCTGGCTGATAACCTGCCCTGCCTATTCTCCCGAAGATCATTTTCCAGATCCGGTCACCGGCGAGCAACGCACTGCCACGGCCGGCAACACCGGTGACACAGAGATCGTTTATGAACTATACCGGCAGTGCATCGAAGCCAGCCGCATTCTGGGGGTAGATGCCGGTTTCCGTGAGCAGCTTGCCAAAGCCCAAGCCGGGCTGCCGCCACTGGAGAAGCTAATCCACCGGGACGGACGCTTGCAGGAGTGGATCGATCCTGCGTTCGACGGAGAATTTCCACGCCGTCATCGCCATTCCCACCACCTGCTGGGTCTCTTTCCTTTTGACCAAATCACGCCCGAAAAAGCGCCAGTGCTGGCGCGAGCGGCGCGGGCCACGCTGGACGAGAAACTTAGGAACCTCGAGGATACTGAATGGACGCGGGGCAACTACATTATTTTCTTTGCCCGGCTGCACGATGCCGAAATGGCTTACGCTCAATTGAACGCGGAATTTAAGAAATGGGTTCCCGGCGGCAGCCTGATGACGGTTTCCAACGCCAGGGACATTTTTTGCGTGGACGGCAATACCTCGGTGGCGGCCGGGATGGCGGAGATGCTCCTGCAATCGCACGGTGGGGAAATCAAGCTCCTGCCCGCGCTGCCTGCCGCCTGGCCGTGCGGATCGGTGAAGGGCCTGCGCGCCCGCGGCGGTTTCGAGGTGGATATCGAATGGGCGGACGGCAAGCTGAAAGCCGTTGCCATTCGCTCGCTCCAAGGCTCGCCGCTCAAACTTGTTTACGCGGGAAAAAGCATTGAACAAGCGACCGGGATCGGCGACCGTCTCATCCTCGACGCGGAACTCAAGCCTAAGAACTGATTGCTCCCGTGTTACAAAATCCCCCAGATACAGTATGAACCGATTCCTCAAAATTCTCCTCTTTTCATGCCTCATGCTCTCGGTGGCGCTCGCCCCCCAATGGCTTGAGGCGGGCGAGATCAGCCGCAAGACGGACTTTTACCTCAACGTCAGTCAGGAAACCCGCGGCAATGAACATGGCAGCGAGAGCGGGTTGCCCGGCCCCGCCTGGAGTTATTGGCTCGCTCCCGATTACTATCGATTTCTAGACAAAGAATCCGGAAACCTCGACTACGGAAAACTGTTGAACTGCGCCAATCTCCGACCGGTGCAAATCGCGGGAGACATGACTTTCCAAACCATCAAGCGCAACGAAAAAGGCCGGCTTTGCCACGATTACAGCATTAGCGCTGAAGGCGTGTCTTTGTATTGGAGCGACTACACGGCTCCATCCGGCAACTCTCTCGCTTACGATGCCAAAGGAACCAATTTTCAGGCATCCGCTTCCATCAATTGGAAGATCAACCACGTCCCGCCCCACAGCGAACTCTCGTGCAGCGCCGTGGTCATCAAATTTCGGGTTCCAAAGGCGGGCCGCTATTCACTCAGGGGCAATCTCAGCTATCTGAGTGAGCAACCCGCAAAGGATGCGGTCTTTACCGTCGGCGTTCTTCGCAAACCCGGCTTTAGTCTTCTCTTCACCCATGTCTTTGGGCAGGAGACGCCAGCTTCCGAGTCAAAGCTGTTCAAGGTGCTGGACCAGGAACCCAGTGTGCAAAACCAGAGTCTGGCGCTGGGCGATGAGATCATTTTCTTTGTTGGCAGTCCTAACGGCAATTCGTTGAAGCTCAATATTATCGACGACGATGTCCGGATCGTTTCCGAGGATCTGCCTCCGGGTCATGCGATATCCAAGAAGGCGCGAGTTCTATCCCTGCTAAATTTTGCCAGCCCGGACCTGGTGGGAGTAAAGGCCGCCTACGAGACAGGCAGGATTGACGATGCATTCGAAAAATTTAAAGCTGTCCTGGCCGAGCGCGTGAGCGCGCTGCCGCCGGTCGTCAACTTTGGCTTCTGGATCCATGGCAGCGCCAAGGCCGACGAACTGCTTAACGGAGTGCTGACCACGGGCCACTACGGTCTCCTCGGGACGACTACTTACAGCATCGGCAAACCCGGTTCCGTGGACTGGTTCAAGGTTCCCGAAGACGGTTACGATGTCATTTTGCGCGATCTGGCCACCATGCAATGGAGTAACAAACTAGCCGAGGCCTATGCGCGGACTGGCGAAAAACGCTATCTCGATTGCTACCTCGGTTATTGGAGCGACTTCGCCGTGAACTGGTATCCCAGTTTTCAGAGCCACATGCGCGATGCGAAATTTCGCAAACGCCTCGGTGGCGACTCCATTTCCTGGTCAGCCAACTCCCGCCTCTACAACGCCTGGAGACTGGACACTCTTGTGGCTGGTTTGTACTTTGTCTTTCGCCGCGCAAAAGCGGACAGCGCTCTTGCCGCCGTCAGCAACGACAAGCTGGCCGCGATCCTAACCCATTTGTATTTCTGGGAGACGCCGCGTTCGATGCGCTTCCTGCTCGACGGAGGCGGTGTTCCAAACCAGCAACAGCATCTCGCCGGCGGAATGTTCGGCTTGAGTGTTATCCTGAGTGACATGAAAGGAGCCGCCCTTTGGCAAAAGGCTGCGCTCGACAATATCCTGGTTGGATCGGGTTACCTGCCCGACGGCACCGACATGGAACAGAGCTTTAATTACAACAAAGGCCTGTATGAAAAGCTGGAGCGCTTCACAAGCTTTGCGCCGGCGTTGCCTGCCTCTCAACGGGGCGACTGGCTGCCGCGAATGAGGGAAATGGAAAAATATCGCGACTACTTCATGCACGCCATTGTGATGCCCATGACGGGGCAGCCGATTTGCGGAAACAACAACACATGGCCCGAGTATTCAACGCCCGTCAAGCTAATGCCGGGAATTACCGATGCCGTCACCAGCCGGGACTTCAGCAAACTACCGCTCTCCGCGGCAATCAAGGACCGATTCTATGGCGGCAGGAAAATGCCGGAACCAACTTTTCGGTCCGTATATTTTCCTTACGGCGGCTACTATGCTCTGCGCAGCGATTGGACTCCCGACGCCCTTTACAACTTCATGAAGGTTTCCCGTCCCGGTCGTGGCCACATGCGCGAGGAGAACAATGCGGTAACCTTTTGCGCCCTGGGCAGGCAGTTGCTTATCAATTCCGGCGCGAATCCCTACAGTCCGAAGACGATTATTCCAAAATATGGCCTCAGTTCCATTTCTCAAAACACGATTGCGGTCGATGGCTATGGACAGCAATTGAACTTCGAGGCCTGCCCGCCCGCCGCTTACGATACGCCGCTAAACTACCGGTTTCTCGACGGAAAACACTTCTCGTTTGCCGAGGGCGTCTATGACAGCGCCTACGGGGAGTGGAACTTCATGGACCAAGAGCTCGACGGCAAGAAAGTCGTACGCGATGTTCGCCACGCGCGCCAGGTAATTCTCCTGCGCGACGAGAAGCTTTGGATTGTGACCGATATTGTCCGCAGCGAACAGGAGCATTGCTTCACGCAGATTTGGAATTTTCCACCGGACTTCGCACCGGATCAGGTGTCGGCCACCAACGGCGTGATTAGCACCAACCGGCCTGACGATGTCAACATAGCGCTTTACCAGTTCATAGACGGACCGCTTGTCTATGCCAAATATCATGGCTCCAATGCGAGCGGGCGCACGCTGGGCTGGGTGGCCATGCCGGACAAGGCAACTGGCCTGGACGCAACGCCCGCCGTGGACATTCACTGTTCATGGCGGGGCAAGGGCCAGCAGATTCTCATTACCGTCATTGTTCCATTCAAGGGCGGGAACCCAGTGCATGGCATCAGAGCGCTTCGCCGAGGAAAGGCAGAGGGAGTCGAGGTGACGCTTAAAGACGGACGTAATGTCGAGTATCTCTACGGAACTGACAATGCCGAAGCAGTGTTAAAGACCAATAACGCGATGTTCACCATCATTGCCGGCGGGGGCTGCGAAACCGATGCCGGGACGGGAGCTCGCATCAACGTTATTGTGCCAACCGGGTTCCGCTGGGAGTCCGATGGGATTTCCGAAAGGCCAAGCTATCATTAATTATGAAGTTTTCACCGGGAATTTACGAGCATGCAGCCAGGCTGATCGGGCGAACGCCTTGGGAGGTATCGCGTTCGGAAGCGCTGCTGGCGGAGGCGCACCGCACCGCGTACGATATCTACCACCATCCGATGGTGGTGGCGGGAATCGACGTTTATAATTTGGAGGCGGAGGCTTATGGAGCCGTCATCGCCGAACCGCCCGGTGGCAACGTTCCATCCATTGTTTCGCATCCCTGTTCGGAAATCGGAGATCTAATCGATCTGCCGGTTCTCGACCCGCTTCAGCACCCGCGCATCGGCGTTGTCCTGAGCGCGGCGGCTGCATTGCGCAAGGTTTGCCCGGAAGCAACGGTTCGGGTTCCTGTTTGTGGACCGATCGCGCTCGGAAGCGGCTTGCTCGGGATGGAAAATCTTCTCATTGCTTTGCTTGAGGACGAGGAGACAACCGCCGCGGCGCTGAACCATCTCTTGAAGGGACAGGTTCGCTATTTGCAGGCGATCCGCGATGCGGGGGTGCTGCCGATTATCTTTGAGTCCGGCTCCACGCCGCCTCTGATGCCGCCGCGCCTATTTGAACAAGTGGAAGCGCCTCTGTTGCGCCGGCTTTTTGATGAATCCGAAAGAGTTCACGGCGAGCGCCCTCCTTGCATTATCGGAGGAGACGCGGTGCTGGTAGCGGATGCGCTTTTCAATACAAAGCCTGGATTTGTCATCGCGCCCTCGGAAACTGATCAGGCGGCTTTTTTGCGTGCGGCATCCGCGCACCCTGACATTCATGTGAGGGTGAATATGTCGGCAGCCGTTCTCGCCTGCTCCAGCTTTGACTCCACTCAGACCGAAGCCGAGCGCGCGATCAAGCTGGCAAGCTGCAGGGATACTGTTTCCGTGGGCTGCGGAGTTGTTCCTTACCATGCAGATCCGGAAATCGTCTGCCGCCTGCGCGACTTCGTGCAATGCTGCGAAGGTGCATCTATTAGATGATCGCCTAGGATAGAGGAAATCAAGTTTAATTATGAAGCAATACATAACAATCGTTGCGCTATCATTATCCCTGGCAATCGTGACGGCTGCTTCCGCAGCCGGCCGGAACATGGTGCTGTTGTCCGACGCTCCGTGGGAGTTTGTCGCCGCGAACAGCGAGGATGCTCTGCCAGCCATCGATTCCGCGGACTTTGCCAAGTCCGCTTGGAAAAGTGTGCAGGTGCCGCACGTATTTCAAAACCGCCAGAGTTTTCGCGAGCCCACACAGGCCTGGTACCGGCGGGACTTCACGGTGGGACCGGAACTCGCGGACAAGCAGCTTTACCTGGTTTTTGAGGGCGCTGCGACCATCGCGGATGTATTTGTGAACGGAAAGTCGCTTGGCCAGCATCGCGGCGCTTACACCCGCTTTGTCTTTAACGCGACGAAGGCGGTCAACAATGGTGCAAAAAACCAACTGGCAGTCCGCGTGGACAACGATCCAAAAAACACGACGGATTGCCTGCCCGATCACACCTTCAATTACAAGATCTGGGGCGGTCTCTATCGAAAGGTTTGGCTCGTCGCCGTACCGCCCCTTCACGTCGAACTGGAGGATTACGCCTCTCCGGGCATTTATATTACTCCGAAGAACGTCTCATCTGATAGCGCTACGCTTTCGCTGCAAGTGCTTCTCAAGAATAGCGCTTCATCACCGCAGGCGGCTGAAGTTCGCGCGACGCTCCTTGACCCATCGAATGCGCCGGTAAGAGTTTTCACCGCCCGCAGAACGGTTCCGGCGGGCGAGCGCGCCACCGTCGAATTCACCGGCACCGTATCGAGGCCCAGCCTGTGGGAGCCGGCCACGCCCAATCTATACCATGTCAAAGTGGAAGTGCTGCGCAATGGCCTTGTGCTGGACGAAGTCACACAGCCGACCGGCTTCCGAAATCTGGTTTTCGAGCCGCGCAATACGCAAGTGAAACTGAACGGCAAGCCGATCGTATTTGCGGGGACAAATCTGCACCAGGAGATTGAATCCAAGGCATCGGCGATGTCCGACGACGATTTCCGGGCCAACTACGATCTCATGCGGGATCTCGGCATCAACTTTATTCGCCTTCCACATTATCCGCACGCGTCCTTGGAATACGACTTATGCGACCGGCTCGGCATCTTTTGCTGGGCGGAAAACGGCAACAGCAACCGGGAGGACATCCCCGGTCCGACTGCCGACCGAATCACCACGGAAATGGTCAAGCAAAACTACAACCATCCTTCGATCGCCATGTGGTCGGTAGGCAACGAAGCAGGACATCACGAAGAAATGGGATCGTATGTGGCCGACCGCGAAGTGCCGATCGTCAAGGCTCTTGACACGAGCCGTCCAGTCGTTGACGCCCACATGAGATCCGCCAACGCGGATTTTGTTTGCCTGAATTACTATCCTGGCTGGTATATCGCCGATCCGTGGGGCTTCAAAGAGCGACGCTACGTCAGCGAAAATGGCGCTGGAGGCGTCACGACCATTCATTGCGACTACTCCGCTGCTTCGTTCATCAAGGACAAATATGAGCCGGAGGAATACCAGCAACTAGTGGCGGAAGCACGGTTCCAGCTCTATCTCCGTGAGAAAAAGGGTGAAGTTGGCATTTACGCATGGTGGACGATGCGCGATTTCACCGACGTCAAGTATAAGGGATCGCACGGACTCGGATGGAATTCGAAGGGACTGCTTACTTACGCCGGCGACAAGAAAGACGTGTACTATCTCTATCGGTGTTTTCTGCGCCCGAATGAGCCGACGGTGCATATCACTTCCCAGCGGTACTTTCTGCGCACGGGCGCGGCGGACAACGGAATCAAGGTTTACAGCAACGCCCCAAAACTAACCCTGGCACTCAACGGTGAAACGGTCTCCACCCTGACTAACGGCAGCTATATGCAGGCCGGCGGCCACCGCGTGGACAACGTCTTCTTTTGGAAAACGCAGTTGCACACAGGCAGGAACACGGTGGCGGTTTCCGACAACGCGGGTTACACTGATTCCGCTGTGATCTATTTCTATGGAGCAAATGGACTGCCGGAGGTGCCTGTCCACCCACTCGTAACGGAATTGACGACATCCGGCACAAGCAGCCGGGCATATTTCATGGACATGCCCGTAAAAGACCAATGGCCAATCTATTACGACCTTGATGGCACTGCGGACAATTCTTTCGATAGGTTGCCGGAGGAGATTGAAGGCGCGAAATGGATTGCGATGCGTCGCGTCACGAAGGCGGGACAGGAAACGGGCTTGAACTTTAAAGTTACGCATGCGGCAACTGTTTTCGTGATGGCGACACGGCACCCTCAGTCCCCATCATTTTTGGCGGAGGCCGGATTTAAGGAAGTTCCCAGGCCGGGCATTGTTTGGCGCGATAACAACTTGATGCTGGTTCCAGCACAGCTTTTCTCTCGAAAAGCGGTGGCTGGCGAGGTCGTGCATCTTAATAAATCGGATCGCGACGAAATCGTCCTAGTAAAGGAATAGCTCTTCGAGACGGCATTCTTCATACTGTGAACGGCAATGAACCCGCGCGCCAAGCAATAGCATTGGCCATGCCAACCTATTTCGAAAATAAACAACGGAGAAGCTTTTCGGCTACGAACCACTCATTTTTTGGCTGGCCCCGTCGAGCTTCAACCGTTCGGCACTTTCACACTTGGGAAGAGTCACCCTTCGACGCCATGCATGGCTAGGGGAGTCCGAGAGAATGCCGACGCTGCGATCCGCAACTGGCGTTTGAAAGGGGTGGGGGGCAATGAGAGCAAACGCATACCATAGGCCATGCGAAGCACGCCGGAAATAATAATATGCGCCAAAGAAAGCTTCTGGGCTACAGAGGCTGCGCAATTGCGGCTTGCGTCTTACCATCCGAACGCTCCAACACACGGGCTCTCCCCATCCAGTGCTCGTCCCCGTCAACCTCGCGAGATTTGTTTTCCGGCGCGACCAAATCCCGCTGCGAACCGGGTAAAGAACGCGACCTTCTTTGGCCGAGGCGTCCCGCCTCGGCGAACTTTGTGCGTGGAGTCGCCGGAATGCGCGGCAGAGACCGGAATTTCGCGTCGGCGGGACGCCCAATACTGGTTGGATAAGCAGCGGCTTTGAAATCAGAGGGAGATTGGCGTTCGCGCCAGCGTCGTGGAGTGCGGCAGTCCTGTCTTTCCATTACCCACAGATCGAAAGCCGAGCGAGGAAACCGGAGCGGCTCATATTATTTGTCATCCTGAGCTTGCGAAGGATCTCACGGCAGGCCAGCCGGCGTTATGTGTCACCATTCACCGTTCTCGAAGCTGACAGCGCCACCCGATGAGCCGTCCGTTCGGAGTACGGGCCGACTGAAACGAACGTCGCGATCGCCTCGTGAGATCCTTCGCAAGCTCAG
>Ga0316220_1001009_pt1 | contig 34163 bp, 24 predicted proteins | sample TBH18005metaG_FD_203632 | JGI IMG/M metagenome (GOLD analysis project Ga0316220, IMG submission 203632) | Freshwater microbial communities from Trout Bog Lake, Wisconsin, USA - TBH18005 | ecosystem: Environmental > Aquatic > Freshwater > Lake > Hypolimnion/Profundal zone | place: USA: Wisconsin... | reverse complement strand
AACTTCTGGATCAAGATCTTGAAAAAGAAGTCACAAAAAGCATTGTTATTCTTTGTGGAGGTAATCCTGACGCTTTTGATGCCCTTTTTGGTAATAAATCACCATAATCTTCCGAACACCTGTGGTCAGGCAACCAACAACGGGGAGCGGGTGTTAAACGAAGCCAGAAGTCAGAATTGGTCAAAATGGTCCATGTATCAAAAAATGTGTATGCCATGTGAATAACTTCCGGGTCTTAAGAAAGGCTCCAAAGTCCATAAAATCTACAAAAATTGACCAAAATCAGCATTTTTGGAAGCCGGGAACGAAAAAATGTAAAAATTATTTTATATCAATAAACCCGTACAACTAATTGCTAATCATTTTGTTGAATTTGGCTAACATGAAGGCAATTTTTCTACCACTACAAAAACAGCGTAAAACGTCGATGGAGATTGAGTAGATGGACTGAAATCGTGTCGTATTTCCACTACTTTCTTTATTTCAGAAGCCAGAAAACAACAATAACAACGTCGACAGTCTGTGGTTTCAATTCATTATAACTTTCTATCCTGAATTACAGCTATTCATTTGTACTAAAGCGAATTTTATGTTACACAGATCGAAACTAACCCTATTTTGCCTGCTTACCTGCGGCGCTATTGGCGGTTATGCGCAAAGTAACAATGCGAACAATGCTATCGCATACCAGGCAGTATCAACTGATCCTACTACTACTGCTAACAAAACAATCTTAGTGAAAGATGGTATTATCCGTAAACCGGTTAACACAACTCGCGCTGTTTATTCTGAACCCATTAAATCAACTATTTCAAAAGACGGAAAAAATACAACACTGATTGGCAATAGCAATTACAACGCAGCTTCCAATACTTCATTAGGTTATACGGCTTTACTGGTTAATACATCTGGTTTAGGTAATACAGCTGTTGGTTATGCTGCATTACAATCTAATACTACTGGTAACGGTAATACCGCTCAGGGTGTATTTGCTTTGCAAAGCAATACTTCTGGTGGCAGTAATTCTGCAAATGGTTTCGCTGCTTTACAAAAGAATACTACCGGTATTGATAACACGGCACAAGGATATATGGCTATGCAGAATAATACAGAAGGCGTAGGCAATACAGCAACCGGGGTATTTTCTTTACAGAGAAATACCACTGGTTTAAATAATACAGCAACTGGTTCTTATACTCTGTCAAATAATACAAGCGGTGAAAGAAATACCGCATTTGGTGCATTGGCATTGGCTAATAATGTTACCGGCTCTGCCAATACTGCTTTTGGTTATCAAACATTACTGGCCATTACTTCAGGAGAAAACAATACTGCCATTGGTCACAATGCAATGGTATTCGCTGCTTCTGGAAATGGCAATACTTCCATTGGTACTTCCAGTTTGTCAAATAACAACGAGGGTAATAATAATACTGCTATTGGTTTAAATACCATGTATAATAACCTGGGTGGATCTAATAACGTAGGTAATGGTGTTCGTGCCTTACAAAAAAATACTGTAGGTAATAACAATACCGCTATCGGTTTTGAATCATTGGGTAATAATGTTAGCGGAAGTAACAATACCGTTTTAGGGTATACAGCCGATGTGGCTGCTGATGGTATTTCTAATGCTACCGCATTAGGAAGCGGTGCTAAAGTGTACGCAAGCAATACCATCCAACTGGGTAATGGTTTTGTTACCGCTGTCAATACCAACGCTAACCTTAACGCAGCCGGTCTTTCATTAAACTCTGATACCAGACTGAGACAAAATATCCGCACAGTCGATAATGGCTTGGCTACTATCTTACAACTGAAACCCGTTCAATACGAAAAGAAAAACAGCATTGATGCCATTAACTACACCAAAACAGAAAATGGGTTTATTGCTCAGGAAATTCAGAAAGTAATGCCTTTCATCGTTACCGAAGGAAAAGACAAGGATCACCTGCTTTCCGTAGATTATATTTCACTGATCCCGGTTCTTACCAAAGCTATCCAGGAGCAACAAAATGCAATCCAGGATCAAAAGAAACAGATTCAACAACAGGCAGATGATATTCAGACTTTGAAAAAACTGGTACAACAATTATTAGATAAAAAATAATCCTTTCCTCGTAAAATAGTCTTAAGAAGAACCCGCCGGCAAAGCGGGTTTTTTATTACCGGAATAGTAAATTGTACCCTTCTTACACAACAGCAAAGATTGCCCCATTTATTTATTGGTAAACAAAAGCTAGTACATGCAAAAAGCAGCCGGAATAGTGATGGGTATTATATGTATGTTATTCGTTTTTCTGCAGAAACAAACTTATCACCCTTCTGTAATCATTGGCAAACAGGAATGGATGCAACAGAATCTCAATAGCAGTTTTTATAGAAACGGTGATCCCATTTTACAGGTCACAAAAGCAGATAACTGGAAAGAAATCAGCTCTGGCGCCTGGTGCTGGTACGATTTTGATTCTGCCAGATATGCTGTCAGTTATGGGAAATTATATAACTGGTATGCGGTAAATGATCCACGTGGTTTGGCACCTGCAGGGTGGCATATACCCGATGAAGAAGAATGGAAACAACTGGCTGATTTTTTGGGAGGCGATACCCTTGCCGGTAATAAAATGAAAGCCATCAGTGCCCTCTGGAGCTGTAATGCCCAATCCATCGACACAGGCAATACCAGCGGCTTTAGCGGGTTACCCGGCGGTTCCTGTGATTATGCAGGCAGATTTGTACAAATGGGCTGCTTTGGCTATTGGTGGACCAGTACTTCCTATAATGATCGCATGGCGTATTTACATGGACTCACACAGGATAAACCGGATCTGTTAATTAGTGTGGATGATAAGAATATCGGATTTTCGGTGAGATGCGTGAAGGATAGTGTAGAAGAAGGGAAAAAGAGATGAATGTTGAAGAAGGAATGACGAATTTCGAAGGAGAAGCAATTCGGGTATTTTGCCTTTAATCTTTTTTTAAGAAACAACACTCACCTATTTTAATCTACGATTAACCCAATATTTAAAACCAAACCTATTTTCTTTTGTAGTTTCAGAAAACTTTGCTCTGCTATTTGGCTAGTATAAGTTAATTGTAAGGGAAGTTTCTTCATTTATACATCTATCAATTTTTTATTTGAAGATATGCACGAAAGAAGCAATGTAAGAATTGTATGCAAGAGTAAACAGTTCATTACTAGGAAAAAGGGATATCAGCAAAGCAGAAAAAGAAATGGCATGATTGGTCTGCTTGTATTTTTTTGTTTCTGTTTTTTTATAAATGGAACAACACAGCTTAAGTCCAACTCTATTCGCACTGATTCATTAACAGCATTATCACTTAGTCAGTGCATTGAATATGCTTTGAAGAACCAACCCAACCTGCAGCGCACTTTTATTAACCAGGAGGTAGCCAGGGCAACCAATGCAATCAATTTATCAGGTCGATTACCACAAATTGGCGTCACAGCCAATATTACCCATTACCTGCAGTTGCCTGCAGCATTGGTTAATAATGGGGGTAATATCAATGCGGCAAAATCTGGTGTCCTAAACACCTCTATTCCGGGATTGGGTATTACACAATCTATTTTCAGTCCGGGTTTACAATACGCAGCAAAAGTGGCCCCACTTTATGAAAAACAGTCCAGACAAATAACTGACAGCACAAAGATTGAACTGGTAGCCGGCGTTAGTAAAACATATTATGGACTCTTGCTTACGCTACAGCAGATTAATGTGTTGAGAGAAGATACATTGCGACTAGGGCAGAATGTACGAGATACCTATCACCAATACATAGGGGGAATTGTAGATGAAACAGATTATGAAGAAGCCATGATTACGTTGAACAATTCTGTTGCCCAGCTAAAACAGGCAAATGAAAACGTGATACCACAATACGCAGTACTAAAACAATTGATGGGATATCCACCTGATAAACAGTTTAATATCAGTTTCGATTCTACGCAAATGTATAAAGACATTTTGGTGGATACCACGGAAATACTGCAGGTTGATAAACGTATTGAGTTTAAACAACTGGCCATTGCAAAAGACCTTCAGCACCAGCTTACCCAATATTATCACCAGGCTGCCTGGCCTACTTTATCTGCTTTTTATAATTATAACCATGAGTTTGCCAATAATCAACTGCCCCAATTATTCAACTACTCTTATCCTTATTCGCTTTTAGGTGTTACGTTAAGCGTACCAGTATTTACAGGGTTTGCGAGAGTGCAGGGTTTGCGAAGATCGGAATTGCAGGAAAAGCAATTGGGCTGGAGTGAGGTAGATCTTCGTTCGGCCATTTATTCTGAATATACAGCTGCCCTGGCCAATTATAAGAGTAACCTGTATAACTTGAATATCTTAAAAGACAATGAGGCCCTTGCCAAACGGGTATATTTTGTTGTTACCCTTCAATACAAACAAGGTATTGTGGCTTATTTGAATGTGATTACTGCTGAATCAAATTTGATAACAGCTGAGATTGGTCATTTAAATGCGCTTTTTCAGGTACTCTCCAGTAAAATTGACCTTGAAAAAGCAATGGGGAATATCACTTATTAATGAATCTGGTTGCCTTCAATTGTATAAAGAGGTTTACTAAATGAATTCAAAGCATACATGCTACTAACGTATAAATCAATCGGCATCATGAATAGAATATTTATCAGCCTTTGTTTGATAGTAACTCTGGCATTTTTTTCCTGCGATCAGAAGCCGGCCGTGGTTACCCCTCCTGTGCCCGTTAATCTGTATACCGTAACCAAGCAAACAGTATTGTATTATGATAAGTACCCGGCTACCACACAGGCACTTAGTCAGGTAAACCTTTTGCCACAGGTTCAGGGCTATATTACTGGAATTTATTTTAGTGATGGTAGTCGTGTGAAAAAAGGACAACCCTTGTATGAAATAGATAGAAGACTTTATCAATCTGCCTATGATGCAGCTGCAGCCAACCTGAAAGTAGCCCAGGGTAATTTGGAGCAGGCACAACAGGATGCCGATCGTTATGTATACCTGAACAGTTACCATGCGGTTGCCAAACAACAATATGATCACGCAATCATTGCGCTTGAAAATGCAAAGAACCAGGTGAAAAGCGCCGATGAAGCATTAAAAACAGCGAAAACCAATCTTGCCTTTTCCATCATCAACGCACCGTTTACTGGCACCATTGGTTTTAGCCAGGTAAAATTGGGAAATGTGGTGACCATTGGACAAACTGTTTTAAATACAATTTCAACCGATGATCCAATGGCTGTTGATTTTTTAGTGAATGAAAAACAGTTGCAAAATTTTGAACATTTTCAAACAGAAAAACATGCACCAACCGATTCGCTGTTCACTTTGTTATTGCCTGATAATTCTCTTTACCCCTTCATTGGAAAAATTGCAGTGATAGATCGTGCAGTGGATCCCCAAACGGGAACGATACGGGTAAGGTTGATCTTCCCTAATCCAAAAAATGAATTGAGGGTAGGAATGAGCTGCCTTGTACGGGTGCATAACCTGGAAACCACGCCACAGATGATGATACCCGGCAAAGCGGTTGTGGAGCAAATGGGGGAATATTTTGTATATGTAGCCAAGGATACTTTATTGCCCAGATCAACCGATTCCTCAGCTAAAAAAACTGAGGCTGGAGCAGCACCGGAAAGCCCTAAATTAAGATCTATTCAAAAGAAAGTAAAACTGGGACAAACCATTGGAGAAAATGTAATTGTATTATCAGGGATTGCTCCGGGCGATAAAGTAATTACAGATGGAGTTCAGGCAATACATGATGGATCGGCCATTGCAGCGGGTGGTAAAAAAGGTGGTGGAGGAAAACCCGAAGCCGGCAAAGAAGGAAAAAGCGATAGTACTAAAAAAGAAGGCAAGAAAAGTAAACAGCCCACTAATTGATATCCTGATTCTATGATCGCGAATACTTTTATCAAAAGGCCGGTTACTGCAATAGTGATTTCTATTGTATTGGTGATTACAGGAGTGGTCTGTATCCTTAACTTACCGATTGACCAATACCCGGATATTACACCTCCTGTAGTACAGGTCAATGCACAATATACTGGTGCCGATGCACAAACAGTTGAACAAACCGTAGCCACCCCCATAGAACAGCAGGTGAATGGTACACCCGGCATGGAATATATGCAAAGCAATAGCACCAATAACGGATTGCTTTCAATGAATGTGACTTTTAATATTGGTACCAATATTGATATCGCTGCACTGGATGTACAGAACAGGGTTAGTATTGCCACTCCTTTAATACCCAGTGTTGCAAGTAAACTCGGCATTACCGTTAGGGCATTAAATCCGAGCATGCTGATGATGGTAGCCATTTATGCACCCAAGGGTTCGCATGATATTACCTTTCTTGATAATTACACCAATATTTTTGTGCAGGATGCTTTACTAAGGGTACCGGGTGTGGGTAGCATTAATCGGTTTACGGATAATTTCAGCATGCGCGTTTGGATGAAGCCGGATAAAATGGCATCCTATGGGCTAACGCCAGCTGATATTATTGCTGCACTGAATGCACAGAATGTACAAGTAGCCGCAGGGTCAGCCGGTGTGCCACCACAACCCAAAACACAAACCTTCGAAATAGGTATATTGGTAAATGGAAGATTGAGTAAAGTGTCTGAATTTGAAAATGTAATTGTGAAAACGCTTCCGGGTACCGGAGAGTTGGTTTACCTGAAAGATGTGGCAAGAGTAGAGTTGGGTAAATTTACTTTCTCCAGTAATTCTTTTGTGGATGGCAAACGTGCATCCTATCTGTTAATATACCAGGCACCCGGTAGTAACGCACTAAAAACAGCGGAAGGCGTATACAAAGAACTCGCCCAGTTAAAACAATTTTTTCCAACCGATGTAGAATACAAAGTGCCATTTGAATCGGTTACTGTTGTAAAAGTATCTATGTCGGATGTGGTATACACCCTGTTAATGACCCTGGGCCTTGTGGCGATTGTTGTATTTCTTTTCCTTCAGAATTTCCGTTCCACACTAATTCCCGTGCTGGCCATACCAGTTTCTATTTTTGGCACTTTCTGTTTCTTCATACCCCTCGGCTTTACCATCAATACACTGACCATGTTTGGTTTTGTACTGGCCATTGGAATTGTTGTCGATGATGCCATTATTGTGGTAGAAGCCGTGCAGCATTATATTGATGAAAAGGGAATGTCGCCCAAGGAAGCAACGTATTATGCAATGAAAGATATTTCTGCCCCGGTAGTGGCTATTGCTTTAATACTGGCAGCGGTATTTGTTCCGGTAGGATTTATACCGGGGATTGTGGGCAGACTATATCAACAGTTTGCAATTACTATCGCGATCTCAGTTTTGATCTCAGCATTTATTGCCTTATCGCTTACACCTGCATTATGTACTTTATTATTGAAACCAACAACCATCAATAAAGAGGCGAAGGGCTTGAATAAATGGTTCTTTCGCTTCAACGCATGGTTTCAAAGAATTACTGATGGATATTCCAATGGTGTTAAAAAAAGCATCAAAGCTTCTCGGCTGATTGTTGTTTTGCTCATTTGTATTTGCGCAAGTGCCTATTTTCTTTTCAGTGGTAAGCCTTCTGGTTTTATTCCATCAGAGGATGATGGTAATTTATATGTAACCTTTCAGCTGCCACCGGCATCCTCCACCAATCAATCAGTTGATGTAATGACCAAACTGATGAAAGTAGTAGAAGCTACACCGGGGGTAGCACATTATGCAGCATTATCCGGGCTCAATGTAATCAACAATGCCACCAACTCGAATTCAGGAACTGTATATGTACAGTTGAAACCCTGGGATGAAAGAAGTAGAGAGAGCGAGCGGGTACCGGGCATCATTACAGAAATGCAAAAAAGAATTACAGAAGCAGGTATCAATAATGCCAATATAGAAGTGATACAACCCTCACCTATACCCGGTGTAGGTGCTACGGTAGGCTTTAATGTGCAGATAGAGCAGCGTAATACAGGGGATAATCTACAGGCTTTCGAAAATGTAGTAAATAAATTTATTACAGAAGCCAATAAAAATCCGGCGATCTCTCATGCTTATAGTTTTTATTCCGCCCGCACACCTGGCTATAATCTGACTGTTGACAGAGACAAATGTGAGAAACTGGGTGTAAATATTGCAGATGTGTTTACTACCATCCAGGCATTCATGGGAAGTTTATATGTGAATGATTTTACTACGTATAATCGCACTTTTCATGTGGTGGTGCAGGCAGATACAATATTCCGGTCGATGGTATCGGATATGGATAAATATTATGTTCGCAACTCGTCTGGTCAAATGTTACCATTAGGCACCCTGATCAGTTATCAGCCAACGGAAACAGCACCACTCATCTCACATTTTAATATTTTTAGATCTGCAGAGATTGATGGTGCGCCCGCGCCAGGTTATAGCAGTACGCAAACAATTATAGCTTTACAGGAAACGGCGGCTAAAGTGCTGCCACAGGGATATGCTTTTGAATTTTCAGGATTGAGTTATGAAGAGATACGGGCAGGATCTACTACTATTTATATATTTATTTTCTCTATCACTTTTGTGTTTCTTTTTCTGGCTGCATTGTATGAAAGTTGGTCGGTACCGTTTTCTGTTTTATTGGCTGTGCCCATTGGCGTATTTGGTGCGATACTTACTTTAACCTTTGTTCCGGCATTAACTAATAATGTATATGCGCAGATCGGATTGATTACCCTGATTGGATTAGCTGCAAAGAACGCGATACTGATTGTTGAATTCGCCAAAGTGCGGGTTGATCGTGGCGAAGAACTGATTGCCTCCACATTAGAAGCAGTTAGTTTACGATTAAGACCCATTGTTATGACCTCTCTTGCTTTTATACTGGGTGTATTACCGCTGGTGTTTGCTACCGGAGCAGGGGCAATCGCCAGAAGAACCATTGGAATGACAGTATTAGGAGGAATGCTGGCAGCTACTACCTTGGCTATTTTTATTGTACCGGTATTGTTTGTATTGATTACCCGTGTTTCCTATGGGAAAAAACAACTTGACTGGTTAAGGGATCACCATGAAGAGTTGATGGAAAAAGCAAAAAGAGTAGAACAGCAGGATATTGACGCAGAGCTAGAATATGAGATACAGAAATCCCGTGACCTGCAAAAACCTGACCTGGGATGATTGCCAATACTTTTATAAAAAGACCTGTAACCGCAATCGTTGTATCCATTGTATTAATGATTTCGGGAACCCTCTGCCTGTTTAATCTCGCAGTTGACCAGTATCCTAATATATCACCTCCATCTGTTTCTGTATCCGGCGCCTATACCGGAGCAGATGCACAAACTGTAGAACAAACCGTTGCCATACCTATTGAAGAGCAGGTAAATGGCGCTCCCGGAATGGAGTATATGCAGAGTACCAATACCAATAGTGGTAATATGAGTCTTCGTATCACATTTAAAGTAGGTACTAATGCACATATTGCTGCACTCAATGTACAAAACCGAGTAGGTATCGCATCTCCTTTATTGCCGTCTGTGGTAAGTAAATTAGGATTAACTGTGAGGGCCAGTAACCCCAGTCAGTTAATGATGATCGCGATCTATTCACCCAAGGGATCACATAATATTACCTTTCTGGATAACTATACCAATATTTTTATTGAAGATGCATTGCTACGTGTACCAGGTGTAGGAGATATTACTACCAGAACGGATAATTTCAGTATGCGGGTATGGATGGATCCACAGAAAATGGCTTCTTATAATCTTACTCCCCAGGATGTAGTGAATGCACTGAATGCGCAAAACGTATATGTGGCCGCTGGCGCTGTGGGAGCTCCTCCACAGCAATCATCGCAATCCCATGAATTAAGTATTCTCGTAAACGGACAATTAACTAAGGCGTCGGACTTTGAAAAAGTAGTGGTAAAAACCATACCGCAAACAGGTGAATTGGTTTATCTCAAAGATGTGGCACGTGTTGAATTAGGCAAGTTTACTTTTTCCAGTAACTCTTTTGTAGATGGCAAACGGGCTTCTTATATACAAGTGTATCAAACACCCGGAAGTAACGCATTGGAAACAGCCAATAATGTATACAAGACACTCGAAGAACTAAAAAAATCTTTCCCTGCAGATGTGGATTATAAAGTTCCATTTGAATCCATCACCATCATTAAAGTTTCGATGAATGAAGTGATGAAGACTTTGTTACAGGCATTGGGACTGGTAGCAATTGTTGTATTCCTTTTTCTACAAAGTTTTCGCTCATCACTAATTCCGATATTGGCCATACCGGTTTCTATTCTGGGAACGTTTTGTTTTTTCATACCACTGGGTTTTACAATAAATACACTTACTATGTTTGGCTTTGTGCTGGCTATTGGCATAGTAGTAGATGATGCCATTATAGTGGTGGAAGCCGTGCAGCATTATATTGATGAGCAGCATATGTCGCCAAAGGAAGCCACATATCGGGCCATGAAAGATATTTCTGCACCGGTGGTGGCGATTGCCCTGATATTGGCAGCAGTATTTGTTCCGGTAGGGTTTATACCTGGAATTGTGGGTAGATTATACCAGCAGTTTGCCATTACAATTGCTATATCAGTGATTTTGTCGGCATTTATCGCTTTATCCTTAACTCCGGCATTATGCACCTTATTATTAAGACCCTCACATATTGATAAGAAATCAAAGTACTTAGATAAATTTTTCTTCCATTTTAATAATTGGTTTGCGAAAACTACGGTTTCTTATAGTAATGGAGTGAAGCGATGTATACGTGCATCGAAACTGGTGGTGGTTATTCTTATTTGTATTTGTATTGGTACAATACTTTTATTCAAAGCCAAACCTTCGGGATTTATTCCACCTGAGGATGATGGGCGTTTGTATGTTACCTATCAACTGCCAGAAGCATCATCTACTTCTCAGTCGGTAGAGTTGATGACAAAACTGATGAAGATTGTAGGAGAAACCCCTGGCGTAAATCATTATTCTGCATTATCGGGTTTGAATATTCTTAACTCAGGAACCAATTCTAATAATGGAACTGTGTTTTGTATGCTGAAACCCTGGGCCGAACGTAATGAACCTGAGCAGCAGATTCCCGGTATTATTGCCGTAATGAAAAAACGAATTGCGGAAGCAGGTATTAAAAATGCCAATGTAGTGGTGATACCGCCTCCACCGATACGGGGTATTGGACAGGCAGCAGGTTTTAGTATGCAGATACAACAAGGCAGCACAACCGACGATGTACACCAGTTTGAAACAGTGGTGAAAAAATTTGTTGCGGCACTCAAAAAAAATCCGGCTACCTCTACCGCTTTCAGTTATTACTCTGCACATACGCCAAGTTATAATCTTACAGTTGACAGAGAGAAATGTCAGAAACTGGGGGTGGCCGTATCAGATGTGTTTAGTACTATGCAAGCTTATATGGGTAGTTTGTTTGTGAATAATTTTTCATTGTATAACCGAACATTTCATGTGGTAGTACAAGCAGATACTTTATTCCGGTCAATGATTGCCAATATGGATAAATATTATGTGCGTAATTCAGCCGGGCAGATGTTGCCTATGAGTACATTGATCAGTTACCAACCCATTGAAACAGCACCGCTGATTACCCATTTTAATATATTCCGTTCTGCAGAAGTGGATGGTAGTACACCGCCAGGTTATAGTACAGGTCAGGGTATTGAAGCATTAAAAGAAACAGCTGCCAAAGTTTTGCCTCTTGGATATACCTATGAATTTTCGGGACTAAGTTATGAGGAAATCAGGGCAGGTACTACTACGGTATATATATTCCTCTTCTCAATTGTTTTCGTGTTTCTGTTCCTGGCTGCATTGTATGAAAGTTGGTCTGTGCCACTATCAGTTATGCTCGCTGTACCCATCAGTGCCTTTGGTGCGATACTTACTTTAACACTCATTCCGCCATTAACCAATAATGTATATGCACAGATCGGGTTTATTACGCTGATCGGTTTATCGGCAAAAAATGCCATATTAATTGTTGAATTTGCCAAAGTGCGGGTTGATCGTGGAGAAGAGTTGATCAAATCAACAATGGAGGCAGTTAGTCTTCGTTTGCGCCCCATAATCATGACTTCATTGGCATTTATATTAGGCGTAATGCCCTTGGTATTGGCAACAGGTGCCGGGGCAGTGGCAAGAAAAACAATTGGTTTTACTGTATTGGGTGGTATGATCGCATCTTCTACCATTTCCATTTTTATCGTTCCTGTATTATTTGTATTGTTTACCCAACTTTCTTATGGGAAAAAACAACTTGCCTGGTTACAGGCACACCATGAAGATTTGATGGAAAAAGAAAGAAGAGCGGAAGCGCAGAACCTTGATCCTGAACTGGAATATGATATTGCACAGTCGCATGCTGAAAATAAAGTGGAAAGAGAGGAATAATATCGAATATTAAACAAGGAATGATGAATGTTGAAGTAAAGGCAATAATTGAATACAATAATATTAATGAAGCGCTTGGCAAACTCCCCTCTCTATTAAAGAGAGGGGCAGGGGGTGAGTCAATTATTGGATAAGTATTTTCTTCAAATAATGCCCCTTCCCATCCACCATTGGAGGAGTAGCACTGGTAACAATAATCCCTTCCTTATTAATTATCGTTTTGGTTGTTCCGTTAGAAGTACTGATATCAAAAGGTAAAGGCATAAAATAATTATTCACTTTGATCAGGTATTTTTGAAAACTGGTTTCTTTTACAGAAATATCCAGCACATCTGTTGTGCGGGTATAAAAATCAAAGAAAGGTTTCAGGTTTTGTTTGGATTCGGCACTAAACAATTGTTCCACGTCAGTAGTAGTTACAAAATTATCATAAGTATATTTTGGATCGGTGGCCAGTTTTTTAAGAGTAGGCAAAAAAATGGAATCACCGATTACATAGCGAAGGCTATGCATAAAGAAAGAGCCTTTTGTATAAATATCATTGCCGGCATAAGTTTCATCTTCTGACAGCTCTTCACCTCCCACCATCGGTTTTTTTGATTTGATAGAGCGTCTGTGCCCATCAATAATTTCATCATACGCGGCTTGTCCGCCAAGTTCATAAAATGCCAGGGCTTCTGCATACGTAGCAATTCCTTCCTGTATCCACATATGGGCCCAGTCTTTATTGGTTACTTTATTTGCCCACCATTCGTGCGCATATTCATGATACAGATTGGCTGAATACTCATTCCCTCCTACCTGAGAATATACAAACTTGTTTTGAAAAGTGATCATGGTCTGGTGTTCCATTCCCGGATTTGGCACTTCGCCGATGCCTATTTTTTCTTTTACCCAGGGATATTCGCCAAAATATTTTTCCAATATGTGGGTATCCCTTTCTTTTAATTCGATGATCTTATCAGCATTTGCAATATCTTCTTCCAGCACATAAAATTGAATAGGCACTTTATTACCAAGGCAGGTAGTATAATTTTTACCCACTACGGTATATTTACCAATATCAAATACGATACAATAATTACTGATGGTATAATTCGTTTTCCAGTGATAGGTTTTTTTATTTTTTGCTGTGGTTACTTTTTGTAAAATACCGGGACCAGCCACTACCAGATTTTCCGGAACGGTTATCAGCATATCTACTCCTTCATTAGGTTCATCACTGGGATGGTCTTTACAGGGAAAATATAACCTTCCGCCTTCCTTCTGGCAATTGATTACCACCCAGGGATTGCCAGTTCTGTCTTTGGTCCAGGTAAAACCACCCAACCACGGTGGCCTTACTGCCACAGGCGGCACACCCCCATATTCGATCTTTACGATTTGATTACCTGCTGCAAACGCCTTATCGGATGTGATATAGATCTTATCATTTGCCTGAACAAATTGTACCGGTTTATTATTCACTTTTATTTTTTGCACTTCCAATAAATGCACCAGGTCAAATAATAAAGTATCGGTGGGTTTTGAAAGAATCAGACTGATTTCGGTACTTCCATCAATACGCTGTTTCTCAATATCAACATTCAGTGCAATGGTGTAATGCCTGATATCCATGATAGCCTGGAGCGAATTAAGTTTGCCACCAGAAGAGAGGTAGCTGATATCTCTGCTTTGGGCATTGGCAAAAGGCAAAACAAAAAAACAAAGCAATACCAATAGAGGAATAAGTATTGACCCGAAGTATTTGTGTATCGAACAATCTTTTGTCGTTTTCATGGTAATTAAGTTAGGTAAATCGCTGAATGAGATTATTGAATATTTTGGGGAATTCCAAATGAATTTTCAAATTTTTCCTTTTGCATTAAATAAATACAGCATTTTCCCCCACATTTAAATAGTATTTACGGAAATCAGGGGCTTGTAAAAGCTTTATCTTTCAATACTGAAACACCTATATGAAAAAGTCTATCCTCCTCATATTAGTTCTCGTCCCTTTTCTCGGTTTTTCCCAAACTATCGATTCTGCCTGGGTAGTAAACCATTATACAAAAAAAGAAGTAATGATACCGATGCGCGATGGGGTAAAATTATTTACAGCTATCTATACACCCAAAGAGGCAACCGAAAAACATCCGATTATATTATTTCGTACGGGCTATTCGTGTAAACCTTATGGAGAAAGCAATTTTACAATGATCTGGAATTCTCCCCGTAAATATTTTTTTGCGAAGAATTATATTTATGTGCAACAGGATGTACGTGGACGATGGAAAAGTGAAGGCAGGTTTATAGATATCCGCCCGTTTAATGATCATAAGCAAACAAACACTGATACGGACGAATCTACAGATGCATATGATACAATCGATTGGCTTGTAAAAAATACAGTCAACAATAACAACAAGGTTGGTGTAATGGGCACATCATATCCTGGTTTTTATGCATCGCATGCAGCATTTAGTAACCATCCATCCTTAAAAGCGGTAAGTCCGCAGGCCCCTGTAACCGATTGGTTTATGGGAGATGATTATCATCACAATGGTGCATTTATGGAAATGGATGCGTATTTCCATATGAAAAAGCCCATATCCAATCCCAGCATTCAATACCCCAATGGGGTAATTTTTCCGGTGAAGGACAGCTATGAATATTTTCTAAGACTAGGCAATCTGGATACCATTACAAAGATCATGGGCGATTCAATGGTTTTGTGGAAGGATATGATGAACCATCCCGTAAACGATGCCTGGTGGCAGTCAAGAAACCCAATGCATCATACAGACCTGATTGCGCCGGGTATTGCTACTTTATTGGTAGGTGGCTTGTATGATGCAGAAGATTGTTATGGTACACTCAATATGTATCAATCCATAGAAGCCAATGCAAAAAATACGAATAAGCTGGTAATGGGCCCATGGACACACGGTCAATGGGGCGGCTTTGGTGGTAACCGCATTGGTAATGTTTTGTTTGACAGCAATACCTGCGATTGGTTTTCGGAAAAAGTAGAACAGCCCTTTTTCGATTATTACCTGAAAGGCATAGGATCAGCAGAGCAGATACCTGAAGCCACTATTTTTTTTAGTGGGACCAATGAATGGAAAACCTTTGATAAATGGCCGCCGGTAAAAACGCATAAACAGATATTGTACCTTGAGAGCAACGGGAAAATCAGTTTTGAGGATAAGCCAGAGACTGACAGCAAGCGTTTTGATGAATATATTAGTGATCCTGCCAAGCCAGTTCCTTTTATAGAAGGTACTCAATTGAGAAGAAATGGTGATTATATGACCGATGACCAGCGCTTTGCTGCAAAAAGACCGGATGTATTGGTTTACCAGACAGATATATTGAAAGAAGATCTGACTGTGGCCGGTCCGATAGTTGCCGACCTGTTAACCAGCCTCTCCACAACCGATGCTGATTTTGTAGTAAAACTGATCGATGTGTTTCCGGATGATTTTCAGTATGAACAGGCTCTACCCAATCACTATGAAATGGCGGGGTACCAGATGTTGGTACGTGGTGATCTGATGCGTGGGAAATTCAGAAACAGTTTTGAAAAACCCGAGCCATTTATTCCAGGTAAATCCACACAGGTAAAATATATTTTATCGGATATTGCCCATACATTCAAAAAAGGTCATCGAATGATGATTCAGGTTCAGAGTAGCTGGTTTCCATTGTTCGACAGGAACCCGCAGGTATTTACAGATATCTATCATGCCAAAGTATCGGACTACCGAAAATCCAGTATCCGCATTTTTCATCATGATTCGCGGATTTTGTTGAATGTGATGAATTAATACAAGCCAATTTGATTTAGAATTAAAATACGATACTGAAAAAGAAATAAAAAGCAGTTACCCAAACAGAGTAACGAAATAGTGTAGAATATATAAATATTATTTGCCATTTATATTTATTATTTTACAATATCAAATTATCAAGAAAAACTGCTTCATGAAATCCTATATTTTTTCTTTACTGGCCTTGTTTTGTGTGGTTACGCAAAGTTTCGCGCAACAAGGATTAATAACCTGTAGAATGGTTGCGAATTCAGACCGAACAGTGAGTATTAACGTGGAAAGTCTTGCCTATGGAGATTATACCGTAAAAATTAGCTTTCAAAATTTACAGGGCTACAGGGGTATGGGTATTTTTGGTGATATGGGCATATTTGTAGTACAAAGGGGTACCAGGGAATTGGTAAAATTAGAGCCTATAAAATCTGCAGGCAGTTATTCACTAGGATATACATATACCTATTTCGCAGGGAATTATTTGAACAGGGCTCCTTCTGATACTGGTTTTCTTTATTTATTACCTGGAACTCAGAATAATGTGGTTCGAATTTCAACAGTAAGTAGTTTGGAATCCAGACTGGGAAAAACTTCCGAAAGCGCTTATATTGGTACAAGTTTTTTGTATTCTTCAGGTGACACCATTTGCGCTGCCCGCGCTGGATTGGTATATGAGTGTAGCGATGAAGCGAAAGAAGGGGAAACGGGCAAGGACGTGTTTAGAAGCAATCGTAACCGGATTTTAATTCAACAGAAAGATGGCACTATTGCTCAATATATGATCAGGGCTCCGATTAAACTATTGGTAGACAAGGGAGATAATATAATACCCGGTCAACCTATAGCTGTTTTTAATAAGGAAAGTGAACTATACGAAATGGCGCTGGCGGTGGAATATCTTGACGCAAATAAATTATCAGCTATCAAAGATATTGCAGGTGAAGTACCTGCTAATCGTAATCCTTACCGGTTTTTGCCCACGATCTTCTGTATTGGAGAAGATGGGAGCAGTTCTGCTTTACGGGTCCCAAATCAAACCTTCAAAGTAGCTTACCCCAAAGAGTTGATAGGAAAAGAATTGAGCAAAAAAGAGAAAAAAAAATTAGGTCTGTTATAAGTGGTTAGCTAAAATCTATTTAATGATTTTTATCCAGATAAGATAGGAGATCTACAAACTGATTTTTGTCTTTCCCATTTAATTTATGAGAAGCTGCATAAGACTGAATATTATCTGCATAAGCAGCAGGTAATGATTTTTTTGCTGATTGCACTGCATAAGAACTTAGCGCTGTAATCTTTTTTTCCTTAGGAAGATATAGATACAATTTTTGTACAAGGGCATATTCTTTTTCGTGCGGGCTGCCATAATTAAATGTTTCAATCACCTTTTTATGTTCCCAGGAAATCAATTGCAGATTTTCGCCATCGTATAAAACCTCATACATACAAGTGCTATCGTGATCTTCTATTCCAGGATAACCATTTTTAAAAACATGTGTGTCGATGGTTCCTGATTCGTTGCGAAAATTAAGTGTAAAAGATACAGCGGGTTGTACCAACTCGAGATAACGGTTATTACGGGCTATATACAATTTATTATTGTATAGCGAAAAATTCATGACAGTATCATTAAACTGCAAACCGTTTTTGAAATGAATGATTCCGGCTGCCCATCCATCCTGTATCATCGGGCTACCTTTCACACCCATTTCACTGGCGGTTTTAATGAGCGCTCCCTGGTCGTCTCGCATTTCAAAAAAACGCATGGTTCCGTCGTTTCCCGCGTATTGCATTTGTGCCTGGCTAAGCTGTTGTGAAAGGAGTAAGATTATCAACAGCCGAAATGAATTTTTCATGGCGATGATTGTTTAGTTTGGTACAATAAAGGTATTCATTTACCTGAAGTAACGCCTAACGGAAAGGGTGTACGGAATCAATAAATGATGATCGGCTTACGCTTTCAGCAGTAGAATACCCACAAAACCCATGCCTGATTTCTTTTATTTGTTCCCAATTTCGTATATTTAGTAAAAGGACTGGCTATGAGAATCACCCTATTTTATATTGCCCTTGTTGTAAATTTTATATTGTTGGTGCTTGCCATCGACTTGCTAAAGATGTTATTCAAAAGGCAGATAATAGATAAGCCTACCCTGAACAGCCTTACCCTGCTTTCAGTAGTAGTGCCGATTTTTGGGTTTCTGATGGTTTACTTTCGGTTTAGAAGCAAACTAAGATATTGGAAATAGTAATTTATTTCTTAATAAAATTTAGCGGAGCCATGCTGATTGATATTTGAATTGGAAAGGTTTTGCAAATTGTATCAATTAACTTTATCAAGATAATTTAATAAGCCTGTAAGCTGTTCTTTGTTTTTAAGGTTTACTTTATGCGAACTGGTATAATTTTGTATCGCATCTGCATAAATCGGCAATGATTTTTTAAGATTAGAAATTGAAGAAATGCTGATTTGTTCAATTTTCTTTTTTTGGGGAAAATAGATATACTGTTTTTCCAACAACTCATATTCCTTTTCATTAGGTTTACCATAATTATTTATTTCTATCACTCTTTTCTGTTGCCATAATAATAATTCAAGGTTTTCCCCTTCAAACAATACTTCATACAAACTTTTATTTGTATTAGCCTCAATATTGGGATAACCAGTCTTAAAGAGGCGCATGCCTCCATTGGTTTTTTCATCAGGATCAACGAAACTAATTGAAACGATTGGCTGTACAATCTCAAAAAAATAATTATCCTGTTTTTTGTATAGCTTTTTACTGTATAAGGAATAATTAATCGCTGAGTCTTTCACGGTTTCGCCACTCTGAAAATGAATGGTACCAATAAGCCAAACATTTGACAGCATGGGTGTTCCGTTTACCCCCGGCTCCCCGGCGCTTTTAATATTTGAACCTTCGTTATCGCTGAGTTGCAAAAAACCTTTGGTACCCGGAATCTTGGCGAATGAATAATCATATGAGGTTTGAGCTAACAAGGGCCTTATAGAAAAAACGCATACCAATAAAATTATCACTAAACGTGAATCACTTTTCATAATATGAATGATTTAGGAAAGTGAATAAAGTTAGTTCATTTAGGTAAAAGGATAAACCCAATATATAGTTTTTATAAATGAAAAAAGACTTACTACATTACTAATACGAAATCTTATTTGATACCATATACCACCACACTATTCGAAAAAGTGGCCAGGTACACATGTCCGTTTACAATAGTAGGGCTGGAAAATTTAGCATAACTACCAACTGCATCTTTAGTAATCGTTTGATCGCTATTCCAGAGTTCCTTATTGATATTACTCGCATCGAAAGCGCGTAAGATAGCCGGACAAACATTATGTTCCGCATCACAACTTTTTGGATAAACCGCCCAAAGAATACCGGTACCGGCAGTTGTTCCATTAGATGAAACTGATAACAAAGCACCGCTTTGTCCGGTGGGTCCGCTGGCGGAAGATAATACCTGGTTACCCATATCAAACTGATTGGTGGATCGGTTAAAAGGAAGCGCGTGTAATTGGTCATTTTCAGACCATACATAAACATATTCTGGACCACCTCCAAAATAGGCTGCCTGACAATGCATATTAGCATTGCCATTTAAGGCAATGGTTTGTTGAACCTTATTGGTAGTAGTATTAAACCCACCCATATTATCTTTATTCAATAGATAAATATTTCCGTCTTTACCCGCCGTAAAAAAATAGTTGGAATTGGGTATCAGAAATGAGCCCATGCTGCCATAATCAAGATCATTATCTTCCAGGTACTGGTAATTAAATGGGGTATAATAGGTGTTTACCTGTAAACTACTTCCGGATACAGATAATTTCATAGCACTTTCTCCGCGGTTTCTAGGATTTGTAGGATCATTGGTAACACCTACCGTTCCATTGCCGACTACTACATACAGGTTGCCGGCATTGTCTGCAGACATACCATTGCCGCTTTCCCATAAACCACCATCCCCTCCATCTGGAGTATCATTGTACACAATTTTTTGAGAAAGTGTTTTGGAATCATAGCCTAAAATCCAACCATGATAAGGACCCCAGTCGCAATGCGATGAAAACGTTACATATACCAATCCATTCACGAAAGTAAGTGCCTGGCGCTGGTTTTGTTTTTGGCCATCAAAACTTAAGGTATTGTTTACGCTGCCATCCCCCGATCCCTGGTAAGTGGCTGTAATTTGTATGGGACTACCCGTCATTTCGCTTCCGGTAGTAATATTAACGGCATGCAGGTATTGAACAAACCGGGTACCATCTGTACTTCGGGCAACAAAATACATAGTTTGGGCTGCTGAATCAATAACCGGTGTTCCTACAATACCAATACTGCCACTAAAATCCTGGTAAGCACCACCACAGGCTCCTTTCATATCGGTATTACGCGGTGGGCGCATTCCGGAAGCGTTGTAACTTTTCTGCCAATATAAATTACCTGCATCGGCATCATAAGCATAAACAGAATTATTAACTGTAGCAATATAAACCACATTGTGTGTTCCGGAGCCAATGCTAACATTGCCCACTACCAGTGGTTGCGCATATACCTGGTCGTCTACTTTTAAAGTAAATAGCTTTCCAAACGTTTGTGTATTTACATTCGTAGTGGTCAGTTTTGTTTCCTGGCTGTTCCAGCCGGAACGGTTGTTATTATTGTGCTGGGTAAGAACAGAAACATGCTGATCATTGGGAACCACAACGGGCTGGGTGGTGCTGCTGCCTTTGTCTTTGCAGCCAAAAAATACAAGCAGCAATACGGATAATATTGAATTTTTCATAAACAGGCAATCGTTATTGGGTAAACATACTATTTTCCGGGATATACGAATCCAGAATTGAATAGATTACCAAAGATGTTGGGATATCCCAAATTAAAGACACAAAACTATACCATAGTGTTGTATGAAGCGCAGAATTGCGGGCATGAATTTTCTAAAGATGCTTATTTCTCAAGATCTTTTAAAGAGGTCCTGATCAAAATGCTATTTCAGCTTAACCGATTTCAGGGTTTGTGAATAATCAAGATATAAAGCATTGGTGGTAGTTCCGGGAACTTGTGAATATTCTTCAAATCTAACCATACCTACTCCAGGAGAAATATAAATTACGTTTGTATAAGTAATATTTCCATTACAGTCTTTGACATAATATATGTTTTTATAGCAACTGTAGGAATTTATTGTGTAGGTAGAAGCAAAACCATAAAAAGCATCTAGTCCAATACAACTGGGATTTGAAAAGTCCTGTTCCGAGCCAATTAAATATCCATCAGAAGGGGTAAGTATAAAAATAGGGGCGGGTGAGGCCAATGCATTAATACTATCTAACTCATAAATACTAGTATTTGTTGGATCTACCGCCAGCAGGCTGCCGGTACCAAACCAACCCAATGAATCGGTGATACCATAAAAAGTTACGCCGCTCCGACTGGTAATCTGGCTATTGATATAGGTTGAATCTGAATAGACCTCTCCAATAGTACCATCTGTATTGAAAATAGAATCCTGGTATATCCAGGTATTTCCCGCTTTTAATGGCCAGATAGAAGTACTGCTATTAGAACCGGCACTGGTTGATGATGCAGATTTAGAGCAGCCCCAGATAAAGAGGAGGACAGGTAATACTAATAAGCATATTTTTTTCATCTAATGCACTTTAAAGTAACTACAGATATAGAATCAAAATTAGTACCGATTGTTAAATCCGCCGCTGTTAAAAAATTGCCAAACCCTTGGCAGGATTAATTTTTAGTAGATTTTAGTAACGCTTTAATCTGTTTTTAAGGTTTCAATAAAATAATAAATAGAAAACAACTATTTCAAAGTGGCCGATTGCAAGGTTTGAGAATAATCCAGATACATTGCTTTAGAAGATCTGCCGGGTATTTGTGAATATTCTTCAATCCCAACAATGCCAACACCCGGAGAGATATACATAACAGTTTGGGAAATAATATTGCCTTCGCAATCTTTTAGCGTATCTATGTTTTTATAGCAGGTATACTGACCAATACGATAAGCAGTAGCATATCCATACAATCCATCCACACCTACACAGTTTGGATTCGTATAATTATTCATGGTACCTATCAAATAACCATCAGAAGTGGAAAGTGAGAATACAATCAAAGGATCTGTTGTAGCATTGATACTATCTAAACTATAGATTGCCGTATTGGAAGGATCGATAGCCAGCAGGCTATTGGTTCCAAACCAGCCCAATGAATCTGTGATACCAAAAAAGTTAACCCCTCCTATAGAAGTAGATACTGTATTAACATAGGATGTATCGGTATCAGCTTCGCTGATACTTCCATCCGGGTTAAAAGTACTATCCATATAAATCCAGCTATTGCCCGGTTTCAGGGGCAGGATAGCTGTTGCACTTTCCGGGTCAAATATGGGTGTAGATGACGTTTTGGTACAGCCCCATAAAAGGAACATGGCCAGGGCTATTACCAAAATGCTTGTTGTTTTCATCTTTAACACGGTTGTCTTCTATTGATACGTATAGTAACCTGTTTGTAAAAGATCGAAATGTTAAAGAAATCATAAAGCCATTGACAGAGTCGTTCTCCAGCACCCAAATTCATTGATTATGAGGCGAAATAGAAAATCCGACCCACCTGATTAAAATCATATTTTTCTGAAATGGCTTCTTCTAATTTGCAGTCAGATTAAAATATTTCTCTATGAATCAGGTCATGACCGATACAAATTCTGCTCGTCCACGTTCCCTCATAATATGGCGTCTATTGCAGGTATTGGTTTGGATAGTTGGATTAGCCATATTTCTTGCACTGATCTTTTATCCGGCAATTGGCTTACTGGTATTTTGGAATATTTTGATACCGGTTGCACCTGCACTATTGGTAGTGGCAACCGGTGTATGGCGAAATATCTGTCCTTTATCAACCACCAATTTATTACCCCGTCATTTAGGGCTATCACAAAAAAGAAAATTATCGGTTACTACCCAATCAAAATTGCAACTGGTAGCCATATTCTTATTATATGCCATTGTTCCTTTGCGCCATTTACTCTTTAATAATAATGCATTGGCCACTGCCATACTCTTATTTGCATTATCTGCCATTGGATTTGCCATGAGCTTTATTTTCGACTGGAAATCTGCCTGGTGTTCTACGCTTTGTCCGGTGCATGCTGTTGAAAAATTATATGGTGGCAACACATTGATAAGCGTGCCAAATGCGCATTGTATTGAATGTGTGAACTGTTCGGTTCCCTGCCCGGATTCTACGCCTAATTTTCATCCCGCTTTGGTTACTAAAAACAAGTACCAGGCATTGGGTTCAATATTGATTATTGGGGGCTTACCCGGATTTATCTGGGGCTGGTTTCATGTTCCTGATTTGAGAGCCCAAATTCAACTAATCGATATTTTTGATGTATACCAATTGCCGATTGCCGGATTTGCAGTTTCAATATTGGCTTACCTGATATTGCAAAAATATTTTCAGGGCAAAAAAGAAAGACTGCTGGTTAGTTTTTTTGCGGCTACCGGAGTATCCTTTTATTATTGGTATAGAATACCGGCTCTATTGGGCTTTGGAAAATTTGCGCAGGATGCAGTATTGGTAAATCTTCGGCAAACATTACCAGAGTGGAGTATTTTAGCCATGACGATTACCACAACAGTATTCTTTTTCAGCTGGTTTTTATTGCGCAAACCCAATCAGCGGAGCTGGCTGATAAGACCGCAGTTTGCAGCGAAAGCCTAGTGCATTGTTTACTCAGGCATCCAGCATTTTCTTAGCGTATGCAACACATTTCCGTGTTTCCTGAACAGGATCAGAGCCTGCGGGTATATCATATTCCAATTCAATGGTAGCGGGAATTTTGTATTTTTTTTGTTTCAGCAACCCGAGTATTTCTTTTAATGGAGTATCTCCTTCACCCCATACTTTATTATTGCCGCTATGTTCTTTTGTCTGGCGGTCTTTAATATGCATACTGCTGATACGATCATGTTTGGCTTCAATCAATGCTAATAAACTTTCTTTTGTGTTGCTACCCCCGGCGGCAATATAATGTCCGCAATCAAGGTTCATTGAATTATAAGGCGATTGAGATAATGCAGTATCCCATGCTGTATCTGTTGCTTGCAGGTGAGCATGATAACCGATATATATTTTGTGTTTGGCACCCAAATCGCCGAGGCGTTGGGTTTGTAACGGATCAGTTGGCAGTTCCACTGTTACAGAACGGGCACCCAATGCTTTTGCAGCGCGCAAAGCATATTCAACTTCAGCATCCGTATTATTTGTATTGAGGGCATTGGGTTTGAAAGCATAAATACTTACCCCAGCCTTATGATACATTTTACGAATCTCTTCAAACTTATCCATCGAAACACTGGCTCGCCAATCTGCCACTTGTTTCTGGTAATCGGCCATCTGCTTTTTTTGTTCCTCTGTAAGCGGTGCCCGCTGCCCGTTTATCCGGGGAGGCGCCTTGAAAGTATTTACAGGCTTCCCGGCAAAATCTTCTATAGAATCTCCCATCAACTCAATGGCACTAACACCGCTACTCACACAATACTGCAGCAATTGTTCCGGACTACCTGGTAAGCTGCGGAAAGAATAAGTAATAGCACCAATCTGTACGCCATGGAATAAAGAATTCGGCTTTTCATCAGTGCTTAGTAAACTATCTGCCCCAAAAAGAGTGCGACCACTCATCACAAGTCCGAGCGAAAGAAATGTAGATTGAAATAAAAAATCGCGACGGGTATTCTTAGGCTGAATTTGGGCAATCTTGGTCATTGGGCAGGTTTGAATATCTGGAATGCTTAAAAATAAAGGAATTCTGGTAGAAATGGCCCCGGAAAAATAAGTATGCGCCAATAATGGATTGAGTGAAAAGAAAGATTCCGGGGGCCCCTCGCAGAGGACTCAGCTCAATACCATTCCCCCCGGTTTGGTATTAATTTGAAAAAAGCAAAATAAAGCATGCTCTTTATTTTACCCTGAATCCTCTGCGCGGAGCACAATCCGGAATATTTTCAAGTTTGCAAGTATCTCTACCTACCTGCAATCGCTTGAAAATTGGTTTTCCTGTTAATTTTTAATTACTTTGTTATTGGTTAATCCATTGTTTTACTGTTTGTTATACCAATAGAATGCCCAAATACCTAAACCTTTTGGGGGTTACCTGTGTCGAATGTTCTGCTACCTGGTTCTTACAAACAGCATTAAATGTTTTCAGAATGTAAAAATATCGGTTCCGAAAAAGCAAGTCAACTGCGAAAAGTCGCAGGTTGAAGTAAAATTCGAGACCATTTGTCAAATTAAATGACAATGCCAGAAACAGGAAATTATTCAAAATCACGTATTACCAATATCCCTGCAGATCTTCAATCTTAGGAGGCCCGTCATTTCAAGAAAACCATTCCCCGATTTCCGGAAGAAGCGATTTATATCTATTCATTTAAAGAAGGAAGGATGTTGTATGCAGATGGCTGGGAAGAGATTTTGGGGTATAAAGATGATGAAATCAGTATGATGACGATTGTTAGCATTACTACCCCTGAGTATGCCCCTTTCTCTAATGAATTAAATGATAAAGCGCTGCAATTTATTCTCAATAAAACCGAAGAGCTGGAGAAATACAGTTTTACGATTGAATTGAAAAAGCTGCATAAGAACGGAACTCCTGTTCCACTGATATCTAAAGTGGGGGTTTACAGTTCTGAAAATGGAAGGGTTACGGCCATTATGGGACATTCCCATATCAACAGAAGTATTAATCTGGGTAAAGTAATGCGTTATGCCGCCTATGGTCCTGACAAATCGGAATTTGAAGAAGAGCTGAACAAACAATTGTTCCAATATTTTGCCATTTCTGAAAAAGAGAAAGAGGCCCTTGGCATGGTGGCAAAAGGGTTCTCCTTTAAAGAAATTGCAGGCTTGTTGAACGTTACACAATCCGCTATTGAAAAAAGGATATTGCCACTTTATAAAAGATTCAATGTAAAAAGTCTTACGCATTTAATCAGTTTCGCCTACGATAATCATATCCTGAGCCAATAAATATGGGTAGGTTTTACAAATAAATTTCAGCTATATTATTTTCTGCCACTCCAATACTAAGCAGCATCCTGCGCCAGTCTTCTTTCCGATCTGCATCACCCAATACCCAAATTATTTTTTTAGTAACGAGTATTTTTCGATTTTCCGGATTGCAGGAATAGGTATCAATAAACGACAGAAAAGATTCGGCGCTAACCATATCTGATGTAATGGGTTTACCCGGATTGATATCATCAATAATCAATACAGAAGCATCGCGCCACGTCCAGAGTGTTGGAGCAGCACCGGCCTTACCTGCCGGGTAAAAAAAATCACTACTCAATTTCATAGCTGTTGTGTACACACCTGCATTATGTTTAATAGATAATTCGGTGGCCAGTCCAACACTTAAGCTGGTTTTACCGCTATTCTCCTCGCCAAACACAAATAGATGCAGGTTACTATTTGCAGGATGTAAAAAATCAGCAACACGTTTTTTACCAGCATCGTCCATGGGGAAATCCCATTGGGCCAAACGCAACTGGTAAGGGTATTGAGGTAGTTGTAAATACATTTTTGTTAAGTACCAATACCAGGAGGGATAAAGCAATAAGGCGATCAGGATAATACAAGCTATCTGGTACAATTCACCTCCACCACAGAGAATGCCTAAAGACATTGCTCCCAATCCGAAAAAGGAAAAATCGGTTAATGTATCAAAAAGAATATTGCCCCAAGCAGGTTGAAAAGTATAGGAATTGCCTTTTACATACAGGAGTTTTGACTGGGAATGACTTTTTAATAACAGGGGACCCAGAAAATTATAGGTTTCAAAGGCGATCCAAAAACCCCAGATATACCAGGTAGCCCGCTCAATGGCATTGGAATTCGTATGAAAATTTGACAGGATAAGATAAAGAATAAAGGAGGGTATAAAACCTAGCGAGAAATGTCCGAATTGATTCGCCAGCCAGGTATACGTTAACGTAACCCCACGATAAGAATCTTTGCCGATCAGATCGGCTTTTATTTGTGCAAAAACATCTTTTGCGCTAAGTATTTTTGACATAGGAATGCTTTGAATGGTGGTAAGATAGAAATTGTTTTATGTATTTGCTATAGGCCGGGCATTTCTGGGGAAATAATTTTATATCCTGTTTTATTGGATTATGTGCTTGATTAAATCTGCTTTCGTAACTTAAATTATAAACCTGACAGTATGCAAATCATAAAAAAAATCATCTCCATTCTATTGGCTACGGTGTGGATCAGTATTTCTGAATTTGTCAGAAATGAATTTTTGGTAAAACAACAATGGGTGGCTCATTATCAGCAAATGGGTCTCCAATTTCCATCATCAGCAGTTAACGGAGCTGTATGGGGACTCTGGTCACTTTTGTTCGCAGTGGCGATAGCTATCCTGTCAAAAAAATTTACTTTCTTACAAACGGCTTTTCTGGCCTGGTTCGTAGGCTTTGTATTGATGTGGGTAACAATTGGAAATCTAGGGGTTCTGCCTTATGGTATATTGGTATATGCGATTCCTTTGAGTTTATTGGAATCATTTGTTGCAGTTTGGATCATTAAAAAAATGAGTGCCCGCTAAAGATAGAAGGTCTATCTATATGACTCAACACCTTTCACAATTTCTCCATAATCAACAAACAATTCTTCTCCCTGTTTGATATCCCGAAGGGTTTCAAAATATTCACCTTCATTTACAGATACGATATTGGGGTTATTGGAATGATTCAGGTAATTGGCCATGTCCATTATTTTACAGCCATGATCGGGAATAAAATAGTTTTCCTGATCGTAGAGATAATAGGTTTCAATATGTTCTTTTGCCTGCGGGGGTAATTTTTCGGCTTCTGCAAAACTGAGTAAGATCCATCCACCCGTATTTCGTGAGAAAAGGGTTTTATACCCCTTGGGAATATCACAGGCTGCAAATACCCCAATGCCATGAACGCCTGACGGTTTCAATGTAATCATCATTTCTTCTTGTAACTCGTGTATTAGCTCTGCTTTGTTCATCTTTATAGTAGTATTAGTTTACTATCATTTTCAAATGATCTATCTGTATAAAATGTGTCTCATTATCTACCATTGGTGGGAAGGAATCTGACACCTCGATGTTTTTGTAAAAATTTTGACCAGACATTCCATTTAATTTATTTTAGCCGATCTACTCAATCATTTCCCTGGATTCATCATGCTTATTTGAACAGTAGTTTTTCGAATTTTTTCCTTTGAATAATAAGCTGGAAAATACTGATCATTGGCCCATAAAGAAAATAAGTTTTGGTAGAAAGGACTGGATACATCGCCCGATTGTCCTGGTGTATTGATCATAACAGTTTTATCCCAATCCCCGGTATCAATAATGACACGAAAACTGGCACCGCTAAGCTGGTTGTCCGTACCCCCGGTTGATCCAGGCGTAAAACTATTTCCTCCTCTTGGTAAAGAACCTACAGTTAGCTTTGATTTCCATTCTTTATTTAGTATATTATTAAGCGGGTGTTCCATGGTGATATGCTTAAAAGCGGCTTGACCATATTGCCAATTAAGGGTGTCTTTACCCAGTTTCAATTCTAATGCTCTTATAGCCTGTTCGAAACTTGTTTTAAGAAAATCATCTCTTTTCTTGTTTCTGTTTTCATCATTTCCAAATATTATATCAGGCATATTTAGAAACTCTATAATCTTAGTTAATTGAAGACTTATCCATGGTCGAATTTCTAGAGGCACAAATGACTTATTTGCATTCATGAAAAGCTGTCGCTCCCACATAGCATAAATAGAAGCAGCCTTACTATTTTTATCCAAAATATAATTCCAGTTCATTAATTTTTCTTTTGAGAAAACACTCAGTGAATCGGAGAAGGGGATGTTTTTCAATAACGGAACCAGCATTCTTGCTGGTATAGAAAGGTAATCCGTTTGCAGTAACTGCATCTGTTCAATGGTGATATGATCATTAGTTTGTAATATTTCATTGATACGTGTACCCCTGAATGCATCGGCCCAGGTATAACCAACCGCATCCCAATGCTGATAATTTAGCGGAGTAACATCCTGATTTGCTGTTGCCAGGAAACCTTGCGAGGGATTTAGCAGATGAGGTCTTTCTTTTATGGGGAGATGCCCTTCCCATTCATAGCGCCCATCACCAGGAACAGGCACCAGTCCGCTGAAATTTTTTCTTATCGGAATAATTCCCACTGCCTGCCATCCAATATTTCCTTTTCTGTCGGCCCAGATCATATTCTCTCCGGGTATATGACTATAATTACATGCCTCCCGAAATGACTCCCATGTTTTTGCCTGGTCTATCCTTAGAGAAGCCATATAGGGGGCTCCACCGGGTTCAAGCCAGGCACATCGAACCGCATAGGCTTTATGATGAATAGTATCTATATAAGTCACCGGCCCATGTTGAGTATAATTAAGGGTAATACTGGTATCTTTTCCATTCTTAATATGCAGGGTTTCTTTTATAGATTTCATAGATACCCATTTGCCCTTATAACGATAATGGCTCAGATGAGCCGGATCCAAATCGTATACATACAGATCCTCACCATCTGTTTCATATATGGTGAGACCCCAGCTACCTTCTTCATTATGCCCAATCGAAACCCCGGGTATCTCGGGCTCTCCACCACCAATCACATTCCATCCGGGAGCTACGAGGTGTACTATATAGCGTAGTGATGGAACAGCAATTTTTCTATGTGGATCATTAGCGAGCATAGCATGTCCAGAAGCCGTTCTGGTACCACTCACAATCCAATTATTACTGCCTTCCATTTCTTTTTCCGGTAAAATATTGTTAGCGGGTATTACCGAATTCAACATATTCAAAACGGCATCTTCATCTTCCTCTTTCTTATCAATATCCCCAGCTTGAAAAACAATATCACTATGAGAAGCATTATACAATGACAGTATATCTTTTTGTAAAACATCTCCCTGTAAACTGCTATCAAGGCGGATATCCGGATCCTTGGGATGAAACCACATTAATTGCTTAACCTTATCGGGACCAACTTTTGCAACAGCCCGACCAATATTCAGCTCCTGTGTGATATTTCCCAATAAACCCTGATGCCTTGAGATGACCACAGCAGGTGTCCATTTACCGGGTAATATTTTCAATAACCGAAATTCGATGGGAAGTTTATCAGGTGTTTTAAGGATCCTAGTGATATAAGCATTTACTCCATCAACATATGCTTGAATGATTGCAGCGCCCCGAGGATGATACTGTTCTAGTTCTTTTTGCAAACTTCCCCGGTATGCAAAAAGCCGTGTGCCGATATCGCGCTTCAATTCGCGTTGACCAAGAATTTCAGCTACAGTGCCAGTAGCCTGTCTACGCCATATCTCAAACTGAAACAATCTATCAGTGGCTGCACAATATCCTTGTGTAAAAAAAAGATCATGTTCATTTGATGCATAAATATGGTTTATCCCCCACTGGTCTCTCAACACTTCCACTTTTGCCAACAAGCCTTTTATAGAAATGGATGTTTTTTTCTGTGCAAATTCTGAAGAAGAAGAATATATAAGAATAATACTAAGTAATATCGGCTTGAATTGTATATACATAAAGTAATAATTGAGCAATTAAGTTACTGATAAATTAATGTTCCTGATAAGAAAGAGTGGATGCCTGCTTACTCCCTTTTATAGATTATCAAGAAGTTGATTTTTTTGACGTTCTATTAAACAATAGTCGAAATAATCTTATAAAAAAACTATCTTACCATTTACAAATCACTAAAATAGTATATTGATGAGAAAAATTAGTTTATGTATATTATTTGCCTGCTTACACATGGCAGGTTTTACACAAGGAACCAAAAAAAATGAAACGCTCTCTGCCCTGTCTTCGATTAGAATTGAAGACCTGAAGAAAGATGTATATGATCTGTCGGATGCCCATTTCAGGGGCCGCTCTGCAGGCACAATTGATGAATTAAAAGCATCTGCCTGGCTGGCAGAAAAATATCGTTCTATCGGATTGCTTCCTGCTGGTGATGATGGTACTTATCTGCAATTCTTCTCTATGTGGCGGAATCGGGTGGCAGATATCAGTTCTATCAGTATCAATGATCGTAAGTTGGCTTTGTGGACCGATATTGCTATTGCTCAAATGGCGCATAAAAATATAGAGGCACCCATTGTATATCTTGGGAATGCCGCTTCATTAGATACGGCCGCCTTACAGATAAAAGGTAAAGTAGTAGCACTTGAATCCAACCCAAAAGGCATTAACCAAAATGTATCCCTGCCTACCTGGAGATATACCCGAAACATTATGGTTAAGTATGGGAATGCTTTAATAAGCAGGGGAGCCATTGCTATTATATTTATTGCTGATGAAGTAGCAGAAAGCGGGTGGGTCGATGCTGTTGAAAACTTTAAAAGAGGCAGTTATGATATTGAAGGGGGGCCCGCCACCAGAGTAAATACAACCGTCCCTGTTTTATGGGTACACGGTTCGGCTAAAAAGGATTTAGAAAACGGAACAGCTTTATTAAAAGCGAATATTATCATAGAAAGATTTGAATATCCATCAGTAAATATCATTGGAAAAATTCAGGGTACGGACCCGGTATTATCTTCTGAATACCTGGTATACAGCGGTCACCAGGATGCACATGGAATCAGAAATCCCATTCATGGCGATAGTATCTATTATGGTGCGGATGATAACGCCAGTGTGGATGCAGCAATTCTGGCCGCGGCACGGGCATTTAAAAAGAATCCTGGTAAACGGTCGGTATTAATAGTGATACAGGGTGCTGAAGAACGGGGTTTGGTTGGGTCAAGATGGTTTGTATCTCATCCAACGGTCCCGTTAAAAAATATTGTTGCAGTATTAAACGGTGATATGATTGGTAGAAATAATATTGATAGCGCCGCATTATTAGGTGTTCAGCCACCACACAGAAATTCACTTGATCTTGTCACAATGGCCCTGGATGCCAATAAAGAAGGCCCTGCTTTTAAACTGGACACATTATGGGATAAAACAACTCATCCCGAAGGATGGTATTTCAGAAGCGATCACCTGCCATATGCAAGAGCAGGCATTCCTGCTTTGATGTATACCACCTTATTGCATCCAGATTATCATACCCCAATGGATAATGCAGCCAATATTGATTATGCCAAACTGAAAAAAATGGCTGATTGGATGTATCGCACAGGATGGAAAGTAGCCAATGCTCCAAAAAGGCCCGCACTGGATACCGGCTTTAAGCTGGAAAGATAAGTTCTGTGATAGCGTGGCGGTAGTGGTACGTTGGAAAGAGATAACTTCGCTAGCATACTATAAGCCAACTATTGTGTTTATGCTGAAATCGTTTTACGGAAAATTGATTGATAAGCCTGCTTATCTGGCTACTGTTTTATTGCTGGTGGTGATTGGGGTTACCGCACAATGTATATTACTGGGTGATCAGGCGGATGCACATGGAATGTATTATGCCTATTATAAAAACTACCTGATCTTTAAACATTCATTCTTTCATTTGCTAAAGAATCAAAATCTCTATTTACTATATACTGATTTTGATCTGGATTATTTTAAATACAGTCCCAGTTTCGCAGTCCTGATGGCACCCATGTCTGTTATGCCCGATTTTCTTGGATTGTTATGCTGGAACCTGCTAAACGTTTTTGTATTATTTTTTGGGATTTACCAATTACCCCAGATTTACAATAAACAAAAATTTTTTGTGGTTGCATTTGTATTGATTGAACTGATTACTTCTTTACAAAATAGTCAGAGCAATGGATTGATGGCCGGGTTAATTGTTTTGGCTTTCGCCATGTGTGAGAAAGAGAAGATTGCCATGGCAACACTTTGTATCGTATTGAGCGTATTTATCAAAATTTTTGGATTGGTAGGGTTTGCTTTATTTCTTCTCTATCCGAATAAAATCAAAGCCATACTCTATACAATTGGCTGGACGATACTTCTGATATTATTGCCCTTATTGGTAAATACCCCTACCCAGCTATACCAGCAATACCAGAACTGGCTGGTTTTATTACGGGATGATTATTCGGTTTCACAAGGCATATCTGTAGGAGGCATTTTATATACCTGGTTTGGAATCAGTGCCAAGCAAATTGTATTTGTGGTCGGAGCAGTATTATTCTGCTTACCACTTTTGCGTTTTCGATTTTATAAAGAAACCCGCTTCCAGTTGAGTCTGCTGGCATCGATACTTATCTGGATGGTGATTTTTAACCATAAAGCCGAATCGCCCACTTTTGTGATTGCGGTGGCCGGATTGGCTATCTGGTATATTTCACAACCCGCTACCCTTGTTAATAAGATTCTGATCGTTTTTGCATTTTTGCTTACGGTGTTATCGGCAACGGATATTTTCCCGGCAGCTATCCGCAAAAATTATGTAATACCCTATGACCTGAAAGCATTGCCCTGTGTGTTAATCTGGTGTAAGCTCATTATTGATATGGTATTCTATACTCCTAAATCGCCTCAGATAAAAGCTGCATGAGAAAATGATTCGATTGCCTTATTTATAGTAATTTACAAAAGGATCAGATACTATTTTTATGGATAAAACATATTGGTTACCAGAACCAGAAAAACATGATTTTCCTGCAGCACAGGACTACCTGGAACTTCTATTTCCTCCGCCTAAAGCTAAGATGCTTACAGAGGGGTTGCGAAAAGCAACCACTATTCAGAAAAAAGCAAAAGATATTTTACGTGCCAGTAGTTTGCCGCTGCTGCCGCAGGAAAACAGGCATGTAAAAGAAAATCTGAAAAAAGTAAAAAAGGGTTTA
>Ga0316220_1001001_pt1 | contig 34415 bp, 33 predicted proteins | sample TBH18005metaG_FD_203632 | JGI IMG/M metagenome (GOLD analysis project Ga0316220, IMG submission 203632) | Freshwater microbial communities from Trout Bog Lake, Wisconsin, USA - TBH18005 | ecosystem: Environmental > Aquatic > Freshwater > Lake > Hypolimnion/Profundal zone | place: USA: Wisconsin... | reverse complement strand
AAACTATTCAAAACCATTAACAAAACATCCCAACAATCCGCGGCCTGAGAAACACCTTAATGGTCTTCCTTCAGGCTCATGTCAGGATTGGAAAATACTTTGGGGCAGACAGGCATAGCTGTAATGAGTTTGCGCGTGAAACTACACTTTTGCTTTTCTTTAGACAAAAACAAACCCGCAAAAGCGGGTTTGTTAGGGTAAGTGATTAGCCTAGACTTAGTCACCCATCCAGCGAAGCTCTACGCGACGATTCTTTTCGCGTCCAACTTCAGTCTTGTTATCAGCAACGGGGTATTCTGTACCATAACCCTTTGCAAAGAGTTTGTTGGCAACGCCCTTGTGCTTTAAGTAATGAGCAACAGACTCAGAACGACGCTGTGACAACTGAAGGTTGTGCTTTTCAGCCGCCTTGTTACCTTCAAAGCTCGCATAACCTGCAACTTCAATGTCCTTCTTAGCTGGGAAAGCAACTAATTGGTCAACTACACCATTCAGAACATGCTTAGCACCTTCGGTCAGCTCAGCTGAGTCGTAGTGGAAGTTAACACCCTTAAGTTCCATAACGATTGGGCAACCTTGATCGTCCACTTTGGTGCCAGCTGCTGTGCCTGCACACTTATCGTCGCAATCATTCACGCCATCAGCGTCTGAGTCTTTGCTAGCGCAAGCATCCGCTGCTGCTACAGGCTTTGCGGCAACTTGGTCAGGCTTGTCGCCAAACGGGATCACGAAACCCGCATTAACAACCAAGTCGTTGAATACACTGGTGTTGCTGTTATATGTAACCCCAGTTGCTGGGTTGGTAGCTGAAATCCCACCTGGAGTGGTGTCACCACGATAACGAACGTCCGCACGTAGCAGGAAGTTATCGGCCAACTCATATGTTGCACCCGCACCGGCTTCAAAGATAAAGCCAGAGTTAGAGCGGCTTACTGAGCCATTAGGACCAGAAATAGTTGAACTTGTGTTCATCCCACCCAACCCGAACAAGACGTAAGGTGAGAAGGTGTCACGCTGGAAGAAATAGAGCAGGTTAGCCGTTCCGCCTGTCGTGTCGCTTCGTCCACCGGTACCGAAAGAGCTTGTTGCGCCGCCAAGATTTGGCGCGCCATTTTGGTTCATGCCTTGCCAGAAACCTTCAAGTTCAACGTTGAAGTATTCGTTGATGATTTTACCAAACGCAGCACCCGTTCCCCATCCAGAGGCCGCATTGCGGTCACCGCCTGGTTGAACGAAGGTACCGAATCCAAACACGTAGAAACGATCATCGTTCCATTCGCTTGATTGAGTAGCGGCTACAGCTGGTGTTGCTGCTTCTTCAGCAGCATTAGCGACAGAGATACTGGCCATACCAGCAAACCCTAACGCTAGGAGTAACTTTTTATTCATGACGGTCTCCTTTGGCCCCAATAACAACAAAAGTACAAAATACGCAACAGTTCGCATCATATCTGTTGCTGATTCGCTTCGCAACCACTATGAGAGAAAAAATTAGTATCGATAAGGTTTTATTACGAATGAAGATTCAAGAGCTTTTGGGGGCAACCATTCGAGTTCTAGGAAAATGGCAACTAAAGCAACTACCTTCCTCGGGGGCGCTGGTGATTTTGAATTCGGCGCCATGTCGCGACATCACGTGTTTCACGATGGCTAGACCCAGTCCAAAGCCGCCTTTGCTTCGACCAGGCTCAACTTGATAAAACCGTTCGGTTAGTCTGGGCAAGTGCTCTTCTGCGATTCCAGGCCCTGTATCTTGAACCGATAATGCCACGCCACTTTCATTCTCTGACCAGTGCACAGTGACCTGATCGCCCTCATGACAGTACTTCATGGCATTAAAAATGATGTTTGAAAAGGCGCTTCTTAATTCATGCTCTGAGCCAGCCAAACAGGCGGAGCTGGATACTTTTAGTGTTATTCCAGGTTTTGACTCGATGGCTAAGTCGAGTGCTTCAGTGCATATGGCTTGCAGGAGCTTAGGAACCTCAACGTGCTGTTGTAATAGTTGGTTAGATGCCGACTCAAGGCGGGTGAGTGAAAGTAGGCCATCAATCAGGCTTTGCATGCGGAGGGTTTGCTCTTCCATACGGCGAAAAATCTTCGCGTATGATGCTGGGAGGCCATGTTGATTGTCCGCTAGAGTTTCAACATAACCTCGAATGACCGTTAGGGGCGTTCTTAATTCATGGGATACGTTGGCAACAAAGTCTGTGCGAACACGCTCCATAAAGCGCAGTTGTGTTACATCTTGGGCTACAAGTAGGCGAAGGTCTTCTCCATAGGGAACGATTCGAATGTCTAATTGGATGTTTTCCGCTATGGGCGAAGGAATACCTACCGTCGATTGATAGTCAGCATGTCTTAAATAGTGGTTAAATTTCGGATAGCGGATCAAGTTCCCAATTTTTTGCCCAACATCACTTCTTCTAAGGCCTAAGAGAGTTCCTGCGGCATCGTTAAACCAATCAATCTGATCATCAGCGCTCAAAACTACAGTCGCATCGGGTAAGGCGGCTGTAGCGGTACGGAATCGTTCGAGCATCCTAATCAGTTGTTTTTTTCGGCGTCGGTTTCTTCGGCGTAAGCGAAAAATAAGGTAGTAAATCTCCTCCCAGATCCCGGTCCCCTTTGGGAGCTCATTGGATCGCCCGCCTCTTAGCCAGTCCAGTAAGCGGTTGGCATGCATTAGGTGGTGAATAAGGTAGGCCGTTAGGCTTATCCAGAGAATAAGCGCAGGGCTTTGAAACAGTTTCCCGAAAAACGACCCAAGAAGTAAGGCGAGAAAAATGATTGAGAACTCCGATCGCCATGGGTTCATCATGGCCTTTCTCTCATCAATCCAATGGGTGGGGTGACATCAATCTCGACACGGTTCACTAGATCTGATGACCCGCGTTTCTGACTATATATGCGCTGAAAACCGCCAATGTTATGAAAGAAAATAGTACCCACGTGGGCATGCTTAGACCTAATAACGTCCAATCTACTTGTGCACAATCCCCCGTGCCAGAAAGCAAGGCCTTGAACGTGTCGGACAAAGGAAAATACTGGAACATATAAGACAAGCCAGGGCCGCAACTTGGAATCTCGTCCTTTGGAAGATGTTGAATCCAAATATGCCGTGCTGAAATGCCTCCACCCATGACGGATCCTATAACGGCGGCAATGGCATAGGCCTTAAGTGCACTACCTTTTGGGTTGTGGATCACCCCAATTAAGAAGATGAGCCCCACCACGACCACCATTATTCTCTGAGAAATGCAAAGAGGACAAGGGCTTAATCCCTCATTGAACTGAAAATGGAGCGCTAACAAAATGAGGCCCAAACAAAAGCTAAAGCCAAAAGCGAACAATGTGCGTGTAGTTGGGGTCATGAGGAAGTGCTGTATTAGAAAACCGATGATTTAAGTTTTGATCGCTCAAATGTTCCACGTGAATCTGAAATGATAGCCCCAAAATGTGTGTCAAAGAAAGGGCCGCTAGCGCTCTTCATAAGCAAGAAAGGCTGCCCAAGAGGATGGACATATTATTTCTTAGAGCCCTTTCCAGCCGTGTTAAGGCATACCCATCTGGATCGATCATCCAGAGTTTCTTTTTTCCAAAATGGAGCTCTGTGCTTTAGGGCCTCAAGAATAAATTGATTGGCTTCGATGGCTTCTAATCGGTGGGCAGCCCAAACAGAGATGAGTACCAAGGTTTGGCTGGGTGTGACCTCCCCAACCCGGTGTAAAACGAAAACATCTACAACAGCCCAATGGTTTTTGGCCTCTTGAACAATAGTTTCAAGTACCTGCTCAGTCATGCCTGGATAATGTTCCAGCTCCAAACGATGTACAGTTTCTCCTTCATTGAAGTCACGCATGGTGCCAATAAAAATAGCCGTTGCCCCATATGCTCCACATTTATCGGTCAGTTTACTTTGATACCTACCGAGCTCTAGGAGGGGATCAAAGGGATTAGGGCGCAGCTCGATCACCTTCAGCCTCCTGTTACTGGTGGGAAAAAAGCTACTTCATCCCCGTCCTGAACTCGCTTTGATGGGTCTGCATATTCCATATTCACAGCGCACAAAAGGCCATCGGGTAGCTCCCGGTGATTAAATACCACCTTCCAAACGTCGGATACGGTCCATAACCCATCGCTAGACAGGGTTTCTTCTGCTCTTCCCATGGTTTCGCGAAGGCTTGCGAAGTAGCGAACTCTGATGGACATGAATGGTTTTCCGGGTTGAGGCCGTTGCAAGCGTTGATATCAGATGACCTGGGTGAAATGACTCTTCGGGGTCGATAGCCCCGATCTTAGCGTTAAATGAGCGCTTGGACCACAAAACCAGGACGAAAATGTGCAGCCCTCTGTAATTGATGGAAACGCCCGGTCGATCACGTCCTTATCGGAGAGTGTTGTGGCTGAAATGGTTCCTTTTGGATATGTGACAGATTTAACTAATAAGAGGGCGTTTGCTAGCAGATAATTGGCGAGCCAAGCTGCGATGCTATCTGAGGTGACGGCCCAGCGTTCTGGGAGTGCTGGCGTGGTCAACTCTTCTGGATCTGGAAGCCAGATAGCGCTTGAGCCCGTCTGAATGGCTGTATGCAAGTGTTGAATGTTTTTGATCAGAATTAGCCTTGGGCAAAGTGCATGGAGCATCAGTCCATATTGAGCCATAGCCAGAATAGCCATACGGTGTGCAGTAGGATCATCGTACTGCCATAAATTCTGGGTTGCACGTACGGTATCCGCGAATGGCCCCCCACCTGGTACAATCACAACGTTATTTTCCGCTAACGCCTCAAGCCATTCACAAAGTTGACTAGATTCCGCAAGGCTTCCACCCAGCTTAACAACCCATTGAACGGATCTCATTTTTTTCACTACGGAATTGCTCCATGAGATTCAGCATGGCCGCTGCTTTGTGAAAACACTCTTCGTACTCAAGCTCAGCGTTTGAATCCGCCACAATGCCTCCACCGGCCCAGAATCTCAAGCTATTGTGAGAGCACACAAGAGTTCTTATGGTGATATTGCTATCCATATTTCCATTGAACCCAATATATCCGATAGATCCACAATAGAGCCCACGCCGGTTTGGCTCTAGCTCCTCAATGATTTCCATGGCTCGAATTTTGGGTGCTCCCGTTATGGATCCTCCAGGAAAACAGCCACGCAGTAGGTCAAGAGCGTGTTGGTTATGCGCTAATCGAGCCTGAATCGTGCTGACAAGATGGTGCACTGTGGCAAAACTTTCTATGTCAAAAAGTTTAGGAACGTTTACGCTTCCAATTTCTGAGCCTTTACTAATGTCATTCCTTAACAGGTCAACGATCATAAGATTTTCAGCGCGATCTTTGTCGCTTTGTTGGAGCGCTTCAGAGTTAGCCTTATCCTCAGAAGGAATAAGGGATCGAGGCCGCGTCCCTTTGATTGGCTTGGTTTCAATCAGGCCATTATGGACGCTTAAAAAACGCTCGGGAGAGGAACTCAAAACTTGCACAGGAGAGAAATTAAGGTACGCGCCAAAAGGCGAAGGGTTCGTCGAGCGAAGCCACTGATAGGCCATCCAAGGATCGCCCGCGCAGAAACTTGAGAAGCGCATCGCTAAATTGACTTGATAGCAGTCGCCTTCGTGAATGTAGTTCTGGATTCGATCAAATGCCTTTTGGTATTCCGACCGAGTCAGGTTTGCTTGGGGCGATGATAGAACACTGAATTCATTTTGCTGCCATCCAATGATCTGGATCTGACTAAACGCAGTGACAAGATGAGGCCAACGGCTTTCTAATCCAGGTTTGGAGCAGTCACCAACAAGAAAGCTTTTTTTCTCCTGATGATCCACTACCAGGGCCCATGAATAAAGACCTACCATCATGTCGGGGATACCATCGGATCCAGAGTTCCGCTCGGGTATTTTTTCAAGCCGACGAGCCAGATCATAACCAAAAAAGCCTATGGCCCCACCAGAGAAAGGAAGTCCATGCTGCTGACGTGATGGCTCCCCCAGTGCGTCTTTGACCAACGAAAAGGGATCTTTAGGGGAAAGACAAACAGATGACCCTTCACGTATCTCGGTAACGGATCCTCGTGTGATCAAAGTCTTGTAGGGTTCGGCCGAGATGATGTCATAGCGACCTTGATGAGTGAATGGATGCGCACTATCAAGGAAAACCGCCCATTGACGGTCTGCCCAAGGCAGGAAAAGGGCGGCGCTGTCAGCAATATAGGGTAGCTCTTCTAATCGCATTAAAATGTCGACCTTTCTTGAAAAGCAAGGCAAGCAATCGCTGCAGCAGGGCCACAATCGGCTACGCCGAACGACATAGATTGCTCTCCTATAGAGAAAAAGTGATCAAAGTCCAAATAAGGTCGGTTGATGCGAGCGGCAATTTCCTTGACCAGAAAACGACCCACCCCCGCCCCAATTAAGGGGGTTTTGTTACCCAAATCGACCAATGAAAGTTGGCACTCAATAGCCTCTAGAATAGAAGTCAAATGCTTCTCCCGAAGGAAACGGACAACAGAGTCCCACTGCGTCACGGTAAGCTCATCCTTATCGAGCCCAAAAAGTCTTGCTAAGCGTATCCTACTTCCATCCGGTGTTTTTGGGCCATTATCCGCTGTTGGCGTTTGATCCAGAGCTTCATTTATCTCACCCGTTATCCGATAGATATCCGAGGTTGTAGCAAAGCATTCGCCCATGATACCAAGCCAATAACCATTAATTGGGACTCGATCCACCAGCAACATGGCCGGTGTTCTAATAGCACCTGTATACAAAAGCTCATCGTAACGCATCCTTTCGTGATCCTTATACCCCCGAAAGCACGGGTTACCATCAAGGATAGGAAGGATGTCGGTAGTCGTGCTGCCAATATCAACAAAAAGCCCTTCGGAAATTTTATTGCTTAGCCACATCCCGCTTGCAAGCCAGTTTGCAGACGCAATCTTGTCATAGAGAGTGCTTTCGACCAATCCAATCGGAACCAATTCTTTAAGCCCGCAAAAGACGATGGTATTGATGGGGTTCAAATGGTGGATTGTCGCATCAAGAATAGCCCTGACGCCTTCATCCCGCGAGCTAAAACCATCCACTAGTTCGCCGGTCATAGTAATCGCGTGCACTGCGGATTCACTCGACTGACGGGTCTTGAGTATGCTCGAGAATGCTTCGTCTAATTTCTCTATACCTTGCCAAAGAGGACAGGCAACTTGGTGAACAGCCTCAATTCTACCTTGTTGATCAAGATATACAGCCTTTAGGTGAGCCCCACCAATATCCCATCCAATAGTAGTTGCGGGCATCAGTTAGCCCTCAAGTCGATATGGACGCTTTGGGCTGAGAATTTTGGAGGAGTAGGCAATGATCCGCCGAATTTTAAGTTGATTATGGACTCGGCAATATTGAAGTTTAAAGCCGTTCTAAGCCCTGTATAACTTGTAGTCAATCTGGGGTTAATTTCCATAACCCATATTTTGGGCCCATCTTGGATAATATCCACGCCCACATAGCCCCAAAGATCGGGCAATAACATAGCGATCCGGTTAATTAAATGGCTAAAGTGTCCCTTGAAGTCGGCCTCTTGATTGACGGTACAGCCATGAAGTTTAAAGGTACCATTTTCTATGGAGATATGTTGTCTGTTGCAACTCATGAATGAGGCTTCTCCGGCTGAAAAGAGGGCAGAAATGCTCTTCGATATACCTGGCAGATAAGGTTGAACAATCCATTCTCTGAGGCTTTCTTCAGCCGAGAAACCGGGCCAATGACTAGACTGATCAATGTAATGAGTCCCTTCACAACCCGCGCCATCGGCAGGTTTAATGACGATAGGCATACGAAGAGGTAGAGCCCTCTCTCGTAAATTAAGCCCATAGGTTGGAACCACTTCAACACCACCAGAAGCCAAAATAGTGGCCGTGTTTTTTTTATTGGTGGCTATTTTTACGGCAGATGAAGGACATGACAGTAGGTTTTTCCCAGAAGACTCGACCAGCAAGCAGAGTTTCTCAAGGATGGAGCCCGTTTCTGGTGCAATCGGCCAGGCGGCATCGACTTCGCCGAGCATTCTAGTAAATAAAGATAAAACATTATCCTCAGGAAAAATGGTAATCCAGTTTATTGGAATGTTAAAGGCTGGCCTCGTAAGTCGATAATCCCTAAATACAACCAGATGTAGATCTTTGATCTTCTCAAGGTCGCCAATTAAAGCCTTTAACATGAGATCACCTTCCTTCAAAAGGGTTGCTGCTGGGGCTTCATTAGCAAGGCCACCGCCGGTAACATACTCAAAGATAAGAACTCTCAAGGCAAAACTCGTTGGACGTAATTCCAGTTATTGATATCAAAGAAGGACAAGTTGTGCTGGCTAGACGGGGCTTTCGTAGCCAATATCGACCACTAAGTACCCCACTTTGTCCATCATCAGACCCTATTGCTGTGGTCAGAAGCATGCTGAATTATAGGGATTTCTCTACGTTCTATGTGGCTGATTTAGATGGTCTTATGGGAAATGGGTCGCAGGCTGAATGGATTGAGCAATTATCGGAAACCTTCCCGGAAAAGATATTTTGGGTGGATGGTGGCTTTCGAGACCTCAGCACGAGATTTCATAATAAAGAGAGGTCAATTATAAAGGTTATTGGCAGCGAGTCTCTAGTCGATTCAGATCTTGGTTTATTGTCGGACTTACCGAAAGACTTCATTCTTTCCCTCGATTTCATGCAAGGGAAGCTACTGGGTCCCGATGCGCTACTTCAACAATCCAACTTGTGGCCAAATCAGGTCATCCTGATGGATCTCTCATACATCGGTGCGGGTCTTGGGCCGAATCTTGCGCGTCTAGGTCGCTTTATTAAAGCTTATCCTGAGCATAATTTCATATCGGCGGGCGGTGTCCGTGATGATCATGATTTGTTAAGCCTTGATGCATTAGGTGCTTCTGCGGCCCTTGTCGCAAGTGCATTGCACGCTTTCCGGTTTAGCCCTGATATTTTTTCTGCGGTTGAGCGTGGGCGTATGGCTGATTTGGGGGCAAAAAAAAACGTCGCCCCCTAAGGAGCGACGTTTCTCTTACCATCCGGCCAACTTTTAGACGTGAGCCGCGAATGGATGAGCCTGCTGGCTCTTTTGCTTAACAACGTCAGCAGCCTTAGGCTCGCCGGCAACCGCTCTCTTGATAGACAGCTTGGTTGCTTCGTAGTTGAAGTCTTGGATTTTGGCGTCGTCTTCTGCGAGCCAGTGAATGAATACACCGACGCAGATGAACAAATCGTCCGCTTCATCAGCTGGGATCGTTCCATCTTCAACGCAATCAGCAACAGCCATAGCAACACCACGCTGAGCTGGGCCGAACATTTGAACAGCTTGTTTGCCATTCTTGATGGTAACTTTGTTGAACATTACGGTTGCTGGCTTGCAAAGCAGGTTAGGTGCTACAACGGCCAAAAGGCTGGTGAAACCGTCTTTGTTGTTCGTGACGCAGTTTGCAAATGCTGTTTCTGCTGCGCTGCCACGTGGCCCCATGATGAGGTCGATATGTGCGATTTCATTGCCATCGCCATGTAACGCTTCACCGACTAGCAGCTTGTTAATTTTGCCCATTACTAACTCCTCGTTCTCATTGTTAAAGAAAGAAAAAAACTTTTTCAGGATCGACATATTGGTTCTCCCCGGCCCGGACGACTGGTTGGCGTCTCGATTATTTGGCGTCATGCTTCATCAACCCATCTACCAACAGACATGCCACAGTTAAGTCGGCTGTAGTGCCAGGGTTGATGCCGCGGTTCTTGAATTCCCTATCGATGTTCCACAGATCAGGAAGTACCGTTAGAGGAGATTCAGTCTCAGAAAGCGAGGCTTCTAGCCTTGCCATCTGTTCAGTTATCCATTGAGTTTGTTTAGTACCAAACTTCCGCTCTACGTGGCTGTCTGGAATTCTACTAAGCAATCCAATATAAACTGAAACCGCCGCCCATTCTTCATTATCCCACTGGGATAATCCGTCATCATACATTGGAATCGCAAGATGGAAAATATCAAAAAAGGAACCAGTGTATTGCCGCGCGATGCTATCCCTTGTATCCGCTAAGCGCATAGCATCTTTGAGCGTCATATTTGGGGAGGAATTAACATCGCCCTCATCGACAGTGCCTAAACCGCCTGGGTTTGCTTTGCGGATGGCGTTGTAAACCAATTCCGCGTCTTCTAAGGTGGTATTTTGGAGTATGTTTGTGACGGATTCGTGAAGCGTTTTGTGGGCACCTTTCTCTTCGAAGGCTAAAATCAATGGTGCAGCAAGCAGAACGATTCCGAGGTTTGTGTTGCACCCAACGGCCTCTCGAGTGGCTCTGACGGCTTCGAAGATGCGTTCACCCAGCGTCAAAGAAGAGTTGCAGAGGTGAGATACACTAACTTCCGCGCTTACGCGGAAGTCCTCTACCGTCATGTCATGGCCGGGCGAATAGATACTTACGTTCCCCGGTTTAAAGGCCTTTAGCTCCAGCTCGCAGGCCCTAAGATAAGCTGCTTTCGTGATATCTGAAACCATGTCAGTTAGAGGCGATTTCAGGCGCGAGATTCTAAAGCGGTACAAGGCCCGCATATGGAAATGAAATCATCAACAAGACGGTCTGAAATGGATAGATCTGTCACACCCTGAAGCCCCTTCCACGCAGGGATGCTATTTACCTCAAGAACACTGTAACGCCCATTCTCATCTCTTATGATGTCTACACCTGCATATCCCATATCCAGAACACGAACAGCTTCTTCTGCCAATCGGCAGAGAAGAAGATCATCGAGCCTTACGGGCTCACATAGTGCGCCTTGATGAACGTTGTTTAACCAGGTCAAACCACAGCGACGCATAGCCGCAACACTTTTGCCGTTGATAACAAACACACGAAAGTCGTGGCTTTGATCACCGGAATTGATAAATCGCTGTAGATAAAAAACCCCGTTGTCTGGACTAAAGGTTGTGAGATCGCTCAAAGTTTCATACCTCCTCAATCCTTGACCTTGGGAGCCGAAAATAGGCTTTGAAACAACGGAATGTCCTTTGGAGATTTCACTAGCGAGGATGTCCTTGGCTTGTGCTGCATCGCTCAGAACCCATGTGGAGGGTGTAGGGATTCCATGCTTCTTGAGAAGAAAGCTGGTCATAGCCTTGTCTACCGTGCGCTCAATGGCTTGAGCGTCGTTGTAGACGGTCAAGCCCAATATTTTAAGGGCGTGCAAGATATCCAAATAAACGGTGACTTGCTCAAAACTCCCCCCTGGAATACCTCTAACAAATACCCCATCAGGTAGTTGCTTTTCAAACCCCGGCATGAGTACCGGGAGTGCGTGGTTATCGGTCGAGAGTTGGCAAGTGGTTAGGCTAAGAAAGTGTGCGGTGAAGCCGCGTCGTGCTAGAGACTCACGCAATCGTTTTCCATGCCAACCTGGATCATCCGTTACAACCGCAATGCGCCCCATTTATTCCTCGAAAGATCGATCTAAGAGGGCCTCATCCAGTGAGCCAGCGTGGAAGCTATGCCCTGTTTCGACAGCGGTTACGATGACCTTTGCGGGACTAAATAGCATCGGATCAACTTTGAAGAAGTCATAACCGTATTCTTTGAAGACTTCGGCGAAAGGTTTTCCATAATCTCTAGAGGTTGAGCTTGGAAGGCCTGTTGCAAGGGCCTTGGCTTCTTCATCGCTTCCCTTAACAAATAGGTGCACTGTACCTCCGAACAGGATGGCATCATTGGTCCGCCCCATGGCTTTCACAAAATTAGGGTGCGGGGGTGGGACAGGTGCTGATGCGAATCCGTCAATGATATTCCCTAGAGGAAAATGAAGTGAGTGAGCTTTATGAAGGGCAACTTCAAGTACCCGGCTAACTACTTGCATGCCACCTGCCAAGCTAGAGGTTGGTGTTAATATGACATGGATGCTGTCTGATTCGACTTTGCAGGCTTTGGCGATTTTTTCAATGATTTCTTCCGGTGGTACTTTATCGACCTCCATCACAATGGCTGTTTCTCCAAAAACGTCGCGGTAACCGAGCTCTTCGTAGAGATCTTCAACTGGCTTTTCTGCACCATCCTTGATTTTGGTGGCCATCGCTCTTGCGGGGCCAGAGCCTAGTGCGTGGAATGCACTTTTTCCTTCACCTTGAGATAGACTCCATCCCGCGTATTGGCTGCCTAAACAGGAGATGACTGGGTTAGTGCTGAACACATTAACCATGGTCGGCCATCGCTTGAAGGGAGAGTCCTGTGTTAGGGTCACCTTGCCCAAGCCTCCCATACAGACTTCGGCAATCAAGCGACCAGCCTCAAGCCCACCAAGCGCCTGTATTCCAGCGTCTATTACCGTGCAATGGTTTGGCAAGCGGTCGATTTTCAATCTGAGCCTATCTGCATGGGCAATCATGTACTTAACTATCGGCAGGGCATAGGCATTGACGCTAACGTGGGATTGCATGAACTTATCTCCGGACGAACGAGTGTTACAAAACTGGTGATTGGCCAAGTGGCTGGCTGAGAAACAATTTCAGAAGTCTCTTTTCCCTTTCAAAAATGATCGCTTTAACCTTTTCAGTGGTCGAGGCCTCGGCCTCTATGGTGCAAAAAGGCGAACCCATTGCAATTCGCGAATTCAAAATAGGCCTATCAACACAATATTCCGGCCAAACTATAGATCCATCTACGTGAATATCGAATGGGGCAAAGACAACATGAAAGCCTTTCACGAGCTCGGCATTCCTCGGGAGGGGCTCTTCTAGATCTCCTCGACACGCCCTAATGTGCGCAGCAAGAATGCCATTGGTAAAGTCATTGTCATAAAGAGCCATCGTGGCACTTGGCCTGCAATTTAACTCTAAAACCCGACAATCCTCCTTATCGACCATAAAATCCAGGCTGTTGAGGCCTACCAAAGGTATTGATCTAGCGAGGCGCTTAACATAGCTTTCTATGTTTACCCTTTGCTGCGCTCCAATATTGCCATCATTAGCGGCACCAGCGAACAAAAAGGGTCGCTCGCCTACACCAACATGCCAAAGGGTATTGAATCCCACGATCCTAAAATCCCCTGCGCTTGCAAGGAAAAGCACTGATAGCGCATCCCCTTTTACATGTCTTTGATAGTATTCATCATCAGCGACCTGCTCATGGGCGCAGAAGCGTACACGCTTGCCTCCTTCGCTGCAACCTGACTTGATGAGCCAGTTGTTTGGACTTTCCGGTTTGGATTGCTGGGTTTCCGGATAAGGTATTTTGCACTCATCAAGAAGCTTGAAGAAAAATTTGGGATCACGAACCGTTTGTAGAATTTCACCACGATTGCCAAGAACCTCTCTGTTTTGTCCAAGCTCATCAATAAGCTTTGGGCTTGCATCTAGGCCGCTGCCATATACCAGCGGGAATTCTTGAGCGGGGGCGAGAGTGTTTGAATGATGAAGTAAGGTCTCTCGATCAAACCCAATGCCACTTTGCGGGATTATTTGGGCGCGATCAGCGTACGCTCTCGTGTCGGCGTCTGCATAGAAGTCCAGGGCAACGGAGTGGATCCCTGCTTTAGCGGCTGATTTCGCGAGTGTTCTTGCAGAGCAGCTAATTAATAGCAGCTTATCGGGCAGGTTGTTCCGAGTCATATCGGACGGTTTATCTAATCAGAAAAGTTGCATTCTAGATTATTGATGCGAGCGCCATGGTTTCGGGCCGTACCAATAAGAAATTGGATCTCGGGATAATCCTGTAATTGGAGGGTAGCCTCAGAAACCAGACTTTCGGCCCTCTCAACGCTCTCTACAAGACAGAATCCTGTGGGTCCCCAGGAGCTTTGTCCCTCACCAACAGCGCCCATATCAGTTAAATACCCTATAGCCTTTTTAACGGCTTTACTGGTGAACTGGCCACCTTGAGCGGGAGAGAAATGATCACCTACACTTCGCTGAATTTCAGCAATGACCCCGCCAAATGAAGGGAGATCTCGTTCTGCAAGAGCGGGCAAGCCCTGCATCATCAATAGGTGACATAAGCGTGCCGCTTCAGTGGCAGGGAACGTAGGTAGAGACCTAAATGCTTCGATTTCATCCGAACCATGAAGGCCTTGATATTTCTGATCAATTACAATGATAAAGCGCCACTCTGAGGGCATTTCCATTCTAGAGATAATTGGCGGAACAACGGTGTTGGTTGCTCGTCCACCATCAACAATGAGACCGCCTTGTTCAAAAACGGCGATACCAATGCCTGATCGCGCGCCTCGACCTGCTAAGCAAGCTAGATCTTTTAAATTAATGGGCAGCCCATAGAGTCGGGCAAGACCCGTTCCTATGGCTAACGCAAGCTGAGTACCCGAGCCTAAACCGGCATGACTTGGTATGGCTGAGTGAATATTAATATTGACGGACAGAGGGTTTCCGAGGTGCTTCGAAAGTTTCTCAACAAATTTTAGCGCTCTTGCAGCATCGGGCCCTTCAGCGTTTAGGCCTCTACTGCAGGTTAGGGTGAGGGACGTCGTCATTTCGTTGATGCCAACACCAATGCTGCCAAACTTCCTACCTAAAGAGCCTCCTAGATCTAGGAACCCCATATGGAGTCTGGCTGGTGCCTCGATATGAATCTGTTGCTGGGTTTTCATCTAAATACTTAGGCATTCGTCATAAGGCTTATCAAATTCTTGTATGGATGCAAGCCAAGTCTTGGTATAACAATGTTAACCGATGAATCTGAAGCGTGCCGATATAAAGGGCAATAATAGGCCGCTTACTAGAATCAATGCACCTCCATAAAGGGCTTCAGGGTCTGGGCGCTTATCGAACAAAATAAAGCCAAGAAACAGGCTAATGACGGGTGTGATATAGGAAACGGAGCTAACCATAATGGCAGGGGCCATTTGATAAGCCCTCGTCAAGAAGTGCTGTGCGACAGTACCTAATACGCCAGCCGTTAAGGCCCATACCCAGCTTTCAAAGGTTTTAGGCATAGATTCCGGGAGAATTGAGAACCAGGCGATATGAATCATTACGGCTACAAGACTGAAGTAAAACACGATGCTTTTTGTTGAATTAGTTCGACTGGCTCTGGCAATCATGAGATAAGCGAGTGCTGCCAGAAAGCCGGATAAAAGTCCCATCGAGCGACCGATAAAGTCTGCTTGGTCCGGTCTCGGTTGCAGTAAGAAAAAAAGCCCGGTTATAGAGCCTAGAATCGATAACCAATCAATGGTTTTGCTTTTCTGGCCAAGAAGCCAGGGCCCTAACAACGCAACAAAAACACCACTACTAGCCGTTAGAAAGCCACTTTCACCTGGCCCGATTCTCTGTATCGATCCGAAGGACAGCATCAGAGAGATCCCACCAAATAATCCGCGAAGCCACAGTGAAAGACCAAGATCGCCGAAAAGCATGCGTGTTTTTCCCATAACCATCGCGGGCAACAGGATTACCAAGAGATTGACAGCAACTCTAATGAAGCTGACGACAGAAGCACTAACCGGCGGTTGTGTTACGGATGAAGCAAAAACGGCTAATGCCATCATGGAAAACAGAACGCAGGCTACGGCCATGGAGAGAAGTCCGCGCCAAGACTTTATTGTCAATGTCTCGAATACTTTATGCTTTGATTCCCGCATAAGCACCATTGTCTCATGCGCAACTAACTATTCGGGTTCAGTTTTTGATGAAAAAGGGGTTAAAAAATTTTCCATAAAAGTATGGGCAAATTGAAATGAGCGTGTTAACGTACGCGCGCCTGTACAGTTCTTCCGTGGCGCCGCGTCACGCCTTCGCGAATCCAGCGTCTCTGTCGCTCCGTTCTTGAAGCCCGCTCTCCGTCGAAGTAACTCGCAAAGGTTTAACCGGCCGTTGTGGCCTTTCGTTTGTATTTGAGTTTCGACCTACCGTCGGGGCTGGAGTAGTTGGTATGAAAAATATTTATGTAGGCAATCTTTCCTTCAAGACGACACAGGACGAACTCCGTGATGTGTTTGCCCAGTTTGGTGATGTGTCTTCAGTAAACTTGATCTCTGACCGTATGACCGGACAGTCTAAAGGATTTGCATTTGTTGAAATGGATGATGCGGGTGCTCAGGCGGCGATTGAAAAGCTGAACCAAACTGATTTGGGTGGACGCAGCATCACAGTAAATGAAGCTCGTCCACGAGAAGAGAACCGTCCATCAGGTCCACGTCGAAGTGGCGGCGGATTTGGTGGTGACAGAGGTGATCGTGGTGGATTTGGCGGCCGAAGAGGCTTCTAATCCATAGCGAAAGAGACTGAGTAACGAGGACCTTAAGGTCCTCGTTTTGTTAGGAAGGCTAGAAAATAGTCACCAACCCTGTGATCAAACTTCCGAGGTCAAGGATCACAATAGTGATGCTTGAAACAGTAATAACGATAAGAGTGATGGGGTTAGTGAGCATTAATGTGCCTCCCAAAAGCTCAACAAAATCCTTGGCATCAAGCCCCATGGATGCAATATCATATGTTAAGCTACCTAAGCCCTTCAAATCAGAGAAGTTCTTGACTTCGCTGGTCTGGTCTTTAGTGCCGATTTTGGCTTTCAATCCAACGGCGTATTGCCCCGCATCTTTAAGCCAACTGTTCAGGCGTTGAGGTAAGCTTATTGCCGACTCAAGCGTATACCAAAGCCAAGATAGAACAAAACCAGGAAAAACAAGAATAGCCCCAATAACAATGCCGGCCGTAGTTGATAGACCAAACGATTTGATCAGAGCAATGTCGATGATTAGGGCGGAAAGCAACCCGCTGAGAGCCAAAAATCTGGCGAGCCCTTTAAATCTTAGAGCAAGCTTTTGCAGTGTGCCTGCGAATCCCAAAATTTTGGGGACAACACGTGTTAACGCGTTATTAATTTTAACTTCCTGCTCTTGATCGCTCATGGTTTTGCTCAAAAAAGGCTCTCAAAATCATCGGTATATCAGCGGGTATCCAACTTCTTTTTAAGAAGCTCATTCAGTTGTGCAGGATTGGCTTTACCTTGTGTAGCCTTCATGGCTTGGCCAACGAAGAAACCAAAGAGCTTATCTTTACCTGATTGGTAACCAGATACTTGTTCCGGGTTAGACGCTATGATGTCATCAATGATTGACTCAATGGCGCCTGTGTCAGTGATTTGTCTCAAACCCTGTTTCTCGATAACCTCGTCAGCGCTTTCCTCTGTCGTCCACATGGCCTCAAATACTTGCTTTGCAATCTTGCCACTGATGGTTTCGTCAGCGATTCTTACAATAAGGCCGGCGAGCCGTTCTGGTTTAACCGGGCTTTCATCAATCTCCATGTTTTCTTTGTTTAGGGCTGCCGCTAGGTCGCCCATGACCCAATTAGCTATTAACTTAGGGTCAGCAGAGGAAATTTTAACAACGTCTTCAAAGTAATTGGCAAGATCTCTAGCTGCGGTTAGTACGTTCGCATCGTAACTACTGAGCCCATACTCAGACATGAACCTACGACACTTTGCATCCGGTAGCTCTGGTAAAGTCTCGCGAACGGCTTCAATAAGTTCAGGCGATATGGCAAGGGGCAGAAGGTCAGGGTCGGGAAAGTAACGATAGTCATTCGCCTCTTCTTTACTTCGCATGGAGCGAGTCTCGCCCTTGTTGGCATCGTAGAGCCTCGTTTCTTGTAGGATCTGACCGCCACTCTCGATGATATCGATTTGACGTTCGATCTCAAAGTTTATGGCTTTCTCAACAAACCTGAAGGAATTCAGGTTTTTGATTTCTGCGCGGGTTCCAAGTTTACTTTCCCCCTTGGGTCTTACAGAAACATTGGCGTCACATCGAAACGACCCTTCCTGCATGTTGCCATCGCAAATCTCAAGATAGCGCACGAGAGCATGCAGTTTTTTCATGTAAGCTACCGCTTCCTTTGCCGATCGGAGATCTGGCTCAGAGACAATTTCAAGCAGCGGGGTGCCGGCCCGGTTGAGGTCTATCCCACTATAACCATCAAAATCTTCGTGTAGGGATTTACCCGCATCTTCTTCGAGATGGGCTCTTGTGATACCGACCGTTTTTTCACCTTCTTCAAGTGAAATTATCATGGTTCCTTCACTAACGACGGGCAAATCGTATTGGCTGATTTGATATCCCTTCGGTAGATCGGGATAGAAATAATTTTTTCTAGCGAAGACGGAGCTTGGCGCAATATTTGCTCCTACAGCCAAACCAAACTTGATAGCCATTCGAACCGCTTCTTGGTTAAGAACAGGCAATACACCCGGTAGACCTAGGTCAATAGCGCAGGCCTGAGTATTGGGTTCAGCACCATAAGCAGTTGCTGCGCCGGAGAATATTTTCGACTTCGTTGCGAGCTGTGCGTGTATTTCTAGCCCGATTACGGTTTCCCATTGCATGCGTTCATCCTTCAGGATAAGTGTGATTAAAATTATTAAGTTTAGTCGTAATACCGTTGGAGCGATTCACAGTTGGGGCGATTATCGATTTGGTTGGCCCTGAGTTGCCAGGTTTCCCCGTCCTCTGTTGATCGCCAAATATCAATTGCTGTCTCACAACGGTATTCTTTTGATTCATTATCTTTCAAAAGAAGCTCGTATATCGCCGTTCGGGAGCTCTCTTTTTCACAACCCAAACACGCTTGAGTACTAATCATGCCCGTTTCCGGCCATTTCACATCCAAGCCGTCGCCCTCGGAGGTGACGCTCCTAAATGGCTGCCATCCGGTCATCTGATAGTTGCAGAAGACCTCAAATGGAGCCGCGTCCAAGAGTTTTGGTAGGCACTCGTAGCGACTTCTTCTCTGGCCCTCTATCTGTAATATCTCACAGTCCTCTGAATCTGGTAGTTTATCTAGACCTCTAAACGCAGGTTGCTGATAGATGGCTTGGGCACCCGGTGGCATCAGGCTGCAAACCCCAATGGTTTCTGTTTTAACAAAGCGATCTATGTCTATTTTTCGTTGCCAGTGATGGCCGGTCACTTGGACTCGTATTGGTCGCGTCCAATTCAGATCTAACACTATTATGCTTATCGTCATCATTAATATCATTAAAGCGATCAAATAAGCCGCTTTAGGGTGCCCTTTTTTGCTTGGGTCTTCTTTCGATCTAAGCTGGTGACTTGGGTCTGACAAAATAGATATGTGGCTTGTCTTCTTAGCCCTCAATACATGTTTAGTTTCGGACTCTTCACTTTGGATATTATAAAGATGGCCCCCACACCGGGTGCAGTGATTTGCTCGTTCACCCATATACGACCGACAACTAGAACATATTTTCTCTTTTCCTTCGAATTTATAGCCACTACTTTCAGACAGTCTCTCAGATGAAAAATAACGTGTCTGTGTTTCCTGTTGCGTACCACATATCGCACAAAAGTTCTGGCGCTTAGCTAACAATCTCTGTGTCCCGCAATGCCGGCAGTCCCAGAGCATCTCATTTAGACGGCTGAAATCCATCTAAGCAACCGACGTTCGGTTCATTCCGCCTTAAGAGTTCGGACTCAGGATAGGATCGGAGCGCTCATATGCCAGTCAGTGATCTTCTGATAGCTGTGAGCCACGTTCAAAAGCTTTTGTTCCGAGAAATAGTTTCCAATGACTTGCATGCCGACGGGCATCCCGGCCGAGAAACCGACGGGGATGGACATACCAGGCAGTCCTGCTAGATTAACTGCTATGGTGTATATGTCAGATAGATACATGGCAATAGGGTCTGCGCTTTTCTCACCAAAACGGAAAGCGGTGGATGGTGATGTGGGTCCCATGATGACGTCAACTTCTGCAAATGCCCGCTTAAAGTCATCACTGATCAATCGTCTTATTTTCTGGGCTTTGAGATAGTAGGCATCGTAATAACCGGCTGATAGTGCGTAGGTACCGATCAGGATTCGTCTTTGAACTTCTGGCCCAAAGCCCTCGCCTCTGGATCTCATGTATAAGTCATTGAGATCTATGGGGTTCTCGCATCTGTGTCCATATCGAACGCCATCCAATCGAGCAAGGTTCGAAGAGCATTCTGCAGGCGCAACGACATAATAAGCGGGGCCAGACAGTTGCATATTTGGAAGAGAAATATCTTTTACAGTTGCACCGAGTTTTCTGTAAACATCGATCGCGTCGTGAATGCGACTAGCTATATCATTAGCTAGCCCTTCGCCAAAAAACTCTTTGGGGAGACCGATGGTTAAACCGACCAAGCTTTGATCAAGCCCATCAGAGAAGTTCGGGATTTCACGTTCAAGAGAGGTTGAGTCTTTCGGGTCAAAACCGACCATTTCCTGGAGGAGCATGGCGCAATCTTCCGCTGTCCGTGCCATGGGTCCAGCCTGATCTAGGCTAGAAGCAAATGCGATCATTCCCCAGCGCGATACAAGCCCATAGGTCGGCTTCAATCCCGTTATGCCGCAGAAGGAAGCGGGCTGGCGAATTGAGCCGCCGGTGTCGGTGCCTGTGGCTGCGGGCGCCAATCTTGCAGACACGGCGGCAGCCGAACCGCCGGATGATCCGCCGGGCACAGCATTTAAGTCCCATGGGTTTTTTACTGGGCCGTAGAAGCTGGTTTCATTGGATGAACCCATGGCAAACTCGTCCATGTTCAGTTTGCCGAGCATCACCATGCCCGCGTTCTTCAGCTTGCTAACCACGGTGGCATCATAGGGCGCTACAAATTTATCAAGCATCTTTGAGCCGCAGCTAGTTTTGACTCCCTGAGTGCAAAAGATGTCTTTTTGTGCGATCGGTATGCCAGTTAGGGGGCCTGCTTGACCTGTAGCCAGGCGCTTGTCGGCTTCCATAGCGCTTTTTAACGCACCCTCCTCGGTAAGAGTAATGAAGCTGTTTATCTCCCCATCATATTTTTTTATCCGCGCGAGGTAAGTCTCAGTTAATTCAACGCTACTGTATTCCTTATTTCTGAGTCCTAAAGAGAGCTCAGCTACGGTTTTTTCGTACATTTGGTGATTCCAGATTCCTATGAATAGATCGGCCTAACAGGATGAAGCTAGCCTGATTGGGCCGTAGCTTTAATCAATAACCTTGGGGACGAGATAGAGCCCCGCCTCAACGGCAGGTGCAATGCTTTGGAATAGGTCTCGCTGATTTGTTTCGCTCACGATATCGGTGCGAAGTCTTTGAACCTGATCTAATGGGTGAGCCATTGGGTTAACGGTAGAGGTATCCACGGACCCCATTTGTTCAATGAAATCGAGAATGCCAGAAAGGTCTTTGGCATAGGATTCCGCTTTGTTTGGGTCAATTGCCAATCTGGCAAGCACTGAAATCTTGTTTACATCATCTAGGGTCAGGGACATGATAAGTTCTCTATCGGTGGAATTTGCTTACTTAATTCACAACGCTATTATTGGGAAAGCGAATGAGCCAGTCAAAGGCAATGTTGTTCTTGGAGTTGCTAACTAGCTAATTAGCGCAAGAACTTCTGGGCTGAAGGGCCCCGAACAACAAGGCTGGAATGACTTTCCTTGCCCTAAGTATAGGTATCTTGATAGATTAAACCTATTTAGTAACGGCCAAAAGATCATGCTGTTTAAACGCCTTCGAGGGTTTTACTCAAACGACCTATCAATCGACCTCGGCACAGCCAATACTCTGATTTTCATAAAAGGTCAGGGCATTGTGCTTAATGAGCCTTCTGTAGTTGCTATTCGCGAAGACCGTACCAGAGGTCAAAAAAGCATCGTGGCGGTGGGAACAGCGGCTAAGTCGATGCTTGGGCGCACACCAGGAAACATAACGGCGATCCGTCCCCTTAAGGATGGGGTCATCGCCGATTTTACGGTCACAGAAAAAATGCTTCAGTACTTTATCAACAAAGTACACAGTCATAAGCTTTTCCGGCCAAGTCCAAGGGTGATGATTTGCGTCCCTTGTGGGTCTACCCAGGTTGAGCGTCGCGCCATTAAGGAATCGGCTTTAGGTGCGGGTGCTAGAGAGGTATACCTCATTGAAGAGCCTATGGCTGCGGCTGTTGGTGCGGGATTGCCGGTAGATGAGGCCAGAGGGTCGATGGTTCTGGATATCGGTGGAGGTACTTCAGAGGTCGGCGTGATTTCACTTAACGGGGTTGTTTATTCAGCCTCCGTAAGGGTTGGCGGAGATCGCCTTGACGATGCCATCATCAACTATGTGCGAAGAAACTACGGAACGCTCATTGGAGAAGCAACCGCAGAGAGAATCAAAGTCGAGATAGGTACGGCTTACCCTGGCAGTGAAGTTCTAGAAATTGAGGTTAAGGGTAGGAATCTTTCCGAGGGTATTCCTAGAAGTTTTGTCCTAAACAACAACGAGATACATGAGGCTATTCAGGAGCCTCTTCAGGCAATTGTAGGTGCTGTTAAGGTTGCGCTTGAAAATACGCCACCAGAATTGGGAGGCGATGTCGCCGAGCGGGGTATTTATGTAACAGGCGGCGGCGCTCTTCTTAAAGACATTGATAGACTCATGTCTGAGGAGACAGGCTTGCCCGTTCATATTGCTGAAGATCCAATGACGTGTGTTGCCAGAGGCGGTGGAAAGATTCTCGAGCTTCTGGATTCCAACAGCCCCGTTGGCTTCAGTTTAGAATAACTGCTCACCCTTCATAGTAGACTTCTGCGTGAGCGAGGGAATGAAGCCTCTTTTCTCAAGGGGCTATTCAAAGACGCTTAGATTGATGGTCTGCGTAACAGCCTCTCTTATCCTGCTTGCGCTAGAGCAGCAAGGGGCTATCACCAAGCTTCGTACGCCATTGGCGGCTATCACTTACCCACTTCAAAGACTGGTGGGTTTCCCGGTCCAAGTCGCTCAACACTCAAAGAATTGGTTGACCTCCCAATCTGCTCTCATTGAGGACAACAAAAAATTACGTAATGAAGCCTTGTCGTTAAAAGGTAGTCAGCTGCGGTTCGAAGCACTAGAGCAGGAAAATATCCGCCTTAGAGGGCTGCTGGAAACCTCTTTCAAGGTGGGTGATCAGGTTCTTATTGCTGAGCCACTATCAATAACGCTAGACCCATTTGAGCATTTGGTTGCCGTCAATAAAGGGACTCGTTTTGGCGTCTATGTCGGCCAAGCCGTTTTGGATAGTAACGGTATCGTTGGGCAGGTTTTAAGAGTAACGCCTTATAGCGCAGATATTGTGATGATTACGGATCCCAGTCACGCTATCCCAGTGCAAATTAATCGAAATGGTTTACGGACCATTGCGGTTGGAACAGGGGTTCCAGATCGCTTGGACTTGCCCTATTTGCCGGGAAACTCTGATGTTAAGGAGGGTGATTTATTGGTCACTTCAGGTTTGGGTGGTGTTTTTCCACCTGGTTACCCAGTGGCTAAGATTGAGGCTTTGGACAAAGATCTCAAGAATGGCATTGGTGGAAGGATTAGCGCTAAACCTGTGGCGATGCTGGATCGTAATCATGAATTACTCTTGGTTTGGAGTAACAATAAGCCGATACCCAGGGTCCCAGTTGAAGAGGCGCCTGGAGCCAGTCTAGATCATGGCAGAAATTAAATCTAACACCTTGCCCTGGATGGTCTTGAGCTTTTTGGCGGCTCTGTCGCTGAGAATTTTGCCTATCGCCTACCCTTGGTCAGTTTTAAACCCCGATTGGGTTGCTTTAGTACTTATTTATTGGGTGTTAACTTCTCAAGGTGGCGTGGGTGTTGGATTAGGCTGGTTTGTCGGGATAATTTCCGATGCACTTACAGGACATCTTTTGGGTCAGGAAGCTCTGGCCTACTCCGTGCTAGCCTATTTGGTTTTGCGCTGGGATAAGCAAATAAGATTTCATTCACTGCCTCAGCAATCCTTGAGTATTCTCGGCTTGCTATTGTTGGAACAGATTCTTGTTTTCTGGACAGAGCGTGTTGCGCCTCTGGGAGAAGATCTTGCTCTCTACTGGCTGTCATCTTTTTTTGGGGCATTTCTATGGCCAATTGCAATTATGCTGACCAACGGTACGAATTCGTCGAGATGAACCTGCTTGGGGCCCCTCAACTGTACAGTCTGAATTAAAAGTCATCATGAGCCAGGCATTTAGTGGCAATGACTCCTTCAAGGAAAATCGGATTTTCCTAAACCGGATTGTTGTGAGCATCAGTTTGATGCTGATAGCGATGTTGACCCTTATTGGTCGTCTTATTTATCTGCAAGTTGCACATCACGATCTTTATTCGACCCTCTCACATGACAATCAAGTAAGGCTCTCTCCTATACCTCCCTCAAGAGGAATGATATTTGATAGAAATGGAGAGCCTCTTGCAGAAAATGTCTCCAGCTTTAGCTTAGAGGTTACGCCGGATAAGACAGAGGACTTTGAAAGAACTTTGTTGGCATTGCAGCCCCTTATCAACTTGAGTGACGATGAAATTGATGCTATCCGCGGTCAAAAGGCGACTCGGAAGAGCTTTGAGAGTTTGCCGATAAGGTTCTGGCTGAGTGAGGAAGAAATTGCTCGAATTGCATTAAAACTCCCCTGGTTACCGGGGGTTGAAATTAAACCACGCAGCGTCAGAACTTATCCTTATGGTGAATTAGCAGCCCATGTAATCGGATATGTTGCAAGAATTAATGAAGCAGAACAAAAAAGACTCGATCCATCCGAGTATAGGGGAACCCTTTTTGTAGGGAAGAGCGGATTAGAAAAGAGTTATGAGAGTACTTTGCATGGACAGGCGGGATATCAACAGTTTGAGACAAATGTTAAAGGTTACATTCTAAGACAACTGGGAATTAAGGACTCGATCCCGGGGGCCGACCTTTACTTGTCACTTGATATTGCCTTGCAGAAGGTTGCTAAGGATGCCTTGGGATCTTACAGTGGAGCTGTTGTTGCGATTGAACCATCAACCGGTAAAGTTCTGGTCATGGCGAGCAATCCTAGCTTTGATCCTAATCCATTTATCAATGGTATTGATAGGAAAAGTTATGAGGCTCTTCAAGCTAATGAAGAGCGCCCATTGTATGAACGGGCCACCCGTGGTCTCTATCCTCCAGGGTCTACAGTCAAGCCTTTTGTTGCCCTTGCGGGGTTGGAGCTACTGAATCTCTCGCCAAGTAGTAGGGTTGCATGCGCAGGATACTACCGTCTTCCTGACTCCTCCCATCGCTACCGCGATTGGCGTGCATCAGGGCATGGTGCTACCGATATGAGACTGGCTATAACACAATCCTGTGATGTCTATTTTTATGATTTGGCGCATCGACTTGGTATTCAGCGCTTGCATGATTTCATGCATGACCATTTCGGTTTTGGTGAGGTTACGGGTATCGATCTTCCTGGCGAAAAGCCCGGACTGTTCCCTTCTGAACAATGGAAACAAAAACACAGAAAAGCCCCTTGGTTAGCGGGGGAAACCGTGATTACGGGCATTGGACAAGGTTACGTGCTGACTACACCCTTACAGATGGCTCGTGCGACTGCAATGTTGGCAAATCATGGTGTGATTGTTGAGCCGCGCGTAGTCGACCGTATTAAGGCAAGATATGACGTTGAAAGCCCTTATCCGAGAACACATCTAGGTCCGGGACAATTAATCAGTGACACGGATTGGAATACCGTTGTAGATGCAATGATGGATGTTGTTCATAGCTCAAGTGGAACAGCCAAGGGGATTTCCCGAGGTCTTCGCTATCATATAGCCGGTAAAACTGGAACAGCTCAAGTTTTTACTGTAGGTCAAGGCAAGAGCTATAAGAGTATGAGAATCACCAAAAACATGAAGGACCATGCTTGGTTCATGTCGTTTGCACCTGCTGAGGCGCCGAGGATAGCTGTAGCGGTCATTGCCGAACATGGAGGCCATGGAGGTAGTGTCGCGGCACCGGTTGCACGTGCCGTGATGGATCGGTATTTAAATGGGCCTCCACATGAGTAATGATCCCTTTCTTGGTCAATTAAGGCTTAAGGCGCATCAGCAAGACTCTTTCCTGGATAGATTTCATATCGACCTCCCTTTGTTGGGTGGATTGATGATGTTATCGGCAATTGCCATGGTCGTTCTTTATTCGGCCTCAGGGCAAGATCCTTCCGTGTTGATTCGTCAATTTGCACGTTTAGTTCTAGCTGTTACCGTTATGGTTGGGGTTGCTCATGTTCACCCCAGACACCTCCATTTTGCAGGGCCCTTTCTTTATGGGCTCTCTGTGGCCATGCTTTTAGGCGTACTGTTATTTGGAAAAATCAGCATGGGTGCTCAGCGCTGGTTGGACCTAGGCATCATACGGTTCCAGCCCTCTGAACTCACCAAAATCTCAACGCCGATGATGATTGCGTGGCTGCTTGCTCAAGGTCAGCCACCTATTCGCTTAAAGCAATTCCTCCTGGCTGGGGTTTTGATTTTGATTCCAACGCTTCTTATTGCAAAGCAGCCAGATTTGGGTACAGCCATTTTAGTTGCTACCTCAGGCGTAGCCGTTGTATTTCTGGCTGGACTGCCCTGGGGTTACATCTTTTCTTTGGGTGTTGTCGCTTTAAGCTTAATGCCTATTATTTGGCATATGTTGCATGGCTATCAAAGGGATCGGGTACTTACCTTCTTGAATCCAGAGGCAGACCCCATGGGTCGGGGCTATCACATCATTCAATCGAAAATAGCGATAGGTTCTGGTGGGGTGCAAGGTAAGGGTTGGCTACATGGAACGCAGGTTCATTTGGAGTTTCTCCCAGAAAGCTCAACCGATTTTATTTTCGCGGTCCTGGCTGAGGAGTTTGGCTTGCTCGGGTGTATTGGTTTGTTGGTTGCCTACGTACTGATTATGGCCCGCTGTCTTTTTATTGTTACCCAAACTCAAGATAGGTACGCACGATATATTTCAGGTGCTTTGACTTTAACTTTTTTTGTTTATGTATTCGTAAATATTGGCATGGTGATAGGCATTTTGCCGGTGGTTGGCGTCCCGCTGCCACTCGTTAGTTATGGCGGTACTTCAACTGTTACGCTTCTGGCGGGTTTTGGAATTTTGATGTCAATACAGACGCATCGTTTGCAAGCTAAACCAGCCAATAACCTTTAGTACTTGCTCAAACCCTTTGGTCTTGCGAATAAATAGATTCCGGGTATCCTTGGGCCATAGCTAATCCATTTGAAAAAACATGAAAATCAAAGCCATCATATTCGTTTTGCTACTTGGTTTACTAAGTTATGGCTGTACGCCTCAGAAGCAAACGGGTGGGTCGGCTTCAAATAATGGGGGTCCAGACGAGGCGAAGCTAAAAGAGCCAGAGGCCAAGGCGACGATGGATGCCTCGGTCGTTCTCCCGCCTGCACCTGGCCTCTCAAAGCGACCTGATGTGGCCGAATTTATCGGATACATGGTTCAAAAATACGGTTTCAATCAAACGAAGTTACTGGATGCTTTTAATCAAGCTGGTTTCCAACCGAGTATTCTCGATGCAATGTCGAAGCCTTATGAGGCAAAGCCATGGTATCAGTATCGTAAGCTCTTTATGACTGAGAAACGGATCAATGGAGGGAAAGCGTTTCTGGCTGACAATCAATCTACGTTAGCTAAAGCAAGCTCAAGATACGGTGTCCCACCCGATATGATCACCGCGATCATTGGTATTGAGAGCGCTTACGGTGTTAAGCCAGGAAAGTATCGATTGATCGATTCTCTTTCTACCTTGGCCTTTGACTATCCTAGACGAGCAAGCTTCTTTAGGGGTGAGCTGGAGCAGTTTCTTTTGCTCTGCCGAGAGGAGAGTCTCGACTATTTAAGCCCACAAGGCTCTTATGCGGGCGCCATGGGAATGCCTCAGTTTATGCCGAGCAGTTATAGGAAGCTTGCCGTTGATGGTGACGGTGATGGGAAGAGGGATATATGGAAGAACCCTGCAGATGCCGTGGCCAGTGTTGCCAATTATTTCAGCCGGAACGGATGGCATACCGGTGAGCCAATTGCGGTACAAGCCAGTGTTACTGGAGAGAAATTTGCGGGTCTTGTAAGCCGGAAGAATCCTAAAGCCAGTTATACGATGCAACAGCTTCAAGAGTTAGGGATCACGCCAAAAGAACATATACCCGCGCATCTTAAGGCCGGATTACTTGAGCTCCAAGGTGAGACGGGTCCTATGTATTGGATAACATTCCATAACTTCAATGTGATTATGCGCTATAACCACAGCCCTTTATACGCGATGGCCGCTTATGAGCTCACACGCCAATTTAGGGGTTATTAAGTGCGTGTTTTTCTTGATTCCTTAGCGAGCATGTGAGACCCGAATCAATACCATTTGCTAGCAATATGAGTGGCATTAAGACGCCTGCCTTTGTTTTTGATGAAGGCCATATACTCAAAATTCTTAATAGCCTCCAAAAGGTCCACCGTTCATCCGGTGCCAAAATTCTCTATTCTGTAAAAGCTTGCCCGATGAGCGAGATACTTAAGCTCATCAGTCCCTTGGTCAATGGCTTCTCTGTCAGTTCATTATTCGAGGCTAGGTTAGCATCTGAATTTCTAGCTGAAAGTCACGGCCTCATCCATATAACGTCGCCGGGTTTTCGGGCGGAAGAAATGGAAGAGATCTTCGATATCTGTTCAACGGTTAGCTTCAACAGTATTGAGCAATGGGATCGATTGACTCCTAATCGGGCGTTAAAAGCATCCGTTGGGTTTAGGGTGAATCCGCAGATATCCTTTCTTGCGGATGAGCGGTATGACCCATGCAGAAGATATTCAAAACTGGGGGTGCCTCTTGAAAGCCTAGTGTACAAAAAGCCTGATGCTTTGCTCTCAGTCGAAGGTATCCATTTCCATAATATGTTCGAAGGTCGCTCCTTGGATCCATTGATTCAAACGGTCGATAAATTGAGCGTCATTTTGGATAGACGTTTAAACAACTTACGATGGATCAATTTTGGTGGTGGATATCTATTGGATGATGGATTGATGGGTGATCTCGCTCTATTCATCGCCGAGTTTCGAACTAAATATGATTTGGATGTGTACCTTGAGCCAGGAAAGGCCATTGTCGGTGGGGCTGGATCGTTGGTGACCAGGGTTATCGATCGGTTTGAGCGAGATGGCAAAAACATTCTGGTTTTGGATAGTGGCGTACACCATCTGCCGGAGGTATTTGAGTATCAGCGAGCCCCCTCGCTTCTAGGGCATTCCAAGGATGGATCTATCCCTTGTGTTCTGGTGGGTAGCAGTTGCCTAGCCGGCGATATTTTTGGGGAATTTCTATTTAATGAAACGCCGGCAATTGGCGACGAAATGATTTTCGAGAATGTGGGTGCTTATTCTTTAGTGAAAGCAAGTCGTTTCAATGGCCATGATTTTCCTTCCGTTTATCAGAGGAATAATGAGGGCCATTATGGCCTGATTAAACGCTATGGTTATAACCATTACCGTGATCAATGGGCCAACTAAGTTGTCGGTCTCAGCGTGTGTGAAGCGATCTAAGATGTTTCTGTTTTGTCTATTATGGGCTGTTTTCTTGGTGCTAGTAGGCTGCTCTACCCAGCCAAAAAGGATTGAATCTAAACGGGAGACTTCAGTCAAAATGAAGGTCGTTCAGGATGCTCTTAGTCTTGAGGGAATACCCTACAATTGGGGGATGGAGAGTCCGGAGAAAGGTTTTGATTGTAGCGGATTTGTACATTATCTCTATGCTAATCAAGGGATTAATCTTCCAAGAACGGCCTACGATATGGCGGTTTCCCTTAAGGAACCAACGGCAGGTTTCGAAGAACCAGGGGATTTGGTCTTCTTCAATACCACAGGAATGGCGTTCTCGCATGTTGGGATATTGCTGAGTAAGAATCGATTTGTCCACGCAAGCAGTACCCAAGGAGGCGTGACCGTTTCAAGTTTAGAGTCACCTTACTGGGCCGCGCATTTTCAGGGGGTAAGAAGCCCTCATTTGATTTGGCGAAAAACAACGTCACAAGGTCGATGGTATCCATAACCCCTTGAAGCAGATAAAAAAATGAGAGCAGTAATTGTCGATCTACCGGGTGCCCCTGACGTTATGCACCTCTGCGAAGTGGATGAACCCAGTATCACTGCAACAACCCAAATTAAGGTTCGCATACGCGCGGCTGGTGTAAATCCAATAGATTGCAAAATACGACGGCATGGTCTTCAGGGTACACGTGGTTATCCTGCAATACTCGGATGTGATGCTGCTGGTGAAGTTGTTGCCATGGGCTCAGAAGTGGAGCGTTTCAAAATTGGGGACAGGGTTTGGTTCTGCAATGGTGGTCTGGGAGGAGCGCCTGGGAACTACGCAGAGTTCACAGTCATTGATCAAAGCTGGGCTTTACCTATGCCTGATTCATTAAGTTTTTGTGCGGCTGCTGCTGGCCCACTTGTCCTAATTACTGCTTGGGAAATGTTATTCGATCGGGCGAAACTGCAAAAGAACCAGACCGTATTAATACATGCAGGCGCGGGTGGCGTGGGTCACGTGGCGATTCAGCTAGCCAGACATGTTGGGGCAAGGGTACTTACTACGGTAGGTACCTCTGAAGGTATGGAGCTAGTTAGAACATGGGGTGCGGATGAGGTTATCAACTATCGCGATGAAGATTTTGTCGCGAAAACGAATGAGCTGACTGAGGGGTGCGGCGCGGATGTGGTCATAGAAATGACAGGGGCCGAAACTTTTGCGCGCAGTATTGATTGTACGGCCCATTATGGTGATCTAGTCACGCTTCTTGATCCAGGATTGGTGCCTATGAAAGAAGCTAGAAGAAGAAATCTTCGGATCGGTTTCGAATTGATGCTAACCCCAATGCTTGAGTCGCTTGATCAAGCTCGCAATCATCAAATGGATATACTAAGCGCCTGCGGTGGGTTGATAGATGAAGGTAAATTGACTCTCTATGTCAATAAAGTTTTCCCACTAAGTGAAGTATGTATGGCCCATGAGGCCATCGAACGGGGACATACATATGGCAAAATCGTTATAGAGATCTAGTAATCTCTTTTTCTAACGCAGATAAATGGCCATGCACTGTGCCATAGAGTGCAAATGCATTATCATCCGTGAGCCACGATTTAATTATTTGTTGGAGAGAAGTAATGAAGAAGGTGATGCTTTTGTTGATTGAAGGCTTGTCTAAGCTAGGTCTTGATAAGCTGAATCGAGCCCTAAGTTTTGGGGCCTTGCTTGTCGTTATCCTTGCTTACGTTTCAGGTAGCGTAAAGTTTGATCATAACTGGTTTAGTTTTCTTTTTCGCTGGTTTCACGTCATTTCAGGTGTGATGTGGATTGGCCTTTTGTGGTATTTCAACTTCGTTCAAATACCCTCTATGCCTAAGATTCCAGATGAACAAAAACCTGCGATTGGGAAAGTTATTGCGCCAACAGCCCTTTTCTGGTTTCGTTGGGCGGCTCTGTCTACTTTAGTAACCGGCTTGGTCGTTGGGGGGATGCAAGGTTATCTCCAACACGCCCTTTCCCTAGGTTTTCTAGCAGAGGGCCCTAGCAAAGATATTTATATAGGTCTGGGAATGTGGCTAGGTTTAATTATGGCCTTTAATGTTTGGAACATCATTTGGCCTAATCAGAAAATAGCTCTTGGCATCGTTGAAGGAAGTGCTGATGAGAAAAAGGCGGCTGCACGCATTGCGATGCTAACCAGCCGTTTCAATACCATGTTCTCTATCCCTATGCTCTATTTCATGGTGGCGGCTCAAAACCTCGCTTGATTTAGGGCCTAATTAGGGGGGGCGTACTTAGAATGAGTCCGCCCCCTTTCCTTTGCATATTTCCTATCATTTATCCGTGGTACCCAACTCAAGGCGGGCGCCCTCGGACTGTTTATCGCTTGGCTGGGTTTCAACTTTTTCGCTAGCGGCAACTACAACTCTACTTTTTGGGAAAGAGAGTTGTTCTGAGAGTTCTTTCGCAATCGCCCCGGCTCTTTTTTCTGCAAGTAACTCAAGCTGGGTAGGTTTTATATCGATATTCTTGACCAACTTCGTATAGAGCAATTCATAGAAATTGGGTGTTTCGCTACTCGCCCCAAGTAAACCAGCTATTACCCCAACCCGTTTGGGTCTTTTGCCCGTATTTTTCTCATATAGCGACTCAACTGATGAGCCGATGGCTTGGAGATCAGCAATCTTCTCAAGCGCACGTTGATTGCTAGCATCGCTGAAGTTAATTTTATCGGGGTATTCCCCTGGTCCTAGATCGATGCCCATTATTTTTGCAACTTGCGATCGTACTTCCTGTTCTTGCAGGGCGGCGGTGTCAGCTTCAGAGTTAATGAGGCCATGAATGATGATCTTAATTTGGGTTCGGCTTAATAGAAAGGAAGAGAGTTTACTGAGCTTCTCTTTTTCGGAAGGGATGATGATGTCTCCACCTGGCTCGAACGATATCGAGTTGAATTCACTTTCATCCGATTCAAATAGGTGGCCAAGTGCCTTGAATGGTGCCTTAACGGCATTTAAGATAACTTGCTTGAAGGCGTCCCAAACGACACTTCCTAAGTTAAACGACGGGCTATCAACATCGCCTTCTAGAGGTACAGTCACGGTAATCTTTCCGTCACTATCGGTCAAAAGAGCTACCGCAAGATCCAGGGGAAGACTGGATGATCCTGGGCTCTCAATGGATTCCCCAAGAGAGAGTTGCTCAAGATAAATCTTATTAGTGCTTTGGAGTTGGTGATCTTTGATCCTATAGGTTAAATCCAGACTGAGCTTTCCTGACTCGATCTTGCGTCCAGCAAAGGTGGCACTATATGGTGATAGTGAGTTCATCTCAATATTTCGGAACACCACATTGATATCTAGAAAATCTTTGATTGCCTCAGGCATTAAAGCTCCCTCGATCAGCGACTCGCCATATTGATCAATTTGACCATTGAATCTTAAGTTGGCCTTTGCTCCTTTCGCTAATGACAAACCGGTAACGGATCCACCCAGTTTATTGATGTGAGTTGAAAATGGCAGCACTAAACTAAGATCGGAGTAATCAAGCTGTGCCGATGTGACCGATATGCGTCCTATCGATATGTTTGGCGGTAGGGCTGTTTTTTCCGGTTTGGTAGGGCTGTTTTTTTCTGTTTTAGTCAAGCTCGGTTGAGTGGGTGTCGTCTTCGATTGCACAATAGCGCCAAGATTTGTCGATTTGTCCGCAGAAATGGCGATGCTTGTGTCTGGTTCGATAATTTTGATGTCCTTTATCGAGAGCTTCAACGGCATGTAGTTGAAATCAATGCCTTTTGCATTAAGAGAGCGCCAAGCTAAAAAGCGTTTTCCGTCCTTCGTCTGTGAAAGCTTAAGGTTATCGATCGATGCTGTGCCGATGGCATGGAGGGAGGGAGTGGAACCCGATTTGTGATAGTTCAAGTCCAGATTGGTTGATAGATCGGCACTATCAAGCTTTAAGGCCAAGACCGGACTAATCAATGGTTGTAGGCCATTCAAATTGAAGTGTTCAAGCACTATATTTGCATCAGCTTTTTCACCTGAGAGGGCTCCTTTTGCGTGTAACCTCATACTCCCACCCTGCCTTACCTTAATTGAAGCATCTAACGAAGCCGGGGTACCACTCGCGTTGCTTAGATCCTTAACTGTGATGGAAATATCATCCAGATTGTAGGTAAGGTTAGGCGCCATGGTTTGGTCGACGATGTTGACTCCGAACCCGTGAATGCCTAATTGACTGAGGCTAAAGTGCCAATGGTTTCGATCTGGTTCACTTGGCGTTGTTGGTTTGATATTTTGAGGGTTGTTGGGTTGGTATGATCCCTTGTTAGATCCGAGTCTCTGAATCTCTAAATCCCCATTAGGCGCTCGAACCAAATTGGCCTGCCCTCCCTGGATGTCAAGGTCGTTGAAGCTTATTGATGAGTTGTCCTTGTCAATCTTGCCTCCAGTCAGTGAGAGATGGTCGATCGCTAGGACAGGTGGTTGATCGCTTGAAAGTGATATACCGGAATGACCCAGCTGGAGGTCGAGATCCTCCAAAAGTATTTTTGGTTTGTCTTTTCCTAGAGTCAGACTAGAACCGAAGGATAGGTCAAGGGTATCTATGTGGCCAGAGATAGTGTCGCTAGTAAGCTTGAAGTGCTCAAGGCTTAGCTGCGTATTAGGTAGTTTTAAATTCGTCCCTTCGGGGGATAAGTTGAGCTCGTATTTGCTGGATAAACCAAGAACCCCCTCAGCCATAGGAACCGACAGTTTATTTCTTACCAAACCCAGTAGAGTTGGTAGGTGGAGGCTTTGCAAGTTTATTTGGCCTTTTGAGTAGAAAGGATTTAGAGAGAGTTCACCTGACCACGCAACATGGCCGCCCTCTGGGATACTCGCATCGATCTGATATTTACCCTCTTTCCCGGGTAAGTTCCCAACGTTTAGGACTTCTAGTTCTAAGTTATTGAAGTATTCTTCAGTAATTGGTTGGATAGCCAGGTCCCTGTAGTTCAGCGCTCCATCTTTGATCAAAAAATGCTCAAGGAATATTGGAGGTGGTGGCTGGGACT
>Ga0316220_1000983_pt1 | contig 34797 bp, 37 predicted proteins | sample TBH18005metaG_FD_203632 | JGI IMG/M metagenome (GOLD analysis project Ga0316220, IMG submission 203632) | Freshwater microbial communities from Trout Bog Lake, Wisconsin, USA - TBH18005 | ecosystem: Environmental > Aquatic > Freshwater > Lake > Hypolimnion/Profundal zone | place: USA: Wisconsin... | reverse complement strand
CCGCGCCTGATACTGCCGTTGTCGGTCTCCTACGACCATCGCGTGATCGACGGCGCAGCGGCGGCACGTTTCACCCGCTTCCTCGCGATGGTTCTAACTGACATACGCAGACTGGCACTGTAACATTGAAACCACAACCTATCGGCATCCTGGGCGGCACCTTCGACCCGATACATTACGGTCATCTGCGCTTGGCAGAGGAGATGCTGGAATTAGCCGGGTTACAGCAAATCCACTTCATTCCGACAGGTAATCCGCCGCACCGCGACACGCCGCAAGTGTCTGCCGCACATCGAAGCGCCATGGTGGAATTAGCGATTGCCGATCAACCCGCCTTCGTGTTGGATGAACGCGAAGTCAGGCGGACAACAAAATCCTATACCGTGGATACGTTGCGCGAGTTACGAACGGAGTTAGGGGATGCGCAACCGATTTGCCTGCTGATGGGGGGGGATGCCTTCCTGCAACTGGATACCTGGCACGAGTGGAAGCAAATACTTGATCTGGCTCACGTGGTAGTAGGTTTTCGCCCGGGTTTTACGCTGGAGAAGCGCATACACAGCGCGACTGAAGCATTACGGCTACAGTATCAAAACCGCTTGTGCGGGGTAGATTACTTATCGCAGCACGCTTTTGGCGGCATTGCCGAATTAGCGATACCGAAACTGGAAATATCTGCTACGCTAATACGCGCACGCGTAAGCGATAATCGCACCATACGCTATTTACTGCCGGCAACGGTAGCCAACTACATTTATCAACATCATTTATACATATCATGCTAACTTCAGAAGAAAAAACCCAGGCAGTCGTCTCAGCCCTTGAAGACATCAAGGCAACCGACATCACGGTCATCGACACCAGCAAACTCAGCTCCCTGTTTGATCGCATGATCATCGCTTCCGCCACCTCCAATCGTCAGGCCAAGGCGCTGGCAGACAACGTTGTCGTCAAACTCAAAGCCATGGGTGAAGAAGTGCTTGGCCGTGAAGGAGAAGAGAGCGGCGAATGGGTACTGGTGGATCTGGGCGAAGTGCTGGTTCATATCATGCAACCTGCCACCCGCGCCTATTACAATCTCGAAGAATTGTGGAGCAAAGCGCAAGCCGCACGCCCCAAACTGGCACAGCCACCCGAATCTGAATAGGTATGACACGAAAAATTCCATTTCACGAAAAGCTTTATGCAGGTAATCTGTGAAACAGATGCTCACAAAGTCACTAAACAAATATGTCGCTTTTCAACATATGGTGTCCATATATTTGATCATGTTAATTAACAGGTTATGCATTCTAATTTGTTCGTGTGTTTAGTGGATAAAAAAAGGGGGTTGACATGAAGCTGCTGATCGTCACCGTCGGACACAAAATGCCCGACTGGATCACGACAGGTTTCAACGAATACACCAAGCGCATGCCGCGCGAGGCCAAAATAGAGCTTCTGGAAATCAAGCCTGAACCTCGCACGACGGGCAAAACCACGGCACAAATCATGGAAGCAGAAGCTGCGCGCATACTGCATGCACTGCCACACTCTTGCCGCAGGATCGCACTGGATGAACACGGTGCGATGCCTTCGACAAAACAACTCGCTGCCCAGCTGAAGGACTGGATGGGTGAAGGACAAGATGTGGCATTTATTGTCGGCGGTGCAGATGGCTTGCATGATTCAGTGAAGCTGGCCGCAGGGCAGTTGATGGCTTTGTCTGCATTTACCCTGCCGCACGCATTTGTGCGTGTCCTGCTCGCCGAGCAGTTGTATCGTGCCTATAGCCTGATGCACAATCATCCTTATCATCGTGAATAACTGAGAAGAGGGAAGTGAGCGCACCTTTGCTGCTCAAGGAATGCAAATGGTGGCTATCCTCTCCCCGCTCCCCCTTTTACCCTTTTCGTCAAAGGTTCAACAATGAGCAACAGCCAGCCTCGCATTTATCTTGCTTCACAGAGTCCGCGCCGTCGCGAACTGCTTAACCAGATCGGCGTTCATTTTGACCTGCTGCTGCTGCGTTCAGATCCTCGCCGTCAGGTTGATGTAGATGAAACACCGTACCTCAACGAAGCGCCGGATAGTTATGTGCAGCGTTTAAGCCGTGAAAAGGCCTGTGCGGGCTTCAATGCCCTGAAATATCGCAACTTACCGCAAAACCCTGTTTTGGCTGCCGACACGACCGTAACGCTGAACGGAAAAATATTGGGCAAGCCGGATAATGCTGAACAGGCAGCCGTCATGTTGCGCGAGCTATCCGGACGAGAACATCAGGTGTTGACTGCGGTGGCAATGGCGCAGGATGAGCAGATAGAAGTACGACTTTCCACGTCAATTGTGCGCTTTGCACCGCTCAGCGAAGCACACATCATTCGCTATTTACAATCGCATGAATATGCCGACAAGGCGGGTGGCTACGCGATTCAAGGCCAGGCTGCCGCTTTTATCGAACACTTGAGCGGCAGTTATTCCGGCGTAATGGGATTGCCACTGTTTGAAACAGTCCAGTTACTGCAACACTTCAATTTTCCTGTACTCTGAGTACACCAACTTATTCAGCTTAACCACAACCCATGAGTGAAGAAATACTGATTAACGTCACCCCGCAGGAAACGCGCGTCGCCGTCATGCAACTTGGCGTCGTACAGGAACTGCACATAGAACGAAGCAGTAATCGGGGAATTGCCGGCAATGTCTATCTTGGCCGCATCAAGCGGGTGTTGCCCGGCATGCAATCCGCTTTTATCGACATCGGTCTTGAACGCTCAGCCTTCTTGCATGTTGCCGACATCTGGGAAAACAGCAACAGCGGACTGGAGGCCAAGCCCATCGAGAAAATACTATTTGAAGGGCAAAACCTGCTGGTGCAAGTCATCAAGGAGCCAATCGGCAGCAAGGGGGCGAGGCTTACCACGCAACTGAGCTTCGCAGGCAGACTACTGGTATTCCTGCCACAGGAAATGCGCATCGGCGTATCGCAACGCATCGAAGGCACCGAGCAGCGCGATGCCTTGCGCGCCAAACTCCAAGCTATCTTGCCGCCTGAGCATCATGGCGGCTACATCATTCGTACCGTTGCCGAAGCAAAAGACGAAGCGCACTTTGCCATCGACATTGCTTATCTCGACAAATTATGGAACGGTTTGCAGATAGCCTCAAAAACCGCCAGCGCACCACAACTGCTGTATCAAGAACTGGATATCAGTTTGCGCGTATTGCGAGACTTCGTCTGTGAAGATACCATACGCATCCTGGTCGACTCACGCACTACCCGTAATAAAATGCTCGAATTTGCACAAAACTACAATGCAGATGCAGCGCAACTGCTTGAGCACTACACCGGTGCGCGCCCGCTGTTTGACATGTATAACATTGAGGAGGAAATCGAGCGCGCCCTGTCCAAACGCGTTGATTTGAAATCCGGCGGCTATCTGATTATCGATCAGACTGAGGCTTTAACCACCGTCGATGTCAACACCGGCGGGTTTGTCGGCGTACGCAACTTTGATGACACCATTTTCAAGACTAATCTGGAAGCGACGCAAGTCATTGCAAGACAGTTGCGTTTGCGCAATCTGGGCGGCATCATCATCTGCGATTTTATCGATATGGATAACCTGCTGCATCGCGATACTGTGCTGGAGGAATTCAAGAAAGCACTGGCGCGCGATCACACCCGCATCAGCGTCAATAATTTTTCCTCCCTGGGTTTGGTAGAAATGACGCGCAAACGCACCAGGGAAAGTCTGGCGCATGTGCTTTGCGAGCCCTGCCCTAACTGCCGTGGCCGCGGTGAAGTCAAAACTGCACAAACCGTATGCTATGAAATATTGCGCGAAATTGTCCGCGAAGCACGTCAGTTTGATGCGCGCGAGTATCGTATTCTGGCCTCTCAGCAAGTCATCGATTTATTCCTTGAGGAAGAGTCTCAGGCATTGGCCGGTCTCTCCGACTTCATCGGCAAACCCATTTCTATGCTGGTAGAAACGCAATACAATCAGGAACAGTACGACGTTATTCTGATGTAACTGATGAAATTCAAGCCCCTTCGCTGAGAGCGTGAAAAGCGGGGGGTGTTTCGCATTCCAGCGTAGCATGGCAAAGAGATATCACAGGCCGTTACCTGCTGAGCAGTTTATCGCCGTCATTCAAGCAGCATCTGGATATGCAGTTAAATTTTCCCTGCCAGCAAGCTCTCCGGTTCAACTACGCTTCCTGTAATCGCCACAACTTTGTGTCGCGATTGTCCGCCTTGCCTAAGCTCCACTTGACGCACAGGAACACCAAACAAGCCGGCAATATATTTCAGCAAAGCCTCATTGGCGCGCCCGTCAACGGGCGGCGCAGCCAGGCGAATTTTGAGCGCATCACCGTGCAGTCCGGATAGTTCACTGCGCTTAGCACCCGGCTGCACATGCAGGGTCAGCGTAAGGACGTCACCGTTAGAACGATACCAGAGGCTCATTAAACTCGTGCTGCGACTCGTTAAAGGAATCTTGACACAATGCCTTCGAGCATAGTCACCGGGACGATCAACACCAACTGACAGAGGATCAGCAACGCCATGGAGGACAAATCCAGATTTCCCACTACAGGAACAATGCGGCGCAACGGTTGTAGAAACCGGCTGGTCACCACATCCAGCACCTGCGAAACGGGGGTATAAGGATTAGTCCAAGACAAAATTGCCTGAACAAACACCGCGCCCATCAGCAAATACAAACTGATTTTAAACAATTTGACAGCCGCCAGCAGCAGCAAACCCGCCAGCGGGAATCCAGAAAAACCTTGTACCCACATCACACCGGTCAGATAGAGCGCTTCCACCAGCCAGGCAAGCAATAAGGTTGAACTGTCCAAACCATGCAGCGCGGAAATGTAACGGCGTGCGCGCAACACGATAAAGTCAGTGAACACCATGACGAATTCGCCGACAGGATTGCGCATCGGCGCGCGCAGCCACTGCAAGTGAAAACGCAGCAACAAAATCGCCGCAAAGGATTGCACCACCACATCCAGCAGAAAAAGTACTGCTTCGCTCATCATGAGGCACGCCCCAATTCATCACCCATCTCACGCGAACGGGCATCCGCTGCCAGTGCCGCCTCAACAATATGTTCTGCGACCTGATTAGCGGCCAGACTCAACAAGGCCCGCTCGGTGGTGCCGTTCTTTGAGGTTACTCGTGTACGCAATTCGCTGACAGAAACGTCACTGCACTTTGCCAGCTTGGCCGCGCCGAGAAAAGTCTCAACCGCTAGAAGTCGTGCCGATTCCTCATTAAACCCCAACTGTTGTGCTGCCTGCTGCAAAGCGTCAATAAAATAAAACACATAAGCCGGTCCACTGCCTGAGATCGCGGTCACCGCATCCAGCATAGTCTCCTGCTCGACCCACAGCGTATTGCCAACTCCCCGTAAAATACCTTCAGCAATTTCGCGCCGTGCTGGATTAACCCCGGGCAGGGCATATAAGCCCGTCACACCGCTTTGTATCAACGCCGGGGTATTGGGCATGCAACGCACGATATCCGGTGTATTGAGCCAGCGCGAAATATCGCAGGCGCGGACACCGGCGGCAATGGAAATAATCAGTTGCCCGGTCAGCAAAGGAGAGAGCTGTTCGCAGACTTCAAACAGTTGCTGCGGCTTTACCGCGAGTATGATCACCTCGCTGCCTAGAATACCCTGAGCTATCGTCTCAAAAGCATGCACCCCGAACTGGCTTTGCAATCGGCCGCGCGCCTCGCTACTTTTTTCCACCACGCTGAGCTCGTTTGCCGAGAAAACTTTCTGTTGCAACAAGCCGCCGATCAAGGCTGTCGCCATATTGCCGCCACCGATAAAACAAATATTCATATAGTCCCTTTATTGAGCTGCGATCATGCTGCGTGCAACCGCTTCAGCCACTTCAATGCCATCCACTGCCGCAGACAATATTCCACCCGCATAGCCTGCCCCTTCACCGGCAGGATACAGACCGCGGGTGTTGATACTTTGCAAGTCATCCGGATTGCGCTTAATGCGTATCGGCGACGAGGTACGGGTTTCCACACCGGTCAATACCGCATCATGCATATCAAATCCTTTGATTTGTCTGGCAAAAGCTGGCAGCGCCTCCTTGATTGCGGCAATCGCATAATCAGGCAGGGCACTCGCCAAATCGGTCAGATGTACACCCGGCGTATAGGATGGCTGCACGGCACCGAATTGGGTCGAGGCACGGCCGGCCAGAAAATCGCCGACCAGTTGCCCCGGCGCCTGATAAGTCGCACCGCCCAACTCGAAAGCACGCGATTCCCAGCGGCGCTGAAACTCGACACCGGCCAGCGGATCGCCGGGATAGTCCGCTTCAGGGGTAATGCCGACGACGATACCGGCATTGGCATTGCGTTCGTTGCGCGAATACTGACTCATGCCGTTGGTGACAACGCGCCCGACTTCGGACGTCGCAGCAACCACCGTACCGCCCGGGCACATACAAAAACTGTAAACAGAACGGCCATTGGCTGCATGATGTACCAGCTTGTAATCCGCAGCGCCCAACAGTTCATTCCCGGCATGCTTGCCAAAACGCGCAGCATCAATCAGGGATTGCGGATGTTCGATGCGAAAACCGATCGAAAAGGGCTTGGCCTCAATATAGATGCTGCGTTTGTGGATCATTTCAAAAGTGTCGCGCGCGCTATGTCCGACCGCCAGCACTAAATGATTTGCGGGAATATGCTCGCCGCTGGCAAGCACGACGCCGCACACTGCGCCAGCTTCGATTTGAATGTCTTCCACACGACTGCTAAAACGTATTTCGCCACCTAGCGATTGTATTGTTTCACGCATCTTTTCCACCATACCGACTAAGCGGAAGGTGCCGATATGCGGATGGCTTTCATACAATATTTCTTCCGGGGCTCCTGCCTTGACGAATTCCTCCAGTACTTTTCGACTCAGATGGCGCGGATCCTTGATCTGGCTGTACAGTTTGCCGTCAGAAAATGTGCCTGCCCCACCTTCACCAAATTGTACATTGGATTCCGGATTTAACACTCCCTGCCGCCACAGACCGAAGGTATCTTTTGTGCGCTCACGAACCGCCTTGCCGCGTTCCAGTATCAGCGGTTTAAACCCCATCTGCGCCAGCAGCAATCCGGCAAAAAGGCCAGCCGGCCCCATGCCGATCACGACGGGTCTTAAGGGCAAGCCGGCGGGTGCATGTGCGACAAAGTGATAGCGGGTATCCGGCGCGATTCTGACCTGCGGGTCTTTGCCCAAGCGCGCAAGTACTGCCGCCTCATCCCGCACTTCCACGAGTAAGGTATAGGTGAATAAAATGGCGTGCGCTTTGCGCGCATCCACGCCGCGCTTGAAAATGGCATAGCTGAGCAGATCATCCTCAAGCAACCCAAGCCGCTTGAGGATGGCGATTCTAAGATCCCCCTCCGGATGAGCAATCGGCAGTTTTATTTCAGTTAAACGTAACATAGTTATCTGTAATTTAGCGATGCACTGCGGCATCCAGTCCGTCCAGCACCATCTGTGCCGCACTTAACACCGCACGCGCTTTATTCAATGTCTCCTGCCACTCGCTGTCAGGCATAGAATCTGCGACGATGCCGGCACCGGCCTGCACGTAAAGCATGCCATCCTTAACGACAGCGGTGCGCAAGGCAATAGCCACATCCATATCCCCGTTAAAACCCAGGTAGCCCACTGCTCCGGCATAAATCCCGCGTTTACTGGGCTCCAGTTCATCGATGATTTCCATCGCACGCACCTTGGCGGCACCCGACACGGTGCCGGCAGGAAAGGTAGCGCGCAGCACATCCATACTGCTTAAACCATCCTTGAGTCTGGCCTCCACGTTTGACACAATATGCATCACATGAGAATAGCGTTCAATAACCATTTTATCGGTCAGTTTCACTGTGCCGTTTTTTGCCACGCGGCCGATGTCGTTACGACCCAGATCAATCAGCATCAAATGCTCCGCAAGCTCTTTAGGATCGGCCAGCAGTTCTGCCGCCAGCGACAAGTCCTGTTCAGAAGTCTTGCCGCGCGGACGGGTGCCGGCAATTGGACGCACGGTCACGGTATCGCCTTCCAGCCGGACAAGAATTTCAGGCGAAGAACCGACCACGTGATGATCGCCCATGTCGTAATAAAACATATAGGGTGAAGGATTGATACTGCGCAGCGCGCGATACAACGATAACGGCGCGGCAGGAAAAGGCTGCGCCATGCGTTGCGACAACACCACCTGCATGATGTCGCCGTCAAAAATATATTGCTTGGCTCGTTCCACTGCGGCCTTGAAATCCATTTCACCGAATTCGGATTTAGCTGCCATGGCCTTGACAGGCGGCTCAAATGGAATATCAACGGGTCTGCGCAGCATGCCGATCAATTCACACAGGCGCGCTTGCGCCAACGCATAGGCGTCGTCCCGGGCCGGATCGGCATACACGATGAAGGTCAGCTTGCCGGACAAGCTGTCCACCACCGCTAGTTGTTCTGTGAGCATCAGCAGAATATCAGGCGTGCCAATGACATCAGGCTTGAGCGTATGACTTAAGCGCGGCTCAATATAGCGTATTGTTTCATAGCCGAAATAGCCTGCCAGGCCGCCTGTGTAACGCGGCAGTCCTGACAAGGGCGCGACCTTGAAACGAGCCTGATAGTTTTCGATAAAACTGAGCGGATTTTCAACCTCCTCAGTCGTTTCACTGCCGTTTGTGATCAGCGTAACTTTTTTTCCGCGTACCGTGATGCGGGTGTCCGCAGGCAAGCCGATGAAGGAATAACGTCCAAAACGTTCGCCCCCTTGCACAGATTCCAGTAAATAGGAAAATGGCTTGTTGGCAAGTTTCAGATACAGCGATAAGGGCGTATCGAGATCGGCAAAGGTCTGAGCTACCAGCGGGATGCGGTTATATCCCTGTGCTGCAAGGGCATTGAATTCTTGTTCGGTGATGGGGTGCAGCATGAATATCTCCGGGTCAGGATTCAGGATTCAAGATTCAGGATTCAGAAAACCGTAAACAGAAAACATTCTGAATCCTCCATCCTGCTTTTAAGCCAGTTTCATCAAGGGTAACGCGTCAAGCAGCGTCGGAATAATGGCATCCTGATCGAGTGTATCAACCTGTTCGCCGTGATTGTAGCCATAAGGGACACAAAATACCGGACATTCGGCAGCCCGTGCGGCTAACGTGTCATTCAGTGAGTCGCCGATCAGCAGCAGGTGTTCAATCGGCACACCGAAAAATTTCGCCGCATGCAGCAATGGCAGCGGATGCGGTTTCTTTTCCGGCAACGTGTCGCCTGAGAGTACGATATCAAAATACTTTGCCAGCCCTGTACCTGCGAGCAACGGGGTGGTATAAGCCTCAAGCTTGTTGGTAATGCAGCCCAAACGGAATCCTGCCGCCTTCATGGCTTCCAGGCCTTCGATCACGCCGTCGTAGACGCGACTTTCCAGCAACAGCCCGGCATAATGTTTTTCGAAGATAGGCAGGGCGTGATCATACAACGCGGCATCCGGCGTCGCATGCATCTCACCGGTCAAGGCACGTTTAACCAGCCAGCTGATACCGTTACCGATATAGCTTGCCAGCAGTTCTTGCGAGACAGGTGCGTAATTAATTTCGAGCAGCATGCGATTGGCCGCTTCTGCAAGTTGCGACAGCGTATTCAGCAAGGTGCCGTCAAGATCAAAGACGACGGCTTTAACGCTGACCGGGGTGGTATATCTTTTAGTAGTCATAGTTTTCATTATTTATCTGATTCCTTCACGGAATCCTTGGGTTTATCGGTTTTGCCTGCACCGGCTTTTGCGTCACCGGTTCTGACATCCTTGCTATCCGCTGCTTTAAACCTTCTTACCGTCCTCTGGCAGCACAGGGGCGTAGCGCATGCTAATCAGACCTTGGCCAACTCTGCGCGCATCGCGGCAATGACGCTATCAAACTGATGCTTGTCACTTGCCAGCCGTGCATTGAAAATCGCGGAGCCTGCCACAAAAGTGTCCACACCGGCTGCCGCTACTTCACGAATATTCGCAGGACCCACTCCCCCGTCAATTTCCAGTCGGCAGTTATAAGCACCCGCATTAATCATTGCGCGAACCTTACGCGCCTTGTCCAGCACATAAGGGATAAATTTCTGGCCGCCGAAACCGGGATTAACCGACATCAGCAAGACCATATCCAGCTTCGGCAACATGTATTCCAGAACATCCAGCGGCGTCGCAGGATTGAACACCAGACCGGCCTTGCAACCGGACTCCTTGATCAGTCCGATAGTACGATCAACATGCTCGGAGGCTTCAGGATGGAAAGTGATGTAAGTTGCACCGGCCTTGGCGAAATCGGGAATGATGCGGTCCACGGGTTTAACCATCAGATGCACGTCGATCGGAGCAGTCACGCCGTGCGCGCGTAAGGCATCGCAGACCAGAGGCCCTATCGTCAGGTTGGGTACGTAATGGTTATCCATCACATCGAAGTGAACGATGTCTGCGCCGGCAGCTAAGACGTTATCAACTTCTTCTCCCAGCCTGGCGAAATTGGCAGAGAGTATGCTTGGAGCAATCTGATACATGATATTTCCTTAAAGTTAAAATAGCTACGCAGCACGTATTCTAAACCGAATGCGTTGAAAATTGGGTAACAGCACGCTATTCGCGGCTTCGCTGACCACATTAAGCACCGGTTTACTGATTATTCCGGGCTGCGCGCCGCTATGCTGATGCAGGTTAGAGTAGCGATTTTTTCAAGTCCTCAATTTCTTTGCGCAGCCGCTCGAGTTCAACACGCCCGGATTCGTGCGTATCCTGCTTTAGCTTCTCGGCATATGCTTTTTTTCGTTCGGCTACAGGGGCTTTTTCAGCTTTATCCTCTCGCTCCTGTGCAGCCCGCTCTTCGACTTCCAGTTTGATGCGATCTAGTCTGGCGGCCTCACGCCTGGCCATCTCACGTTCTGCTGCGATAGGCAGCGGAGGCGCGGGCATGGAAGCCATTGCGCAGTATTCTCCGATATGATTCCAGGCTGAAAGTTCTTCGAACAGATGAATCCGGGCAAACTCATTGATCAGAGGCAGATTCAATGCCTGATAGACAGGCTGCCAGGCTTCCTCATTACCGCTGCGCACCGACAGTTGCGGATTGAACTGGTACCATCCTTGCGCAACGCGTTTGAACAGCGCCCGGTTATAAGCATAATCGCGATCAATTTCATTGCGTGAGAGCAGCCCGGAGAGAGGGGCGCGCTTATTGCGTTCCGGAGCGAGGACGTTAGCGGGTAAATGCTGCCAGGCGTCAAGAATAGCCTTCGTTTCAAAAGCCGCATTCAGATTGCGCGTCGTGTAGCTAAAACACGATTTAAACAACACCCAGAGCGTCTGGAACAAAAAGTATTCGGACAGATGCCGGTCTATACGCACCAGTCTCTGGCTGGTGTTGACATCAATGGACGGCGGAGCCAGCAGTTCATAAAGAGCGGCAAACGGGCCTTTGGCAAATTTCGGGTCGTCAAAAGCAACGAGCATCGCCCGGTGCAAGGCATTATAACCATATTGATCGACAGTCTCACGATTGGCACCACGCTCCAGCAGAACTTCAACCAGCGGGATATTGCCGGCACTGGCCGCCGCCATCAAGGGCGTCTGATTCATAGGCAGCCGGTGCTCAAGACCGTATTGGTCGCATTGCCGCAGTATCTCCTTGAAATTATGTACGAAATAGGGCATATAACTCTTGCGCCCGAGATGTTGCTGCTGCTTTACAAACAAGATAGCGGCATCGAACTTCGCTTCCGTGATCAACCACTCGGCGAGATTGGGCTCATCGTGATAGGCGGCATAGTCCAGCAATTGCTGCCGCGGCTTACTGCCATGCGCCTGCTCGCGAAACACCTTAATCAGCGTTTGCTTCAACCAGGGCTCGTCATATACCGGCCAGGGCGGAGCACTTTGCTTGAGTATGTTGCTGCGTATGGCATCCGCTTGCTCCTGCTTGCCTTGCAGCTCAAGCTTGCGTGCTTCTTTTTGCCAGTCTTCCCGGCTGGACTGCTTCGCGTCGACCTTGACTTGTCCGCCTGTCGCCAGATCCAGCAGGCCAAACAACGGGTGAGCCGTATCCGATTCGAGGATATACAGATTTTTGATGGCACGCGTCAGCGCCACATACAAGGCATTGACGAAAAATTTATAGACTTCCAGCGACTTGTCGCTCTTGTCCTTCGCGCGGTGGTAATCCAGGGTTTCAACATCCAGACTGGCACGATTGACGCCCTCGACGATCTGACTGAATTCGGCACGATGATCCGAGACAAAGCGATACAGGATAATGTTTTCATATTCCAGTCCCTTAGCCTCATGGATGGAGAACAACAGCGGAGTCGCAAAGTGACGGCGCGCCTCAAGCTTGTCTTCATCGCGCATGACCAGCACGGCGAAATTAGTGGACAGCCTGACCTTCTGATCCAGTTCGCGCAGCACGGCATCCTTATCGGCCATCAGCGCAACTTGTCCGGCATCCAGACCGACCGCCTGCACCAGGAAGTTACTTTCCCGGTCAATCGAGCCAAAGCGCTGATGCTTGATCTTGAGCAACTGATTGGCAGTGCGGGTGGCTTCCAGCCCATTGCGAAAATTGGCGGTCAATACCCTGAGTTCCTGACGTTCCGCAATTTTAGGATCTCGCCAGAACAGGCTCTTTACCTGCCCCCAGGAGAAGAAATTGGGATGGACAATCTGGTTCGAGTCGCCGCACAGCAGAAAATGCCCTGCCCGTCTGAGCGTTTTGAGCACCAGCGATAACTGGATAGTCGTCAGATCCTGCACTTCATCGACCACGACAAAATCATAGCGCGGTGCAGCATGCTTATGCCATTCCTGCGCGACCAGATTCAGGTCGTAAAAATGGGATTCGGTAAGCCAGGCCAGATACTTTTCAAACAGATCATAAAGTTTCTCGCGTTGCGCCGACGCAAAGATAGACTGACGAACCCCGAGCGCACAGTATTCGTTACGATTTAAAATGCCCTGCGCCCCGGCGGAAATCACACCGCGGATTTCCTCGAACGCCTGATGCCCGTCGATCTCTTTGAAAGCGCTTTTAATGCGCGCAAACCATCCGGAAAAGTCGCGCCAATTGGCTTCTCGCCCGGCGGGCACATGAATTGATTCGATAAACTCACGGAAGGATAAAAAAGTCGCTTCCTGACCGGCATAGTCAAAGCCATTGGCGTAATAAAGTCCGCGCGCGCTCTGCGCCAGAAAGGCTGAATGCGTGACATACAGCACGTCACCTTCGGCGTGCTTGAGCTTTTCCAGCGTCAGCGCAGTCTTGCCGCTCCCCGCACTACCGATGATGATCATGGGTGCCGGCAGCAGATAGATAGCCTGCTGTGTCTCATCGAAAGAGATGGGTTTGTCGAGTAAATGAATCGCCGTGTGCTGCGGGTTCAGATAACGCACTGTTTGCGCTTCACCGATTGCCTCAGTTACGTCGATGTCGGGAATTTTTGCTTCATCAATGAGCGCACCGCGCAAAAAACGCGACTTGTCATAGTTGTGATTGACGATCACCTCCAGCATCAGCACACAGACTTCATCGTCGTGACGCACCAGCGTAAACAAAAGTCGATTGGCATCATCGAGCTTTGCCCGGTAATACTTGCCGTGCGTCAGGTTGGCCAGTTTCTTGACCTGTGCCGCGCGAAAATCGCCGCGCGCAATGGCATCACAGACTTTACGATAGTTGGTTTTGACTTTCGACGTATCAAGTCCGATATATTCTAGAATTCTCATCAGCGCTTTATATAACAAAGATAGCGAAAGTTCAAGGTGTGCTGCCGCAACGGGAAATGGCACACCGGCGACTTATCCCTGTTCAGCTAAGTTGACATAACGCCGGCACTTGCAAACATGAAAGGGACCTGCGGGAATGAGGACAACGACGGGTAAATTAAGCACTTCAACGATGATTGCAGACAAACTTTTTCAAAATTCCTGCCGAACGATATGTGGTTTCCACCGAGCGCTCTGTGCTTTCCGCCGAGTGCTCTGCCTTGGCCACCGAGCACTCTGTGCTTTCCGCCGAGTGCTCGGCCTTGGCCACCGAGCGCTCTGTGCTTTCCGCCGAGTGCTCTGCCTTGGCCACCGAGCACTCTGTGCTTTCCGCCGAGTGCTCTGCCTTGGCCACCGAGCACTCTGTGCTTTCCGCCGAGTGCTCTGCCTTGGCCACAGAGCGCTCTGTGCTTTCCGCCGAGTGCTCTGCCATTGCCACCGAGCGCTCTGTGGTTTCCGCCGAGCGCTCTGCCATTGCCACCGAGCGCTCTGTGGTTTCCACCGAGCGCGCTTGCTTGCATGCCAGCTAATGTCTCTTTTCGGCTATTTGCGGCCGCTTGCCGTCCATGTCATGTTGAAAGACCCGGCAAACCGTTGGAAAATAGAATAGCCTCAGGTGCACGACAGCGCAAGATGCCCTGCCACCCGGGATTCAGCCAGTCCCGCTTCAGGCAACACGGACACGCTTCTCAGGCTTGGCATTCGCGGCAACAGCCGGCGCTATCCCGGCGGCCTATGCATCATGTAGCCACTGTTTGCGGCCCGGATACAGCGGCACGCCGCCTTCAGTGCTCATGGCCTTGTAATGCCTGGTTTTTATCGCATTCCGGGCATTTTTCCCGCCATACTGCGCATCATCTTAGCCATGCCGCCGCCCTTGCTGAACATTTTCATCATTTTTTGCGTCTGTTCAAATTGCGCCAGCAGCTGATTGACGTGCATCACTTTCACGCCCGCACCATCCGCAATGCGTTTTTTGCGCTGCGCCTTGATCAGTTCGGGGCGTGTGCGCTCCTGCGGCGTCATTGAGTTGATGATACCTTCCAGACGGTTGATCGCCTTGTCATCCACGTTGGAGTCGGCAGCAGCCTGAGAGAGTTGGGCGGGGAGTTTATCCATCAGTGCCGACATACCGCCCATCTTGCGCATCTGCACAAACTGCATCTTGAAATCATTCAGATCGAATCCTTTGCCGGCTTGCAATTTCTTTGCAAGTTTTTCGGCCTCCCCCTGATCCACACCGCGCTGTGCCTCTTCGAGCAGGGACAACACATCTCCCATCCCCAGTATGCGTGAAGCCATACGCTCCGGATGGAAAGCCTCCAGACCATTGGGTTTTTCGCTGACCCCGATGAACTTGATCGGCTTACCGGTAATATGGCGCACAGACAGGGCTGCACCGCCACGCGAATCACCGTCCATTTTAGTGAGGACGATGCCGGTCAGCGGCAGTGTTTCGCCAAAGGCCTTTGCCGTATTCACCGCATCCTGCCCGGTCATCGCATCCACCACAAACAGCGTCTCGATCGGCTTCAAACTGCTATGCAGCAGCTTTATTTCCGCCATCATCGCGGCATCTATGCCTAAACGCCCTGCGGTATCGACAATCAGCACATCATGGTGATGCTTGCGTGCAAAATCCAGCGCGGCCAGCGCAATATCCTGCGGTCGCTGGGTAATGTCAGAGGCAAAGAAATCCGTATTGAGTTGAACTGCCAGCATGCGCAATTGTTCGATCGCCGCAGGCCGATAGATATCGCAGCTGACCAGCAATACTTTTTTCTTATGCTGGTCGTGCAATAACCTGGCGAGTTTGCCGCAGGTGGTGGTTTTACCCGCGCCCTGCAAACCGGCCATCAAAATGACCGCGGGAGGCGTCGTGGTCAGATTCAGGGCATCATTGTGCTCACCCATCAATTTGGTGAGTTCACGATGCACCACGCCGATGAAGGCCTGACCGGGATTCAGATTACCGATGACCTCCTGACCCAGTGCAGCGTCTTTTACCTGAGTGGCGAATTCCTTTACCACCGGAAGCGCTACGTCAGCTTCGAGCAGTGCCATGCGGACTTCGCGCAGTGCGTCCTGGATGTTACTTTCGGTCAGACGTGCCTGACCGCGCAAATTTTTAATCACACCCGAAAGGCGTTGCGTCAAATTATCCAGCATGTCAGTCCTTGTAAGTAAGCAATGAGGTAGAATTCGTTAGTCTAAAACATCTTGAAGAAAAATGCCTAATCTTCTCCTCTCATTTATTGCTTTTGTCACCTATGTACTGCTTGCAGGCTATTTCTGGCGTGCCAGTGCCGGCAGCAATGCGCGTTGCCACGGTACGGTAGGCCATCTGTCGTTAATTCCAATCACCATCCACGGCTATCTGCTCTGGCAGGGAATCTTTTCCAATGGCGGAATTGACCTGAATATTTTCAATGCACTGTCGCTGATTGCCTGGCTGACACTGCTGGTCTATTCGGTTGCGCGTTTCTTTTATCCGATAGGCGGCTTACAGGCAATGATGCTGCCGCTGGCTGCTGTTTCGTTATTGCTGCCCGGCGTCTTTCCGGCAGACCATCCGCTAAGCCATACCAATTTGCTGGCGTTTAAGGTACATATCGCGGTCGCCATGTTAGCCTACAGCCTGTTTACGATTGCCGCGCTGCATGCAGTACTGATCTCGCTGGTGGAAAATCGCCTGCGCCAGGCAACCTTACCCCGTGTGCTGCGCGATTTACCGCCGCTGATGACCATGGAAAGTTTACTGTTTCGCATGATAGGCATCGGATTTATTTTACTGACGCTGACCTTGATTTCCGGAATGCTTTTTTCCGAAGAGATTTTTGGCAAGGCCTTTGACTTCAATCACAAGGTGGTATTTGGCTTTGTATCCTGGTGCGTATTCGCAGTGCTGCTATATGGTCGGCGCGTTTACGGATGGCGCGGAAAAATCGCCGTGCGCTGGACATTGAGCGGATTTATCTTTCTGGTATTGGGCTATTTGGGCAGCGAATTTGTGCTCGAAGTCTTGCTGCACCGCTAACCGTCACGCGACTAACCGGCCTCGTGCTCAGGCACCCGCTGAGATCGTCCGGCAATGTTAATTTTTGCTGCATCCACTCTGAAGCAAATCCTTTGATTATCAAGGCACTTGCAATCAATAGCTGTTTTGTCGTAGAATGCTCGCCCTTTCGTGTCGACCGGGTTCGTGCAAGCGTACTCGTTGCCAGAGAATAGTAAATCCCCGGCCTTGCAGGAATCCTTTCCTGTTAAGCCCTGCACCCGGTCTTTTAGGCCAATAATTTAGATAGGTTTTTTATGGTCATCATTCGTCTTTCCCGTGGCGGTTCAAAGAATCGTCCATTCTACAATGTTGTTGTCGCTGATTCACGCAATCGTCGCGATGGACGCTTTATCGAACGCGTTGGCTTCTACAACTCGATCGCCAATGAAAAACAGGAAGCATTGCGTCTGGATCTTGCACGCGTTGCCTTTTGGCAAAGCAAAGGCGCTCAATTGAGCGACGCTGTAGCCAAGCTGGTTAAGCGGGCTGGTGCCGTTGCAGCCTGATAACGCCGTACCCATGGTCATCATGGGTCGTGTAGCTTCGGCTTTCGGCATAAAAGGCTGGTTAAAAATCCAGCCTTTCAGCGAGTACGTCGATAGTTTACTGGGTTACAAGACCTGGTATCTGGGGCATGAAAATGGCCCGTGGCGCGCAGTAACGGTTGTTCAGTGTGAAACACACGACAAGACGCTGGCCGTACAATTTCCTGACTGCCCGGATCGCACTGCGGCTGAAAAACTCAAAGGCTTGTTGATCGCTGTGCCGCGCAGCAGTTTGCCTGAGCAGGAAGAAGGTGAATACTACTGGGCTGATTTGATCGGCATGTCCGTAATCAATGAGGCGGGTGAAACGCTGGGCACAGTGGCTGAATTGCTGGAAACCGGCGCAAATGATGTGCTGATCGTGAAAGGCTCGGGTCCTGATGTGCTGATTCCGTTTTTGAAAAACGTCATCAAGCATGTGGATGTGACAGCCAAAACAATACAGGTCAACTGGTTGGCAGACTATTGAAATGATCTTCGATGTCATCACGCTGTTCCCGCAGATGTTCGATGCGCTGACACAATGCGGCATCACACGTCGTGCGGAAGAACAGGGACGCTATGTTTTAAAGACATGGAATCCGCGTGACTTCACCACGGACAATCACCGCACGGTTGATGACAGACCTTACGGCGGCGGCCCCGGCATGGTGATGCTGGCGGAACCTTTAGCGGCAGCGATCAGGGCTGCATGTGAGCGGCAACAGGCCAGTGGTGTGAGCCGGAGTCGTGTGGTGTATTTGTCGCCGCAAGGCCGCTTGCTCACCCATGCGATAGTCAAGGAAATCGTAGCAGTGCCTCAGGAAGGCTTGATTCTGCTGACAGGACGCTACGAAGGCATTGATGAACGGCTGATCCGCCAGATGGTGGATGAGGAGATTTCCATCGGCGATTATGTATTGTCCGGTGGCGAACTGGCCGCGATGGTATTGATGGATAGTCTGGTACGGCAACTGCCCGGCGTGCTGGGTGATGCTGAATCGGCGGAGCAGGATTCGTTTGTGCAGGGCTTGCTCGACTGCCCGCACTACACCCGTCCGGAAATGTTTAATGGTGAAGCCGTGCCCCCGGTATTGTTGTCCGGCAATCATGCGGACATACGACGCTGGCGGCTTTCCCAGTCGTTGGGCAGAACGTGGTTGCGCCGGCCGGATTTACTGGCAGGGCGCAATTTGACAAAAGAGGAATCTGGTCTTCTGGCACAGTTTCAGAAGGAACAAGATCCATATAAACAGGAGCAGCAAAGTGAATTTAATCGCAATTTTGGAACAAGAAGAAATCGCCCGTTTGGGTAAAGTTATTCCTGCATTTGCGCCAGGCGACACCGTCGTTGTCAGCGTGAACGTGGTCGAAGGTGAACGCAAGCGCGTTCAGGCTTTCGAAGGCGTAGTGATTGCCAAGCGCAATCGCGGACTGAACTCCAGCTTCATCGTGCGTAAGATATCAGCCGGTGAAGGCGTGGAACGTACTTTCCAGACTTACTCTCCTGTAATTGCTGAAATTGAAGTCAAGCGCCGCGGTGCGGTTCGTCGTGCAAAATTGTACTACCTGCGCGATCGTTCAGGCAAGTCGGCACGTATCAAGGAAAAATTGCCAGCACGCAAAATCAAGGTCGCTGCAGCAGTATAAGCTTCCGCTGCAGAAAAAAAGCCGCAGATTGCGGCTTTTTTTCTGCCCGTTTTTGCTATTATCACACCATGAACTATCAGGCAAGACTATCCGCGCCGTTTGGCATGCTCGGCATCCGCTGCGAGCAAGACGCGCTGACCGGCATCGATTTTTTGCCTGCGGGCGAAATGCCCCTCCCCGCGTCCTGTGCATTTGCCCAAAATGTTTGCCTGCAATTGCGGCACTACTTTAAAGATCCTGATGCGCAATTTACCATTCCACTCAAGTTTACAGCCACTTTACACCGGCAAAAAGTCTGGCAGGCCATGCTGGCTATCCCGCGCGGAAATACCCGCAGCTACGGCGAGCTGGCGGCTGAACTCAAATCCTGTGCACAGGCAGTAGGACAAGCCTGTGGTGCCAATCCGATCGCCATCATCATTCCCTGTCATCGCATCGTGGGGAAAGCCGGCACGGGGGGCTTCATAAAAAGCACCGGTGATACACAGCTTTCCATCAAACGCTGGCTGCTCACACATGAACAACGCTGAATTGCTGAATGCTCCGTTCTGGCATCTGATCAAACACATGGCTATTTCCGCCACGCCAATTGATACCCGCCTCCAACAGTTACATGTGTAGCATCACCCGGGAGGGGGACTACTGGCTTGAGCCAGCAGGAATTCCTTGAATGCGATGGCCGCGCTGGACAGGCGTTTATTTCTGCGATGCGCAACATACCAGTGACGCAGCAGCGGAAAATGCTCGACATTCAGCACAACTAAACGATGTGTTTCCAGTTCAAGCTCAATGCTGTGCAGCGACAAAATCCCAAGTCCCATGCCGGCCTGCACCGCCTGCTTGATCGCCTCGTTGGTTGCCATTTCCATGCTGATGCGCGGCTGTACGCCATGCTGTGTAAAAATCCGCTCCATTGCACTTCTTGTCCCGGAACCTTTTTCACGCGACAGAAAATTCTCATTCGCCAATTGATTGAATTTAATGAATTGCAACGATGCTAAAGCATGCGCGGGGTTGGCAATGACCACTAACGGGTTATCCAGAAAGGATACCGCCCTCATATCCAGCCCTTCAGGCGGCTTGCCCATAATTGCCAGATCGGTGCTATTGTCGGCCAGCTGCTGCAAAACGGCATCGCGGTTGGCGACCTGCAAATTGACACTGATGTGTTGATGCAGCTTACAAAATGCGGCCAATAATTGCGGCGTGAAATAATTAGCGGAATTGACCACAGACAGAGTCAACTTGCCGCGCCCCAAGCCTTTCATCTCATCAAACGCCGCCTCCATTTCAGTCATTTGCTGCGCAATATTGCGTGCGTAATGAAATAACTCGCGCCCGGCGTCTGTCAGGAATATTTTCTTGCCCATTTGCTCAAACAAAGGCAATCCAATGTGCACTTCCAGCTGCTTGATTTGCATGGACACTGCTGGTTGCGAGAGGTATAGTTCTTCAGCCGCACGTGAATAGTTCAAGTGGCTGGCCACTTTCTCAAACACTTGCAGTTGCCGCAAAGTAAAGTGGAGCATAGGCGAACCAATTTTTCAGGAAGTGGGCAATTGTAACAAATCATAAGTATTGCTTATGGTTTTAATAAAAACAATTGATTATCATTTATAAGACTGGCCGCTTATAGTGACCGCCGTTGTACAAAATTGTTGTGGCTAAAAAACATTGCTGTTATCACCCGGGAGAAATAAGTTATGGATCAATCAAATCGTTATGCAGATCTGTCTTTAGAAGAAGCGGATCTGATCAAGGGTGACAAGCACATTCTGGTCGCCTATCACATGCTGCCTATGGGCGGTTACGGTTATCTGGAAGTCGCAGCGCACATCGCCGCTGAATCCTCAACCGGCACCAACGTGGAGGTATCAACTACCGATGATTTTACCAAGGGCGTAGACGCGCTGGTTTACTTCATCGACGAAGCCAAAGGCATCATGAAGGTGGCTTACCCGAACGACCTGTTCGATCGCAACATAACCGACGGTCGTGCGATGATCGTATCCTTCCTGACCTTGGCCATCGGCAACAATCAGGGCATGGGTGATGTGAAACAATTACAGATGCAGGATTTTTATGTTCCCTGGTCCATGCTGCGTCAGTTCGACGGCCCGGCTAGGGACATCAGCGACATGTGGGACATACTTGGTCGCCCGCGCGTCAACGGAGGCTATATCGCCGGCACCATCATCAAGCCAAAACTGGGGCTGCGTCCCGAACCATTCGCCAAAGCGGCTTATCAGTTCTGGCTGGGTGGTGACTTCATCAAGAACGATGAGCCACAAGGCAATCAAGTATTTTGTCCGACCAAGAAGGTGATTCCGCTGGTATACGACGCCATGAAGCGCGCGATGGATGAAACAGGTCAGGCCAAACTGTTCTCGGCCAACATCACGGCTGACGATCACTATGAAATGCTGGCCCGCGCTGATTTCATCCTGGAAACATTCGGCCCTGATGCAAACAAGGTCGCCTTCCTGGTAGACGGCTACGTTGGCGGCCCGGGCATGATCACGACAGCACGTCGCCAATACCCCAATCAGTACTTGCACTACCATCGCGCAGGCCACGGCGCAGTCACCTCGCCGTCGGCTGTTCGCGGCTATACCGCATTTGTACTAGCCAAACTCTCACGTCTGCAAGGGGCATCCGGTATCCACGTGGGCACCATGGGCTACGGCAAAATGGAAGGCGGCGCGGATGACCGCAACATCGCTTACATGATTGAACGTGATTCGGCAACCGGCCCTTACTACCATCAGGAATGGCATGGAATGAAGCCTACCACACCGATCATTTCCGGTGGCATGAATGCACTGCGCCTGCCGGGCTTCTTCGAAAATCTGGGTCATGGCAATGTAATAAATACATCCGGCGGCGGCGCCTATGGCCATGTCGACTCACCGGCTGCTGGCGCGATTTCCTTGCGCCAGTCCTATGATTGCTGGAAAGCCGGTGCAGATCCGATCGAATTCGCGAAGGAGCACAAGGAATTTGCCCGCGCCTTCGAATCCTTTCCGGGCGATGCTGACAAGCTTTACCCTGGATGGCGTGAAAAGCTGGGTGTACACAAGTAAGTTTTTTATCCGGTGAAAAATGCCCCCACTGGCTGGGGGTATTTTTTTCAGGCATCAAAACCGTTTAGACACGTGAGTACATGGTAAATATTGGAAAATAAAATGAACGCTCAATACAAGATACATCAGGAACCGTTCTATCAGGCACAAGGCGACGAAGTCGTTTTATACGAAGCGGCTTATACTGCGCGCTTGCCGGTAATGGTAAAAGGTCCGACAGGCTGCGGAAAATCCCGTTTCATCGAATATATGGCGTGGAAGCTGAACAAGCCGCTGATTACCGTGGCCTGTAACGAAGACATGACGGCCAGCGATCTGGTTGGACGTTATCTGCTCGACGCCAACGGCACGCGCTGGCTGGACGGTCCTTTGACCACCGCCGCACGCATCGGTGCAATCTGTTATCTGGATGAAATCGTCGAAGCGCGTCAGGATACCACCGTGGTGATCCATCCGCTGACCGATCACAGACGCACACTGCCGCTGGACAAAAAGGGTGAACTGCTTCATGCCCACCCCGATTTCCAGCTGGTGATTTCCTATAATCCAGGCTATCAGAGTTTACTGAAAGATTTAAAACAATCCACCAAGCAACGTTTTACCGCGTTTGATTTCGCTTATCCGACAGCCCAGCTTGAGACAGAAATTCTGACTCAAGAAACCGGTATGAATGCAGAGCTCTGCGGCAAGCTGGTGCAAATCGGGGCAACCGCCCGCAATCTCAAGGGTCATGGCCTGGACGAGGGTATTTCGACACGCTTGCTGGTCTATGCAGCCATCCTGATCAAGGGCGGCGTAGAGGCAAAAGCGGCTTGCCGCATGGCGCTGGTGCGTCCGATCACCGATGATGCAGATATACGCGATACGCTGGATCACGCAATTGATGCGGTATTTGCCTGAACCGTGCATGATTTTCCCGGGCATAGCCTCCATGGAAACAGATCAGATGACCGATGAACAACGTTACTGGCAGCAGCTTGACTGCGGCTTTGCGCGCGTAGCCGAAGTCTTTCCCGATTGCATCAAGGAGGCTTTAGCAAAGCTTTCCGATGAGGGGATTACCGCCTACATCAACTATGCGCGCTTCTTGGGAAAAATGGGGCGCGGTGCCGAACCTGTGCTGATTTTTCTGGAAATCTGGCCCGCTGTCGCGCTGACGCTGGGCGAAGACGCACTGCCGGCAATCATTGAGTGCGTACGCCGCATGTACAAGTCACCCAACGGCACAGCAATCGTCGCGTTTTTACAGTCCTTGCCAACGGCGGCACGCCGCCTGCCATCCAAAACACAGCTGGACGATTACCTGCAACTGGCACTGGACTTAATGGAACGCACCACCGGTTCCATACACGGCATACACCAGACCTTCCCCAGCCCCGGATTGCCGGTGTTTTTCAAACAAATCCCGCTGCTGTTAAGTCAGCTTGCGCTGGCAGGCCTGAAAAAATGGGTCGAATATGGTATTCGTTTTTATAGCGACCATCCCGAACGGCAGGTTGATTATTTTAGTTTACAATCCGCCGACAGCCGTGCGGTTTTGCAGCGCGAGCGACACGGCACCTTGCTGACAGACAATGAGCGTAAACTCGATTTGTATTTGCGCGGCTTGTGGCAAACCGAAGCGCGGCTGATTCCTTACTCCAACATGCCAGGTGAGCAGCATCAGCAGATTCCTTACTATGACATACTGGGTATACGCCTGCCGGATGTCTATAACGACGTACACGGCATATCGGGAATTGACCGTTACCGTATAGCGCTGGCACACATAGTGGGGCACCAGCGCTGGAGTACGGCCATCTTTGCCGACAATCTGAGTCCGTTTCAGCGCATGGCCGCCGAGTTTCTCGAAGACAGCCGGATTGAATATCTGCTGATGCGTGAATATCCGGGACTGCGTCGCATATTTCTTGCACTGCACCCGCAACCATCAGAGGATGCCTGCGATATTGCCAGTGAATCCTGCATTCGCCATCGTCTGGCAATGTTGTCCCGCGCGCTGCTCGACCCGGCTCATCCCTACAAAAATACACACATTCTTGATTTCAGACTGCGCTTTTACGAATTGATGCGGCAGGGCGATGCAGGAACGCCGGAAATGGCTGATCTGGCGATTGCATTTGTGGCAAAGACGCGACGGCAAAGTGATCAGCTGGCAAAGATGCATTTCAAGGATACGGAAATCGATTACCGCGATGACAACCGGCATTTATGGTGCTTTTATGAACAGAGCGACGATGAAGAAATGTTTGATGAGCATCGTCAACCGGCGGTCAGTGAAGAAATCAAAGGCTTGCCACCACGTCATTACCATGAATGGGATTACAACAGCCAAAGTTATCGCCCTGACTGGGTCAGCGTGTATGAAAGCCTGCATCCGACGGGTTACGCAGCAGATATCGATAAGCTGCTGGAAAAACACGCAGGCCTGGCCAAACGACTGAAAAAGCTGCTCGACCTGCTCAAGCCGCAAGATAAGGTACGCATCCGCTACCAGGAAGAGGGAAGCGAACTGGATCTGGATGTGGCCTTGCGCTCGCTGATTGATTTCAAGAGTGGCTCGTCGCCTGATCCCCGCATCAACATGAGCCATAAAAATGACGGGCGCAACATCGCCGTGATGGTGTTGCTGGATTTATCGCAATCACTCAATGAAAAAGCCGCAGGTAGCGAACAGACCATACTGGAACTAAGCCAGGAGGCGGTCTCATTGCTAGCCTGGGCTATACAACAACTGGGCGATCCCTTTGCGATCGCTGGCTTTCACTCGAATACGCGTCACGAAGTACGTTACCTGCATATCAAGGGCTATGGAGAACAGTGGGGAGATGAAGTGAAGGGGCGATTGGCAGCAATGGAAGCCAGTTATTCCACCCGGATGGGCGCGGCGATGCGGCATGCCGCGCATTATCTGGACAAACAGCAGGCCGACAAAAAGCTGATGCTGATTCTGACCGATGGCGAACCGGCAGATATCGACAGCAAGGACGGACGGATACTGATTGAAGATGCACGCCAGGCGGTCACGGAGCTGGATGCCTGCGGGATTTATGCGTACTGCATTAATCTTGATCCCAGGGCGGATGAGTATGTGAAAGATATTTTCGGCAGACAGTACACCATTATCGACAATGTGGCACAGTTGCCGGCAAAACTGCCCGCACTTTTTATCTCTTTAACGAAATAAGAGGCCGGCAGCGTACCACGATACAAACGCATTACATTAACCATCAGTCAAAAATCATCTGCAATTGGGGTAGAATTGCGACTCTAAAATTGGATAAAGCTATATTTTATAAATCCGGAGAGAATACATGAGTAAAAGTTTGATTCAATTCATCATAGAAGAACAGCGTCAAATTCCAAACGCAAGCGGCAACTTTACCGGTTTGCTGAATGACATCATCTCCGCGTGCAAGCAAATTGCCCATGATGTAAACAAGGGCGCACTGATCGGTGTGCTGGGCAGTGCAGGCAGCGAAAACGTGCAAGGCGAAACACAAAAAAAGCTGGATATCATCACCAACGAAATTTTCATTAAGGCGAATGAATGGGGTGGGCATCTGGCTGCGATGGCATCCGAAGAAATGGATGACATCTATGAAATTCCAAAACAATATCCACGCGGTAAATACCTGATTACCTTCGATCCGCTGGATGGTTCATCCAATATCGACGTCAATGTTTCAGTCGGCACCATTTTTTCGATTTTGCGTTGTCCGGAAGGCGTAACCCATCCGACGGCAAGCGATTTCATGCAGCCTGGGACCACGCAAGTCTGTGCCGGCTACGCGCTGTACGGTCCGAACACCATGATCGTTCTCACCACCGGTAACGGCGTGAACGGCTTTACCCTGGATCGCGATGTAGGAGATTTCTTCCTGACCAATCCTGATATGCAAGTTCCGGTTGATACACAGGAATTCGCTATCAATATGTCCAATCGTCGTTTCTGGGAAGAACCGGTACAGCGTTACGTTGAAGAATGCATCAAGGGGGTGGATGGCGGTCGCGAGAAGAATTTCAACATGCGCTGGGTTGGCTCCATGGTTGCCGATGTGCATCGTATTCTGATGCGCGGCGGTATTTTCATGTATCCGTTCGATACCAAGGATGCTGCCCGTGCCGGTAAACTGCGCCTGATGTACGAAGCCAATCCGATGTCCTTCATTGTTGAACAGGCAGGCGGCGTATGCTCGACCGGACGTGAGCGCATTATGGCACTGCTGCCTGTCGGTTTGCATCAACGCGTCCCGGTTATTCTGGGTTCAAAGAACGAAGTAGAGCGTCTGGTGAGTTATCACAAGGACGTGTAATCGCTGCAACTCCCCCGCTGCGGGGGCTTTTTCATGTCTGATATTTTAGGAAAATAATGTCAAAACCACTAGTATCCATTATCATGGGTAGCAGCAATGATTGGGAAATCATGCGTCAGGCGGCACAACAACTGAAAAATTTCAGTGTCGCTTACGATGCACGCGTCATCTCGGCACATCGCTCCCCTGATCTGTTATTCGATTACATCAAGGAAGTCACTGAAAATGGTGTGCAATGCTTTATCGCCGGTGCAGGAGGTGCTGCCCATCTGGCGGGTGTGATCGCCGGCAAAACCACCTTGCCGGTGCTGGGAGTGCCGATTCCATCCAAATATCTCAAGGGTATGGATTCCCTGTTGTCCATTGTGCAAATGCCCAAGGGAATTCCTGTGGCTACTTTTACAATCGGAGAGGCCGGAGCTGCCAATGCAGGACTTTTTGCCATCTCCATGCTGGCACTGAACAATGCGCAACTGGCACATCAATTAACCGAATACCGTAAAAAACAGGCTATCATGATAGCCGAAACGGTATTACCCGAATTACCATAAGTTATCAATTTTTATCAAGGAAGTTCCATGTCTGCATTGCACGAATCCACCATAACCAGCTTGCCACTTTTACATAGAGGAAAGGTGCGCGACTTGTACGAAGTCGATGCGCAACATTTGCTGATCGTGCAGACCGACCGGCTATCCGCGTTCGATGTCATTTTGCCTGATCCAATCCCGGGCAAAGGCGAAGTGCTCACCACCTTATCAAACTTCTGGTTCGATAAATTGCAGCATATCCTTCCTAACCATCTCTCCGGGATTGCACCGGAATCAGTGGTAAGCCCGTCGGAGCAGGAACAGGTGCGCGGGCGCGCTTTTGTCACCAAAAAACTCAAGCCATTACCCATTGAAGCTATCGTACGCGGCTATCTGGCAGGATCCGGCTGGAAGGATTATCAAAAAACCGGCACAATGTGCGGCCTTAGCCTGCCTGCCGGTCTGCGTGAAGCTGACAAATTACCCCAGCCATTGTTTACGCCATCGACTAAAGCCGCAATCGGCGATCACGATGAGAATATTTCTTATGAACAAGCTGTCCGGTTACTCGGTGAGAAGCGGGCCGCCCAGGTGCGCGATGCCACGGTGGCGCTGTATGTGGAGGCGGCAAATTACGCGGCAAGCAAGGGCATTATCATTGCCGATACCAAGTTCGAATTCGGCGTGGATGATGAAGGCACGTTATATCTGATTGATGAAGCGCTGACACCTGACTCATCGCGTTTCTGGCCGTCTGAAGATTACCAGGCAGGCAGCAATCCGCCCAGTTTTGACAAGCAGTTTGTACGTGACTGGCTGGAAGCATCAGGCTGGAATAAACAGGAACCAGCGCCTCGCATCCCTCAGGATGTACTGCAAAAAACAGCGGACAAATATCACGAAGCTTTGCATCGCTTGATATCTGCATGAACGCCAAATCCGGCATAATGAATCAATCGCAGGGAACGTCGAACTGGCCACAGCCGCTGATCGAAGGATTCTTACGTTTTCGTGACAATCTTTTTCCCAGCGATGCGATCGAATATTCACGCCTGTTTGCAGAAGGCCAACAGCCGAAATTTCTCATTATCGGTTGTTGCGATTCAAGAGTAGATCCTGCGATTATATTCAACTGTGCGCCGGGCGAATTATTTGTGGTGCGCAATGTGGCTAACATTGTCCCGCCTAACGAGGCGCGCATCGGACACCACGGCACAACTGCCGCACTGGAATATGGTGTATGCAATCTGGGCGTGGAGCATATCGTGATTCTGGGGCACCAGTGCTGCGGCGGCATTCAAACTTTATTGCAAACCGGTGAAAAGTCCAGTCCTGATTCATTTATCGATGACTGGATGAGTCTGGTGGAACCTGCCAGGGCAAGCGTAGAGCGGGATTATGCCGACAGCAGTATCGAGATACGCCGCACCGCCTGCGAACAACGGGCCATTCTTGTTTCGCTGAAAAACCTGCTGACTTTCCCCTGGATTGCACAGCGGGTAGCGGAAAAGTCGCTCGCCATACACGGCTGGTATTTTGATATCGATCAAGCGCAACTCTTGGGATATAACGCAAGTACAGGCCAGTTTGAGTCCTTGTAACTATTTTCCGGTCAATTCCCTGTAACGGGCCTTATCTGCATCATAGCGTGCCTCCAGCGCGGCTTTCTCTGCATTGATCTCCCCCCTGTCTTTACTCAATTTCGCCACGCTAAGCTGGGCGGCGTTCAACTCGTCCTTCAAATATTCAGGCACCGGCTTGCCGGCTTTGCTATAGACATCCGTTTTTTTGATCAGACCGGCCAGATTGTAATTGGCTTCGACAAGCTGCTTGCCGGCAACCTGAACACGAGCATCAATCTGTTGCAGATTACGCGCACGAGCCAGGTCGATTTCATGGACATTGCTATAGGTATTGAGCAATGAACTATCATGCATTTTCTGATCGCGAACAATATCCTGAGCCTCCTTGCTTTTAGCATCCTCGGCTTGTTTGGCACTGCGCTCCTCCGGCGTCAGCACCTCTCTGGTATTGACAACACGCCCTGATTTATTCAGTTCAGAACGATTCTTGCCGGCATACTCGGCCGGAATGGTGTCGCCGAGATGGGTTACTCCCTTGTCGTCTACCCATTTGAAAATTTTGGCATCAGCCGGCAAACTAAAAGCGAGCAGTGCGATCAACCACCATTTAACGTGAAACTCGTGTCGTGACGAACGGTGCTCCTCGCCCTTGAGGAGAGGAGGAACGGGGGAGAGGGAACGGGCACGGCGAGTTTGCGAGTTATTGCCTAAAAAAGGCAATATCCCTGCGTAATCCATTGCCTTATCAGGGGTGACCACTTTCCCATGCCCGTTAGCCATTTTCAACACCGTAAAGATCTCGGTAGGCGCTCACTGCACTCAAATTGGCGCGCATTTCATCGTCATCATGTAAAAATTGCAGCAGATCATTCAAACTCGCGATCGCCACAACGGGGATACCGAAGCTTGCCCGCACTTCCTGCACCGCTGACAGGTCGCCCTGCCCCCGTTCCATGCGATCCAGCGCGATCACCACCGCACAAGGCTCCGCACCGGCTGCACGAATCAGCTCAATGGATTCCCGCACCGAGGTGCCGGCAGAAATCACATCGTCGATAATCAGCACTCGCCCCGCTAATTGCGCCCCGACTGTCGTGCCGCCTTCGCCGTGATCCTTCGCTTCCTTGCGATTATAACAATAAGGTACATTGCGGCCTTGCTCAGCCAGTGCGATGGCGGCACCGGTTGCCAGCGGAATGCCTTTATAAGCCGGACCGAACAGCATATCGAATTTAATTTCAGAGGCGAGAATCGCCTGTGCATAAAACTGTGACAGACTGCGCATCGCATCACCGTCGTTGAACAAGCCGGCGTTGAAAAAATAAGGCGACAATCGTCCTGCTTTGGTTTTAAATTCGCCAAAACGCAGCACTTGTTTCTGAACGGCAAAGCGGATGAAATCTTGTCTGAAATTAAACATGGTGACGGTGGGATATGTGAGCAGGAAACATTATAATCTGGCGCTCTTTATGATAGGAAAATTTCATGCGCATCATCTCAGTCAATTTAAATGGTATTCGTTCCGCCGCCAGCAAGGGTTTCTATGAATGGCTGGCACGACAGAATGCCGATGTGATTTGTTTGCAGGAACTCAAAGCGCAAGCTGCTGATATGACAGCACAAATGCTGGAACCGAATGGCTATCACGGCTACTTTCACTATGCAGAAAAGAAAGGTTACAGCGGCGTAGGTATCTATTGTAAAGAAAAACCACAGCAGGTCATCGTGGGGCTGGGTATTAAGGACTTTGACGTGGAGGGTCGCTATTTATGCATCGATTTCGCCGATTACAGCGTGGTGTCACTGTATTTACCCTCAGGCTCCAGCGGTGAGGAACGGCAACAAGTGAAGTTTGATTTTATGAGTGCCTTTTTGCCGCATCTGCAGGAATTGCGTGCCACAGGCTGTGAGGTGATCGTTTGCGGTGACTGGAATATCGCCCATAAGGAAATCGACCTCAAAAACTGGCGCGGCAACAAGAAAAACTCCGGCTTTCTGCCCGAAGAGCGCGCCTGGCTAACCCGTGTATTTGATGAGGCAGGCTTTGTCGATGTATTCAGGGCAGTACATCCCGAACTGGAAGCTTATACCTGGTGGTCGAATCGCGGACAGGCCTGGGCAAAAGATGTCGGCTGGCGCATTGATTATCAAATTGCAACGCCTGGTTTGGCAGCCCTGGCGCATGCAGCCGAAATCTATAAGGAACAAAGATTTTCAGACCATGCGCCCTTGACGATTGATTATCAATTACACGAAGATCCGCCATGAGCGAACTATTCATTTCCGAATCGAGTGCCAGGCTGCGTATTTTGCTGGCCGCAGGCTATGCGCTGTTTATCGCCTATGTCAGCCTGTCGCCTTTTTCCGGCTGGCGTGATCAGGGACTGAGCTTTATAGATGTGCTGCAGATGCCCTTGCTGGAAACCTTTACGCCGTTTGATGCCGTGGTTAATCTGTTGGCTTATATCCCTTTCGGCTTTATAGTCGGATTGGCACTGCGTGCACGATTTGGTATGACCGTCAGCGTGATTGTTGCCGTAGCGTGTGGACTGGCCTTATCCTCCGGCATGGAATATGTGCAAATGTATCTGCCTGCACGCATCAGCTCCAACCTGGACATGCTCACGAACAGTACCGGCACCTTGTTGGGCGCCCTGCTGGCTGTCAGCGCCACCTCATGGAGATGGCTTCATACAGCACTGGTACGCTGGCGCAGAGGCCTGTTTCGTCTTGGCCCGGAAATGGATTTTGGCCTAGCACTGCTCACACTTTGGATATTCGGACAAATTAATCCGACCTTGCCAATGCTGGGTCATGTGTTTATCAGCGAAGCAGCGCGTCAGCCTTTTGCGGCGCCCATGCCACAACCGTTCCTCTGGCTGGAAGCTGCGGTTGTAATGTTAAATCTGTTAATGCTGGGGGTGCTGTTGCTGACTTTACTGCGTGCGCGACGAAGCGTCGTGACATCTTTGCTGGTAATATTGAGCGTGGTAGCACTGATCAAATTTATCGCGGCAGCCATTTTATTGAAATCATGGGCATTATTGCTGTGGATTAACGGCGAGGCGATGCTCGGCATTTTGCTGGGCATCTCAGTGCTCTTTATGATCTATTCGCAGTCACGCAGAACCGTGATTATTTTTGGTGTTATCGTGACATTAAGCGATTTCATCGCTATTAATTTTGTGGTAGATGGCAACAGCCCTGCTGCAGCCATGTCCATCTATCACTGGCATTATGGACACTTACTCAATTACAACGGACTTGCGCAAACCATCACCCTGATTTTCCCGGTGCTGCTGCTGTTTCATTTATGGCGGGCAGTAAAAGCCGGGAATAATTGACAACGGACAACGGAGACAGCCTATGAGTTATTTCGACAAACATGTATTTTTCTGCACCAATCAGCGCGAAGATGGCAGCGCCTGCTGCGCGGATCACGGGGCGCAAAAAGCACGCGATTATGTAAAAAACAAGGTTAAGCAACTCGGCATCAACAATCCGGAAAACACTATCCGCATCAATTCCGCCGGCTGTCTTAATCGTTGTGATGAGGGACCGGTGATCGTGATTTATCCCGAAGGCACCTGGTACACTTATGTGGATGAAAGCGATCTTGATGAAATCATCGAAAAACATCTGAAAAACAGCCGCATCGTTGAGAGACTAAAAATATGAGCATGATGAAACTGGACATTACCGGCCCCGCAGGACAGCTCGAAGGCGTGCTGCATCTGCCCAAGGGAGAGCCGCGGGCCATAGCCGTGATAGCACATCCTCTGCCCACCATGGGCGGCACGATGGACAACAAGATCGTCACTACGCTGGCCAAAACCTTTACTGAACTGGGTTTTGCCGCATTGCGTTTGAACTTTCGCGGCGTGGGTGCCAGCACGGGTAAATTTGATAACGGCGATGGCGAAATGCAGGATCTGCTCGCAGCCATCAACCATGCGCAGGATAGCTTTAGCGATTTGCCGCTAATACTGGCAGGCTTTTCTTTCGGCGGCTATGTTGCGGCATGCGCGGCCGAACAGGTAAAAACGCACAAACTGGTACTGATCGCTCCCGCTGTCGCTCGTTTTGCGATGCCGGCTGTGCCGCCCGATACGCTGGTGATTCACGGTGAGCTTGATGAAGTCATCCCGCTGGCCGATGCACTGGACTGGGCTCGGCCTCAACATCTGCCCATCGTGGTATTTCCTGAGGCCGGGCATTTTTTTCACGGCAGGTTGAACCTGCTCAAACAGACCTTATTGCGCGAATTCAACGGATGCAAGATTTGAACAGCTGACCATGAATAATGTCATCAGCGCCAGAAACCTGGTAAAAGTCTATGCAGGGGAACGTGTTGTAGATGGCATTAGCCTCAACATTGTACGGGGCGAATGCTTCGGTTTACTGGGTCCCAACGGTGCGGGAAAAACCACCACGTTACGACTGCTGTTAGGTTTGATTGCGCCCGATGGCGGTGCGATTGAATTACTGGGTTACCCCATCCCCGGGCAGGCCAGAACAGCAAGGCTGCGGGTGGGCGTAGTCCCGCAGATCGATAATCTTGATCCGGATTTTACCGTTGCAGAAAATCTGCTGGTATATGGCCGGTATTTCGGCATGAAGGATAGCGACATCGAAGCGCGCCTGCCCGAGCTGCTGGAGTTTGCTAATCTGACCCATAAACGCGATGTCAAAGTACCCGCCTTGTCGGGCGGCATGAAACGACGTCTGACGCTGGCGCGTGCGCTGGTGAATGATCCTGATGTCATTTTTCTTGACGAACCCACCACAGGCCTTGATCCTCAGGCACGTCACCTGATCTGGCAACGGCTGCGGGAACTCACCGCGCGAGGCAAGACCCTGATATTAACCACGCACTTTATGGATGAAGCTGAACGGCTCTGCCATCGTCTGGCCGTGATGGACAACGGTCGCATCATCAGTCAGGGCTCACCCGCAGATCTCATTGCAAACAATATTGAACCCCAGGTCGTCGAAGTGTTCGGCGAACAGGCGGGCTGCTGGGCTAAAAACCATGCAGCCCTGCATACGGAGCGCATCGAAGTCAGCGGAGAGTCGGTTTTTTGTTACCTGAATGAAGCACAGCCGTTGCTGCTCGAATTAAAAGCTCATCCCGAACTGCGCTACCTGCATCGCCCGGCCAATCTGGAAGATGTATTCCTGAAATTAACCGGACGGGAAATGCGCGAATGAAAACGAATATTTTTGCATTGCCGCAGTTGAGCCTGCGTTTCATCCCCGTCTGGCGCCGCAACTATATGGTCTGGAAAAAAATGGCCATCCCTTCTGTGCTGGGTCATCTGGCTGATCCTGTGATCTACATGCTGGGACTGGGCTATGGACTGGGCGGCATGTTGCCGCAAATCGGCGGCATGTCCTATATCACTTTCCTGTCGGCAGGCACCGTGTGTTACAGCACCATGAACAGCGCCAGCTTCGAAGCGCTCTATTCGGCTTTTGCGCGCATGCAGGAACAGCGCACCTGGGATGCGATACTCAATACACCGACCACGCTGGATGACATCGTGCTCTCGGAAATTTTCTGGGCCGCGAGCAAAAGTCTGTTGTCCGGTGTTGCGGTATTGATGGTGATCTGGTTGTTAGGCCTGTCGCATTCGCCGTTATTGCTGTGGATTATTCCCTTGTCCTTGCTGGTCGGACTGTGTTTTTCCGCGATGGGACTGATCGTGACAGCCCTGGCGCCGGGCTATGAATTCTTCATGTACTACTTCACGCTGGTGATCACGCCGATGACATTGCTGTGCGGCGTATTCTTCCCGGTCGATCAACTGCCGGCAAGTTTGCGTCTTGTCTCAGCCATTCTGCCGCTGACTCATGCCGTCAGTCTGGCTCGTCCCCTGCTGAACGGCCTTATCCCCGCTGCCATACTGACGGATATAGCCGTACTGGCAGTTTATGCGCTGATTTGTTATTACATCTGTCTGGTATTGTTCAGAAAACGCATGGCACAATAAGTAACTGATGTTACGCAGAGATTGGTAGGACTTTCGTAAAGTGGTTATAAGACCGGATTTTTTCTGCGCAAGGCGTATCCGTCTCACCCCCTGAGCGCCGCCGAAGATAGGCAGAAAACAGCGGAGTTGTTGGATGAAAACGCGTTGCCTTGCAATATCAGGCAACAGCTTTGGCTAAACAAAAACGCGTAAGTTGGCTGAGCCAACAGTGTATTGAGTGGCCGTGC
>Ga0316220_1000969_pt1 | contig 35418 bp, 27 predicted proteins | sample TBH18005metaG_FD_203632 | JGI IMG/M metagenome (GOLD analysis project Ga0316220, IMG submission 203632) | Freshwater microbial communities from Trout Bog Lake, Wisconsin, USA - TBH18005 | ecosystem: Environmental > Aquatic > Freshwater > Lake > Hypolimnion/Profundal zone | place: USA: Wisconsin... | reverse complement strand
CTCTGGCCGCAGGCTCTAGCGTAGAAGATATGGAGGGGGCAACCGTCTTAGTAGAAGGCGCCAAGATTCCGTCTAATGAAGCATGGAATATGCATGGGCAAATGACCTGGGTTGACCAATATCACCCAACTTTTAATGCTCCCTATAGTGGCGCAAATAGCTTGACGCCCCACAGCAATAGCGCTGAAACGTTTGATGCCACCTTGTATCTAGGGGTAAAGCTTTGGGAGGGTGGCGAAGCTTACTTGAATCCTGAAATTGATCAGGGCTTTGGACTTAGTAGCACATTGGGCCTTGCAGGCTTTTCTAGTGGAGAGGCTTATAAGGTCGGTTCCAATGACCCATACTATCGGACACCTCGTGCATTTATTCGGCAAACGTTTAATTTGGGTGGCGATTTAATTGAGTTAGATGATCAGGCCAATCAGCTTGCTAAAACTATTAGCTCAAACAATGTGATCATTACTGCCGGTAAGTTTTCAGTAGTCGATATATTCGATACGAATACCTACGCCCATGATGCTCGGGGCGATTTCTTGAACTGGGCCGGTATTGATGCGGGGGCCTTTGACTATGCGGCTGATTCTTGGGGCTATACCTATGGCGGGGCAGTGGAGTGGAGCCAGGATTGGTGGACTCTGCGTGGCGGTTTTTTTGATTTATCAATTGTGCCCAATAGCGAGAATATTGATATTGGTTTTAAGCAATATGAGTTAGTGAGTGAGGCTGAGGAGCGCCATGAACTTTGGGGGCACAAGGGAAAGTTCAAGATCTTGGGGTTTGCTAACCGTGGAAATATGGGTTCTTATAGTGATGCGATCGCATTGGCTCAGCAAACGGGCGCTACGCCAGACACCGCTTTGGTGCGTCGTGATGCTTGGCGACCTGGGTTAGCCTTGAATTTTGAGCAGGAGATTGGTCCTGGCATGGGTTTCTTTGCGCGAGCAAGTAAAAATAGTGGCAATGAAGAAACTTATGAGTTTACCGATATAAATCAGTCCGTTACAGCTGGATTATCGTTTAAGGGCGATGCCTGGAATAGGCCTGAAGATGCGATTGGTGTACAGGGTATCGTTAACGGATTATCAAAGAATGCTCAGCAGTATTTTGCAATGGGCGGTATGGGGATTTTGATTGGTGATGGCGCCTTAACGTATGGCCTAGAACGGATCTCTGAAATTTACTATAACTTGAGCGTTGTCAAGCACTTAGCGCTTGGCTTTGATTATCAGCACATCATTGACCCGGCATATAATGCTGCACGGGGTCCGGTTAATGTATTTGGGGTTCGCGTACATGCGGACTTTTGATATCCGAATGGATGATTGGGTCACGATCCATGCATTTTTTAACGGCTTTTCTGAATTGCGATGAACTATGAAGTTATCTCAAATAACGAATTCGATTGCTAACTTCTTTAAAAATTTTTATGCCAAGCATTTATCGAGATTCATTGCGCCGATTTATGTAAAGCATTTTCAAAAGCACGTTGATTATTTTTATCTCAATCACTTAAAGTACAACAAGTATTTTGAAGAGCTCGTATTCTTGTTGCGAGCAACCCCGAAAACTATTCAGCAAATTTATCAAAAGTGGGCAACACTTTATTGCGCCAAGACCACACAGAAACAACGCAAATGGATTGCATTGTTGATTATTGCGTGGGTGATTATCAAAATAGCCTTTGCAGGCTATGATTTTTGGCAAGAAGTCACAGCTCCTAAAACAGAATTGGGCCCAAATAATTCTTTAATTATTACGCCGCAACAGGTGAAACAAGTCAATCCAGGCCCAGTAATGGAGCGAGATTTTTCTCAGGATAGTTCCGCTGTTGGCATCATTGACTTTAATCAAGATCAAACAGTGCAAGTATTTGGTCCTTATCAGGGTCGTATTGGTAAGGTGATGGTGGTTGCGGGTGACGATGTTAAGGTTGGTCAGCCGCTCTACACCGTTTTAAGTCCTGATCTTGCTCAAGCCGCCGCGACATTAGTGGCAAGTGCAGGCGTACTTAAGATGAGTAATGAAACGCTTAAGCGGGCGAAAAGCTTGTATGAGACCAAGTCTATTTCTCTAAAAGAACTTGAGCAAAATATTTCTGATCAACAAACGGCTGATGCCAATTATCAAGCTGCCCTCAAAACCATGGGCTTGTTTGGATTAACTGATGTTCAAATTAAGCAAATTTTGTCTGGTCGGAAAATTGATACTGAAACAGTTGTGGTTAGTCCAGTTGCAGGTAGGGTGGTTTCACGGGTTGCAGCCATAGGTCAATTGGTTCAGCCTGGAACTGTTCCTGCGCCGATTACCGTTTCCGATACCAGTAAGTTATGGATGGTAGCCAGTGTGCCAGAGGGCGAGATTGCGCGTTACCATGTTGGACAAACCGTATTCTTGCGAGTGCAAGCGTATCCAGAAAAAACCTATTCTGGAACAATATTCTTTATGAGCGAGTCTTCCGATCCGGTTACGCATCGAATTCAATTGAGAGCGAATTTGACGGATGATGCGCATGAGTTGCGCCCACAAATGATTGCTGACTTTAATGTGGTGTTGGGCGATCCAATTCTTTCACCGGCTGTGCCTGCCAAGGCATTGGTGCGAGAAGCGGATGGAACCTTCACGGTCTGGGTTACCTCCTCGAATCAATCTACTCAATACATTAAGCGAACGGTCAAGGTGGGTTTAATGCAGGCGGATTATGTGCAAATTTTGGACGGGTTAAAGGCCGGAGATATCGTGGCCCAATCCAATGCACTATTTTTGAGCAACCTTTTTATTAACCTGCAGTAAAACGGATACGGCGCGGCTTTAAGCCTCATGTTTAAATCGATTCTTGCTTTTGTCCTCACTAGAAGACCTTTGGTTCTGATGGGTCTGGCCGCCTTTTTGGTGGCAGGTGTGATGGCCTTCATGAAGTTAAATGTTGAGGCCTATCCCAATCCAGCGCCGGTTATTTTGGAGATTACAGCGCAGTCCGCTGGGCTTTCCGCCGAGGAGATGGAGCGGTATTACACACGCCCGATGGAGATTGGGTTAGCTACTACTCCTGGCGTTGATACGATTCGGTCCACCTCCTTCTATGGGCTCTCATTTGTTCGCGTGACCTTTAAGTATGGCGTTGACTATTATTTTGCCCTCACTCAAATTGCCAATAACTTATCTCAGAATGTCAATTTACCAAATGGTGTACAGCCACAAATACAAGCTTCTAGCTTGGTTGGTGAAATTTTCCGTTATCAAGTTACGGGCCCACCTAGTTACAGCCTAACGGATCTGCGCACAATTCAGGACTGGGTGGTGACCCGGAGGATGCTCACTGTCCCGGGTGTGGTGATGGATGTTACTTGGGGTGGCACAACTAAGGAGTACCACGTTGAAGCGGACCCTAAAAAATTAGAGGGTTATGGCATCAGCCTGCAGCAGTTGTTAACGGCGGTTGGAAATGCAAACTCAAATGTGGGCGGAAGGACGGTTAGCGTTGGCGATCAATCTGTCAATGTGCGCGGTTTGGGGATGGTGGAAAGCTTAGACGACATTCGCAATATTGTGATCACGCAACAGGGCTCCTTGCCTATTTCCGTAAAGGATGTTGCCGTGGTATCAGAGGGTTATGTGCCGCGTTTGGGTGAGGCTGGTAAAGATAATGTGAATGATGTAGTTACGGGCATTGTGGTGATGAATCGGACTCTACATACCAATGAAGTGGTGGAGCGTGTTGAGAAGGCTATTACCAAAATTAATAGCGATGGCACTCTTCCACCTGGAGTCAAGGTGGTTCCTTACTATGATCGATCAATTTTAGTAAACGTGACAACGCATACCGTTTTACATAACCTAATATTCGGTTGTTTATTGGTATTTTTTATCCAGTGGATTTTTTTAGGCGACTTGCGAAGCGCAATTATTGTCAGCTTAAATATCCCGATCGCCTTATTCTTCAGCATCATTATTTTGGTAATCACGGGGGAGTCGGCTAATTTGCTCTCTTTAGGGGCGGTGGATTTCGGGATCATCATTGATTCAGCTGTCATTCTGGTGGAAAACATTTTCCGCAATTTCCAGCAAACACCAGCAAACCGAATTAAGACCTTGCGTCAATTGGCTTTGGGCCCGTATGCAGATGTGACTGACCCAGCTGATGGGTGGACTAATCGTTTGAGAATGATTTATTTAAGTGCGGTTCAGGTTGACACATCCATTATTTTTTCAACGGCCATTACCATCGCTGCATTTATTCCTTTGTTTACCATGCAAGGGGTGGAGGGGCAAATTTTTAGTCCTATGGCGCGCACTTATGGCTATGCGCTGGCTGGAGCGCTGCTTGCCACATTTACAGTAACGCCAGTTGTTGCAAGTTTTTTATTGCCTCGAAAAGTGGAGGAGACAGAAACTAAAATTGTGAAAGCCATTCGTGAGTTTTATAGCCCAAAATTGAAGTGGGTTATGAACAATACTCATCGCGTTATTGTTATTGGCTGCATTAGTTTGGTCATTGGCCTAGGGATGGTCACCCGTTTAGGCAGTGAATTTTTGCCTGCTTTAGAAGAGGGTAATTTGTGGATTCGGGCATCTATGCCGCCCACTATCTCTCTTGAGGCGGGTTCTCCATACGCAAATCGGATGCGAGAAATCATTAAAAGTCACCCAGAGGTGATTACTGTTGTTTCTCAGCACGGTCGTCCAGATGATGGTAGCGATGCCTCAGGATTTAATAATGTTGAGTTATTTGCGCCACTCAAGCCATTCGATGAATGGCAGCATGGCATGACCAAAGAGAAATTGGTTGCCACTCTGCAGAAGCAGTTTGAGGAGGAGTTTCCCGGCATTTCATTTAACTTTTCACAGTACATCCAAGATAACGTTCAGGAAGGTTTGTCGGGCGTCAAGGGCGCCAATTCAGTAAAAATTATTGGGCCAGATTTGGCAACTCTGGAGGTTTTGGCAAATCAAGTTAAAGCTGAAATGTCAAAAGTGAAGGGTGTTGCGGATTTAGGCATTTTCTACATCATGGGGCAGCCTAATTTAAATATTCGACTTGATCGCGAAAAAATTGCCCGATATGGACTCAATACCGGTGATGTTAATAACGCTATTCAAACTGCAATGGGCGGTACCGTTGCAACAATGGTGCAGGAAGGGGAAAAGCAATTTGGCTTATCCGTTCGATTGCTTACTGATGAGCGCAATAGTATTGAAAAAGTAAAAAATTTGCGCATTGGCTTTAGTACCAGCAATGGGGGTAATGGCTACATTCCCCTGAAAGATATTGCCACGATTACATTGGATACAGGGGCAACTTATATTTATCGCGATAGTAATGAGCGCTATATCCCCATTAAATTTAGTGCTCGAGATCGAGATTTGGGTAGTACGGTTCAAGAGATTCAGAGTCGCATTGCTAGGAATGTCACCCTGCCAGAGGGTTATCGCATTACTTATGCAGGCGAGTTTGAAGAGCTTGAGGCTGCCAAATCACGCTTATTGATTATCTTGCCAATTGCCATTGCCATGATCTTTGGTCTGTTATATGCCTTGTTTAATAGCTTAACTTACTGCTTGTTGACTGTCGCAGGAGTACCTTTCGCTGTTCTGGGCGGGATTTTTGCGCTCTACATTAGCGGACAAACAATGAGTGTGTCAGCCATTATTGGATTTATTTCATTGCTAGGCGTATCCGTAATGAATGGCATTTTAATTTTGAGCTACTACAAGGAGTTGGTGGCTTCTGGAAAATCAGTTCGCGAAGCGATATTTGAATCACACGAACATCGCATGAGGCCTCTATTGATGACAGCGCTCTCAGCATGTATTGGTTTGTTGCCTGCGGCCCTTTCCCATGGAATCGGTAGCCAGGTACAAAGGCCTTTAGCCACCGTGGTTGTGGGTGGGATGATTGTGGGCCCAATCTTCTTATTATTGGTAGTGCCGGCTGTATTGGTTGAAGTTTTGCGACGTGAAAAGCCTAAAAGGTTGCGCAGAGTTCGGGCTGAGGATATTTAATACGCTGATGAATACATTTCTCTTGTTCCCCGCCCGCTTGCGCTTGGTATGGGTTGCCCTTCTGGGGGCGAGTGTGCTCTCCTGCGCTGTTGGACCTGACTTTCAAAAGCCTGATGTCCCACAAGTAAGTTCGTTTACGCGAGAGCCTGGCACTCTTGAGGTTGGTGAGCTTAGTTCGATTGACGCGGACTGGTGGAAGGCTTACGGCTCGCCTCAGTTGGATGTCTTGGTTCAATTGGCATTAAAAAATAATCCGAATATCGATGTGGCCATTGCGAACCTAAAGGTTGCTCAGCAAAACGTGATTGCGCAGCAAGGTTTCTTTTTCCCGCAGGTTGGTGCAGGATTGACTGCTAGTCGTCAAAATGTGGGATCAACTTTAGCTCCAGCAATTAACGGCACCACTTCTGTTTACGGTTTACAAACGGCTCAATTAAGCGTTGGGTTTACCCCTGATATTTTTGGTGGGAACCGCCGCCAGGTTGAATCGCTTAAAGCCATTGCGAATGCTCAGGAGCTCCAACTGGAAGCCTTAAGAATCACAATCGCCACCACGGTCATTGCTACAGCAGTTCAGGAGGCTGTATTCCGTGAGCAGTTGCAAATGGCAAAAGAATCAGTGGAGGCGGCTAAATTGCAAATGGTCCATGCAAAGAGGATGGCTGATTTAGGATATATCAGCGGTATCGATTTAGCGAACCAAGAATCTGCTTATGCCCAGGCAGCTAGCCAAGTCCCGGCATTAAAAAAATTACGTGAGCAAACCCTTGATATGTTGGCGGTGCTCTGTGGTCAGGTCCCTAGTCAACCGCTGTTATTGCCCAATTTAGATTCTATTCATATACCCGCCAAGTTGCCCAATGCATTGCCATCGACCCTAGTGGGGCGGCGCCCAGATGTGAAGATTGCCGAAGAGATGGTGCGGGCGAGTAATGCGCAAATTGGTGTTGCCATCTCTAACATGATCCCTCAATTCTCCATTACGGGGGTGTTGGGTGGTTCTGCCACGGCATTCTCTGAAATGTTTAATGGGGCCAATAATATTTGGGGAATTGCGGGCGGAGTTGGGCAGCCCATATTTGCTGGTGGATCCCTATTTGCCCGTAAAAATGCGGCAGAGGCCGCCTATGATGCTTCACTAGCTCAGTATCGCGCCACGGTCATAGCGGCCTTTCAGAATGTGGCAGACACCTTGTATGCGATTGACAACGATGGCAAGCTGTATCAGTTGGCGCGGGACAGTGAGCTTGCAAATCAAAAAGTCTATGACAAAACACTGCAGCAGTTTGATCAGGGTTACACATCAGAGCCTGGGCTCTTGGCTGCCAAACAGCAGTATTTACAGTCGAAAATGAATGCCATTCAAGCCTATTCCGTCTACTTGGGGGATAGCGCTGCTCTTTATCAATCCTTAGGCGGCGGTTGGAAAGAGCCGGTTAATACCGACGCGGCTTCTGTCTCCGCACCTGTTCCGGCCGCCAATTAAGGCGCTTTTCAGCTTTGGTGGCTGGGCATTGCATAATTAAGCCATGCATATACTTTTATCCAATGACGATGGCTACTTGGCCCCAGGAATACTGGCACTCTTTAATGCATTGAAACCTTTGGGTCGGGTGACCGTGATTGCTCCCGAGCAAAATCACAGCGGCGCGTCCAATTCGCTCACATTATCTAGACCGTTATCTATTCATCGTGTGGCGGGTGGTGAGCGTGATGGCTTTATGTTTGTTAATGGTACGCCAACGGATTGCGTGCACATTGCCATGACAGGCTTTTTGGATGAAAAACCAGATTTAGTGGTATCTGGTATCAATCAAGGTGAAAACATGGGGGAAGATGTGCTGTACTCCGGAACGGTTGCCGCAGCAGTGGAAGGGGTGATGTTCGGGGTTCCGGGGATTGCCTTTTCTCAAGTCGATCGTGGCTGGGATCGCATTGGTGATGTGGCTCGGGCGGCCCACGATATCGTGGCACAAATGTTGGTTTCTCCTCTGGCGCGCAATGACGGTGCAGCAACCCTCCTTAATGTCAACATCCCTAATCGGCCTTATGCCGATTTATATCGTTGGCGCGTTACGCGCTTGGGTACGCGGCACCATTCACAGCCAGTGGTCATACAAAAAAGTCCTCGCGGTGAAGAGATTTTTTGGATTGGCGCTGCTGGCGATGCCAACGATAGCTCAGAGGGAACCGACTTTCATGCCATTGATAATGGGTGTGTTTCGATTACGCCCATGCAACTGGATTTAACGCATCATGCGCGTTTGGCTGCGATGCGTGCAAATGGCTGGGAGCGCGGTTGAAACCTGCGGCTGAGCGATTCGCGGGCCATCGGCAGGCGCTAGCGGCTAAAGTGTTAGCGGCCGGTGTAAAGCATCATGGCACTTTAGAGGCTATTGCCACGGTTCCTCGCCATGCTTTTATGGATGCCGGTTTGCATCCTCAGGCTTATGAGGATTCAGCATTGCCGATCGGTCATCAACAGACCATTTCCAAGCCATCGGTAGTGGCTCGGATGATTGAGGTTTTGCATAAGCCAAGACACAAGTTAGGCAAGGTTCTGGAGATTGGCACTGGTTGTGGTTATCAAGCAGCAGTTTTGAGCTTATTGGCTGATGAAGTTTATTCGATTGAGCGTATTCGGCCCTTGCATGATATGGCTAGAGCCAAGTTACGGCCGTTTCGGATTAATAATTTGCGCCTAATTTATGGTGATGGTATTTTGGGTCTACCGCAGGCTGCCCCTTTTGATGGCATTATTTTGGCCGCAGCTGGCTTGGGCATTCCCGATGCCTTGTTGGATCAATTGGCAATAGGGGGTCGTTTAGTCGCCCCTGTCGTTAAAAGCGCAAAAGAGCAGCAATTAGTGATGGTCGAGCGCATGAGCTCACAGCGCTATCAAAGAACTGTGCTGGACGAGGTCTTTTTTGTCCCCTTACAATCAGGGGTAGTATGAGACTGAAAGACCGCCCTATGCCCGATTTTCTTCCTAGAATAGCTGCCCTCCTATTGACTGCTGGACTGCTTGTTTTGGCTACGGGTTGTTCAACGCCCCGTACAAAACCAGCGAATGTAGTAGACCGCACGAATGGTGCTTTCAGTGAGCCTGCGCCTCCTGGTTACTATCGTGTCAAGAAGGGTGATACCTTGGCGCGCATTGCCTTGGACCATGGGCAATCTCCCCGCGATGTTATTCAATGGAATCATTTGGCCAATCCCAATCAAATTGAGGTTGGAGATCTGATTTTGGTGAAGCCACCTGCAGGCAGCAAAATAGCTGTAGCAAAAGTGACCGCCAAGCCCGTGCCAAGCACTTCTGATGTTGCGAAATCTGATGTGTCTAAAGTAAAAGATGTCAGTAAGCCAGACGTCGCTTCTAGCGAGACGCTTGCAGAGCCAGGTATTCGCTTGTCTTCGCCAGCTAAAGGAAAAATCACAGGCGAATTTAGTGATACCAATAAAGGGATTGATATTGCCGGTAAGGCTGGCGATCCAGTTCTAGCCGCAGCAGATGGAAAAGTGGTCTATGCCGGTAATAGTCTGCGTGGTTATGGTAATTTGGTTATTGTTAAACATGACAATACCTATTTAACAGCCTATGCTCACAATAGTAAGCTTTTAGTCAAAGAGGGCGACACGGTGCATAAGGGGCAAAAGATTGCCGAGATGGGTGATACCGATACAAATTCGGTGAAGTTGCACTTTGAGTTGCGGGTCAATGGTAAGCCGGTAAATCCCCAGCCTTACTTGCAGCAGTAGTGTTTGCGGAGTGATGGGTAGTGGCTACCGTTCTTGTTTTTGATATAGAGACTATTCCAGATGTGGCGGGGTTACGCCGCTTGGATGACCTCCCCGACTCCTTGTCTGATGCGGAGGTGGCGCAAAGAGCAATGGCTGATCGTGCCGCTAAAACTGGCAGCGATTTCTTGCCGTTATATCTTCAGCGCATTGTAGCGATCTCCTGTGTGATTCGACGTACCACCAAAGAAGGCTCTCCACAAATTAAGGTGGGCACATTGGGAGCGCCCGACGATGATGAGAAGGTATTAATTCAAACCTTTTTTGATCTGATTGAGAAATATACCCCCCAGTTGGTGTCATGGAATGGGAGCGGTTTTGACTTGCCGGTACTGCATTACCGTGCATTAGCGAATTATGTACAGGCGCCACGATACTGGGAGATGGGCGAAAGCCAAGAATCCGATAGTCGTGAATTTAAGTGGAATAACTACATTAGTCGTTATCACATGCGCCATTTGGATATGATGGATGTGTTGGCGAAATTTAATAGTAGGGCCAACGCACCATTGGATGGTCTAGCAAAGTTATGTGGCTTTCCGGGAAAAATGGGTATGGATGGAAGTCAAGTATGGCCGGCTTATCAAGAGGGAAAAATTGATGATATCCGCCGCTATTGTGAGACTGATGTGGTGAATACCTACCTCATGTATTGCCGTTTTCAATTATTGCGCGGCGGCTTTACTTTGGATGAATACCACGGTGAGATAGCTTTTGTAAAGGCGTATCTAGCAAAAGAGGCCCAAGAACCCCATGGCGCTCAGTGGCGTGAGTACCTGCAAGGTTTTGCTCCAAATGCGTAGGGGTGAAAAGCCAGTCAATATCGTAGTGACTGACCCCATTCGGATTGACTCCCTTGATCTCGATGCCCAAGGGATTGGGCGTTTAGCGCCGAATGAGGAAGAGGCGCTGCAGGGTCAAAGTGGCAAGGTAGTGTTTGTTCAAGGGGCATTGCCTACTGAGCTGGTGACTTATGTGGTTACGCGTGAGAAACCCCGATTCTCTAAAGCCAGGGTTCTAGAAGTCATACAGCCAGCCGTCTTTAGAACTGAGCCAAAGTGTAAGGTATTCGGAGTATGTGGCGGTTGTTCCATGCAGCACTTGGATATGCGTGCCCAAATTGCCATGAAGCAACGGGTACTAGAGGATGACTTGCAGCACCTCGCTAAAGTTAAGCCAGAAGAAATTCTTCGGCCGATGGGTGGCCCCGCGTGGGAGTATCGTCATCGCGCACGCCTGAGTGTTGTGAATCGTTCCATTAAAAAGGGAACAGTCTTAATTGGATTTCATGAGGGAAAAAGTGGATATGTAGCAGATATGACCGCCTGCGAAATACTCCCGAGACGTGTATCGGAGCTATTGCCAGAATTACGTAAGTTGGTGATGGCTTTTTCTATTGTAGATTTTGTACCGCAAATAGAGTTGGCGGTGGGGGAGGCTGAGGAGCCTAATGCCATCAATTCTGCAAAGGCAAAACCGGTTATTGCCTTAGTGTTTCGTCATCTCAAGCCCTTGAATCGGGCTGATGAGCAACTGCTAAAAGATTTTGCTGATCGCCATCAGGTGTGGATTTGGTTGCAACCTAAGGGTATTGAAACGGTTGCGCCGTTTTATCCGCAGACTGGTAAGTTATGCTATCGCTTGCCTGAGTTTGAGGTTGAAATGCCTTTTATGCCGGCTGATTTCACGCAAGTAAATCACCTGATGAACCGCGCTTTAGTGAGCAAGGCAATTCGCCTCTTGGGGGTTCAACCGCAAGATCGCGTGCTTGATCTCTTTTGTGGAATAGGCAACTTTACCTTACCCTTGGCCAGAGTGGCAAAGGACGTTCTCGGTATAGAGGGCTTAGCTAGCCTGACCACAAGAGCCAAAAGCAATGCGGAACACAATCAACTGGCTGACAAAGTTAGCTTTATGCAAAGTAATTTGTTTGAAGTGACTACCGAGACGATTGCTTCTTGGGGAAGGGCAGACCGATGGTTAATGGATCCGCCGCGAGAAGGTGCTATGGAGATTTGCCAAGCGCTCGCTAAACTTCATGATCTATCTCATCATGATGTCGCTGCGCACCTGGGTGAGTTTTTACCACAACGTATTGTGTATGTCTCTTGTAACCCAAAGACTCTAGCAAGAGACACGGAAATATTGTGTCATCAAGCAGGCTATACATTGAAGAGTGCGGGAGTGGTGAATATGTTCCCGCACACCTCTCATGTCGAATCCATGGCGGTATTCGAAAAAACCGCCATTTAGATTCGGGGTATTCAGAGTTTTACTTCGAGGTTGGCATGGCAAATTCTGCGCCCTTGGCAATGCTTTCTGGCCAACGTTGCATCACACTCTTTTGTTTTGTGTAAAAACGTACACCTTCTTTGCCATAAGCATTCATATCACCAAAAATCGATTTCTTCCATCCGCCAAAACCATGCCAAGCCATTGGCACAGGAATAGGTACATTAATACCAACCATACCAACTTGAACGCGGCGTGCAAATTCACGGGCGATGTTGCCGTCGCTCGTAAAGCAAGCAACACCATTTCCGAATTCACAGGCGTTCACTAAATTTAGCGCGTCAGTAAAGTTAGCGACGCGCAGGCAGGAAAGCACGGGACCAAAAATTTCTTCAAGATAGATCTTCATGTCAGGGGTGACGTTATCGAATAGGGTGCCACCAATAAAGAAGCCGGCCTCATGTCCAGGCACTTTCAGGCTGCGACCATCGACTAATAGTTTTGCGCCAGCAGCAACACCACTCTCGATGTAGTTGGTAATGCGGTCTAAGGCCGCCTGACTAACAATGGGCCCCATTTCGGCATCCAGCTCCATCCCATTCTTCACTTTCAAAGTCTTGGTGCGCTCAATCAGTTTTGGCATGATTTTTTCAGCTACATCACCAACCAAGACCGCGACTGAAATTGCCATGCAGCGCTCACCTGCGGAACCATAGGCTGCGCCAATGAGCGCATCAATGGCTTTGTCAATATCCGCATCGGGCATGATGACCATGTGATTCTTTGCGCCGCCCAGAGCTTGGGAGCGTTTGCCAAAATGCGCACAACGTTCGTAAATGTAATTGGCAATGGGGGTTGATCCAACAAAGCTGACAGCCTTCACGTCTGGATTTTCAATCAAAGCGTCAACCGCTTCCTTGTCGCCTTGGATAACATTAAAGACGCCATCTGGTAATCCAGCTTGTTTTAGTAGCTTTGCCATGAACAGAGAGGCAGAAGGATCGGTTGGGCTCGGTTTCAGAATAAAAGTATTGCCGCATGCAATCGCTACTGGGAACATCCACATCGGAACCATGACTGGGAAATTGAAGGGGGTAATACCAGCTACTACGCCTAAAGGCTGGCGCATGATCCAGTTATCAATATCAGTGGAAACTTGTTCGGTGTAATCACCCTTTAGTAGCTCTGGAATGCCAGTTGCAAATTCAACAATCTCAATACCGCGCGTGACCTCTCCCTGCGCATCAGTAAATACTTTGCCATGTTCTGCGGTGATGATGGCGGCTAACTCGTCACGGTGTGCATTCAGAAGTTCTAAATACTTAAATAGGATGCGTGCACGACGTAGTGGGGAGGTTTGCCCCCATGTTTGGAAGGCGGTATTGGCAACGGCAACCACTGCATCTACTTCATTGCGACTTGCCAGAGCAACGCGGCGCGCTACAGCGCCCTGTGCGGGATTAAAAACATCACCAAACCGACCCTCTTTGGGCACCAGTACATTGCCGTTGATAAAGTGTCCAATATCTTCTTTAGATTCAAAGGCTTGAGTTTTATTTGAGGTCATATCTGCGCTATATAGAGTGGGTTGTTAATAGGGTAGACAAAGGAGGAAGGCGGCCTCGCCTGCACATCTTTGCTGTCTCGTTTATTCTGCTTTTTTAGGTATTCTATCGCTTTACGCGAATTTTGGCGCTGAACCTATTTATCTTTTTCTTGCTAAAGGCACTGATATGAGTCTCCTGTTTTCGTCTTATACATTGGGGTCCCCTAGGGGTCCCCTCAAGCTTGCAAACCGCATTGTTGTGGCTCCAATGTGCCAGTACTCCGCCGTGAATGGCGAGGCGCAAGACTGGCATTTAATGCACTGGGCAAATTTACTCAATAGTGGCGCTGGCCTTTTTATTATTGAAGCAACCGGGGTCGTTCCCGAGGGTCGCATTACGCCGGCCTGTTTGGGATTATGGGATGACTACACCGAGTTAGCCATGAGCGATAAGTTAAGTCGTGCGCGTAAATTGGCGCCTGCTACCCCAGCCTTTATTCAATTGGCGCATGCTGGTCGCAAGGCTTCCAGTGCTACACCTTGGGATGGCGGTCAATTGTTGTCAGTTGAGCAGGGGGGTTGGCAAACGAATGCCCCCTCCGCGATTCCTCAGTTAGATGGAGAGCGCCTGCCCCATGAGTTATCTGAAGATGAATTACGGGCTCTGGCACAGGCATTTGCACAAGCTGCAATTCGGGCTGAGCGCGTGGGCGTGGACGGCATTGAATTGCATGCTGCTCACGGCTATCTTTTGCATCAGTTTTTATCACCGATCGCCAATCAACGTACGGATAGGTATGGCGGTTCGTTTGAGAACCGCATTCGCTTTCCGTTAGAAGTGTTTAAAGCGGTGAGGGATGTTTATCAAGGCGTATTGGGTATTCGGATCTCCGCAAGTGATTGGGTTGAAGGGGGATGGACTCCTGAAGAAACCGCAGATTTTGCTATTCACCTCAAGCCATTGGGATGTGATTTTGTGCACATTTCTTCTGGTGGTATTTCACCGAAACAAAAAATTGCCATTGGACCAAACTACCAAGTGCCATTTGCAAAAATAGTTAAAGAAAAATCTGGTTTGCCGACAATGACAGTGGGACTGATTACTGACCCCCAGCAAGCCGAAGCTATTCTGGAGCATGGCGATGCTGATTTAATTGCCCTGGCCCGCGCTTTTATGTATAAACCACGCTGGGCATGGGAGGCTGCTGCGGTATTAAATGGGGTGGTGCCTTCTAATGAGCGCTATTGGCGCTGCTTGCCGCGTGAAGCGCAAACTATTTTTGGTGATGTCAAAATTGGTCAGAGATAATAGGCGGCTATAGAACCAAACAATGGGACGAGCATGAAGCAGCATTCAGTTAGAGAGGCATGGTTAGAGGATGCGGTTAGACATCTGGAGCCAGTTTTCTCAAAAGCCGGCTATGCGATACCGCCGGTACGAGTCTCCTGTGGTTTTCCTGCCTCCAGTAGCCCGAGGACAACTTTGGGTCAATGTTGGCCAAGGGAGCGCTCCGGCGGCGGTGTGAATGAAATCTTTATCTCACCCAAGCTAGATGATCCGGTTCAGTTGCTCGATACCTTGGTGCATGAGCTATGCCATGCGGTAGATGATTGTTTTAGTGGGCATGGTGAAGACTTTAAGGGTATTGCTCAGACCGTTGGTCTAGAGGGCCCAGCGCGTATGGCGCATGCTACGGAAGAGTTGATGGTCAAGCTCATGATGATTAGTCAAGAGTTGGGGCCATACCCCCATCAGGCGATTGTTTTTCCGCCTCCACGTCCCAGTAATGCTAGCCGCAATAAAGCCAAATGCGGGCAATGTGGATATGAGGTGACCTTGTTAAAGCGATGGGCCACTTATGGTGCGCCCATTTGCCCCAAGGATAATATTCGAATGCAGGAAGCCATTGCTGAGACGATTGAAAATACAACTGAACATGATAGCGAGAGCATTCAGGATGCAAAGTCCGCTAAGGACGAGATCCGTCGGGCTATTAGTTAAGTAAACTTGATTTCAAGAGACAGAGCAATATGCATACATTAAAGACTATCCAGAATCCAAAAATTGCAGTCATCGCCGGTGATGGGATTGGCAAGGAGGTCATGCCTGAGGGCATGCGCGCCTTGGAGGTAGTGAATCGTAAATTTAATATTGGCATGCAGTTTGATCATTTTGATTTTGCAAGTTGCGATTACTACCTCAAACATGGCAAGATGATGCCGGATGATTGGTTTGATACTCTGATGCAATACGATGCCATTTTCTTTGGCGCCGTCGGTATGCCTAGCATTCTTCCTGATCACGTTTCCTTGTGGGGTAGTCTGATTCAGTTTCGACGTTGTTTTGATCAATATGTGAATCTGCGCCCAGTGCGGCTATTGCCAGGGGTGCCTTGCCCACTAGCCAATCGCAAGCCGGGTGATATTGATTTCTTTGTGGTGCGCGAGAATACAGAGGGCGAATATTCTTCGCTTGGCGGGAAGATGTTCCCTGATACGGATCGTGAATTTGTCGTGCAAGAGTCAGTCTTTACGCGTCATGGTGTTGACCGCATCCTCAAATACGCCTACGATCTTGCTCAAAGTCGACCTAAAAAACACCTGACCTCGGCTACCAAATCAAACGGTATTGCTATTACGATGCCATACTGGGATGAGCGCGTTGAAGCAATGGCAAAGCATTACAGCGATGTCCGAACTGATAAGTATCACATTGATATTTTGACCGCCCAATTCGTAATGAACCCGGATCGATTTGACGTGGTGGTTGCCAGCAATTTATTTGGCGACATTCTTTCTGATTTGGGTCCGGCCTGTACCGGGACAATTGCAGTAGCTCCATCGGGCAGCATTAACCCAGAAGGCAAGTTTCCCTCGCTTTTTGAGCCAGTTCATGGGTCAGCACCCGATATTTACGGCAAGAGGATTGCCAACCCTATTGGGCAAATCTGGAGTGGTGCGATGATGTTGGATCACCTGGGATACCCAGAGGCAGGCAAAGCGATTTTTCAGGGGATTGAAAGCGTCCTGGCCGCTGGGTCACAGCATGCTCCACTAACACCAGATTTGGGAGGTAATGCGAAGACCGATGATTTGGGTAAGGCGATTGCTTCAGCTATTTGATGAGGTAGTTAGCTGGCAGTACTCGTAGCATTGCTAGGACTCCATACAGGGTCCTTTTTGCTAGCCTTTGCTATATCCGCCAAAATCTTTTCATGGAGTTGGCAATCCTCTTCGCTAGCCCTTAGTACTTTTAAATTGGTGGGGAGCGGTTTGGTTTGACCGGAGGCGTCCATGCCTACTGTGTAGTCCACTAAGTCAATAGATAGATCTTCTTGACCTCGCGTCATAGCAACATATACTTCGGCCAACAATTGCGCGTCTAGTAACGCTCCGTGCAGTGTACGGTGTTGGTTGCTAATTGAAAACCGTTCACAAAGCGCATCCAGAGAATTCCGCTTACCGGGGAACATTTGGCGCGCATCGAGCAGGGTGTCGGTAATCTTGGCCGCCAGACCTCTGAACGGAGGGCGCTTTAACAGTGCAAATTCATTATCCAAAAATCCCAAGTCAAATGCAGCGTTATGAATCACAATTTCTGCGCCATCTACAAACTCGATCAGCTCATCAACAATATTGGCAAAGAGTGGTTTATCCGCCAGAAATTCTCTGGAGAGACCGTGTACAGCGAATGCTCCAGCATCGATATCGCGCTCTGGGTTGATGTAGTAATGAAGCGTCCGATCGGTGAGGCGACGGCCAATCATTTCTACGCAGCCGATTTCAATGATGCGATCGCCCGTTGCTGGATTTAGGCCAGTGGTTTCGGTATCGAGAATAACTTGTCGCATGGAGATCAACCTTGAGGTGTAATGAGGTAGTGCATGAAGAAGGACTGAGCGGCTAGTTTATTTACTTGGGAAATTCTCTCATAGACTTATTGAGCTCAGCGAGAATGTCCTGAGATCTACGGTAGAAATTCTTCTACCCCTCGGTTGGCTAGTTGATCGGCAAGCTCGTTGCCTGGATGGCCATTATGGCCTTTAACCCAGTGCCATGCAATTCGGTGATCTGGCAGCAGGGCATCGAGCTCTTGCCAAAGGTCGGCATTTTTTACTGGATCTTTGCTAGCAGTCTTCCACCCTCTTTTTTTCCAGCCCTCCAGCCATTCGGTAACGCCTTTTTGGACGTACTGTGAGTCAGTCCACAGCTCTACAGAGCTTCGCTGCTTGAGTGCGCGCAATGCATGAATTACTGCGCTAATTTCCATACGGTTATTAGTCGTTAATTCTGCTCCACCATGAAGATGTTTTTCGTGTGCGCCAGAGCGTAGTACTGCCCCCCAGCCTCCCGGCCCCGGGTTGCCTTTGCAGGCACCATCCGTATAAATGATGATATGGGGAAGTTGGGGTGTAGTCGACATAAGGCCTTGCTGAATAAGGGGTTAATTTACCTGGTCTTGACCGGATTGGAGTTGATTGCGCTCGGCAGCTGGACTCAGTTGAGGTATTACAGGGAGGCGTTTGGTTTGGATGCGGCCGATGAGGTGTACACCAGGTTGGCGTTTAATGGCCGAAACTAGGTAGACCGCGCCAAAAATAGGCCACCAACGATTCCCCATTTTTTCCATAAAATCCATGCGAGCCATTCCTGATTGGCTGCTTAGCGGGAGCTTGTAACAGCCAAAATGACCTCGGTCTAGGGAAAAATTTAATAATTGGAGCCAATCTTTGATGCGTAAAAGGCCAATAAATTGACCGTCGCGGGGGAGGTATGGGGTGCCAATTAAGCGGCTGATATATTGCCGCAGACCCCAGAGGCTCGCTGGATTAAATCCAGAAATAATTAATCGACCTTCTGGCCTCAGGACGCGTTCGGCCTCGCGGAGGACTTGATGGGGGTCGGGGGCAAACTCTAGGACATGGGGTAGAACGAGCAAATCAATGCTCTCATTGGCAAAAGGGAGTTGACTGGGATTGCCTGCAATCAGGTGCCATGCAAAGCGGCGGGCTTGCTCCTGATGGTCTTGGGTGTGAATCAACAAGGCCTGTAGGGGCATTCGGTTCTCAGATAGGGCATTGATTTGGGGTAAACCGATCTGAACCGCATGGAATCCAAAGACATCAGCCACAATGCGGTCAAAGCAGAGCTGCTCCCACTGGAGTACATAGCGGCCAGGAGGGGATTGCAGCCATTTTTCCCATGAGCTCCATGGTGGTGCGGCTACCTGGGAAGGGGTGGAAGGGATTGGTATCATCGGTCTATGGTGAAGAATACTTTATTGCAAGTTTGGCCTATTCCGGCCTTCGACGACAACTACATCTGGTGCATCCATGATGGTCACTCGGCCTTGGTGGTTGATCCTGGTGATGCTGCCCCTGTATTGCAGTATTTGAGTGAGCATCAACTCGTCTTAAAGGGGATTTTAATAACCCATCATCATGCCGATCATACTGGCGGCATACTGCAGATCCTGCAAACGCTTCATGGAACTGTTCCAGTATATGGACCTGATTCAGTTTCGATACCTGGTTTAACCACACCCCTAAAGAATGGTGCGAAGATTGAGATTGCCGCACCGCGCATTAGCCTTACGGTATATGAAGTGCCAGGGCACACCCTAAGCCATCTTGCCTATTTCGCAAATATGCAGGCCAATGTCGTTGAGCCGATGTTGTTCTGCGGGGATACCTTGTTTGCCTCTGGTTGTGGACGCTTATTTGAGGGTACTCCAGCCCAAATGGCTAGCTCATTGGCAACCTTCGCAGCGTTGCCAAGAAATACTTTGGTGTATTGCACCCATGAATACACACTCTCCAATATTCGCTTTGCTTTGGCGGTTGAGCCTGACAACATCAATCTGTTGACTTGGGAACAAAATGCCAAGGCATTGCGTCAACAAAATTTACCCACTTTGCCCACTACCATTGGACAAGAATTGCAGGTTAATCCATTCATGCGCTGTGATCAGCCGGATGTGATCAAGATGGCTAAGCAGGTATCTGGACAATTGGATCTTTCATCGCCGGCAGATGTCCTGGCGGTAATACGCGCTTGGAAAGATCGCTTCTGATGCGGTTGATTTATGCGGCAATGGTCATTGTCGCGTTTTTGTCTGGTTGCGCTAGTACCGGAGATTGGTCATCAGACACCTCCGGTCAAACCAACCCTCGCGCATCAAGGGCGGCGCGCGTCAATTTGCGCAATCAGTCAGTCAGCAAGGTCTATGCACCCTCGAGTAACTTATGGATTCGCATTCGGGATGGTTATGAGATGGAGCCCACCAATAGTCCGCTAGAGATTGAGCAGATACGTTGGTTAAGCGCACGTCCAGATTATGTGAATCGTTCGATGACGCGGTCGTCGCGTTATTTGTTTTACATCGTTCAAGAAGTCAATGCACGTGGCATGCCTACCGAGATTGCTCTTCTACCATTCGTGGAGAGTGCTTTTAACCCTCAAGCAAACTCACGGGCTAAGGCGATGGGCATTTGGCAATTTATGCCAGCTACCGGCAAAGACTTTCAGTTAACGCAAAACGTTTTTAGAGATGAGCGACGGGATTTATTGCAATCTACCGATGCCGCGCTTGATTACCTGCAACGTTTACACACCCAGTTTGGCAGTTGGGAGCTAGCTCTTGCGGCTTACAACTGGGGAGCTGGCAATATCGCCAAAGCGCAAAAACGTAATGCTGCAGCTGGCTTACCCACAGATTATGAGAGTTTGCAGTTGCCCGTTGAAACGCGCAATTATGTTCCGAAGTTGATGGCCTATCGGCAAATTGTTTTAGACCCCGGTGCATATGGCATTACCTTGCCAGACCTAGAAAACCATCCGTATTTTGTGGCGGTTGATGTCGGCAGCGATATTGATGTGGCGCTAGCCATTAAGTTGGCCGAAATTCCTGCGGAAGAATTTCATGTGCTGAACCCGTCTTTTAATAAGCCTGTAATTTTGAGTGCAGCCAATCAGCAAATTTTGTTGCCGTTCGGACATGCCGAAGTCTTCCAGGAAAACCTGAAAAATTATTCGAAGCCATTGTCTTCCTGGACTGCTGTACAAGTTGGGAAAACAGAAAGTGCCGATCAAGCCGCTAAAACTTTAGGCGTCGACCCTGAAGTCTTGAGAGAGGTCAATGGGATACCAAAGAGTATGCGCATTCGGGCGGGTTCAACCATCATTATTCCCAAGACCAGTCGACGATTGGGTGATATTTCAGTGGCCATGGCGGAAAATGCAAGCTTGAGCTTGGAGAAGCCTCCGCCGCCGCAGCCTAAGTGCGCCAAGCCGCCGAAGGGCTCAAAGTCTGCCAAGGGGGCAAAAGCACCCAAATGCGCTGTCGCAAAATCTGGTCGAGAGGTCATAAAAACGGCTTCTAAGGGCAATTCTTCATCAAATCATGCCGTTTCTCAGCATAAATCCGCATCGACAGGCGTTGCAAAATCTGCGAAAAATGGTAGTACGAAGCTGTCCGCAGCAAAAGGAAACAGCAAAACTCAGTAATTTTGTAACTTTTATCTACACATTTTTTTAGGTTGACCATGTCCTATAAAGCACATCACGAACGCTCAATTAAAGACCCAGACGGATTCTGGGGGGAGCAGGCGAAGTTAATTCACTGGGAAAAACCATTTGATAAGGTTCTGAATTACGATAACCCTCCATTTGCCAAATGGTTCGAGGGCGGGCTCACCAATCTTTGTTACAACGCAGTAGATCGCCATCTCAATGATCGCGCCAATCAAATCGCCTTGGTGGCGGTATCGACTGAAACCAATCAGGAGAAAACCTACACCTTTCAAGAGCTGTACGAAGAAGTCAATCGTATGGCAGCCATCTATCGGGCCAATGGCATTGAGAAGGGCGATCGAGTATTAATTTACATGCCAATGATTGCAGAGGCTTGCTTTGCGATGCTCGCTTGTGCTCGAATTGGTGCGATCCATTCGGTCGTGTTTGGCGGTTTTGCCTCACATAGCTTGGCTTCCCGGATTGATGATGCTAAGCCCAAAATGATTGTGACTGCTGAGGCTGGTGCGCGTGGTGGCAAAGCGGTGCCCTATAAGCCATTGTTAGATGAAGCGATTCAATTGGCTAGCTACAAGCCCGAAAAGGTCTTGCTAGTAAATCGAGGTTTGACAGAGTTCACTACTGTAGCGGGCCGTGATTTAGATTACGCGACTGAGCGTCAAAAACATTTGAATGATTTGGTTCCTGTCGAGTGGGTGGATGCCACTCACCCATCCTATATTTTGTATACCTCGGGAACCACTGGCAAACCTAAGGGTGTGCAGCGCGATACAGGCGGGTACGCAGTAGCCTTAGCAGCAACCATGAACCACATCTTCTGTGGCAAGCCTGGTGAAACCATGTTTACGACCTCAGATATTGGTTGGGTGGTTGGGCACAGTTATATTATTTATGGCCCCCTATTGAATGGCATGGCAACCATCATGTACGAGGGAACGCCATTGCGTCCGGATGCAGGAATTTGGTGGCAATTAGTAGAAAAATACAAAGTCTCCGTCATGTTCTCTGCACCTACAGCAGTGCGTGTTCTGAAAAAACAGGATCCTGCTTTCTTAACGAAATATGATCTTTCGAGTTTGCGGGCTTTGTTTTTGGCGGGTGAGCCTTTGGATGAGCCAACAGCCACTTGGATTCATGATGCGATCAAGAAGCCTATCGTAGATAACTATTGGCAAACTGAAACAGGTTGGCCAATGTTGGCAATTCAGCGTGGTGTGGAAGTAATGCCGCATAAATTTGGCTCTCCCGGAGTACCTTCTTTTGGCTACAACATGAAGTTGCTCGATGATGCAAGTAGCGCAGAGCTGGGTCCAGATCAGAAGGGGGTTATTGCCATTGAAGGGCCATTGCCTCCAGGTTGCATGCAAACCGTTTGGGGTGATGACAAGCGTTTTGTCAGCACCTATTGGCAAACCATTCCCGGAAAGTTGATTTATTCAACCTTTGATTGGGGTATTAAGGACAAGGACGGCTACTTCTTCATTCTCGGCCGCACCGATGATGTCATTAACGTTGCCGGTCACCGTTTAGGAACGCGTGAGATTGAGGAGAGCATTTCTAGCCATCCTAATGTCTCAGAGGTTGCTGTAGTGGGTATTGAGGATAAGCTGAAGGGGCAGGCTGCGATTGCATTCGTCATCCCGAAAGACGCCTCCAATGCTGATACTTTAGAGGCTGAATGCATGAAAACAGTCGACAGTCAGCTCGGCGCCATTGCTCGTCCGGGACGGGTATATGTGGTAACTGCGTTGCCGAAGACGCGCTCTGGCAAGATTGTGCGCCGTGCTTTACAGGCGGTGGCGGAAGGGCGCGACCCTGGCGATATCAGTACCATGGAAGACCAAACGGTCTTGGCGCAAATCAAGACCATTATTGAGCAAAATCAGGCCAAGTCCTAAGTAAAATACTCCCCTAGCCCGATGGCAAGGGGAGTCTATCGCCCGCCAAGCCTAATGGGCTGGGGATTCAATAATTTAGACCTCGAAACTGGTATCATTGCTAGGTTCGAAACTAATTAAATTACCCTAGCGCTTAAAGACACTCACCTCCCGCATAAACAGTCCTGGGTTGGTCTTTTTGGGGTGTTGAGCGTCGGATGGAGCAGGGACTGGAGATGGTTTGTCACCCTTGCTTCCTTCTTTTCCTCCCGCCGTGTTGGCTTTAGCCGACGGCACAATATTTCCCGGCTTTAGCATTGGCGCCCCTGGCGAAACGACTGGCGAAGTCGTATTCAATACTGCTTTAACCGGATATCAAGAAATCATCACAGATCCTAGTTATTCACGGCAGATTGTGACCCTCACTTACCCGCATATTGGTAATGTTGGAGTCAATGCTCAGGATGCTGAATCAACCCAGATTCATGCAGCTGGTTTGGTGGTGAAAGATTTATCAAGACGAGTCTCGAATTTCCGCTCTGAAGAGGGTTTGGATGTGTATCTTGCTAAAGCTGGTGTTTTGGGTATTGCCGGAATCGATACCCGCAAATTGACGCGTATTTTGCGCGACAAGGGCGCTCAATCAGGCGCAATTGTTGCTGGTAAGGCGGGCGATGACCTTGAGGGTCTAGCCAAGAAGGCTTTGGAATTGGCCAAGGCGTTTCCTGGAATGGCGGGCTTGGATTTGGCAAAGGTAGTCACGACAAAAACTGCCTATGAATGGCGCGAAGCAGAGTGGGATTTACATGGACCAGCTGGTAAGCCCGCCTATAGAACTCTAGATCAGAGTAGGCCCAATAAAAAAGTTATTGCCTATGATTTTGGTGTGAAGCGCAATATCTTACGCATGCTGACTGAGCGTGGTTGTGAGTTAACGGTGGTCCCTGCGCAAACGAGTGCTGCTGAGGTATTGGCGATGAGTCCAGATGGCGTCTTTTTCTCAAATGGCCCCGGCGATCCTGGGCCCTGTGATTATGCAATTGCTGCTGCTCAAGAAATTATTGAAAAAGGGATTCCAACTTTCGGTATTTGCTTGGGTCATCAAATTATGGGGTTGGCTGCAGGTGCTAAGACCCTCAAGATGAAGTTTGGTCACCATGGCGCAAACCACCCTGTAAAAGATTTAGATACTGGGCGAGTAGCGATTACCTCCCAGAACCACGGTTTTGCGGTCGATGCTAAGACCTTGCCTAGTAATGTGCGCGTTACGCATGTTTCCTTGTTTGATGGATCGTTGCAAGGGCTTGCTTGGACGGACAAGCCGGCATTGTGTTTTCAGGGTCACCCTGAGGCCTCGCCAGGCCCACACGATATTGCCTATTTATTTGATCGATTTGTGGAGTTAATGAACGCCGCTTCGACAGCCGCCCACCAGGAGGGCAAATAATGCCTAAGCGTAGTGATATTAAAAGCATCCTCATTATTGGGGCTGGCCCGATTGTGATCGGTCAAGCATGTGAGTTTGATTACTCTGGCGCTCAGGCATGTAAAGCCTTGCGAGATGAGGGTTATAAAGTCATTTTGGTGAACAGTAATCCTGCAACCATCATGACGGATCCGGAGATGGCTGATGTAACTTACATTGAGCCTATCACGTGGGAGGTAGTAGAACGCATTATTGCTACTGAAAAACCTGATGCGATTCTGCCCACGATGGGCGGTCAGACAGCATTAAATTGTGCACTCGATTTGCATCGCCATGGCGTGTTGGAAAAATACGGTTGCGAGCTCATTGGCGCTTCACCTGAAGCGATTGACAAAGCTGAAGACCGTCAGAAATTTAAGGATGCCATGACCAAAATAGGTTTGGGCTCCGCCAAGTCCGGTATCGCCCACTCTATGGACGAGGCCCACGAGGTTCAACAACGCATCCAGATAGAAACCGGTAGTTCTGGTTTTCCAGTGGTGATTCGTCCGTCATTTACCATGGGTGGCTCTGGTGGTGGTATTGCTTATAACCGTGAAGAATTTGAAGAAATCTGCAAACGTGGTTTAGATTTATCGCCCACCCATGAACTCTTAATTGAAGAGTCTCTCTTGGGTTGGAAAGAGTTTGAGATGGAAGTGGTGCGTGACCGCGCCGATAACTGCATCATTGTTTGTTCAATTGAAAACTTAGACCCAATGGGTGTGCATACGGGGGATTCCATTACGGTTGCTCCTGCACAGACTTTGACAGATAAAGAATATCAATTGATGCGCAATGCATCGATTGCAGTTTTGCGTGAAATTGGTGTCGATACTGGTGGTTCGAATGTGCAGTTTTCAATTAATCCGGTTGACGGCCGCATGATTGTGATTGAAATGAATCCGCGGGTATCGCGTTCATCGGCATTGGCCTCCAAGGCAACGGGTTTTCCAATTGCCAAAATTGCGGCAAAGCTCGCAGTTGGCTATACCCTGGATGAGTTGAAGAACGACATCACGGGGGGTGCGACTCCAGCCTCATTTGAGCCATCTATCGATTATGTAGTGACTAAGATTCCGCGTTTTGCGTTTGAGAAATTCCCGCAGGCAGATTCTCGCTTAACGACTCAAATGAAATCAGTGGGTGAGGTGATGGCTATTGGCCGCACATTCCAAGAGTCATTCCAAAAAGCATTGCGTGGTTTAGAGGTCGGTGTTGATGGCTTGGACGAAGTGTCCACGGATTTGGATGACATTATTCAGGAGATTAATGAGCCAGGCCCTGATCGCATTTGGTATTTAGCGGATGCTTTCCGGATGGGTATGGGCCTAGACGAGATCTATGCTGAGACCAAAGTGGATCCATGGTTCCTTGAGCAAATCGAAGAATTGATTGCGATTGAAACCGAGCTCAAGCAACGCAAGATCGACAGCCTCTCTGCAGCAGAGTTACGTTTCATTAAACAAAAGGGCTTTTCAGATCGTCGCTTGGCCAAACTATTAGGGGTCGATGCCTCTTCGGTACGAGCTGCTCGTCATCGCTTGAAAGTGGTGCCGGTCTATAAGCGTGTGGATACTTGTGCTGCAGAATTTTCCACTAATACGGCGTATTTGTATTCCACTTACGAAGCGGAGCACGGCGAGTGTGAATCCCAGCCGACTAATCGTGACAAGATCATGGTGTTGGGTGGTGGACCGAACCGGATTGGCCAAGGTATTGAATTTGATTACTGCTGCGTTCACGCGGCATTAGCAATGCGCGATGATGGTTATGAAACCATTATGGTTAATTGCAATCCTGAAACGGTTTCAACCGACTACGATACATCGGACCGCTTGTATTTTGAGCCATTGACCTTAGAAGATGTGCTTGAGATTGTTGCTAAAGAAAAGCCCAAGGGTGTCATTGTTCAGTATGGTGGTCAAACTCCCTTGAAATTAGCACTAGATTTAGAGGCCAACGGTGTTCCTATTATTGGCACCTCCCCTGACATGATTGATGCGGCTGAGGATCGTGAGCGTTTTCAGCAACTATTGCATGAGTTGAATTTACGTCAGCCGCCAAATCGAACAGCTCGCACTGAGGATGAGGCTCTTAAGCTTGCCGATGAAATTGGTTACCCGTTGGTAGTGCGTCCTTCGTACGTGTTGGGCGGACGCGCTATGGAAATTGTGCATGATGGCCGAGATCTAGAGCGGTACATGCGTGAAGCGGTGAAAGTTTCCCATGATTCACCGGTGCTGCTAGATCGCTTCTTAAATGATGCGATTGAGTGCGATGTCGATTGCATTAGCGACGGCAAGCGCGTCTTTATCGGGGGTGTGATGGAGCACATCGAGCAAGCTGGTGTTCATTCTGGTGATTCAGCATGCTCTTTGCCGCCATATTCTCTTTCCGATGCAACGGTGGAAGAAATTAAGCGCCAGACCGCAGCGATGGCTAAGGGTCTCAATGTAGTGGGCTTAATGAATGTGCAGTTTGCGATTCAGAATGTGGATGGCCAAGATGTCATTTACGTCTTAGAAGTTAATCCTCGCGCTTCTCGCACTGTTCCCTTTGTCTCCAAGGCAACTGGTCTACAGTTGGCTAAGATTGCGGCGCGTTGCATGGTGGGGCAAACCTTGGATCAGCAGGGTATTACCGCTGAGGTGAAGCCTGCATATTTCTCGGTCAAAGAGGCGGTGTTCCCGTTTAATAAGTTCCCAGGTATTGATCCTATTTTAGGACCGGAGATGCGTTCCACTGGTGAAGTGATGGGCGTCGGTAAAACCTTTGGTGAAGCGCTATTTAAATCACAATTGGGTGCGGGCATAAAATTGCCCAAGAGCGGTACAGTGGTGCTGACGGTTAAAGATGGCGATAAGCCGAAGGCAGTAGAGGTTGCCAAACTTTTGCACCAGCTAGGTTTTCCAATGGTTGCAACGAAGGGTACGGCTGCAGCGATCGAGGCCGCTGGACTGCCAGTGCGGGTGGTGAATAAAGTCAAGGATGGGCGTCCTCATATTGTGGATTTAATTAAGAACGGAGAAATTTCCCTAGTCTTTACCACTGTTGATGAAACCCGTACGGCAATTGCGGATTCACGCTCGATTCGTACGAGCGCCCAGGCTCATGGTGTCACCTATTACACGACTATTAGCGCTGCTAGAGCGGTGATGGATGGGTTGATGGCGTCGCAAAATGGCAGCAAGGAGTCGCTTGAGGTGTATTCATTACAAAACTTACATCGGTCGCTTAATTAATCTAAAATTAACTTTTACACGCAACTCAATTCAGAGCTTGCTTATTTAAGTTAGGTTAGTAGCATGAGCACAATTCCAATTACCAAACGCGGTGCAGAGCTTCTCAAGGAAGAATTGCACCGCCTCAAGCATGTTGAGCGTCCCGCAGTAATTAATGCGATTTCTGAAGCGCGAGCCCAAGGCGACCTCTCGGAGAATGCAGAGTACGATGCAGCCAAGGAGAAGCAGGGCTTTATCGAAGGCCGTATTCAGGAATTGGAGGGGAAGTTATCTGCCGCTCAAATTATTGATCCAGCTACCCTTGATGTCAGCGGCCGCGTAGTTTTTGGCGCCACAGTTGACCTCGAGGATTTGGAGGACGGCACTACATTCACCTATCAAATTGTGGGTGATGATGAGGCAGATATTGCCAATCACAAAATATCGATTAGCTCCCCAATTGCTCGCGCCTTAATTAGCAAGGAAGAGGGCGATGTGGTGGCTGTACAAGCGCCAGCAGGTAGTCGCGAAGTGGAAATTCTGGCGGTTCGCTATATCTAATGCGAGTATTGTTTCGAACTGAAAATCTACGGCGTTTTTTCATATTGCTGAGTGGCTTGTGGGTTGGTGGTTTCAGTGCTGTTGGATTTGTGGTCGCCCCGGTCCTCTTTTCAGCACTAGGGGATCGTCAAGTGGCCGGCATGGTTGCGGGCCATCTCTTTAAAATCATTGCCTCCTCAAGCGTTAGTCTCAGTGTGGTGTTGATGATTTTGGCTAATCTCTTAGTCGGTCGTGGCTTGCAGTGGTTTCGTTTGATTCGCTGGATCTTGTTGGTGATGCTCGCATTTTCATTTGCTGAAGCCTTCGTAATCATTCCTTGGATGGATTCCTTGCGGGATGAGGCGCTTGGTGTGGGGATGTCGATTATGGAATCCTCTTGGGCCCACCTTTTCATGGTTTTACATCAAATTTCTAGTCTGATTTTTATAGCCCAGAGCATTCTGGGGGTTGCCTTGATTTGGCGCGCCACTCAATCTGAGGTTTTTAGAGGTCAGTCGTGAGGGTTGACTACTGGATTCCTCGAGCTGGGATGAAAAAACGCCGTTAACCGGCGTTTTTGACTGTCTGCATGTGGGCTCTCGAGCTCTAATACCTAAGAGCCTAGCGCTTTTTTCTTGCCACTACTCATGCGGACTTTGCGTTTTTTGATGGGCGCCGGAGCTGCGACAGCTTTGCGGTAGCCGGGGGATGACCAGCCAATTTTCGATTCAGCGGCATCTGCGCGCAGAACCCGTTTCTTGGGGGTTGCTGTTTTTGCGGCCGCAGCCCTTTCAAAGGGTGATTTGCTAGCAGCGGAGCGGCGATCTGATCGTTCAGAGGTGCTGGTGCGGATGCCAGCTTTAGCTGGGGTACGATTAGGCTGACGTTTGGTACGAGGAGCTTGCAATGTTTTTTTAGATTGCTTGCCGGATCTACCAAGACTCAAGAGTGCAGCATCAACCACATCTTTGGGCTTCCAAAGAACAAGCAATTTACCAATATGCTGAACTGGAGCAGCGTCTAATTTATCGCAGAGCTCTTGGTAAATGGCGATGCGCGCCTCACGATCATCGCCAAACACTCGTACCTTAATGAGAGCGTGATGGCCAATTGCCAATTTGGCCTCTTTGATAACGGCTGGCGTTAAGCCTTCGCTGCCAATCATGACGACGGGATTCAGGTCGTGAGCTTCTCCCTTAAGGGATTTGCGCTGTGCTGGGGTAATGGTAAGTGCGGTCATGGCATTGATGATAGAGCATTGATGTGGGGAATTAGTGCCTCAATGGCGAATTTCCGATGTTTTCGCCCGATTCTTTTTGCCTTCAGCCTCAGAAACAAGGAAAATAGAGGTCGAAAGTGGGTAAGCGTAGTGGCAAAGAATAAATTTAATAAAAGTTGGTTGCAGGATCACTTAACCGATCCGTATGTGAAGATGGCTCAAAAAGAGGGCTATCGCGCTCGAGCGGTTTATAAGTTAAGCGAGATTGATGAGCAAGAGCACCTGATTAAAGCAGGCATGACCATTGTTGATTTGGGAAGCTCTCCGGGTAGCTGGTCTCAGTATGTGCGCAATCGCCTGACTGAGTTGGGTAAAGGTAATCCCAAAATTGAGTCTGGCAAGCCTGATGGCCTAATTATTGCGATCGATATTCTGCCGATGGAGGATATTGCGGATGTGAGCTTTATTCAGGGGGATTTCCGTGAGGACGAGGGCTTGCATGCCCTAGAGGCGCTTTTGCCTAAAGGCGCGGATGGGAAAGTCGATTTAGTGCTCTCGGACATGGCTCCGAATCTTTCTGGAGTAGGGGTGGCAGATGCTGCGCGCATGGCGTTTTTGGCTGAAATCGCCTTAGATTTTGCACTTCATCATTTAAAGCCCGAGGGGGCCTTGTTGATTAAATGTTTCAATGGCAGTGGGTATAGTCAGATTGTGGAATCTTTTAAAAAGGTCTTTAAGAATGTTTCTTCTAAAAAACCAAAAGCTTCGCGAGCGCGTTCGTCCGAAATCTTTCTTCTGGGTCGAAATCTGAAACCCTTGAAGGAGGTGCAATAACCCCCTGAATATAGGGGTTTATTAAATAAACCTGCCATGAGGCCTTGAAAAAGCCTGGTAGTAGAATCAAATACTTAGATATAGAAACTCGCTTTAACTCCCGGATTAATCCGGCAAAGGTCTCGTTTTGAACAGCAATATGTTCCAAAAAATCGGTGTGTGGCTCATTGTGGGTCTGGTGCTCTTTACGGTATTTAAGCAATTTGATAAGCCTAAAGATCAGAACCAGGTCACGTATTCTCAATTTATGGATGATGCCAAGGCCGGCAAAATTAAGCGCGTGGACGTTCAAGGACGAACCTTGCAAGTAACTCCTGCTGATGGGGCCAAGTACTCGATTATTTCCCCTGGGGATATTTGGATGGTCGGCGACTTGATGAAATACGGTGTTCAAGTAACGGGTAAGGCCGAAGATGAGCCCAATATGCTGGTCTCGGCTTTATATTATCTTGGACCAACTTTATTGATTATTGGTTTCTGGTTCTTCATGATGCGCCAGATGCAGGGTGGCGGAAAGGGCGGAGCATTCTCTTTTGGAAAATCTAAAGCCCGTTTGATTGATGAAAATAGCAACACTATTACTTTTGCTGATGTCGCAGGGTGTGATGAGGCCAAGGAAGAAGTATTTGAGTTGGTTGATTTCTTAAAGGATCCGCAAAAATTTCAAAAGCTGGGCGGGCGCATTCCCCATGGCGTGTTATTGGTAGGTCCTCCCGGTACCGGTAAAACCTTGTTAGCCCGTGCGATTGCTGGCGAAGCAAAAGTTCCCTTTTTCTCAATCTCCGGCTCTGATTTCGTAGAGATGTTTGTGGGTGTCGGTGCATCGCGTGTGCGCGACATGTTTGAGAACGCCAAGAAAAATTCTCCTTGCATTATCTTTATTGATGAGATTGATGCAGTTGGCCGTCATCGTGGTGCTGGTATGGGCGGTGGCAATGATGAGCGGGAGCAAACGCTCAATCAAATGCTTGTTGAGATGGATGGTTTTGAAAGCAATAGTGGTGTGATTGTGGTTGCCGCGACAAACCGCTCGGATGTTTTAGACAAAGCGTTGTTACGTCCAGGTCGTTTCGACCGTCAAGTGCATGTTGGTTTGCCAGACATCCGAGGTCGCGAACAAATTTTGCAAGTACACATGCGTAAGGTTCCCATTAATCCGGATGTGGATGCAGCCGTCTTAGCGCGGGGTACCCCAGGATTTTCTGGTGCAGATTTGGCTAACTTGGTTAACGAAGCTGCCTTATTTGCTGCACGCCGTAATAAACGTGCAGTTGATATGCGAGATTTTGAAGACGCTAAAGATAAGATTTACATGGGCCCTGAACGTAAGTCGGCAGTAATGCGTGAAGAGGAGCGTCGTAATACTGCTTACCATGAATCTGGTCATGCAGTGGTTGCTAAGGTTTTACCAAAAGCGGATCCTGTACATAAGGTCACTATCATGCCGCGCGGCATGGCGCTGGGTGTGACTTGGCAGCTTCCCGAATTTGATCGTGTGAATTTGTACAAAGATCGCATGTTGGAGGAGCTGGCGATTCTATTTGGTGGGCGCGCCGCGGAAGAGGTCTTTCTCCACTCGATGAGTACCGGGGCCTCCAATGACTTTGAGCGTGCTACGAAAATGGCGCGAGATATGGTTACGCGATATGGCATGAGTGATAGTTTAGGTACGATGGTGTATGTCGATACTGAGTCCGAAAGCATGTTCGGTCGCACGAGTTCAAAAACGGTTTCTGAGTTGACGCAACAAAAAGTGGATGCAGAAATTCGTGCATTGATTGATAGTCAATATGCATTAGCCAAATCTATCTTGGAGCAAAATCGCGATAAGGTAGAAGCGATGGTTGTTGCTCTGATGGAATGGGAAACCATTGATGCTGATCAGATCAATGACATCATGGCGGGCCGTCCGCCTCGCTCGCCGTTGCCGCCAGTGGCTACTACATTTGGTAACTCAGCAGGTACGTCAGACCCAGCAGCAGGCAGCGCACCTGCGACAGCCTAATTGCTGAAACATATTGATTGATTCTGTATTGAATGATGAGTCAAACTGAACAGCCCGCAACATGGCGTTGCGGGCGTTTTTTATTTGATTGGAGCAAGCTCACTAAGCCCTTGGTAATGGGCATCCTGAATGCAACTCCAGATTCCTTTTCGGATGGTGGTAGGTACCGCAGTACCGATGATGCCATTGCGCATGCGCATTCTATGATTGCTGATGGGGTTGATATTATCGATATTGGTGGTGAATCAACTCGTCCAGGTGCAGAGCCCGTTTCTTTGCAGGAAGAGTTGGATCGCGTGCTCCCTGTGATTGAGGCTCTTCAGGGATGCGGAGTGGCCCTATCAATTGATACTTATAAAGCGCAGACTATGCGCCATGCCCTGCACGCGGGGGTGGATTGCGTCAATGATATTTGGGCGCTTCGGCAAGTGGGGGCGGTAGATGCGGTTTGTGAGAGCGTTGATTGTGGGGTTGTCATTATGCACATGCAGCGTGATCCCTTGACGATGCAATTTAATCCCGAGTATCAAAATGTTCTCGTGGAGGTATTGGAATTCTTGCAAGCGCAAGCTGCTGGATTGGAACTCAGGGGCGTGGCATCGAATCGCATTGCTATTGACCCCGGCTTTGGTTTTGGGAAGAGTCTTGAACACAATATTGAGATGTTGGCGCAATTTCAAGTCTTTACTAAAACAAGATACCCCGTTCTCGCTGGCATCTCACGAAAATCGATGTTGGGAAAAATTACAGGCCGGGAGTCTAGTGAGCGCTTAGCCCCCAGTATTGCGGCGGCGCTGATGGCGGCAGATCGGGGGGCAAAAATTGTCCGGGTTCATGATGTTGCCCAAACGGTTGACGCATTAAAGGTCTGGGAAGCAGTGCGATACTCATCAGTTTTATAATCAAATCTATGACAAAACGCTACTTTGGGACTGACGGGATTCGTGGGGAAGTTGGGCAATTTCCGATTGTTCCGGAGTTTATTACGCGTCTTGGCTATGCTGCCGGCAGGGTGTTGACCAAGGGTGCCAAGTCCGGGGAGCGTTGCAAGGTATTAATTGGCAAAGATACGCGGGTGTCGGGTTATTTATTAGAGGCTGCTTTAGAGGCTGGGTTCGCTGCGGCTGGTGTTGATGTGATGTTGTGTGGGCCTATGCCCACCCCAGGTGTTGCATACCTCACTAAAGCGCTGCGCCTTTCTGCTGGAGTGGTGATTTCAGCTTCTCACAATCCCTATCAAGATAATGGCATTAAATTTTTCTCAGCAAATGGCGACAAGCTGTCCGATGAATTAGAGCTGGCCATTGAGGCTGAGCTTGAAAAACCGATGGGCTGCGTGAACTCCAAAGAGCTCGGTAAGGCATTTCGCTTGGATGATGCGGCGGGTCGATATATTGAGTTTTGTAAATCCACCTTTCCTGGGGATCTCAATCTTAAGGGTCTGAAATTAGTGGTCGATTGCGCCAATGGTGCCGCGTATCACACTGCTCCGCATGTCTTTCATGAGTTAGGTGCCGAGGTGGTGTCCATTGGTATTAGCCCAGATGGACGCAACATTAATGATGGCTGTGGCGCGACTGCTCCAGCAGCTCTGATCTCAAAGGTTAAAGAGGTGGGGGCTGATTTAGGTATTGCTTTGGATGGTGATGCAGATCGCTTGCAAATGGTTGATGCTTCTGGCCGTTTGTTTAATGGTGATGAACTTTTGTATGTACTTGCTCAAGACCGCCTTGCAAAAGGCTGCGACTTGGGTGGCGTAGTCGGCACCCTGATGACAAATTTGGCTATTGAAGATGCGATCAGGGGTCTGGGGATTGGCTTTGAGCGTGCCAATGTGGGTGACCGCTATGTGCTTGAGTTGCTGAAACAAAAGGGTTGGTTGATTGGTGGGGAAGGTTCTGGTCATTTACTCTGCCTTGATCAACATTCGACCGGTGACGGCACTATTGCTGCTTTGCAGGTCTTGGCTGCCATGAGTCAGCAAAAGAAGCAACTTGCCCAGCTCTTGGACTCTGTTACCTTATTCCCGCAAGTGCTCTTGAATGTGAAGTACAAGCCGGGTTATGACTGGAAGGTAGATTCAGCCCTCTTGGAACAAATTCAGCGGGTAGAGGCTGATTTGGCTGGAAAAGGGCGTGTTTTGATTCGGGCATCCGGCACAGAGCCTGTCTTGAGGGTGATGGTTGAAACCGGGAATGCTGATGAGGCCATGAATGCAGCCAAAAGTATTGCCAATTTAGTGCCAAGTACTCACTAAATCACCGCTTTTCACAATCAGAATAGCTTGCTTGGATTCATTGCAAGTTGATGAAAATAAAAGACAAATTCTCTACATGGGGGGTTGTCATAAAAGAGTCACACACCCTACGTATTGTCACGGTATTGCGGTTCACTGTTACATACCTAAAAGGACAATACTATGAAGCTCGTTTTCAAGAAGGCATTTGTTGCAGGTGCCGTTGCTGTTTCATTGAGCACTAGCGCATTTGCAGCTGAAATGACTGGCGCTGGCTCTTCATTTATCTACCCGGTGCTAGCTAAGTGGGCAGAGGCCTACAAAGCGAAAACGGGTAATAGCTTGAACTATCAATCGATCGGCTCTGGCGGCGGTATTAAGCAAATCAAAGCCAAAACCGTTGACTTTGGTGCCACTGATGCCCCGATGAGTTTTGAAGATCTCGAAGCTGGTGGCATGGTTCAGTTCCCAGCCATTATTGGTGGCGTTGTTCCAGTAGTCAATATTGAAGGAATTAAACCTGGTCAACTGAAATTGTCGAGCGATATTTTGTCCGATATCTTCATGGGCACGATTACCAATTGGAATGACAAGCGTATTGCTTTGTTGAATCCTGGCGTTAAGATTCCTGCTGGCGATATCACTGTAGTTACTCGTGCGGATGGTTCGGGCACAACTGCCATCTTCACTAACTACCTGTCCAAAGTAAATAAGGGCTGGAAAGATGCCGTTGGTTTCGGTGCGGCGGTTAAGTGGCCTGCTGCCTCAACAGTAAGTGGCAAGGGTAACGAAGGTGTTGCAGCCAACGTTTCACGCATCAAAAATTCGATTGGTTATGTAGAGTTTGCATACGCCAAGAAGAACAACATGAGCTTTACACAAATGCGCAATGCAGAAGATAAATTT
>Ga0316220_1000963_pt1 | contig 35537 bp, 29 predicted proteins | sample TBH18005metaG_FD_203632 | JGI IMG/M metagenome (GOLD analysis project Ga0316220, IMG submission 203632) | Freshwater microbial communities from Trout Bog Lake, Wisconsin, USA - TBH18005 | ecosystem: Environmental > Aquatic > Freshwater > Lake > Hypolimnion/Profundal zone | place: USA: Wisconsin... | reverse complement strand
TGGAATGGCGATAACTTAAGGGCGTTCTTGGATCAACCTAGTAGGCTGTAACAGTGATCAGTTCGGATCGCTAGACGATGGCAAAGCGCGAAAAGTCGGGAGGGGCTCGGCAGTCGCGTCAGCGTCTTGGAGTGCGGGTAGTCATCTACCGCTTTGGCAGTGCGCCTGGCTACGTCTGGCGTCAACTCCAAGCGCAACATCCTCTGTCGGAGAGTTGCGGAAAGCTCTGATGGCAAAGGGAATCTTCCGTAGGCAGCTTGCGAAAGCGGCAGAGGACTGCCCGCACTCCAAGACGCTGACGCGCTTATCGGAAGCCCCACTCGGCTCCATCGCCACTCCTGTAAAGCGAAAGTTATCGTGTTACAGCATACTAGCTTGCCGCGGCGAACACCAGCACCGTCAGTTCCGTCAGGGCGATGGCGGCGCCGAGGCAGTCTCCGGTGATCCCACCGAGCCGGCGAACGAAATACTGGCGCAAGGCGAAGGCCACGGCAACGCCCGCGATGACGGGGCTGACGCTGAAGCCGAGAAGGACGATCGCGCCAACCACCGTGATGCCGAGGCAGGGGATCAATGCGCCGGGCGGCAGGCCGCTGCCAAACGGACCGCTGGTGGGGGATTCGTTGCGCAGATTGATGCAGGTGGACATCAGCGCCACGGCAGCCGCGCGGCCGACAGCGCCGGCGGCGATCATCGCGCGCATGATTGCCCATACCGACCCCAGGTGGTCGATGGCCGCGAACCGGAAAGCCAGCAGGAACGCGAGCGCCACGGCGCCGTACGAACCGATGCGGCTGTCGCGCATGATCTCCAGCGCGCGTTCGACCGGGGCGTGTCCGCAGAGTCCGTCGGCGGCGTCGGCGAGGCCGTCTTCGTGCAGCGCGCCGGTAAGGAGAACGGGAACCAGCATGGCAAAGAGCACGGCTATCGTGTGGGGAAAACTGCCCGCAAGGAGATACGCAACACCGCCGGCCAGCCCGATCGCGGCGCCGACCGCCGGAAAGAAAACCACGCAGCGCGGCATGGCGGTGGGATCGTAGCCAACCCAGCGGTCCACCGGCAGCCGCGTCATGAACTGCACGGCATGCAGGAAATCGGACCACGCCATCGAAAGTCGGCGGCGCAGCAAGTAAGGATCTGGAGTTTTCAAAACGGTTCGATGGTGGTGAGACCGGTGTTGATGGCCCAGGCGTCCGCCAGGGCCATGCGTTTCGACTCGTTGCCCATGCCCCAGGAGTCCGAATAGACGATCTCTTTCTTCTTTTCGTTGTAGCCGATAATCACGCGCATGTGACCGGCCGGTTGCGGGGCTTTCACGTGGGGCTCCGGAACGATCCCCAGCATCACGGTCCAAAGCAGCGGAACGCCTTTGTCCACGTGCATTTTCACCTTGTGCTCGAAGCTGGTCATGGCGGCGTGATTCTTGGCGCGCATTTCCCGAAATACCGCGGGATCCATCTCGCCATACAAAGCGGCGACGTCGATCATGTGGCCGGCCGGTGGAACTGGCTTGGTTTTCTTCACCGAAGCGAGCCGGTTGTAGTCGGCAATCATGGCCAGGAGCCCGTGGACGTTGGTTTCATCCACAGTCCGCACGCGAATCTTGAGGCGGGCCGTGAGTTTTTTGAGGGTGCCGGTCATGGCGTCAAAGCTGGTGCCGCCCTCGGAGGAGGTGTTCGCAAGCTGGGCCAGTTCGTTTTCATCGACGCGCACGCCGTAATAGCGCAGCACGCGTTCGGCGCTGGCAACCACGCAGTAGCCTTTCTCGCCCTGGTCGACCATGGGGAGGTCCTTGATTGTCACATCGCCCGTGACCGTATCGGTGGCGAGGTGGTCGACGCCGCGGAATTGAGCCGGTTTTTTCGAAACGTCCTGCGCCGCCTCAAGCAGTCCCTTCGGCTTTTCCTTCTGCGTGATTTGCAAGCGGATGAACTCCGAGCGAAACGGCACGCTGGCGGTCTTGGTAAAGGAGTATTCCAGCAGGTAAACCGTCTGCTCTGCGGTCCAGATCAGCCCTTCCGCTTTGACAGCGTTGGCGTTGTCCTTGCCGCGAACGGTGTAGTTGGTCTTGGTCGCGGTCGTGAGGGCATCCATCGCCTGTTTGAGGAGCGCCTTGTAGTCCGCCTGGCTGAGGCTGCCCGCGTCGCCCCGGTTGTAAAAGAACACCGTGGCCTGTTTGGGCTTCTCCTGTGCAAACTCGACATTCGTTTGATACACGGGCAATCCGAGGAAGGTCACTCCTTTGAGCGTGGATTGCGCCGAGTCGCGCGCCGTGGAAAGCCAGCGAAAACCGACTTCGCGGTGTTCCTGGACGAACGCTCCCGAAGGAGTGTCCCACAGGGTGCCGGAGGCCAGAACAGTGTCCAGCGGCACTGTTGCGGGCGCGTCGGCAGAGGGCGGGGCGGTTTGCCCTTTCAGGCATCCCACCCAACAGAGCAGGGAAAAACAAACGATGAGCGATTTCACGGAGACGGTAGCTTTACCGTAACCGGTTGTTGCGCAACAAGGCAATGCAAACCGTGCCGGCTTTGAATCAGCTCCCGGCAGTCGATGCCCACGATCTTGCGGTTGGAAAACGCACTTTGCAGGACCACCTTGGCCCAAGTATCCGCGCTGTCCCGGAAAACCGGCAGCAACACCACCTTATTGGCGACGTAGAAATTCGCGTAGCTTGCCGGAAACCGATCGCCATTGCGGGCGATCTTCCCCGGCATCGGCAGCGGGTGAATCTCCAGCGGCGAACCGTCTTCGACATTCATGCTGCGCAGCTTGGCCAGGTTCTCCTGAAGCGGGTCGTAGTTCAAGTCGTTGGGGTCGTCTTCCACGCAGATCGCCACCTTGTTTCGCCCGATGAACCGGGCCACGCAGTCGACGTGACCGTCGGAATCGTTGCCTTCGATGCCGTCACCGAGCCACAGTACGCGAGTCGCTCCCAGATAATCTTTGAGCCTGCCTTCGATCTCCTTCTCGCTCAGGTCCGGATTGCGGTTGGAATTGAACAGGCATGCCTTGGTCGCCAGCAGCGTCCCCGAACCGTTCACGTCGACGGCGCCACCTTCCAGCACCATTCCAGGGCTGAACGTCGAGCAACCGAGATGGCCGGCGATGGATGCGGGCGCGGCGTTGTCGAGGTCGAACGGCGGGTGTTTCCAACCGTTCGCGTTGTAGTCCCAATCGACGATCGCCGGTTGCGATTCGCCCGGTTTGGTGAGAAAAACCGGGGCGTGATCCCTGCACCACGGCGTGTTGGTTGGCACCTGAAAAAACCGGACGTGCTGGATGCGCGATCTGTTCTTGCGCAACGCCTCGCGCGCTTCCTGTTCGTGCTCGGAGTCGGAAACCTCGATGCAGACAGTTTCGGAGCCGTACAGCGCGTCAACCATGCTCGCCAGAACCCCTAGGAGCCCGGGGCAACCGGCGGGCTTTCCCGGGCTTTCCCGCTGCGGCCAGGAGAACCAGGAGGCTTCGTGCGGTTCCCATTCGGCGGGCATGCGCCAGCCGAGGCGGCAGGGAGTCGGAGGCTGGAGGACAGGCGCGACGGAGACGGGGTCGGATTCCGAAGAGCTCATGAAAGGGTGAGACGGCGTTTTAATAAAATTATCGAGGCTGTGGGCGCTGTCAATCGATAAATCGCTCTTGCAGGTCCCCGTAAGCGTCGGTGCGCCTGTCCCTCAAAAACGGCCATTGCGTTCGCTGCCGATCCAGAGCCGCCAAATCGATTTCCGCCGTCAGGATCTCTTCGCACTGGGCGCCCGCCCTGGCCACGATCTGGCCGCATGGATCGGCGAGGAAACTCTGTCCCCAGAACTCCAGGCCCGCTCCGCCCGCCGGCGCTTCGTGCCCCACCCGGTTCACCGCGGCCACAAAACAGCCGTTGGCGATCGCATGGGAGCGCTGGATGGTTTCCCAGGAGTCGTGCTGGAGGCGCCCGGGTCCGGCTTTCTCCTCCGGATGCCATCCGATGGCAGTCGGGTAAAAGAGAATCTGCGCCCCATGGAGAGCCGTCAGGCGGGCCGCCTCGGGGAACCATTGATCCCAGCAGACACAAACGCCGATCTTGCCGAAGCGGGTTTCCCAGGAGCGAAAACCGAGGTCGCCAGGGGTGAAATAGAACTTCTCGAAAAAGAGTGGGTCGTCCGGAATGTGCATCTTGCGGTACTTGCCCAGGAACGTCCCGTCCGCATCGATGACGACGGCGGTGTTGTGGAAGAGACCCGGAGCGCGCTTTTCAAAGAGCGACCCGATGACGACGACACCGTGTTTGGCCGCGGCATTGCAGAGGGCGTTGGAGGTCGGTCCCGGGACAGCTTCGGCGAGTTCGAAGTAGTGGTAGTCTTCTGACTGGCAGAAGTACAGGGAACGAAACAACTCCGGCAGACAGACGATGTTGGCGCCTTTGCTCGCAGCCTCGGCGATCGCCGCGAGAGCGCGGGCAAGGTTGGCGGCAGGGTCGCTGGAACATCGCATTTGAACCAGACTGATTTTGACGCGGGTGAAGGGTGTTTCCATGGTGGAAGAAATTTGCAAAAACAATTCGTTCAAGCCAACATTTTCGGCGCATTTTTGGCGAAGAAAAATTTTCAGACCAAAGGGGATTTTGCTTGATTTCCGAGACGCTGTGTGAGGAACCACGGATGGCAGTATTGGGGGGGTGGCTTTTCTCCAAGCGGCCTTCCACTTTCATCTTTCACCAATTTTCATCGCATCCCGCCCGCGCCTCTGGTATCAAAGGCCTTGGAGGCGACAGGTGTCTGGTGGCGCTCCTGGTCTTCAAAACCAGTGTGGGGTTCGTGAGAACTCCGGGTGGGTTCAATTCCCATTCGCCTCCGCCAACAACTTCCTCCATTTGCTTATGCCGCCGCGCCGCGCTGTCTATGCAGCTTTAGCCGCCATTCTGGGGCCTGTGCTCCTGATCCATGGCTACACGCGCCACGCCGTGACGGTCTTTGAGAAAAAAGAGACCGAAGAGAAGCTGCCCCCCGAGATGATTGAGCCGGCCGGCATGCTTGCGGACGGGGCGGAAAAGCCGCCGACCATGCAAAAGATTGTCGTCGAAGTCTCGAAGGTCATCCGGGAAAAAGAGGCGATCGTCCGCGTGGTTTCCGGCACGATTTCCCGGTCTCCCGGGGGCAAGCTGATGATTACCGAAGCGAAGGACGGCGCCGCACGGTGCCCGACCTGAATCAAGTGACGCTTCGGTCATGGTGTCCATGGCCAACCCCAAATCGAGTCAGAATTCCGAGTCGAAGCCGGTCCGCGTCGGACGGCTTTCGCGCTATCGTCTGCCGATCCAGACGGCGCTGCTTGCGCTCTGGCTGACGCCGTTGCGGTTCTTCGGTGTCTGCTCTCCGGTGCTGCATTGTTACGCGTGTCCGCTGGCGGCGTTTGCCTGTCCGGTCGGCGTGCTGGCGCAGTTCAGCGCGTTGCACATGATTCCGTTCGTGGCGCTGGGAACGCTGCTTTTTTCCGGCGCGCTTCTTGGCGGATTTGTCTGCGGATGGGCGTGCCCCTTCGGAATGTTGCAGGATCTGGCCGCGAAGCTCTCGCCGCCGCGGTTCGGATTGCCCCACTGGGCCGGGTATTTTCGGTATGCGGTGCTGGCTGGGCTGGTCGTGGGGGTGCCGTGGTTTTTCGGGGAGAGTCATCCGCTGTTCTTTTGCCGGGTGTGTCCCGCTGGGGCGTTGGAAGTGGCGGGGCCGGCGGCGATCCAGGCAAAGCTGGCGGGGCAGTCGGTGATCTGGCCGAACGCGCTGAAACTCGGGGTGACAGTCGCGGTGCTGCTGGCGATGTTTTTTGTGCGGCGGCCATGGTGCCGAACGTTCTGTCCGCTCGGGGCGATCTTCGGGCTATTCAGCCGGCTATCGATGTTCTCGGTGCGGTTCCATCCGGAGCTGTGCAGCCATTGCGGCTTGTGCTCGGAACAATGCGACTACGGCATCGACAGCACCGTGCGCGCCAGCGATCCGCAGTGTATCCGCTGCCTGGAATGCGCCCGGTGCAAAGCGTGCCACGTCGACGCGGCGTGGAAGATGCGCTGAGGGGGGCAGGTTCGACTTTTGCTTCATCGAAACCACGGATTTCACGGATTGGCACGGATGAAACCTATCCGTGTTCATTCGTGTACTCCGTGGTCGATCCGTAGAACGCGAGCTTCTTGAGAGAGATGCCTTTGGCGGGGCGCCAAAGGCCGCACGCGAGGGCGCGTGCGCTCCCCAGAGCCCGGTCTCCGACGTTCTGGCAAGAATCGGCGGGCCAAATAATCGAAGAAATTTGTCCTGCGCCCAGCTTTTCCGACCTATGGAAATAAGGGATGACAATCGCCTTTGCGGGGTTATAATAATTTTAAGAGCCCCAAAATGTCACTTCGCATCCCTTCTTCAAGCCGAACCCGCGGTTTCACGCTGGTCGAAATGATGATCATTTTGGCGATAATCACGCTGCTTGCCTTCTTCGCAATCCCTTCGTACTTGCGCGCCCGTCGCCGTTTGCAGGCGGGGTTAATCCTGGAGGATCTTAAAGTGATTTCAACCGCGCTCGACCTATACTCTCAGGAGTTCAACAAAGTGCCCGGCCAAACAGCACTTTTTACCGACCTGAAGCCTTATTTTAAAATCAATGGCCGGCTTTACTCCACCGGTATGGATGTCTTCGGCAGCCAATACGGCCCGTATTCCGTCGATTTCATACCGCAGCTCTCCGACTCTACGTTCAATCAGCTCTCCGACGTCACCGACAATGCGTTTTGGTCGCCCTTCCGGTGATGCGTCGGAACTGAGTCATGGCATCCTCCCGAAGTGGGCGTCGCCATGGGCCTGGGCCGTGGCAGCGCTCTGCTGGGTGACGCTCTGGAATGCCGTGCGCATCGACTGGGAAACCAACCCTCAGTACGCCTTCGGCTGGAGCACGCCCTTCATTGCCTTCTGTTTTTTCCTCGTGCGATGGAGCTGCCGTCCCGTCCCTCAACCCCTTTCCCTTGGAACACGTGCGTGGATTTGCGCCGGACTGGCAGGGCTCTTTTTTCTTCACCTGCCGGTCCGCTTGGTGGAGGAAGCGAATGCGGAATGGCGGCTGCTCTACTGGATCCGGTGCGCGCAGTGCATCGGCGTTTCCTTCGGGTTGCTGGCATTGGCCGGCGGCCGCCCCTGGGTGCGGCATTTCGCGTTTCCGGTCCTTTTCCCGGCAATCGCCGTGCCCTGGCCCACCGCGCTGGAAACCGGACTGATCCAAGGCCTGACCCGCAGCGTGGCGGCGATCTCCGTCGAAGGGCTCTTCTGGCTGCACATCCCGGCCATTCGCATGGGAAACGTGGTGCAGCTTGCGAGCGGCGCAGTGGGTCTCAATGAAGCGTGCAGCGGATTGCGTTCGTTGCAAAGCAGCCTGATGCTGGCCTTGGCGGTCGGTGAATTCTGGCGCCTTGCCCCCCGCCGGCGCGTTCTGCTGGCGAGCCTGGGAAGCCTGACGGCGTTCGGGCTGAACTCGCTGCGCACCTTGTCTCTCAGCGTTGTGGCGAACAACGCCGGACGCGCCGCATTCGATCGCTGGCACGATACCGCCGGGAACATCGAGGCGGGTTGCTGCATCCTGGGAGTCCTCGTTTTCGGACTGCTCCTGCGCCGTACCGATTCCACCCCAGAAGAGTCTTCCGGATGCGCCGGTTCGCAAGCGATTCCGGGTTGGCTGCCGTTGCTGGCGTCGGGCGTCTGGCTCCTGGCCGAAGCATCGACGCAATGCTGGTTTTCCGGTCGTTCGGAAACGCACCTCCCGCTGCCTCAGTGGAGAATCGTCCAGCCCCCCTCCGGCGACAGCCGGTTTGCCGGATTCAAGCCGGTCCCGATTCCCGAGATTGTCAAAACCCAGTTACGCACCAGCGACGGGGTGTCCTATTCCTGGCGACAGGCCGACGGACCGGCCTGGAATCTGACCTTTGTGCAATGGCCCGAGGGACGGCTATCGGCGGCCAGTGCGGGTATGCACCGGCCCGATGTCTGCCTGCCCGCAGCCGGGTATTGTTACGACGGCGAGGGTTCGCCCGTTACGGTGCCGGTCAAGGGCCTTCCAATCGCCTTCCGGCATTACCTCTTCGACACTCAAACCCGCCCGGTGCAGGTCTTCTTCTCGCTGCTGAATCTGAACCGCGCGTCTGAAAACCGCCACTACGACCTCGATTTTCGAGGCCGTGTTCAGGCGGCGCTTGCGGGTCGGCGAAATTCCCGGCAGGCGATCCTGGAGATAACCGTCTCCGGCGCTCCGAACAGCGAAGCGCCAACCCGCGCCCTGCCCTTTATCCTGAACGCGATGCTCGCCCGATGACGCCGCGGGGTGATGGCCGACAGCTTCGCCCACCGGGCGTAGGACAAACTTCTTCCGGCGGATCGCAATCACCGGGAGGTCCGTATATAACGGGGCATATACACGGAGTAAGAAAACGGTGTCGGTCTGCAACTCTGGGGAGCGCACGCGCCCTCGCGTGTTGGCGTCGGCGCCCTCGCCGACGCGAACTTTTGCTTCATCGAAACCACGGATTTCACGGATTGCCACGGATGAAACCTATCCGTGTTCATCCTAAACGCGGGAATGGATCTCGCGCAAAGGCCGCAAAGCACGCAAAGGCAGAGACTTACAACTTTGCTGTGGATCATCGTGAGGGTTAGCCACTTGGGTTACACTCTTCCAACCCTTCTTCTTTGCGTGCTTGGCGCCTTTGCGCGAAATTTTCATCGCCGTTTTTAGGTTCATTCGTGTAATCCGTGGTTGATCGGTTGAATGCGAGCTTCTTGAGAGAAGATGCCTTTGGCGGGGCGCCAAAGGCCGCACGCGAGGGCGCATGCGCTCCCCAGAACCCGGCTCCGACGTTCTCGCAAGAATCGGCGGGTCAATAATAGAAGAAGTTTGTCCCGCACCCTCGCCCACCGCGGCTACAAATTATCGCTTTATAATCATCAATTATCAATAATCGCCTCCCTCCCTTCAGTTGCCGCTTGAAGGCGGTGCGTTCGTCCGCTAGAGGATACCAATGGCCGAAGTTCAAACCACAACCGCATCGGGCGAGATGACGTTCCGTTTTCTCGAATTCGTGCGGATGCATGCCCACAACGCGTCGCTCTTTCTGGGGCGGATTCCCAATCCCCAGACCGGAAAGCCGACGGTGAATCTGGAGATTGCCCGGATGCTGATCGATCAGCTCGTGGCAATCGCCCAAAAAACGCAGGGCAATTTGACCTCTGAGGAAGAATCGGTGCTCAAGAGCGTGCTCGCCAACTTGCAGATGGCGTTTGTCGAGGCGTCCAAGACGGCGCCGAACCCCGGAATTTCCGCCACCCAAGCGTAAATGGCGCCCAAGCCCATCCAAATCGGTTCGCTCTCCATGGGCGGACGCGCTCCCGTGTTCATTCTGGGGCCGTGTGTCATCGAGTCCGAGCGGTTCGTGCGCCGCATGGCGCGGAAGCTCAAGACCATCTGCGACGACCTCGGCGTTCAGTTCATTTTCAAGGCGTCCTACGACAAGGCGAACCGGACCTCCGTCGAGTCCTTTCGCGGAATGCCGGCCCGGGAAGGGTGCGAATTGCTGGCCTCCATCGGCGAGGATCTCTGCGTCCCCGTCACCACCGACGTGCATTGCCCCGAGGAAGCCGCAATCGCGGGGGAACACATCGATCTCCTCCAGATTCCGGCGTTTCTCTGCCGGCAGACGGATCTGATCAAAGCCGCCGCGATGACCGGACGTGCGGTCAACGTCAAGAAGGGGCAGTTCCTAGCGCCGTGGGAAGTCCGAAACATCGCCAACAAGCTCCAGCGCTTCGGTTGCAACCGCTTCTTTTTTACGGAACGCGGCGTCAGTTTCGGCTATAATAATCTTGTCGCCGACATGCGTTCGTTGTATTGGATCAGAGAAGCTGGTTACCTCGTCATGTTTGACGCGACGCATTCTGTCCAACGCCCCGGTGGCGGGGGGGACAAAACTTCCGGAGACGGCATTCTCGCTCCGGTCCTGGCGCGTTCCGCTGTTGCCGCCGGTTGCGACGGCGTGTTCATCGAAACCCACGAAAAGCCCGAAAAGGCGCTTTCCGACGGGCCCAATCAAATCCCGCTGGCGAAACTGCCGGCGCTTCTGAAGAAGCTGGTGGCCATCCATGAACTTGTCCGTTAGAGCTTGTGATAAACGCGCCAGCGTCTTGGAGTGCGGGCAGTCCTCTGCCGCTTTCGCAAGCCGGACAGTCCCTTGCCCACTGAAGATTCCCTTCACCATCGGAGCTTTCCGCATCTCTCCGACAGCGGGTGTTGCGATTAAAATGGATGCCAGACGTTGCCAGGCGCACTGCCAAAGCGGTAGAGGACTACCCGCACTCCAAGACGCTGGCGCGACTGATGAGCACCTCCCGATTTTTCGCGCCTTGCCATCATCTAGCGACCCGAACTGGTCACTGTTACAGCCTGCCAAGTTGCCGGGGATGATCGCGCTTGCGTTGGGAATTTTGGCTATTGCCGCGCCCATTTCCAGCCTGGCGACCCCCGATGCCTCGCCGGCGACTACGCCCGCCCGTCCTGTCAAACATCTCGACATTCCCATTCCGATTAATTACGCAGCCAAGGGCCTCCGGATTCCCTCGCGGGACGGCAACGGGCAGGTGCGCATGTTTTTCAACATCGACGCCACGCTGCGGGTCGACGACGGACACCTGCGCATGACCGGTTTGCGGATAGAAACTTACGATGACGCCGGCAAACCGGACTTGAACATCGACATGCCGATCTCGCTCCTCGATCTGAAAACAAACTTAATCTCCAGCACCGACCCCGTCACCATTCGACGCGCGGACTTCAAGATCACCGGCGCCAACGCAACGTTCGACCCCCAGAGCCGACAGGGCAAATTCTCCGGTCCAGTCCGCATGCTGATCTTTAACCGTGCCGCCCTCGACCAAAAGCCGGCGGCCGATGCCGGGGCGGCCGCTTCGCAGGGAACCCATCCATGAAAGACCGAATCTTGCAATTCCACAGACTGACCCGCTGCCTGCTGGCGCTGGCGTGCGCGGCGGTGTTTTCACCGGCGAATTGCCGGGCTCAATCCGCCGCCGTCAACGGAACAAGCGTCACGCCCGCGCTTGCGCCGCCGGTTGCCGGAGGCACTGCCGCGAGCCTGGCGCCAAAGCAGCCCACCGAAATCACCGCTCAGGATGAAACAACATTTGACGAGAAGAGCCATATGGCCGTCTTTATAGGCAAGGTGGTAGTGATCGACCCACAGTTTCACCTTACTTGCGACAAGCTGACGGCTTACCTCAAGTCGGGCAGCCAGAAGCACGAAGCGGCAGCCACGCCGCATCCGACGCCGGCCAAATCCCGCAAGCCGGCTGGCAAGGGGGACAAAGGCGAGAAGGCGGATTCAGGGGCGTCGTCGGGCGGAGGCCTCGACCACGCCATCGCCGTAGGGAACGTGCTGGTGACCCAGGAAAAGAAAGACCCGTCCACCGGCGAGGTCACCCATTACCTCGGCAAAGGCACCAAGGGCGATTACGACGCGAACACCGGGGATATGAAACTGACCGGCTGGCCTGAAATGGAGCAGGGTCTGAACAAGCAGGTCGCGACTACCGAGGGAACCATCATGATCATGAATCGGGAAGGCGGCGTGAAAACGTTCGGGCCGAGCAAATCGGTCATCGTCGATCAGTCGGAGAACAAGAAAGACGACAAGCCGGGCAACGGGACCGCCAAGCCCGCCAAAACGGAGGCGCGGAAACCATGACCGCTCCCGCCATTTCAGATTTAGCCCCTGCTCCGGTAATCGGGGTGAAGCCGATCCTTCGGACGGAAAAACTCGTGAAGATCTACGGCGGACGCGCCGTGGTCAACGGCGTGGACATCAATATCCGACCAGGGGAAATCGTCGGTATTCTCGGGCCTAACGGCGCCGGAAAGACGACGACGTTTTACATGGTTGTCGGCCTAGTGCGTCCCAACGGCGGACGTGTGATGTTTAAAGACCAGGACATGACCGATTTCCCGATGTACAAGCGGGCACGCATGGGCATGGGCTATCTGCCGCAGGAGGAATCGATTTTTCGCAAGCTCACCGTCCAGGAAAACATTATGGCCATCCTGGAAACGACGAGCATGAACAAGCAGCAGCGCAAGCATCGCTGCGAGGAGTTGCTCACCCAGTTCGGCATCGAGCACGTCGCCAAACAGCAGGCGCTCACCCTCAGCGGCGGTGAAAAGCGGCGTCTGACCATCGCCCGGTCGCTGGTGAGCAATCCAAGCGTGCTCATGCTCGACGAACCTTTCAGCGGGGTGGATCCGATTGCCGTTTACGACGTGCAGCAGATCATCGTCAACCTGCGCACGACCGGCCTGGCCATCCTGATCACCGACCATAACGTGCGCGAAACGCTATCCATTGTGGACCGCGCCTACTTGATTTTCGAGGGGCGCGTTGAGAGCGAAGGCTCCAAAGACTTTTTGATTAACGACCCGATCAGCCGGGAGCTGTACCTGGGACCACGTTTCTCAATGTAAAAAAAACCAAACCCGGAGAAAAAAGCATGCAAGTCGCCAATGTAAACCTGCCTATCAAAGTCACCGGCCGTCACGTCAATGTGACAGAGGCCATGAAAGACTACGCCATCAAGAAGGTCGAGGGACTCCACCTCGATTACCCGCGCATCATCGACGCGCAGGTAATTCTCGATGTGCAGAAGATCCGTCACATCGCCGAAGTGATTCTGCACTGCGCGAATCACATCACCATCGAGGCCACCTCTGAATCGACGGACATGTACGCCTCCGTCGACCAGGTCATGGACAAGATCGCCCAGCAGATGCGCAAGTACAAGACCAAGATCATGCGCCAGCACCGCCCGCGCCGCGGCGAGGTGCAGCATATCGAGGAACAGGTGCTCAGCATCGACGAGAACTTTGAGTCTCACGCCGAGAGCGAACCGAACATTATGCAGACCGAGAGATACCCGGTCAAACCGATGTTCGTGGACGAAGCCGTGCTCCAGTTGGAAATGTCCGCCCGCCAGTTCGTGGTGTTCCAGAACGCCAAAACCGATAAAATCAACGTCCTCTACCGCCGCAAAGAAAGTGGGTTTGGCTTGATCGAGCCGGTGTTTCCGTAAACCGCTTCCATCTTCGATCACCCGCCGATTCTTGCGAGAACGTCGGAGACCGGGCTCTGGGGAGCGCACGCGCCCTCGCGTGCGGCCTTTGGCACCCCGCCAAAGGCATCTTCGCTCAAGTAAGCCCGCATTCAACCGATGAACCACGGATTACACGAATGAACACGGATAGGTTTCATCCGTGCCAATCCGGCCGCCGCCCTTGGAACGTTCGGCGAGCTCATGGGAGCCCAGGCAGGATTCCACATGGGTCATTCCCCGGTGCAGACCGATGACCGCCACCCGAACCTTTTCCATCGGCCTGGTGGTGAGATCATGCACTGGCTTTGACCCGCTGACCGCGGACGGGTCTGACCGATGTCCGCCGGCGGGATGCCTGCGGGAGAAGGCGCCGCAGGCTGGGCATTGGAAACAGTGGCAAAGGATGCGCCCAACCCGGCAAGGGTGGAGGCTTTGAGGAAGTTACGACGGGAGAAGTTTGATTCGTTCATTGCGCGCCCGCTTCACCCGCGAGGCTGCGCGGATATTCTCCCGCCGCCACAAGCCGCGCGATCGATTCGCTCACCAGCGCTTTGTCGTCCCGATAAGTGATGCCAAACCATGGGCTGTCGTCGGAAAGGACGCTTACTTGCGCGGAATGCGCGGCGATCATTTCCGCGACCGCCGCGGGAATATAGAACTCCGCTTTCTCATCGGCGGCCCGGGTAATCAGAAACTGCTTCAATTCCTCCTCCAGCATTGGAAATACCGCCGGCGTAAAGCCCCAGAAGTTCATCGATACCGTTTCGTCTCCACCAAAGTGCATCACCGAGCCGTCAGTTCCTTCCATGCGCGCTCCCGAATCCGTCTTTTCAATGCCGACGCACTCCTCAACCTTCTGCAAACAACCGCCGGCATCCACCGTGCATATCCCCCGGGCCACACTCCCATGCTCGGAGAGCGTGCGCCCCAACCGGTACCCGACCATGGCGAACTGCGCCAGGTCGGATACAGCAGGCGTTCGCTCGAAGAATTCGGCCAGAGCCCGGTAAGCGCCCGCCCCGTAGAAATCGTCCGCGTTGATCGCGGCAAAGGGCGCCGTGACCCGATGGCGCGCGCACCAGATCGCGTGCCCCGTGCCCAACGGCTTTGTGCGGTTTGCGGAAACACTGTAACCCGATGGGATCGCATCCATTCCCTGAAAAACGTAGTCCACATCGACCCGCCGCTCGTACCGGCGACCGATGCGTTCGCGAAAGTCGCCTTCGAAATCGCGCCGGATCACAAACACCACCCGTCCAAAGCCGGCGCGCAAGGCGTCGAACACCGAATAGTCGAGGATGGTTTCGCCGGAAGGCCCGACCGGGTCGAGTTGTTTGAGGCCGCCATAGCGGCTGCCCATGCCGGCGGCGAGAATCAGAAGCGTGGGAGGCATAATTCGAGATAATGGCGGATCGAAGGAAGAAAAGCAACGCATATTTATGTTGCAAATAGAATCCGGCACCGTGCTCGTTCTGACATCTTTCTCCCCCCGGACGGCACGGAGTGCCATCCCTACCGGTCCGAGCGCATGATCTCGCCGCCAAGTCTTTGTGACAAACCGGGAAGATGAGCAGCGGCGGGTCATATCAAATCAGGGTGGCGTCCTCGGTCGGACTCTGCTAGAAAGAGGGCTGTCCCAAAATATACTCATGAAACACATCGCTCATTATCTCGCCGCAGCAGCGCTGCTCTCCTTCACGCCGGGGCTCCTGGCCGAGGACAAGGTGCCGCTCCAAACTGAACTTCCGAAACCGCTCTTTGTCGGCACGCCGGTGCCGATCAAACTGGCCAATCTCGAAGCGCCACGCCAGGGCAAACGCCCGGATTTTCTGGTGCCTGCCGGAACGGTGAACCTTGCCAAAGGGAAGAAAGTGACCGCCAGCGACAGTGAACCGGTCGTCGGCACGCTGGACCTCGTTACCGACGGGGACAAGGCCGGCGACGAAGGGTGCTATGTCGAACTTGGGCCGGGCAAGCAATGGGTGCAGATCGATCTCGGCCAGGAGGCCAACATCTACGCGTTGCTGCTGTGGCACTTCCACGCGCAAGCCCGCGTTTATCACAACGTTGTCGTGCAGGTCTCCGACGACCCGGAGTTTACGAAGGACATCGCCACCGTTTTCAACAACGACTCGGATAACAGTTCCGGCCTGGGCGCCGGCAAAGACCTCGCCTACATCGAAACCTACGAAGGCAAGCTCATCGACGCCAAGGGCGCCAAAGGCCGCTACGTCCGCCTCTACAGCAAGGGCAACACCACCAACCAGTTGAACCACTACATCGAGGTGGAGGTGTTCGGAAAGCCGGCGCAATAGCCGGAGGCGCTGTGAAAACGGCGCAAGAGACACGCACGATTGCCGCGCCGCCCGCGCGAAAGATTTCGTGCGGGCACCAGTACCGGTGGGCAATCTTTCTTTTGATCGCCGCCCTGGCGATGGCGGTCCGGCTGCCCCGGTTGGCCGACCGTCCGATGCACACCGACGAGGCGGTGAACGCCTACATCACCGGCCAGCTTTTGTCGGGCGAAGTCTACCGCTACGACGGGCGCGACCGGCACGGCCCGGCGTTGTGCGCACTGACGCTTCCAATCGCACGGGCGGCTGGGGCACGCAATCTCGCCGGGCTCGACGAACGAATGCTGCGCCTGGTCCCGGTCATCGTCGGGGCGCTGGCAGTTCTGTTGTTTGTCACTGTCGCGCGCGAAACCGGGATGATCGCCGCAACCATTGCCGCCCTGCTTTGGGCGTTTGCGCCGTTGCCGCTGTACTACAGCCGCTATTTCATCCACGAAACCTTGTTTGCTGCCGCCACGCTTGGGCTGATCTCGTTCGGCTGGCGCGCCATCGACCTCGGTTCGCTGGCATACGGGCTTGCCGCCGGAGCATGCGCGGGCGTGATGCTCGCCTGCAAGGAGACGGCGCTCTTGAACTACGCCGCCGTGGGAGCCGCTGCGGTGTGGTGGTTATTCGACGCGCGCCATGTTCGCAACGAAGCGGTCGGGCGCGCCCCGGTCCACTGGTCGCGGGTTCTGGTGGCTGTGTCCGCCGCATCTGCCGCGTGTCTGTTGTTTGTCCTGCTTATCTATACCTGGGGCTTTCGGCACTGGCGGGGGCCGCTCGATCTGCTCGAATCGTTTCCGCACTTTTTGCGTCGCGCCTCCGGCGAAGGCCACGAAAAGCCGTTCTGGTGGTACTGGAAATTGCTGGCGAACGGATATTCCGGGGGTGCGCTGCTGGCCCTTGCGCTCTTGGGCGGGGTGAACATCGGATGCAAAGCCACCCAGCCTGAACGGCTCGATCCGGAATCCGAGCACGGGCCCAATGCCTCCATCACGCTACGGTTGTTCCTCGTCTACACCGTGGCGATCTGCGCGATCCATTGCGCCATCCCTTACAAGACGCCTTGGCTGGCGCTGAATCTCTGGCTGCCGCTCTCGGTGCTGACCGGGTGCGGCTGCTCGGCTCTCTGGCGTTGGAAAAAGTCGGCGCTGTTCCGCGGTATTCTTGTGGTTGCAGTGGTTGCGCTGGCGTTCGCGATCGGGCGAGACACGCGACTGCTTGTCTTCCTGAGGGCGTCCGACGAGCGAAATCCCTATGCCTACGCGCATACCGTGGACGACCTTCTGCGCCTCCCGGAGCGGCTTGACCGACTGGCGCTGAAACATCCAGCCGGACGGAATATGCGAATAGCGGTCGTTTCCGCCGATGCGTGGCCATTGCCGTGGTATCTGCGCAAGTTCCCCAACACCGGCTTCTGGCAGCCGAACCAGGATCCCGGCCTCGCCGATCTGTACCTGACGTCCCCCGAGGCGGCCGAGCGCATACCGAACCGCATCGAGGGCCGGCGTCCCGAGTTCTTCGGCCTCCGCCCCGACGTGCTGGCAATCTTGTGGTGCAAAGAGCAAGGCGGCTCGGAATGAACCGATGGCGCATGCTAAAAGGAGGCGACGGAGTCGCGCCAGCGTCTTGGACTGCGGTAGCCCTCTCTTTCCATTACCCACAAGTTTGCAAATCGGGCGCAGGAGTGAGAACGGAGCCCCGAACGTAGTCATCCTGAGCCTGCGAAGGAATCTCACGAGGCGATCGCGACGTTCGTTTCAGTCGGCACGTACTCGGGACGGACGGCTCGCCGGGCGGCGCTGTCAGCTTCGAGAACGGTGAATGGTGGCCTAACGCCGGCTGGCCTGCCGTGAGATTCCTTCGACAGACTCAGGACAGGCTCTTCGCAAGCTCAGGATGACAAATAATTTGGGCCGCTCCGGTTTCCGTGCTCGGCTTCCAGTCCCCATGGGCTTTCGCCCTCCACGCATTATGAAAAGTTGGATTACGGGCGGTGCGTCGATCCGAAGGGGAGCGCGGGCATCTTGCCCGCATCAGCCGGCATCCTGCCGGCACCCTGGTGACGGCGTCGGATTGCACTCGGCGCGCTCCCCATCCTCCGGCAGGATGCCGAAGGCAGCAGGCTGGAAGCCGGCGCTCCCCTTCGGATACACGCGCATGGGTATTTACGGAGTAGCGCTATTTGAACTCTGGCGTCAGGTTCGCAAAAGATGTGGGTAACGAAAAGAGGCCAATCTCACTGCGCCACCATTAACCGCACCGGGCCGAGCAAACCGGAGGGCATCGGCTTTGCGCCGGGTTTCAGGCGGATGTTGGTTTTGGTCAACCGCTGTGCCTCCGGCAGGGTGAGATCATTCACCAACCGGTTGTACCACGTGTTCACAACCTCGACTTCGAGCTCGTTGCCGCCGGGGCGCATTGCATCGGTGATATCGACCCGGAACGGAGGGAACCACAACACCCCCAGCGATCGCCCGTTGACGCGGACCGTGGCCAGCAGCGAAAGTTCGCCAAGATCGAGATAGATCCGACCCGGCGGCTTGATCGCAGGCGCGTCGAAATGCTTCCGGTAAGTGGCGCTTCCCGAATAAAACGCTATACCGGGTTCGGAGCGCTTGGTCCAATCGACCAGTTCCGTAAATTCAACCCGTTCCGGTCCACCCCATTTCGGATCGAACGCAACGCTCCATGGCCCCGTGAGTTCCGCCACTTTGGCGAATGTCTGGAAATTGCGGCCCGAGCCGTTGCCGGACGCCGGTTTGCGGAAAACAACGAACAGCGATCCGTACGGCGGCAATTCAACCGGCACGACGGTGCGGTCTTCGTGCTGGGTAAATGCCGGAGCGTCCCTGCGCTCGCCACCGACGGCATCCCAAAGCTCCGGCTGCCTGCCGTGGACGCGGAACGCGCAATCCGCGAGGAACGGCTTGGGGCTTTGGTTGCTGATGAAATAGTAGTCGGCGGAATCGGTGAATCGGTGAATCCAGTCCGGGATTCCCTCCACATCGGGCTGAACGTCCAGCGCAGCCAGCGCCTCCCTTGCCGTGGCCGGCTTGATCCGTCCGCCATCCCACAACTCGTTGGCGATCCGCTTGAGCTCGGCGTCGTCCTGTCGGCCGGTTGTTCTGGTCGGTTTCGGCCCGACGATGACCGCCCCGGCTCCTGCCAGCTCGCGAAGCTTGCGGACGATTTCCAGCGAGAGGATCGCTGAGTTCGGCAACGCCAGCACGCGATAGCTCATTCCCGACTGCAACACAACTCGGCCATCCTTGACGCCCGCCTGCAAGAGCGCCTCTTCGTTGATGACATCGTAGTCATATTGCGGAAGCACGCGCGCGGGATCGTCCTTTTTGAGGCGGGCGATGTTCGGTACCTGGTTTCCGTAATAGTACAGCACATCGGCTGCGAACCGCCCCTGTTGCAGCAGAGCCTGGCAACGGTTCAAATAACCGACAAACGCCCCGGCCTGTGCCGCCCATGTGATCTGCGGGTTAAAATGCGTTCCCGCGAAATACTCCTGGCCGGGCAGCCCCATCTCGCGCGGCGAACAGGTGAAGGCATGCCAGAACACGAGGTTCAGTCCGGCGCATGCCTCGTGGTCAAAGCTCGGCTTTTGAGAAGACCAGAGCGTGTCGTTCCATTGCGGCCCGATGGAAGTGAAGCCCTCCGCGCACGTCACCGCTTTGCCGTAGATATGCGCCGCGCTGGCGGCCTGCTTGACGAAAAACCGCGATTCGTCGGTTGGGCGATGCGGGGAATACACCCAGAACTCGCTCATCGGCCACGTGCTTTGTCCGTAACACTTCAGGCCGTCCAGCGGCGCCGTGTGCGGTCCGGCGGACTCAGGCTGGATGCCGAGACCGTGTTCGCGTGCCAGCGCCGCCATGGTGCCGTAGTGGTTCTCCGCGATGCAGTCGGCGACGGTCCGCCGAAAATCGGCGAGGAACCGGTTGCTCGCATCGCGGCTTTCCACAATCCGCCCGGCGATCACGGGCAGCCACGGGCGCAAATCGTAACCGCGCCGCTTCTTGAATTCGGAAGGGAACGACGGAGTCCAATTGACGCCGCCGAGTTCCCAGCTATCCGTCTGCACCATGGTCCAGCTCCGCCCGGCGAGCGGACCGGCGTCGGCGACAATTGGATCGATCACCTGCTGCCAGTACCAGCGCAGCGCGCCGGCGTCGGCGTAGTCCAGCACCAGGCCAGTCCAGGCGCCGCTGGAGGTGGAGACGCGCGCGCCGTTATTGGTATAGCCGAACCGGAGGACTGCCCAACGCCCTTCGGGAACATCCCAGTGCAGCGTGCCGTCGGGCCCGAGTTTGTCGGTCAGGTCGGCGACGTCCCGAGGGAGCACGTCTTCTTCACCGGGTGTCCCCGGAATATCGAACAGCAGCGGGGTGCAGTCCGACGCGCTGCCGCCTAGTTCGTCAAACGCACACTTTTCGACGAGATGCTGGATCGGACGCGCGCGACTGCTGCCCGGCGGAATGCGCTCCGAGTGCCCTTTGTGAGAGGCGGCACTATTGCCGCCCCCGGCGGCGGGAATCGGCGCGTCGGTCCTAAGCCGGTAGGCGACGACGAACGTGTCCCGGTAAAAATCCAGGTTCGCCTTCGGTCTCGGCAGCACCAGGTCGAAATGAGCACCCCCTTTCGGCAAATACAATTGCGACCACGTGACAGCCTTGGTGGCCTGCTCAGGCGTCACCAGAGGACCGCCCAGGTTCCAGCCGCTGGTCAAGTTGAGGCCGATCTGCAAACCGAGCCTGTCGGCTTCCCGCAGAGTGTGAACGAAAAGGGCGCGCCATTCCGGGGAGCCGAACAGCGGCCCCGTCGGCACCGGAGCGTGTCCGCCCTGCGTAGCCCCGCCGGCGTCAAAGACCAATCCGCCCCCCATGCCGATCGCCTTCATCCATTCGAGATCCTTCGTGATCGCGTCCCTGGTCACATGACCGTTGAGCCACCACCAGTAGCCGCGCAGCCGGGCCTGCAACGGCGGGTTCGTCCAGGCTTCGTCGAGGCAGTCCCCGGCGTGGGCACGCCCCAAAACACAGCCCGTCAGCAGGACGGCGACAAACAATTTGCGAAAGGAGGAATTCATTGATCGTAAAAACCGGGATAGTTGCGCAAAACAGGGCTCGCCGCTATAATATTTTCGGGAAACGGTTGCCCTGACGTTGGTACCCATTTTCGGAGAGCGCGTAGATGCGGGACTCCGGGGAGCGCGCGCGTCTCGCGTGCCGGTGTCGGCGTCCCGCCGAAACGAACTTCCGGTTTCTCCTCGTTGCGAAGATGAACTTCGTAATGCCTGGTCTTCTCCTTTGCGCGAACCCTTCTTCTTTTTGTTTTCATTCGCCAACGCGGTGTTGCGATGCTTTGATACGGGCGATGTCCAGCCAGTTTGGCCAGCTTTTCCGTGTTGCCACGTGGGGCGAATCCCACGGGGGCGGCGTTGGCGTTGTCGTGGATGGCTGTCCGCCGGGGCTGGAATTGAGCGAAGCGGATATCCAGCGCGATCTGGACCGTCGCCGGCCCGGCCAGAGCGAGATTGTCACGCCGCGCCAGGAGGAGGACCGGTGCGTCATTCTCTCGGGGGTCTTCAAGGGAAAAACCCTCGGCACGCCCATCGCCATCAACGTGACCAACAAGGACGCCCGTCCGGAGGCTTACCGGGAAATGGAAACGCGGTTCCGCCCCTCGCATGCCGATTTCACGTACCAAGCCAAATATGGCGTTCGCAACTGGGAGGGCGGCGGGCGCGCATCGGCGAGGGAGACGATCGGGAGGGTGGCGGCGGCGGCTGTCGCAAAAAAGGCGCTGGCGGAAATCGCGCCCGGATTGGAGGCGATCGCTTACGTCCGGTCGATTCATTACCTCGAAGCGGCGATCGATCCGGAGACCGTGACCTTTGAACAGGTCGAAAGCAACATCGTGCGTTGCCCGGATGCTTCCGTTGCCGCGGCGATGGTCGAGCTGATCAAACAGGTGCGGAGCGAGGGGGATTCGGTGGGCGGTGTTATCGAGTGCGTTGTGCGAGGGGTTCCGCCGGGTTTGGGCGAGCCGGTGTTCGACAAGCTCAGTGCCGACCTGGCCAAAGCGATGATGAGTTTGCCGGCCAGCAAGGGGTTTGAGATCGGCTCTGGGTTTGCCGGTGCGAAGCTCAAGGGATCGGAGCACAACGATCCGTTCGTGATGCGCGATGGCAAGATTCGCACCATCGGAAACCGCTCTGGAGGCATCCAGGGGGGCATCAGCAACGGCGAGGACATTTTGATGCGCATCGCGTTCAAGCCGACGGCGACGCTGCTGCGTCCCCAGCGGACGGTGAGCGTTTCCGGTGAAGAGACCGAATTGTCAGCGCGCGGGCGCCATGACCCGTGCGTTTTACCCAGGGCAGTGCCGATTGTCGAAGCGATGGCCTTGCTGGTTTTGTGCGATCACGCGTTGCGCCAGCGCGGCCAGTGCGGTCGCCAGGGGACGGCTCTCCCGCAATTTTAAAGGCGAATGGACCCGACGCAGAAAGCTTTTTTGGGGCTCGCAGCAGTCGTGCTGCTGTTCAATGCCTTTCAGGGCTGGCGGCTCGGGCCGGTGCGCCAGTTGGTGGGGGTTCTGGCGCTGCTGGCGGCCTATCTCGATGCCTGGTACTTCAGTGCCGCCACCGTTCCGTTTCTGCATTCCCTCGGGCTGCCCAACATTGTCTTGCAGGTGCTCGGCGGAACGGTCCTGGGGGTGTTGACCTACGTTTTCGTCCTTACCATCGGCCGGATTCTGTTCAAAAAGACCTCGGATCAAAGAGGGGCTCTGGTGTGGTTTTTTTATGGCGTCACCGGCGCATTTCTCGGGATGGCTGTTGGACTTGTATTCATCCTGGTGGCGGCGATCGGGATTCGCGTCCTCGGAACGCTTGCCGACGGCATCGCACCCAAGGGCGCTGTGACCGAACGGCAACCCGCACCCGCGCCTACTCCGGCGGACTGGCTCCGCACCTGGCCGGTAAAGCGCCCGGATGGGACGGTCGTTGCTCCGGATTTAACGGCGCCAAAACGCGCACCGTCGATCAATAATCCCGCGGCGACAGAGGCGGTTTCGACCCTGGTCCATCTCAAGCGTTCGCTCAATGAGGGGATTGTTGGCGAGGTGGTGCAGACGATCGATCCCGTGCCCAAAGAGACTTACGAGATTCTTGGAAGAATCGGGCAGTTGACGTCGAAGTCCGACGCGATCGGGCGGTTTCTTTCGTTTCCCGGAGCCAGGGAGTTGGTAACCGATCCGGCGATTGCGGCGCTCCAGAACGACCCGGATATCGCCCGGGCCATCCAAAAGCAGGATTTCGCGGTGTTGATGCGAAATCCGAAGGTGGTCAAGGTGTGCAACAACCCCGGTACCGCCGTAAAGCTGAAGAAATTCGACCTGCGCAAAGCGCTGGATTACGCATTGGCGCAGTGAGCGCGGGCATCTTACCCGCGCTCGCCTTCAGCCGCGGAACTGTTCCGAGTCCCCGGGCAGATCCACCGCGCGCCAGAGATAGAGTGCTGCGGCGGTCCGGTGAGGAGACCATCGCTTGCCGTGTCGGGCAAGGGCTTCCGGTTCGGGCATCTTCCGTTTGCGATGGGCGATCTGAAAGCCGCGGCGCACACCGAGGTCGTGAACGGGGAGCACATCGGGCCGCCCGAGATTGAAGATCAGCAGCATGTCGGCGGTCCATCGCCCGACTCCTTTAACAGCCGTGAGCCGGGCGACGATTTCCTGGTCGGTCATTGCGTCGCATTCGTCGAGCGACGGCAGCAGTCCGTCGCATGCCTTCTGCGCAAGGTCGAGAATATAGCCGGCCTTCGGGCGGGAAAGTCCCGCCGTGCGCAACATTTCGCAGTCCAGGCGCAGGACGTCGCCGGGAGCCGGAAAATCGCCGGTTCCGAACAATGCCAGGAACCGGCTGAAAATCGTTCCCGCCGCCTTGCCGCTCAATTGCTGGTAGACGATCGCCTGTGCCAGCGACTCAAAGGGCGGCAAGCGCCGGGGCTTGTGCCGGATCGGACCGACCCGCTCGATGATGCCCGCCATCGCAGGGTCGGCACGGAGGAATTCGATGGCGCGTTTGTTCATAAGCGAAACGCCATCCTACTTGCCGCGCTCCAGCAGCGGACGATGGTGGCCCAGCGGCGTGCCGACGTAAATCTGCCGCGGACGGTAGATGCGGCTCTCGGACCCTTCGATGGTTTCCTGGTAATTGGCGATCCAGCCCGGCATGCGCCCGATGGCGAAGATGACGGTGAACATCTCCAGGGGAATGCCGATGGCGCGCATCATGATGCCGCTGTAGAAGTCGACGTTTGGGTACAGCTTGCGTTCGATAAAATAAGGATCGTTGAGGGCGGCCTGCTCCAGGTGCTGGGCGATGTCCAGCAGCGGATCGCTGATGTTCAGCGCCGCCAGCAGTTCGTCGCAACGCGCCTTGATGATCTTCGCGCGCGGATCGTAATTCTTGTAAACGCGATGGCCGAAGCCCATCAGTTTGCGCCCGCTCTTCTTGTCCTTTGCCGCGGCAACGAAGCGCGACCCGTCGTCGCCGTCCTTGTGAATCGCTTCGAGCATCTCCAACACCGCCATGTTGGCGCCGCCGTGCAGCGGACCCCACAACGCGCAGACTCCCGCCGCCGTGCTCGCGAAGAGATTGGCCCGGCTGGAGGCCACCATGCGCACCGTAGCTGTCGAGCAGTTCTGCTCGTGATCGGCGTGCAGCAGGAAAATGAGATCGAGCGCCCGCGCCACCTCCGGCTTCACCTCGTAGTCCTCATACGGCTGCGAGAACATCATGTGCAGGAAGTTGGCCGAATACTTGTAAACCGGCTTGGGATAGATGATCGGCAGGCCGCGGGACTTGCGGTAGGCAAACGCGGCGATCGTGCGCACCTGGGATAGAATCAGCGCCGCTTGGATGTCGAAGGTCGTGGGCGAATATTGCTGAAGCAACTGTGGGTAGAAGCAGCCCGCCGCGTTGATCATTGAGGAGAGGATCGCCATCGGATGCGCATTCGGAGGAAACCCTTCGAAGTGATACTTCATGTCCTCGTGGATGACGGCATAATTGGTAAGCCGCTCCGAGAAGAGCCGCAATTCCGGCTGCGTGGGAAGTCTGCCGTAGATGATCAGGAAGGCCGTTTCGACAAAAGTCGAGCGTTCGGCCAGTTCTTCGATGGGAATTCCCCGATACCGGAGAATGCCTTTCTCGCCATCGATAAAAGTGATGGCGCTGCGGCAGGAACCGGTGTTGCCGTAGCCGTTGTCGAGGGTGATGTAGCCCGTTTCATCGCGAAGGTTCGAGATGTCGATAGCCCGCTCGCCGACGGTGCCTTCGACCACTGGAAGCACGATTCGCTTGCCGTCCAAAAGAAGTTCTGCTGTATCTGACATAGTGTCCACCTACTTAATCGAAATTCTTCGCGATGTCTCGGGGGAAAAGCAAAAATTTTAGCGACGCTTGCGGTCGGGCTGCTATAGATAAGCGCTGCTAATCAAAACAGCCGCAAACGCCTCTTTTCCCGACAGGCTTCTTTCTGAGAGCCTGTCACTCAATCACCAGGCAGTTCCGCAACCGGCCTTCGAGCGCTTCCCTTAGCACCATGTAAAGCCGCGGGTTGCGCAGGGCGAGGATCTCCAGGGCCGCCAGGGCGGCGTTGGCCGGTTCGATGACGGTGGTGACCGGCACGTTGGACGGCGTACGCAACGACGACCAGACGTCCTCCGGAAACTCCTTGAAGTTGGCCGGCACGGTAATGACGGGCACGGTGGTGCAGGCGGAGAGCGTCGGTCCCGCGCCGTTGGAACGCCCGATGAAGGCGAGGATGACTGTGTCCGGCGTCGCCTGCACCAGACGGTGAAGGGCATCGACGGCCCGGCCCGGTTCTTTGTGAACCGAACAGGCGATCGCTTCGACGGGCACGGCGTCCGCGGAAAGCTTGCCGATGGCCTCGCGCAACGCGCTTACGTCGTCCTTCTCCGAGCCGGTCCAGATCACGATGCGCTGGGCGGGAACGCGGAAATGCCCGGTGATATCGGCCACGCGCCGGTAATTGGCGGCGACGGCGTCGAGGTTTCCGCCGTCGCGGTAGACCTGCTTGTCGATGTAAGCGCCGTGTTCCACCACGCGCCAGGAGTCGTTGTCGATGACATCGGCCAGAAGCAGTTGCCCGGCATCGGTGAACCCGAATTCCACCTTGCAATCCACGAGCGTGCCGCCCTCCAGTTGCCACGCCTTCTCCAACGCCAGAAATGCGCGTTTGGAAATCGCCGCCATTTCGCCAAAGAAACGCGCTTCGTCGGAGTGCGTGAAGACCTCGGCTTCCGAAAGAACGAGGAACGGCGCCTGGCCGGCGAGCGGCTTGGAGGGTTCGTAAAGGCTGATGGTGCGCTCGGCGGCGTTGTGGATCATCAACGGGTCGTCGCAACGCAATTGGTGCGCGTTCCAGAGACGGTCCTTGGTCTTGAGGTATACCTCGCCGACCAGTCGCGGAAACAGATGTCCCTTTCGCATGCCCGGATTGCGCTTCAGATAGGATCCGTGCGCCTCCCGGCGGGTGACGACCTCGTAGGGGAGCATCCGGCATTTCGGTGCGGAGAACGAGACGGCGCTGAGTTGCTCGTCGAATGCCGCGGGAATGCCGCACGCCTTCAGGAAACGAAACACGTTGCAGGTGGTCAGCGTCGCCATGGCCGCCTTGCCGGTCAGCAGGTCGTGCTTGGCGCCATCGCCGGCGGTGATGTCATCCTTGGAATAAACAATCGCCCTGGCGGGGTCGGCTGCGGATTGAACGATTACCTTGGTCTTGCCTTCGGCGAGGATTTCGCCTTCGAACGCGGTTTGCATGTCAGATACTGAGTCGGTAAGAGGTTGGACTGCTTGGACGATGACCCGCGAAAAGCTCCTTGTCGATGACAATCGCGAGTGCCACGACGCGGCTACAATGCGCGCGCTACCGCAGCGTCTCCTGGATCACCTGTTGCAACTGGTTCACATCGTACGGTTTCGCAATCACCCCGGAGAAACCGTACTCGCTGAAGCGGCTCATGATCGGGTCCATGGCGTAGCCGCTGGAGACGATGGCTTTTGCGTTGGGGTCGATCTTCTTGAGCCGTTTGACGGCTTCCTTGCCGCCCATGCCGCCGGGAATGGTCAGGTCCATGATGACCAGGTCGAACGGAGCGCCGGCGCGGAGCGCTTCCTCGTAGTAGCGCAACGTGGTTGGGGCGTCGTTGGCTTCCACCACGGAGAACCCGAGCGGGACCAGGGTCACGGCAACCAACTCGCAAATCGCCTCCTCGTCGTCCATGATGAGAATCTTGCCGTGGCGGGCGGGCCTGGATGAAACGCGCACCACTTCAGGCGTCAGTTCGGCATCCGACGCCGGCAGGTAAATGATGAATTTCGCCCCTTCCCCCGGTCGCGATTCCATTGAGATCAGGCCGTCGTGATTCTTGACGATGGAATAGGACGTGGCAAGGCCCAGTCCGCTCCCCTTTGGTTTGGTGGTGAAATAGGGATCGAAGATTTTCTTCTGGATCTCTTCGGGAATGCCGGGGCCTTCGTCGCGGACTACAATGCGCACAAAGCGACCCGGCTGCAGCGTGGGCGGCGCATCGTCGCGCCCCACCAGGAGATTTTCACCGGTGACATGAACCGTGCCGCCGACAGGGGACATCGCCTGGACTGCGTTGACGGCGAGGTTGCTGATGACCTGGCTGATCTGGCCCGCGTCGATGTCCACGGGCCAGAGATCCTCGGACAGGTTGAACTGGCAACGGATGTTGGTGCCGCTGAGCGAAAAGCCGACGGTATCGAGCACCAACTGCCGCATGGAGGCGGTCTTCTTGATGGGCGCGCCGCCCTTGGCGAACGTCAGGAGTTGCTGCGCGAGATCCTGGGCGCGCAGGCTGGCTTTTTTGGAAGCCTCGATGCGTTCGCGGACGCCGGGTGCGGCCCGTTCCAGCGCCAGCGAGAGGTTTCCGATGATGGCGGTCAGCAGGTTGTTGAAGTCGTGCGCGATGCCGCCGGCGGCCAGGCCGAGCGATTCCAGTTTCTCCGCCTTGTGGCGCTCATCCTCCGCGCGGCTCTTTTCCGTCACGTCGCGGAAGACCAGCACGGTGCCGAGTTTGCGATCTTGCCGGTCCCGGATGGGAGCGACGCTGGTCTCGACGATCCGCTCGATCTTTTCGCGGGAGATCAGGATCATTTGCGCGCCGAGATGTTCGGGATGCTCGCACAACAGGTTGGCGTCGAATGGGCGCCGGTTGCGTCGTCCAATCAAGCGGACGATTTCCGCCAGTCGCTTGTCCGCCGCTTCCGGCTGAGTCCAGCCGGTCAGGTCCTCCGCGACGGGATTGAGCATGACGATCCGTCCGTCGTTATCGGTCGTGATGCACCCTTCGCGGATGGACCGCAAGGTTACGTCGAGCATCTCTTGCTCCGCCGCAATATCCTCCTCATAGCGCACGCGGTCCCGCTCGGCGGTAGCGCGCATCGTGGTAAAATCGCCATGGAGACGCTCCCTTTCAGAGGCGATCGCCTCGGTTTCCTGCATCCGCTCGATTTCCGCGGCGGCGCGGTCGCCGAACACCTGGAGCGTTTGCCGGGCCACGCCGACGTTGTCGATCGACCCGCGTCCGATCAGCCCGACGACTCCCAGCGGGCGTCCAACCTGGTCGCTGAGGGGAACGCCCACAAAGCTTTCCGCATCCAGATTCTTCAAGATGGGATCGTGCGGAAACCGCTGGCGAACCGCCTTTGTGCAGGAGGTGAATCCTTTGGCAAGCACTTCCTGAAAGGCCGTGCCGCCCAGCATGTGACTGCTCTTGCTGCGGATGCGACCCTTTTCCGCCAGCAACAGCGACCCTATGCCGCTGCCGGAATTGGCCTCCAATTCAAGCAGGAACGCGAAATCGTTGTGCAGCACCTGCGAGAGTTGCTGCACCAGGCTGCGCACGAAGGCGTCTCCGGTCATGGAAGAGACGCCCAGGGAGATATGCCGGACGGTCTCCTGTGCGGACCGCCGTTCGGATGCGTCGTGGAGCATTGCCACAAATCGCCGTTGCCCCGCGGCGGTTCGCACTTCGGAAACAGCAACTTCCACGGGGAATGTCGTGAAATCGTGGCGTTGCCCGAATGCCATGATTGCGGTTTGGCCGGCGGCGGCCACATCGTGCAGGAAATGCCTTTGGGGTATCAGTTTCGAGATCTTCTCACCTTTGAGAAGGGCAATATGGTAACCGAACATATCTCCCGTCGCCGGGTTGCACCAATCGATGATGCCGTTGACATCCACGCACACGATGGCGCTGGGGCTGGAATCGATGACTGAACGAACGTTCTTGCGCTCCTGCTCCACCTTGGCCACGCGCTGCGAGAGGGTGTGGAACATGAGCAGCGTCGCGGTCACCAGCAATGCGATCGATATCATCGCGCCGAGCGCATAGCCTGCCGCCTCCAGCACTTCGATGCGGTTCAGGTCGAAGCCGGATCCCGCAAGCCGGGTCTCGTAAAAGTGCAGGGAAGTGACGAGAAAAATGGCAATCAGCAGGGCGATCGCGCCAAAGCCGACCACAGCCGCGCCTGCGATCCTGGCGCGAAAAGCATCCTCCTCCGCGAGCCACGCGCGGAGTCGGACAAGCAGAGACGGTTTCGTCGGGTGGGAAGCCATGGATTCCGCGTAGATATAGCGGAAACCATACCCATTTTTTTATCAATTTCTAGAACTTTAGAAAGGATCGAATCGGAAATCCGCTCAACTGGTCGCGTCCCTTCAGGAATTCGAGTTCGATGAGAAATTGCGCTTCCACCAGTTGCCCGCCTATTTTGGCGATCAGCCTCGCCGCGGCTCCTGCCGTCCCACCCGTGGCCAGCAGGTCGTCGATGAGAACCACACGCTCGCCGGCCTTGATGGCGTCCACATGCATCTCGACCACGTTCTCCCCGTATTCGAGCGAATAGGCGACCGACTCCGACTGGAATGGCAGCTTTCCTTTCTTCCGGACCGGCACGAACCCGACGCCCATCGCGTAAGCCGCCGCGGCACCGAAGACAAATCCGCGGGCGTCGATGGCGACAACCTTGTCGATGGCGGCGCCTTCATTGGCCCGGACGAAACAGTCCACCGACCTGCGAAAGAGATCGCCGTCGGCAAGAATCGGGGTGATGTCCTTAAATAGAATGCCCGGTTTCGGGAAATCCGGAACGTCGCGCACGGCTGCCCTGAGAAGGGGGATGGAGTCGGTCATAATGCGGCGGAGTATACGCATTGCCGGGTAGGAGGCAAGGGGGATGGTGGTTGCCCGATAGCGACGGGCGCAGAACAAATTTCTTCTATTATTTGGCCCGCCGATTTTTGCGAGAACGTCGGGGGCCGGGTTCTGGGGAGCGCACGCGCCCTCGCGTGCGGCCTCTGGCGCCCCGCCAAAGGCATATCTCAAGAAGCTGCGTTCAACCGATCAACCACGGATTACACGAATGCACACGGATAGGTTTCATCCATGCCAATCCGTGAAATCCGTGGTTTCGATGAAGCAAAAGTTCGCGTCGGCGAGGGCGCCGACGCCAACACGCGAGGGCGCGTGTGCTCCCCGGAAGCTGGCGCGACGCAGGTTCTTGCCCAACAATCAACGCCGCGATTTGGCCGCCTGCAAGTCTCAGGATGACAAATAATATGGGCCGCTCCGGTTTCCGTGCTCGGCTTCCGATTTGTGGGCAATGGAAAGACAGTCAGGACGGAGTTGAAGCCAGGCGAAGATTGATCGTCTCGGCCAGACGGATGACCATGCGGCGGCAGGGCCGCGGGAAGATGAATACGCGCTTTGCCGGTCGGCTGTGGTCTGGGGCCAAGAGCACAAGGTTTTCGCTCAGAAACCGGGATTCATGCACGGCTTTGTTCCCCGCGAGGTCGATGACCTCGGTGGCTTTGCTCAGCCGGCCTTTGCTCACGAAGTAGAGATGGCCTGCTTCTCCCTGCAACGCGACCAAATAACCGGAAACGTTGGCGCGAATGCGCTTCGAGCCGCCGCACAAACAGGGCACGGCCCATTCGACCGGCTTGTCACCATTTTCCATGATTCGCAGCACGATTGCCACGCTGGACGGAAGGCTTTTCGACAGGTCGGCGGCCTCCAGTTTCGGGTCGTCCGGACCCGATGCGAACTTCTTCCACATCAACCAGAGCCGGGTGAAAATGGAGCGCGCGATTCTGGGTCCGAAGAGGAGAATCAAGCCGAGGCCGAGCACGACCGCAGCCAAAGCGGCGATGGGGTGAGTGTGGATCAGGGCCAAGCCGCCGATTACCGCAGCGTCCTCGGTGATACTCAGGGCAATGTTGGAAAATGGCTCCGGCGAGGCGTTCACTACCAGGCGCGTTCCCGCCTTGACTCCATGCGTGGCGAGACTGGCGACGCCGCCCAGTAGCGCTATGACGACACTGAAAGCGGGATCGGTTGTCCCAAGGGCGCGGGTCGCCAGGAACGCGCCGCCCAGAGGGCGTATCACTGTATGGACAATATCCCAGAGCGAATCGACCCATGGCACTTTGTCGGCGAAAAACTCGATAAAATAGAGCACCCCCGCAATGAGGACGATGGCGGGGTTTCCGAGCACTGCAAGTTGATGGTACTGAGGCGCGAGCGCAATCCAGCCTTGTTGAATGGCCAGCCCCGTCGCGAATACCGTCAGATAGAGATTCAAGCCCGCCAAAGCGCCGAGGCCGAGAGCTGTCCCGAGCAGTTGCAGGGTTTCCATGGCGGGGGTTAGAGAATGTATTTGCTCTTCAATGCCTTGTTTTCGGCGAGCAGGTTTTCCAACTCCATCAGCCGCTGGTTGAGGGCCATCTGCATTTCGGCATAGCGCGCACCCACTTGAAGCCGGACCCGCAGTTCCTCTTTCTTGAAAGGCTTGGTGATGTAATCGTTGGCGCCGGCTTCCAGTCCCTGAATGAGGCTGGCGCTGTCATCACGGGAAGTCACCAGCAGGACATAGGTGGATTTCTGTACTTCGCGCAGGCGGCGGCAGATTTCGATCCCGTCGAGTCCCGGCATCATCCAGTCGAGAATAGCCAGAAAGGGAGCTTCCCGAGCGCGCAATGCCATCATGGCCGAACTGCCGTCAGAATAGGAGACCGGTTCGTACCCCCATTTGGTTACGAAGGATTCCAGCATCACCCGGCTGGCGGTATCGTCATCTGCAATCAGGACTTTCACTTAATGGCTTTCAAAGCGCCCATTACCAAGTCGAGCTCACCTCTCAACTGTTTGGCCGCGTCGGCGGCGTTGGAAAGATCGCCCCCGCGGGCGGCATATTCAACTGTTTGTGCGAGCTGCCACGCGTTCTTCGCTCCGAAATTGCCGGCGGACCCCTTTAGCGAATGCGCCGTCCGCTCGACGCCGGTGACGTTGCTTGCGATGACCGCCGCATCGAGTTCGTCCAGAAGCTTCGGCGTCTGGTCCAGGAAAATGTCGATGAGAGTTACCACCAATTCCTCGTCGCCCAGGTTTTCGACAAGTTGTTCGCGGGTCGAAACCACCACTCCTCTGCTGGCGGACGAGGGAGCGGCAACCGCCGCCGGAACCGCCGCCACCGCCACCGCCGCTGGAGCCGGAGAACTTGCCGCGACGGACGCATAACTCATCGGCTGCGACTCAACGGAACTTTGCGGCGCGACGGCGAAGCCTTCCACCAAACGGACCAGTTCCTCTTTCGGAAACGGCTTGGACAAATAGGCGTCCATCCCCGAGGCGAGGCAGCGTTCCCGGTCGCCTTTCATGGCGTGCGCGGTGACCGCGATAATCGGAACGTGCCGTCCGGTGCCGCTTTCGGCGCGGCGGATGTGCTTCGTGGCGCTGTGCCCGTCCATCTCCGGCATCTGAATGTCCATGAGGATGACGTCGATCGCAGCGTTGGTCTCGAACAGTTTGACGGCTTCCAATCCGTTGTTGGCGCGCAGCACCTTGTGTCCGCGCTTTCCGAGCAGCCCCGCTGCGACCGCCTGGTTTACCGGATTGTCTTCAGTCACCAAGACCGTCAGCGAATGCGTGGCGCGCCCGTCGGTTTCGACAACCGGCATTTCCACGCCGTTAACCGACGACACAGCCATTCCACTCTCGCTTCCTCTTCCCGGCTCGCCCGCGGCGCCTCCAGTTCCCCACGAAAACGGTGCGGAAGCATCCTGCCCACCCGAGCACAGGCGTTTGACGACCTCCAGCAGATCCGGCGGATTCACCGGCTTCGGCAGCCCGGCATCGATTCCGACGGAGCTTATCTTGTCGCTCTTGAGGAGGTCGGGCACTGAAGAAAGCAGGACGAGCTTGGTGTCCTGCAACTCCGGTTCGCGCTTGACCAAACGGCACAGCTCAAAACCGTCCATTTGCGGCATCCGTGCTTCCACCAATACCAGAGGGAAGGGACATCCATCCTGAAATGCCTGCCAGAGTTCGTCGAGGGCGACCGCGCCGCCGCCGACCAGCGTCGGCTTCAGTTGCCAGGTCATCAGCAACTCCTCCAGAACCCGCCGGCTGTTATAGTCGTGGTCGACCACCAGGACATTCAGTCCATTGAGCGAACTGGGCACCGCGCCGACGGCTTCGACCGTCTTCGTTGGCTTGATCTCCTCCGAGATCCCGAAGATGGCGGTGAAATAGAACGTGCTGCCGTTGCTGACAATGCTGTCCAGCCAGATTCTGCCGCCCATCAATTTCACCAGGCTCGCGGCGATCGTCAGGCCCAGCCCGGTGCCGCCGAACTGGCGTGTGTGGGAGGTGTCCGCTTGGTTGAACGCCTCAAAAATCTCTTCGCGCTTGGACTCCGGCACGCCGATGCCGGTATCCCGCACGCTGAACTGGAGGGTGGTCTCGTGCCGTTTGCCCGATTCCTGTTTGATCTCCAGAAAGATCTCCCCGGTATCGGTGAACTTGATCGCGTTGCCCACCAGGTTTACCAACACTTGCCGGAGCCGGTTTGGATCTCCACGCAGCCACCGCGGCGCGTCCGCCGCACAGCGCCAGGTAAGGCGCAGATTCTTCTCCAGCGCGCGCAAGGTAAGCGGGGTGACCACCTGGGTGACCACCTCCTGCAAATCGAAGGGAACGTTCTCCAGGGTAATCGCCCCGACTTCGCCCCGCGTGTAGTCCATGATGTCGTTGAGGAGATCCAGCAACGACTGCGCCGAGTTCTTGCACAGCGCGAGATACTCGTGCTGCTGCTCGGTTAAATCGGTGTCCATCGACAGCTCGATCATCCCTAGAATTCCGTTCATCGGGGTGCGGATTTCGTGGCTCATGTTCGCCAGGAAGTCTGTCTTGGTGCGCGCGGCCTGTTCGACCTGCGCCTTTGCCTTGTCCACCTCGTCCTGAAGTTTGCGCACCTGCGTGATGTCCCGGGTGATGCCGTAGATCAGGGTGCATTCTCCCTTTTCATCGAACATCGGAACCTTGCTCGTCTGGAACCACTGTGTTTCCGGTTCGCCGGGAAGTCCCCCGCGCTCGACCCGGTTGAGGAACGGAGCCTGGGCGCGGATCACCGCTTGATCGTCCCGGTCCTGTTGTTCGGCAACGCGCGGCGTGGCGAGATCGTAGACCGTCTTCCCCGCGATCTCCTTCGTTTCGTCCCCCGTCAACAGCTTGCGGTAGGCACGGTTTGCAAGCTGGAAACGGCCAGTTCCATCCTTCACGTAAACGGCGTCGGCGATGTTATCGATCAGACTCAGGATCAGCGCATTGCCGAAGGAGGAAGCCGACTCTTTCGCCTTGGAGCCGCTCCTCAGCGCCCAGAACAGAACGCCGATGGCTGCTCCGACGAGCACCAACACGGCAACCGACCCGCCGATGGCAATTCTGGTGAGCGCAACGGACGAATCGGTTGCCTTGGTTCCAAGCTCCGCCAGCCGGTCGGTCTCCTGCGAGCGCATCGTTTCCAGGCCGGTCCTGATCTCGTCCATCAAGCGGGCCGCATCGCCGCTCATGACGATCTGCCGTGCTGCGTCCGGCCCCTGTTCCCGCCGCACGCGAATCATCTGCGCTGCCGTCGCGCACCGGCGCGTGATCAATTGCTCCAGCTTATCCAGGGCGCCCAATTGCGCGGGATCCCCTTGCAGGGCATCCCGCAGCAGCGCGATCTTGCGATCCTTCTGCTGAACGGCGCCTTCGTAGGCTGGCAGCAAGACGTCTCCGCCCGTCAGCGCATACGCCGTCGCGCCGCGGTCTGCCTCCGCCAAATCCGCATGCACCCCTGCAACGCACTCCAGAATCCGCTGTGTAACGACAACCTCCTCCGAATTTGCGGTGACCTCCTGCCCCGCAAAATGCACGAGCACCCCGGCGGCGACGACCGCCAGGAGAGCAAGGGCAAGGCTGCAACCGATTAAAATGGCACGTAGAGACTGCATGCGGGGTCGAACTTTTCGATTGTCGCCAATCGAGGCTGAAAAATGAATCAAACCGCACCAGCCGTGCAAAAGCAAGCATTATACGCTGTTGAGTCGGCGTCGCCCCAATCTTTAGCGATCAGGAAGAAGCGCGCCCGGAAGGTGAAACTCGCAACGGATTGCGTTGGGGGTTCCGAGAAACGCGCCGGCGTCCTGGAGCAACGGCAGCCCTGTCTTTCCATTACCCACATCTTTTCGAAGGGCGTGCGCAGGCTGATCAGGGCCAACGGCCCGACCACATTGCAGCCTCAGACCTCCTGACCTCTAGATGGAATGGACGTGAGACCATTCGGAGCGGCGAAGCCGTGGCGCATTGTGGTCGCGCCAGCGTCTTATAGGACTGCGGCGAGGCCTGTTTGCTTCCACAGCGACGAGCCGATGGGCGCCGGAAACACTTTGGGTAATTCCTGAGAACAATCGCTTCGAAAGCGGTGGAGATTCCTTTCCATTACTCACAAGCTTGCAAATCGGGCGCAGGAGTGAGAACGGACCCCCGAACGTTGTCATCCTGAGGAGCTAACCTCGCCAAAGCGCGAGGGTGATTGTTGGGCATGAACCGGGGAGCGGCTTCGCAGTCGCGCGAGCGTCGTGGAGTGCGGCAGTCCTGTGCC
>Ga0316220_1000960_pt1 | contig 35692 bp, 27 predicted proteins | sample TBH18005metaG_FD_203632 | JGI IMG/M metagenome (GOLD analysis project Ga0316220, IMG submission 203632) | Freshwater microbial communities from Trout Bog Lake, Wisconsin, USA - TBH18005 | ecosystem: Environmental > Aquatic > Freshwater > Lake > Hypolimnion/Profundal zone | place: USA: Wisconsin... | reverse complement strand
GGTCAGCTTAAGCCCGTTGACCGCAATTCGCCAAGCCTCAATCTTGCCCGAAACGGGTCTGGCTTAAAATTTCCACTGCGTGCCGAGCGAAATGGATTGCCGCGCATATTCGCGGTTCTGGGGATTCACCACGCCGCTCTCGTCATTGCGGCCCCAGTCCACCGCGCCGGTGAGGTTGATGCTGATGTGGGTATTGACGGCGTAAATCAGGCCGCTGGAAACGGTGTATTGCAGATCGTTGCGCCGGCAGGCGGCGAGGTTGCCGCTGGTAAAATCCCAGTCAATAATTTTCCCGCCGAGGTCAAAACCCAACTGATGCGTGAGCTTGCAATGATAGGCCAGTTCATACGCCCCCTCGTAATACGGCACCTTGCCGGAGCCGGCCACCCACTGCCATAATTTATATTTGAGCGTCAGCGTGTTTTCCGCAGCGAACGTGGCGGTCGCCAATCCTTCGCCATAAAATTTCACTGGATGTAGATTGTTCATCGGTGTCCGATGCTCAGCAGAATTTCCTTCGTAACTGCGGAAATCCGGCCCGCCCACGAGTTTTAAGTTGAGCCATTTCCACGGGTTGCCCTCGACGCCCACCAACACGCGCTGGTAATCGTTGGGACAACTGTTGGTCGAAAACGCATACTGCTCCTGGTATTGATGGCCGTAGCGATAACCCAGCGTCAGTGCCAATGCCGGCGTAACCTTGTAGCCAAAATCCGCGCCGCCGTTCACATCATACCGGTCGCAATAATTTTGATAGCCGGGCGAGTTGGTTTGCACCGTCATCAGGTCGTAAAGCAACAGCGAAGCCGTAGGCCGAAAAAACCATTTTTTCTGGTCGAACTGCACGCTCACGTTGGCGCGATCCTGGATTTGCTTCCGCCGTTCGCGATCCGCCGTCGTCGCAAACGCGCTATACAACGAGCCGGGATAAACCGGCCCCATGTCGCTGCCGTCAATGTAAACGAAGTTGTTGTCGGCGCTGAAACTGACTGGCTCGGTCGTGGTCTTGACCGCCGCCAGCAAACGATGCGCGTTGTAGCTCTCCGAAGACTGGTCGTGGTAAATCGCAAAATCCGGCGTATACGCCAGCGACAAAACCGACAGATTGGTCGCGCCGATCAAGGGCGCAAAATTTACGCCCACTTTGGGGGAAACCGTCGTGATCCACGAAGCCCGGTCTTTCAACGCCGCCACGCTACCAGCCGGCACGGTGTAGGCCGGCGGATTATTCACGCCGGACATAAAAACATTGTCGTCGTAACTTTCCTTGACGCCGAGCGAACAGTCCGTCAGCCACGCCGGCTTAGTAAAATCCGCGTTCGTGCCGTCCGCCAAAACCTTGCCGCCGGTTAGAAAAATTGTCGCTGCAAAAATTAAATGAATCCGTTTCATTTCGCCAACAATCTAGCGGATTGCCGGGCTTGCGGCTGGACACAAATTAGCGCAGACGCACCGTATTTTGGCGTCAGCGCGGGCAGATTTCGGCGGCACGGATTTGCGAAAGATTGCGCACCGTCCAGTCCGCGCCGTGCGGCTGCAATTCCTCGAAGGTCGAACCGCCGGTCGCCACGGCGAGCGTTTTTGCGCCGATAAATTTTCCGCAGCGCACATCGAACGGCGTGTCGCCGATGACGACGACTTCCTGCGGCTGCAAATGCGGGTCGAGCACGCGCCGGCCGCGCGCGAGCGCGGCGACGGCGATGTGGTTGCGCTCCTCGTGGTCGTCGGCAAATCCGCCCATCACAAAAAAATCCCACAAGCCGAAATGGCGCAGCTTGATTTCCGCGCCGAGCTGGACATTGCCGGTGAGCAGACCGAGCAGCGGCGGCTGCGGCAACGCGAGCAGCTCCGCGATGAAATTGCGGATGCCGACACATTCGTTGCCGCCGCTGTGGCCGAGGATGTGTTCGAGCCAGAAAACGTAGTTCTCAAAAAAGTCCGCAAAGTGCTCGCGCGACGCCGAGATGCCGTGGATTTTGAAAAATTCGCGCACGAGACTCACGTCCGTGCGGCCGGCGAACTTCATTTTTTCCGAACCATGCTTGAGGCCGAAAATATGCGCAAAGGTCTGCGCGAACGCCTTCGTGCCCGCGTGTCCGGTGTGGACGAGCGTGCCGTCAATGTCGAAGAGAACAAGTTTCACCATGCGGCGCGCAAAGTAGATTTTCCGCGCGGTGCTGGCAATGCGATTCAGTCACGGCACGCGATAAATACGGAAGAATTTCATCTGGTCGGCCACGTTGTTGGTCTCGAAGATGAACGGCGAATTCGTGGTGCTGGTCTGGAGGTTCGTCACAAACGGCGTCCAGTTAATCAGATTGGATGAAACCTCAAGATCGAAAGTGCGGTTGTTCTGCGATTCCCATTGCAGCGTCACGTTTTGATTCGTGCGCGCAACGGAAATAAGTTTGAACGGCGTGTCGAAGGGATTGTTGAAAACCATCAGCACCGGCAGATGATCCGAGGCGATTTTGTCATCGTTGCTGTAAAGGTTGGACGGAATATTCGTCAGCAAATCCGTGCGGAAAACCTGCGCACCCGCGATATTGGAGAACAACAATCCGCACGGCAAAATATAGTCGAATCGCGTGTCGAGCGAACCTTGGATGGACTCGGTCAGGTCGGCGTGCGTGAACGGATTCGTGGGAACAGTCATCTGCAAACCGGTCGGCGGCGACGCCATGCGTTGAATGGGCTGGCCGCTGACGTAGTTGTTGTCGGGGAAAAATGCGTCCTCGTTCATGTCACCGTTCAAGACATACGGATGCGTCGCGTTCGTGCCAGCGAGAAAAACGGTGGTGAAAAAATTCGAGACGGCGGAAGCCATCGCCGCGCGTTTGTCTGCATCGTTCTGCGGGTTGCTCGTGCCGGTGGATTTCAGGTGCGCGACAAACGCGTGTAGCGGCAGCGGCCAGTTTGGCACAGCGATCTGCGCCTCGAACAAATCCCGCGTGAACGCGGTGCCGGTGTAGCCGAAGGGCGCGAGGTTGGAAAATTTTAGCCAGCTTTGTGAACGGACGATTGGCCAACGGCTGGCGATAACATTTTGAATGTAGAGGTCGCTGGTCGAATTCGTCGCGAGAAAATAGCCGGGCAAAAACGCCTTCATCCAGTCGGCCATCAGCGCGAGGCCGTTGGTCGGAATTTCATTGAAAGTAATCACGTCCGGCTGCCAATACATCAATTCGCGACCGATGGCCTGCGCCTGCGCGGTGTTCGTGCTCCAGTCGGCCACACCGTTGCCAGCAACGTTGTAGGTCAGAATTTTTATCGCACCATTCGTCGCAAGCAGCGAGGCGGATATGACGACGAGCCGCGCCACGCCGCTGTTGGTTGCGCCGGCGAGGTTGGTGATGGCCACCGAATAAGTTCCAGCCTGATTCGTCGTCAAATTATTCAGCGTGAGTGTCGCGCTGTTGGCTCCGGGCAGGTTTGTGCCGTTCAGCCGCCATTGAAAAAACGGTGCGGGGCTGCCGGTCGCAGCCACGGTCAAAATCGCAAAACCGCCTTCGCTCGCGGCCTGATTCTGCGGCTGCAAGGTGATGGCTGGCGCAGAATTGGAAACGCCGGTTACGCCGTTGGTGGTCATCTGGAAATTCACCGTCAAATCATCAATCGTCAGCGCACTGTCGCTGCCGGCATCGTCCACATCCAGCCAGCGCAAAAACAATTCCTGTCCGGGAAGCACGCTGATGTTGGTCAAAATTACGGCTGGAAAAACCTGCCGGTTCGTGGCGTTGTTGCCGTCCAGCGCGCCGGCGGGGCTGCCGACAGTTGGCGTGGTGAAATTCAGCGCGCCAAAATTTATCCAAGTCGTTGCGTCCACCGCGTTGGTAATTGGCGAGCTGCTGACGCCGTAGGAAAACGCCAGCGAACTGGCACTGCCGCTGCCGCCGTTGCGCCACTCCTCGCCAGTGTAGGCGACCGCGATGTTTGTCACCGTCAGGCCGGTGTCGTTCGTGAAGCGGATGCCGTAGATGACCGGGCTGGCCGAACTGCTGCCGAGCGAGCCGAGCGCGCGGTCACTGGCGGAATTCACGCCGGCCACGCCAAAACTGTAAAGCCCTCCCGTCGTGCTGGAACCGGTGCTGGCGGCATAATTCGGCGCGTTCGTGCCGCTCTTGGCCGCATACCATCCCGGCAAGGTAAAATTATTTGTCCAGTTGATAGTGCCGCTGCTGGCGAGCGAATCGAAATTCTGCGCATACGTCCCGCCGCTCATGAGGATTTGGGCGGGGGCGGCGGACACTAAAAAAAATCCGGCAACGAGGCCGGTCCAAAGACTTCTCATCACAACGTCAGCCCGAACCGGGCTAACGTTTCTGATTATAGCACACCTGCGAATATTTTTCCGAAGCCAATTTCACCGCATCTTTGTGCAAGGCGGCGTCCAGCGCTCCGTCCGACCAGCGCACGCGGAAATGATTTTCCGCCACACGCTGCATGGCCGACTCGAAATCTCCGCGCGCCAGCGGCACCGGTGGCGGCTGCACCGAACCTTGGATCAACAAGCCAAGTTTATTCCGGCGCTGCGCCGCGCCGGCGATTTTTTTGCCGCGCCACAACAAATCAGATTTCTCGTGGCCGACAAAACATTGTCCCGGCAAAGTTTTTTTGCAGCACGGCGCGAGTTCGGTTTCGATCTTCAATTCAGCAAACGCCCGCCGCAGCCAGTCGTGGATGCGCCGGTAACTTTCTTCCGCCTTGAGCGAATGCCATTCGTGGCCGGCGGGGAAAACCGCCGCGTAAGTCCAGTCCGCATCATGCGGCACAATGCCGCCGCCGGTCGGACGACGGATGAGCGGACGCAGTTTTGTCGCCGCTGCCACCTCGGAAAATTTCTGAAAGTAGCCGAACGTCGCCGCCGGTTCCGTCCAGCCGTAGAAACGTAAAACTGGTTTCTGCAAACGCGGCATCGCTTCGAGCAACGTCTCGTCCAGCGCCATGTTGAACGCGGCGGTGCCCTTGCCGGAGTTAAGAAACAACCAATTCATTCAGCCACAGATTTACACAGATGAAACACAGATGAAAAATTTATCTTCGTAAATCGGCGAATTCTGCGAGTGTCTTTATCTGTGTTCAATCTGTGTTTCATCTGTGGCTAAAAATTCTTCACCCCAATCTGCGGACAGAGATTTTTGATTTCGCAGTTCGCACAATCCGGCTTGCGCGCATCGCAGCGGCGACGACCATGCCAGATAAGCTGGTGGCTGAACAACGTCCAATCATTTTGTGGCACCAGCTTCATCAACTCCTGTTCCAGCTTCACCGCGTCCGTGCCTTTCGCGAGGCCGAACCGGTTCGCCAGCCGCGTGACGTGCGTGTCCACGACCACGCCGACGTTGATGCCGAAGGCGTTTCCCAAAACCACATTCGCCGTCTTGCGACCGACGCCGGCCAGCGCGTGCAGCTCGTCCATCGTGCGCGGCACCTCGCCGCCAAATTTTTCCACCAACGCGGCGCAGCAGGCTTTGATGTTTTTCGCCTTGTTGCGGAAAAAGCCGGTGGACTTCACCGCAGCTTCAATTTCCGCCAGCGGCGCGGCGGCAAAATCCTTTGCGGTGCGAAATTTTTTGAACAGCTCCGCCGTAACGAGGTTCACGCGCTTGTCCGTGCATTGCGCGGAAAGAATCGTGGCGATGAGTAGTTGCAGCGGGCTGCCGTGGTTCAATTCGCAATGCGCGTCGGGATAAACGCGCTTGAGCGCAGAAAGAATTTTCTGCGTGCGGGCAAATTTGTCGGCAACGGTTTCGCGCGGCATCAAAATGATTTTCTCACATTGCCGGAAAATAAAAAAGCCCGGACGCGAACGTCCGGGCTAATGATTTGGCAAAACTATTTCGCCGCCGGCGCATTGGTGGCCGCGCTGCCGGTCGCCGCCGCGGCTTTGGCGGTTTCACCAGCAGCTTTGGCATCCGCCGAATTTTTCAGCCGATCCTCGGTTTTCTTCTGGTCAATCTGCTTTTGGATTTCCGCCGAGGGATTGCCGTAGGCACCGTCCGTCCAGCGATACAGCCGACCCTGACTGTCATTAAGGAACGCCCAGATGAACCAGAACACAAACGCCACCGCCAGCACCTTCGGCCAGATGGACGGTTTCTCGGCATATTTGTCCGCCGCGCCAAACGTCGCGCCCGGCGGCAACGCAGCCACGCCCGTAAGCGCGCCGCCGAAGGGCACGTTCATCTTCGCCTTGGCATTCACCGCCCAGCCATTCGCGTCGAGAATCGGGCCGAGATTGCGCTTGCGCAGTTTCAGCCACGCAATCGCCATGGACGGCGCGGAAATCACCAGCATGATGCCGGCGATGACGAGCGGCACCTGCCACGTTTCAAAACCTTTGAGAAATGCCAGAATGCCCGCAACCGCCGTCGCCAACGCGCCGATAGCCAAGCTCAACAGCGCAATGACGCTCGGATCAAATGCCGGCTTGGCGGGAGCCGCTGCTGCCGCCGCCGGAGCCGGAGCGACCGGCGTGTTCGCCGCCGTGGTCAACTGCGTGTTCACATCGGCGTCCGCCGCCGCCGCTTGTTTCGCGGCGCGCTCCTCGATCATGCGCACCAGTTTTTTATACGGCGACCAGAACGCCTGCCGGATGCTGATCGGATTATCCACAATCTTCGTGATAGTGGCGTCCCAATCGCGGCCTTTGCGGTCGTAGAAAATGCCGTTGCGGCCAACAATCAAATTGTCCGCCTCGCCGCCGGTGAAGCCGGCCACGATGGACAATTTTTCGCCGCTGCCCTTGCGCACGCAATCGCAATACGCGAGGTAAGTGCCGGCCATGCCCGCCATCGCCGCGTGCCTGCCGGCGTCATCCACCGACAGACACAATTCGCAACTGCGCTGATCCAAATAAAGCGTGCCGGCTTGAAAAATGGCCTTGTCCTTGCGCCCATAAAAATCGGCGAAGTTGACAAAATTGCGGGCGAGTTTCGCGAGGTCGCGATGAAAATGAATCAAGCGATGCAAGCCGATGACAGCGGTAGAATTGCCAGCTTCGGCGGCGTCTTTTGCAATCAGCGCGGTCAACGTTTCCTTCGCCTTGCCGGCGAGAATTTCCCGCGCGCGGGCGAGGCCGATTTTTTCCACCGAGCCACCGGTCTTGCCGGCGTTCCACGCGTCGAACGCAGCGAGCTTGCCGGTGAGCGCGTTCCAATCGGCTTCGGTCAAAACCGTTTTCGCGCCGAGCAGCGGCGTGATGGCGTTCGCTTGCAGCGCCGCAATCGCGCCGGCCCACGCGGGATTGATGCCTTGCGTGAGCGGCAGCGGCGTGGTCGCGCCGACTTGCGCGAGCGGCAGACCGGCGATGTCCGCGTGGTTGTTCGTCAACTCTTTCGCACCGAGAATCGCGTAATCTTTTTCATCGCGGTTCAGCGCGTTGACGGAACGCGGATCAAACGCGGCGAGCCGGCCGCGCGCAAAATAATCTTCCACCTTCGCCTTCACCGCTTTCACCGCGCCGGCGGCGGCCTCGGTGTTCACGCCGAGGGGCAGCACAGTCGCGTCGGCTTCCGCTTTTTTCCACCAGTCGGAATACGCGGCGGCCTCGGCGAAAAATTGATCCACCTTGGCCTGGCTGATGCCGGGCTTGCCGCTGGCATCAGGAATCGCACCAAGACAATTGATGATGTCGGCGATGACGGCTTTCGTCGCGTCGTCGCTGGCGGAATCCGCCGGCACAATGCCGTCGCCGTTGAACGGTTTCGCGGCGAACGTTGCGGCCGCGGCGGCGGCTTCGTCAAAAGTGACTTCGTCGTTGTCGCCCTTGCCCAAAACTTGCCGCGCAAAATTGGCAATCAATTTGCCTTCCGGGTTGGCGTCGTTGATGGCGGATGGTTTCAGCGTGGTGCTGCCTTTGAGCAGGTCATCGGGATTTTTCATCAGGCCAGCGGCCCACTTCGCGGCGGCGATGAGTTCCGGCGCGCGGACGCGACCGTCCTTGTCGGTGTCAATCAGCGCCAGCGTGGTCTTGTCAAACTCGACGCCCGTGGTCGGACACGCGAGCGCGACCCAGAGTTTCTGGTCAAGCTGGTCGAGGTTCGCGAGGTCGGCTCCGGAGCCGATGACGACTTGGTTGAATCCGCCGGCGCGGAAGAATTTCCATGTGTAGTTGGTAGCCATAATTTTCCTTTGGTTCTGAATGTGCGCGAAAATTCTACCCACGAAGCCGCCCCGATACCAAGCAAACTTTGCGGTAGCTGATTTTTACCCGCTACGGGACGCGTTTTCTCAGCGGCTAAACGCGTTTTGTTGGCGGCCGAACGCGATTACTTGCCGGGCGAACGCGATTTCCTGTCGGGTAAGAGCCATTTCTCGGCGGGCAAACGCGGTTGCTTGCCGGGCAAAGACGTTTGCTTGTCGGGCAAACGCAATTTCCTGCCGGGCAAAGCCAATAACCCGTCGGGTAAACGCAATTTCCCTCCGGGCAAACGCGTTTGCCCGACCGGCAAAGACGATTTCCCGGCGGGCAAAGACGTTTGCCCACGCCTCCCGCCGCCCCAAAAGCCTCTAAAACAGCTAAAAATCCCGTTTTTTGATGAAAACTGGCAAAACGGGCGTCCAAGTGGCGATTTTTGACCAGATATGATGGCGGGCGGCGAAGTCCGTAGGACTGGCATCGTGATAGAACCGGCCATGCCAACGAATCAAGCTCCGTCCCTGTCGCGCCGTAGCTGGAGGCGAAGGCGGAAGGAGCGACAGCATCGGGAATGCGGACGCCCCATGCCGCCCCGACGGGGCTGGGAAATTTTTTCGGAATCGCGCACGCCGGGGGAGAAAGCGGCGGAGGGCCGCCGCACTCCAAGACGCTGGCGCGTTGACCGACCGCCGCCGAACCGCGCGGAGCGTCTTGGAGTGCGCCAGTCCTCTGGCGCTTTGGAAAACGGGCTTGTCGCCGAGACGGGCGGGGTTACAGTTGAATCAATCATGAAAATGCTTCCGGAAAAAAGGAACATCAGTGGACTTACGCTGATTGAATTGCTGGTGGTGATTTGTGTGATTGCCGTTTTGGCCGCGATGCTGCTTCCACCTGTTGGCGGCAAGTGGAAGGCGCAACAAATCAATTGCGCAATGAATCTGAAACACATTGATGAAAATTTCGTGGCGTGGGCGCAAAGCCATGATGGAAAATTGCCGATGCAAGTTGCAGCAAAAGAAGGCGGCACACTGGATTCTATTCAAAGCGGCAGTGCATCGGTTCATTTTCTTGCTCTTACAAATTCCGGTCGGACATTTGTGCATCATGATATTTTCAGTTACTACCAAGACGGCACCAACTACCAAAAAATAGATAACCACACAAATTACGGAGTCGAACCCAAATCGTTTGTCTGCCCGAGTGAAGACATTCGAGGCGACTCGATTCGTTCCAGGAGTTCCGTCTCGGAAATCACAGACACAAACATCAGCTATTTTGTGGGAATGGATGCAACCTTAAGCAATCCAAAGTCAATACTGTCTGGTGATCGCGATTTGCAGGTTGACGGTTTGTCAGTCAAACCAGGCCTGCTATATTTGAGGCCAAAATCACCGGTCGGTTGGTCAGAAGAACTTCACTATTCAAAATCAACTAAAACTGCGGGTGGAAATATTTTGTTCGCAGATGGCCATGTCGAATTCTTGAAATCCAAACAACTGAATTCGGCTTTTCAGTCTCAAGCTTTAGCCACCAACCGCCTCGCCGTTCCGTAAATTTGTTCCTCCTTCGCTGCCACCCGCAATTCCTTTGTCGGCGTCAAACCAGCTCCGGCTCTTCAATTATCTTTGGCGGCTTGGATAGCGGCGTCCCGTCCGGAGCTTCCGGGTATTCAAAGATTTTCCCCTCGAAATTGCGGATAACCACGCGGTCGGCGTTGTGGCTCAAAACGTATTCGGGATTCACCGGCACCTTGCCGCCGCCGCCGGGCGCGTCAATCACATAGGTCGGCACGGCGTAGCCGGTCGTGTGACCGCGCAATTTCTCCATGAGTGCCAGCCCCGTGCGCACGCTCGCGCGCAGGTGTGCGGAACCGGCAATCAAATCGCACTGGTAAATGTAATATGGTTTCACGCGGCACATGAGCAGCTTTTGCAGGTGCGCCTTCATCACGTCCGCGTCGTCGTTGACGTGCTTGAGCAACACCGTCTGGTTGCCGAGCGGAATGCCGGCGTCGGCGAGGCGGGCGAGCGCGTCGCGCACTTCCGTGGTCAGCTCGCGCGGATGATTCGAGTGGATGCTCATGAAGAGCGGATGAAACTTTTTCAACATCGCGCAGAGTTCCGGCGTGATGCGCTGCGGCAGAAACGTCGGGATGCGCGAACCGATGCGCAGAAATTCGACGTGCGGAATGGCGCGCAGGCGGCTTAACAAGCTTTCCAGTTTCTCATCGCTCAACAGCAACGGGTCGCCGCCGCTCAACAGCACGTCGCGGATTTCCGGATGCGCAGCGATGTAGGCGATTTGCTTGTCAAATTCGGGATGAAAATCGTAGCCAGTGGCATTGCTCACAAGCCGCGAACGTGTGCAATAACGGCAATACGCCGCGCAACGATCCGTGACCAAGAATAAAACTCGGTCGGGATAGCGATGCACGAGTCCCGGCACGGGCGAATGCGAATCTTCGCCGCACGGGTCGCTCATTTCCCACGACGCGGTGGTCGTCTCGGCCAGCTTGGGAATGACTTGTAGCCGAATCGGGCAGTTTTCATCCGCCGGATCAATCAGGTTGAAAAAATACGGCGTGATGGCGAGCGCGAGCTTGGTGTTCGCCAATTTTGCGCCGGCGAATTCTTCCGGCGTGAGCGTGGGCAAAAATTTCTGCAACTGTTCGACCGTGGTGATGCGGTGCTTGAGCTGCCAGCGCCAGTCATTCCAATCGGCCTCGGGAACGTCATGCCAATAGCCGCGTCCGGCGGAAGTGAATTTTTTCAACGCTAAAATTGAATTACCTACCGGCGTTTCGCCGCGTCCCGTGGATGATTTTTCAGCCTGCATTTTCAGTAGCGCACTATAATTTCGATTCGCTTTCTGTCAAGTTGACCAGTCACGGCGCGGGCAGGTTCAAATCCGGCGGCAGCCCGCCGTTCCTGGTTTTCGCCTCGGTCGCGCGCCGCCGGGCGTCCAACTGGTTCAACTGTTTGATCGTCGCACTGGCTCCCGGCTGCCGGAGAAAATAGAATTTTTTGCGCGCGTGGAGATAATCCGAAAGCACCTTGCGATAGCTGTCGGCCAAACCGGACAACGGCGGGGCCAGGCGGAATTGAATCAGTTCCAAGTCGCGCAGCCGGGTCTGGAGAATTTGCACCTGCCGTTCCGTTTCAAAATTCTGGATGACCGACTGGAGCGAAATTTCCGCATACAACGGCAGCGCATTGGACGCGTAGCGGAGGTTCACCGGCACGGCAAGCGCGGCGTCCAGCTTGTCCCGGCTGACGGCCACCGTCCAAAGCGGGCCGGGCGCGCGGGCGGCAAAAGCGACCACGCGCAGCGACCACCATTTTTCCACATCGAGCGGGCGCGAAAAATTTTCGTGGAACGCCGTCAGCAACGCGGCCTGCCAATTCTCATGCGTTGGCAGTTGCGCCAACAATGCCTGTAACTTCACCGGGCCGTCCTTCAAGGCAAGCAGCTCGCTGACGAACAACTGCGCGCTGGCGAGATACACGCCGCCATCGTCGCCGTTCACTTGCGCCTCACTCGGCCAGCTCAACTGCTCAAACGTGAGCGCCGGGGAACTTTGCAACACGCGCCGCGCGGCGGCGAGCGGATCCAGACCGCGCCGTTTTTCGTCCAACCGGGTTTGCGCGAGATCGTTAATCGTCTTGCCGGGCGTGGACAAAATGATAGTGGCTTCTTCCGCCGCCAAAATTTGCCGGGCCAAGCCGGACACGAGCCATTCCGGCAGGTCCGCTGAATGGCCGCTGGCCGGCGCGCAGCGATTGGCGATTTCCAGCAGCAGCACGGCGCTGAAGGCGCGGGCGCAACGGTCGCGCGTGATGAGATCCGGCAGTTCCAGCCGGTAATTCCAACTGCGCAGAAACGGCTGCGCGACGAGGTTCACCGGTTCGTCCAGCGAATGCGCCGGATGCAACACGAGAAAAATTTTCCCGCTCCACGGCGTGTTGGCGGCGAGGCCGATTTCCCGCTCCAGCGCCGCCTTGAACCGCTCGGCGGAAACCGCCAGCAACGCCGGTTCCAGCCGGAGCAAATTAGTATCGGTGCCGATGTTCAGCCGATGAAAAAACGGGTTGTTATCGGGTGCTTGGGAAACGCTGAACTGGCCGGAAACGCTCTGCGTGATGGCCGGCGACGGCGACAGGGATTCACTGCGGGCGGCGGCGAGGAGCGACAGCAGGCCGGCAACCAGCGCGCAGACCGGGCGCAAACGGTTCATTTTTTTTCCGGCTTGGGGGCGGGCTTGGAATCGGCTTTCGGTTCGGCCTTGGCTTCAGCCTTGGCGGGCGCGACATCTTTTTTGGCCGCCGACTTGTAGCCTTCGCTGCGATAGTCGGTGATGTAAAATCCGCCGCCCTTAAACAACAGGCCGGTGCCCGCGCTGATTTTTTTGGCAACCTGGCCGCGCCCCCATTTTTTTTTGGCGCAAAGTTCTTCCGGGCAGATTTTCAACGCCGGCGCGGACATCGCATGGCGGGCCTCAAATTCATGGCCGCATTTTTCGCAGACGTATTCGTAGGTGGGCATGGCGGCGGATCAACTGACAAACACGGGCATCAATGTGCGGGGGCGTTGGTCGCCGCGCCCAGCGGGGGAATGACCCGCACCGAGCCGTCGGAACCGACTTCCACGTTGAGGCCGTAGCCGGGCGCGTTGGCGGCAGCCACGGTCGGTGCCGCCCGTTGCGTGAGGATTTGCGCGCCTTTTTTCTGGCTGTTGTCATTCTTCATGAACTGCAGCCGGCGGGCGATAAAGAGGTCGGTCTTGATTTTTTTGACCTGCTGGCGAAGTTCGTCGAGGTCGTTAAACTTGTGTTCCACCTCGGCTTTTTGCGCCATTTGTTTCTGGAGTTCCTGTTGCAGGAAAGTGCTATTGGTCTCGGAGGCAGCCAGTTTGCTGCGCGTGTCTTCAATCAGGCTGTTCAACTGGGCAATGGCATTGGTGAGATCATTGGCGCGCTGGTCGAGCGCCTTGTTCTCATTTTCCAAGTCGTTGATGCGCGAGTTGAGGTTCGTGATCTGGTTTTGGGAACTGATGATCGTCGCCTGGCTGCTGGCAATCGTGACGGCAGCGGCGGCGAGGCTGTTGGACAACTCCGCCGATTGCTGCTGGCTCAACACCATGTCGTTCGAGTAAGTGAGATTGACCTGATTGAGTTCGTCAATCTTCACCTGGGCATTCACCACCTGATTGGAAAAATCCACAATGGAACTGGTGTCGGCGACGTGCTGCTCCTCGCCCTGTTTCTTGACCGCAAACAGCCCAATGGCCAGGCCGACGCAAACCACGGCCAGTATCACGATGACAATTTTTATCTTCATAATGCTGAATTTGGCTGCCAGCGCGGTTTTTTGTCAAGCCCGCTTACTTGGCCGGCGCGACGCCATCGGCAGCGGGGCTGGCACCGGTGGCCTGCGCGCGGACGCTTTCATCCAACGCCTTCAGCGCCGGATCGGTGATTTCCACCGACAAATCGCTGCGCAGTTGCTTGACATAATCCGGCGCGAGATCCTTGATTTTTTCCGATTCCACCTCGGACTTGCAAATCTCGGCCACGGTCTTGTTGACCTGCGGCAGTATGTCGGAGAAGGCAAATTTCTTCGCCGGCGTCCGGTCAATCCCTTTGAGAATGTGATAGCCAAACTGCGTGGTGATAATGTCGCTGACCTGATTATTCGTCAGCGAAAACGCCGTGGCTTCAAACTCCGGCACCATCTGGCCGCGCGAAAATTCCGCCAATTCGCCGCCCTTTTCCTTCGAGCCGGGATCTTCGGAAAATTTCTGGGCCAGCGTGGCAAAATCCGCCCCGTCGTGAATCTGCTTGAGCAAGTCGTCCGCCTGTTTGCGCTTGGCGGCAACGGCATTGGTCGGCAGCGACATGCGCGTTTCCGGATCCACCGTCATCAGCAAAATGTGCCGGACGTGCGCCGATTCCGGCTGTTCAAAATCCGCCGCGTGCTTGGTGTAAAACGCCTTGGCCGCGTCGTCCGTCACCACGATGTTCAGCTCCCGCTTGAGCGTGGCCTTAGCGATGGCTTCCTGCGCGGCCTTGGCGCGCAACTCGTCCGCCGTCATGCCCACGGCCTTAAGCTGGCGATCAAACGCCTCGGTCGAGCCGAAGCGCTTGACAAGGTTGGTGTATTGCAAATCTGCCTCGGCATTGCCAGCGATGCGATCGGCGGGCGTGGCCTTTTGCAAGAGCGCCTGGATGGTGATCAACTGGTTCAGAATCGCCACGGAAAATTCCGGCGGCAACTGCTGGCCCTGCGCGGCGGCGTTGGCCTTCGCGCCGGTCAACACTTGATCCAACTCGCTCTGCTTGATTTCAATCCCCTTGCCCTTGACGATGACGGGATCGCCGAACAGCGCCTTCATGGTCGCTTCGGGGCTGGCGTTGGTCGCGCTCGGCGCGGCTACCGGGGCCGTGACGGCTAGGGTGGAAATCACACCGGTCATCAGCGCGGCGGACAGGGACAGTTTCAATTTCATTTGGTCAATTTGACTAACAAGTTTCGTTTAAGTTCAAAAACAGAATTACAACCTTACCACTTTTACATTGCTGATGTCAGCGTCTTTTTTCAGTTCCTCCAGCACCGCCGGCGGCGGCTCGCTGTCGAGGCTCAACACTGTCAACGCCCGCCCGCCCGCCGTGTCGCGGCCCAAGCTCATGCTCGCGATGTTGACCTTGTGCTTGGCGAGCAGTGTGCCGAGATGACCGACGATGCCCGGCTTGTCCGCGTTGTTCAGCAACAGCAGTGTGCCGGTAATCGGCACCTCCACCGCCTGACTGAAGATGCGCACGATGCGCGGATTGTTCGGCGAACCGAAGAACGTGCCGCCGGCGGAAACCAGCTTCCGGTTGCCGGCCAAAGCCTGCACATGCACCCATTCATTGAAGGTCACCGGCTCGTCCGATTTCTTTTCCTCAACCGTGATGCCGATGCTCTGCGCCACGCTGCGGACATTGACGTTGTTCACATCCTTCAGATTGCTCGTGGACAAAAAGCCGCGCAAAATCGCGCGCGTCACCGGGTCAACATTCGGCAAATGCCGCGCGTTGCCGCCAAAAGTAATGTGCAGCCGGTCAGCCGTCGCGGGCGAAAGTTGCGCCACCAATTTGCCCAGCGCCTCGCCGAGCGGCAGATACGGTTTCACCTGTTCGTAAGTTTTCGCGTCGAGATACGGCAGGTTCACCGCGTTGCGAACTTCGCCGGTGAGCAGATAGCCGGCGATGACTTCCGCGACTTCAATGCCGCATTTTTCCTGCGCTTCTTCCGTGCTGGCACCGAGGTGCGGCGTGAGAATGAGATTCGCCTGTTTGCGATACGGATGCTCGGCGGGCAGCGGCTCAACCGCAAAAACATCCAGCGCCGCACCCGCGACTTTGTTCGATTCGAGCGCCGCAATCAGGTCGACTTCGGAAATAATTTCGCCGCGCGCGCAGTTCACAATTTTCACGCCGGGCTTCATTTTCGCGAACGCCGCCGCGTTCAGCATTTCCTTGGTTTCCTTCGTTACCGGCATATGCACGGTGATGAAATCCGCTTCGCGATAAACATTATCCACTTCCGGCGCGAACTCCGCGCCAATGGCTTTTGCACGGTCTTCCGTCAAATACGGATCGTAAGCCACGACGCGCATGCCGAACGCGATGGCGCGCTTGGCGACTTCCGTGCCGATGCGGCCCATGCCGAGCACGCCGAGCGTCTTGCCGGCGAGTTCCACGCCTTGAAATAATTTGCGATCCCACTTGCCCGCAACCATCGTCGCGTGCGCCTGCGGCACTTTGCGCGCGAGCGAGAGCAACATAGTGAAGGTCAATTCCGCCGTCGTGACGGTGTTGCCGCCGGGCGTATTCATCACCACGACGCCGTGCTGCGTGGCGGCCTCGATGTCCACGTTATCTACGCCGACGCCGGCGCGGCCAACCACGCGCAACGACTTCGCCGCCGCGATGACTTTTTTGGTGACTTTGGTTTCCGAGCGGACGACGAGCGCCGTGGCGTCGGCCACGATGGGCAGCAGTTCCGCCTCGGACAGGCGCTTCGGCAAGACGACGACTTGAAATTCGGGACGTTGCTGGAGCAACGCGATGCCTTTGGGCGACACTGGGTCGCAGATGATGATTTTCATAAAAATAAATCCAAAAATGGACGGCGAGTTTAGTTTGCCGCGCGGTTTTGGTCAAACAGCGAATCGGCAAACCCAACTGATGCAACGGATGCGAACAACTGTTGCCAGCAAACACCGCGCAAGAACGAATCGCTGAAGCGATGGCGGCGGATTGATTTTTTATTTCAATTCAACCGCTTGACAATTTGGGAAAGCGGACGACGTTACAGTTGGCTGGTGTGGACGTGAGTGTCAGTTGATGGTTGCAGACAGAGTTAGGTTAGAAGTGAGGGCAGTGTTTGAGTCAGTCAGTTGGTAGATACGCCCACACCAGTCATTCTTTTGGCAACTTCCCGGATGGGTTCAGCAACGCCGCTTTACATTTCCCAACCTTGGGCGAAGATTTCGGCGCATGGCAATTTTGGGCAGATTTTTCAACCACAAAACGCCGCCGACTCCAGTGCCAGACGCTTTACAAATCGGCGCGCAGATCGTGCCGCTCTTGCTGGCGCATCATCCGCGCGCCCGGCGTTATTTACTTCGCCTACGGCCGGATGGCACGGCGCGGGTGACTATTCCGCGTCATGGAACCATTGCCGCCGGCAAGGATTTCGCATTGCGAAATGTCGGCTGGCTGGAAACGCAATTACGGCAACTGGCCGTGCGGCCAAAAACTCCGGTCGTCTGGCAGCCGGGAACGGAAATTCTTTTTCGCGGCGAGCCGGTTCGCCTCAAAACAGATGCCGCCGGCGCAATTTGTTTCGGCCTCGAACGAATAAAAATTTCCACCCCATCCGCCGATTGGCAACCAGCCATCCAAAAACATTTGCGAAAACTGGCCGCACAGGAATTGCCAGCGCGCGTCATGGAATTGGCAGCGGCGCATGGCGTGGCGGTGGCCCGCGTTTCCGTGCGCAACCAGAAAACCCGCTGGGGTTCGTGTTCGCGGCGCGGAACCATTTCGCTCAACTGGCGGCTGCTCCAAACGCCGGTGGCGGTGCGCGATTACATCATCCTGCACGAGCTGGCGCATCGCCGGCAGATGAACCACTCGGAAAAATTCTGGCAGGAAGTGGCGCGCTTGTGTCCGGATTATCTGGCCGCGGAACGGTGGCTGAAGCAACACGCAAAATTATTGCGGTAGCGTTGGGAAAGTTTAGCCTTGCCACACTGATGCCTGAACCTGCCAAAAAAGAATTGCCGGCCACGCCCGTCGCCCATCCGCGCGATCCGCTGCACGGCATCACGCTGGAAACCATTCTCAACCAACTCGTCCAGCGGCATGGCTGGAGCGAAATGAGCCGACGCATTCCCGTCCGCTGTTTTCAGTTCAACCCGTCGGTGAAATCCAGCCTCACGTTTCTGCGCAAAACGCCGTGGGCGCGCAAAAAAGTGGAAGACTGGTTTATCGGCGAGCTTTGAAAGTTTTTTTGCTTACCGCCTTGCACCCGGCGTCCAGATGGAATTTTCCAGCAGTTCAATGCCCGGTTGGGTGAAAGCGATGCGCCGCGTTTTGTAAAGTTTTCCCAGCGCCTGCTTGAACGCCTTTTTGCTCACGCCAAAATTCTGCCGAATGACGACGGGCGAACTGTCATCGTCAAACGCCAGCTTGCCGCCGCTCATGTTGAGTGCCGCGACAATCAAATCCGTCAACGGCGCGACGCGCTTGTAACCAACAGCGTCGAGGCTCAAATCAATTTTGCCGTTCGGACGAACCGTGCGCACAAAACCCTTCAGCTTCGCGCCAATCTTGAGCGCGCTGGCGAGCTGGCTTTTGTAAAGCAAACCCAGATGCGCATTGTCCACGATGGCGTTGTAGCCAAGCGGTGTTTTGCTGGTGACGAGAATGTTCACCGGCTGGCCGTCGCGATAGGCCGGCGTGTCGCGGTTCAGGTGGCGGTTCAGCCGCGTGCTGGCGAGAATGCGATTCGTCTGCGCGTCGAGCGCGACATAGACGATGGCCCAGTCGCCGACGCGCAGGGGAATTTCCTGCTCGCGAAACGGCACCAACAAATCTTTCGCCAGCCCCCAATCGAGAAACGCACCGGCCTGCGGATGGATGCTGATGACTTTCATGTAGCCGAATTCGCCAACCAGCGCGTGTGGTTTTTCCGTGGTAGCGACGAGGCGATCCTCGGAATCGCGATAGACAAACACGTCGAGTTTCTGCTTCGGCGCAAGGTCGGCGGGAATGTAGCGGCCGGGCAAAAGAATTTCGCCCAGCTCGCCACCGTCAAGGTAGAGGCCGGGCTGCGACGCGCGAATAATCGCAAGCGAATTGCGTTTGCCGATGGTTGCCATATAAACACAGCGTAAGCGCGCCGCGCCGCCAGCGGGAGCAAAAACCGCAAGGAATCCGCAGCTATCCCAACGGCAAACTGCATTTTATCTGTTGACCAGCTTGATTTCAGTGATTAAATGACCACATGAGTATTATCAATCTAACTCCCAAACAACTCCGTCAAGCCGCCGATCTCAAAGAGAAAATTGCGGCGCTGCAAAACCAACTCGCGGCCCTCACCGGCGGCAGCGAAGCCGCCGCGCCGGTCAAGGCGGCCAAACCGGCCCGCAAAAAATTAAGCGCGGCCAGCATCGCCAAAATCCGCGCCGCCCAAAAAGCGCGCTGGGCCAAAGTCAAAGCGACGGCCAAACCGGCGGCCAAACCCGCCCAGCCCGCGCGCCGGAAAATGAGCGCCGCTGGCCGGGCCAAGATCGCGGCGGCCGCCAAAGCCCGCTGGGCAAAAGTGCGCGCGGAAAAAGCGGCGAAGTAATTTTTAACCAACCAAATCAAATCACAAAGGCCGCTGGTCAAAAGCGGCCTTTGTTGTTTTTGGCTTCGGTCACAAGGTTTGCCTTTCGTCCGCGCGCCGGCTCTGCCATCCTGCCGCCGTGACGCGCACGGAAAAACTGCTGGCCGAACTCATCGCTCTACCGAGCGTCAATTCCGCTTTCCTGCCGCCGCGCCATCCGCAGGCCGGTGAAAAAAACGTCGCCGATTTCCTCGCCGCGACCGCCGCGCGCGCCGGGCTGGATGTGGACTTTCAAAAAGTTTTGCCCGGACGCGCCAATGTCATCGCGCGGCTGTTGCCACGCGGCAAAATTAAACAGACCATTTTGCTCGCGCCGCATCTGGATACCGTGGGCGCGGATGGCACACAATTCATTCCGCAGCGCAAAAACGGGCGGCTGCACGGACGCGGCGCGTGCGACACGAAGGGTTCCATCGCCGCCATGCTCGCCGCCGTTTGCGGACTGGCGAATTCCCAATCGCGACCGCTGGTAACGGAAATTGTCTTTGTCGGCTTGATTGACGAGGAACACGCGCAGGCCGGTTCCCGCGCGCTGGCGGCGAGCGGATTCAAGGCAGATTTAGCCATCGTCGGTGAGCCGACGAAATTGCAGGTCGTCACCGCGCACAAAGGTTGTCTGTGGCTGCAACTGGCAACACGCGGTCGCGCGGCGCACGGCGCGACGCCGCATCTCGGCCAAAATGCGGTGCATGAAATGGCGCGCATCGTCTGCGCGCTGGAAACGGATTACGCGGCGCAGTTGAAACAGCGGAAACACAAGCTGCTAGGTTCAGGCACGGTGAATGTCGGAAAGATTTCTGGCGGCACACAGCCGAACATTGTGCCGGACAGTTGCACTATCGCCATTGACCGCCGCACGCTGCCGGGCGAAACGGAAACTTCCGTCCGCCGCGAAATTACCGCGCTGCTGCGGGCGAAAAAACTGTCCGCCAAAATTGCCAGCACCAAGCTCGCGCCCGCGCTGCCGCTGGAAACCAACCCAAAGCTGCCGCTCGTCCAAACTTTTTTGCGCGCGGCCAATCAAAAAAAATTGCTGGGCGTGGATTATTTTTGCGACGCGGCGGTGCTGGCGGCGGGCGGAATTCCGAGCGTGGTGTTCGGGCCGGGCGACATCGCGCAGGCGCACACGACGGACGAGTGGATTTCGCTGGCGGAGCTAGAACGGGGCAAGGATTTGCTGGTTCGCTTTTTTCAGTCCTTGCCGTAAAAATTTTTCTTCACCCGCAAAATTATTTTTCATGAGCGCCGAAAAAACTGAACTTATTCCCACGGTTGACCACAAGCCGCACGCGGCGTTTTTCCGCCAGAGCGGCTGGCTGATGCTCGCCAACATCGTGGGCGGCGCGCTGACGTGGGGCGTGCATTTCCTGTCGAAATCCATCCCGGAAGCGCAATACGCGGCGTTCGGCACGCTGCTGATGGTGGTGGCGTGTCTGCCGACGATGCCGTTGCAGATGATTTTTGCGCAGCAGACGGCGTTGGCGCTGGCGACGGGCCGCGAGCGGCAACTGTCCGGGCTGATCCGGCTGGCGTGGCTGTGGACTTTCATCGTGTGGGCGCTGGGCACGGTGGCGGTGCTGGTGTTTCAAAAACAAATCGTCGCGGGCTGGCAACTGCCCTCGGTGACGGGGCTGCTCGTGACCCTACCGCTGGTGCTGCTGTCGTTGTGGACGCCGATGTTCGGCGGCGCGCTGCAAGGGCGGCAGGATTTTTTCTGGCTGGGCTGGACGGCGATCATCGGCGGCGTGGGCCGGTTCGCGGCGGCGGCCTTTTTGGTTTTGGCGCTGACTCTGGGCGCGGCGGGCATGATGGCCGGGGCGTTGGTTGGCATCGGCATCGGGGCGTTTATTGCCATCTGGCGCACCCGCGACTTGTGGCGGCTGCCGGCGGAAAAATTTGATGGCCGGGCCATTTTGCGCCAGGTGCTGCCGCTGGTCTTTGGCTTTGGCGCGTGCCAGTTCATGTTCACGGCGGACACGATGTTTGCGAAGGCGTATTTCACCGGCGACGAAATGGCGCCGTATGTGGCGGCGGGCACTTTGTCGCGGGCGTTGCTGTGGCTGGTGCTGCCGCTGGCGTCAGTGATGTTTCCGAAAATCGTCCACGCGGCGGCGAAATCGGAGAAAAGTAATTTATTCAACCTCGTCGTCCTCGGCACGGCGGTGCTGGCAATTTGCGGCGGACTAGGCTTGTGGCTGGTCGGGCCGATGGTGGTGAAGATTGTCTATAAGTCCAGCTACATCGCGGCCACGACGGCGTTGCTCCCGTGGTATGCGGCGGCGATGGTGCCGCTGGCGCTGGCGAACGTGATGGTGAACGACCTGCTGGCGCGCGGGCGGTTCATGGTGGTGCCGTTCATGGTGGCGCTCGCGGTGGCCTACGGCGTCACGCTGCCGTTGATGCTGAATCATTTTCCGGGCCGGCTCGAAGTGGTGTTGCAAACGCTCGGCGCGTTCAACCTTCTGCTGTTCGGCGTCTGCGCGTGGTTCACTTGGGGGGTCAAAGCAAAAATGGAGGCGCGGTAAGATCCGCTTCCCTTCCCACCGTTCGCGCTGTTATTTATTGGTTGTGCTGCACGTCGCCAAGCCCAATGTTTTCCGCAAGTGAGCCTCACGCTTCATAAAAGCAACCGGCTGGAAAATTTCACGCGGCGGCTGGCGCGCGACACGCTGCGGTCGCCGTTGCGCTCGCCTTTCGCGGCGGAACAAATCATCGTGCCAACGCAAGGTCTGGCGCAATGGCTCACACTCGCACTCGCCCGCCAACATGGCATCGCCGCCAATCTGGCATTGCCGTTTCCACGCGCCTTTTTTTTCAGCCTGATGGAAAAACTGCTGTCTGCCGAAGCCCGCGCTGGTTTGATTGAACCCGATGCGTTGACTTGGCGGCTCATGGAAAAACTGGTGCCGCTGCTCGACCAGCCGGCGTTCAAGGAAATCAAAAATTATCTCGCCAGTTCACCTGACCCGCGCCGGAAATTTCAGCTCGCCGAACGCATCGCCGGCCTCTTCGACCAATACAGCGTCTATCGCCCGGAGTGGATTGACGCGTGGCAGCGCGGTCAGGAAACGCATTGGCAAGCGCAGTTGTGGCGCGCCGCGATGAGCGATGGTTTGGCGTGTCAGGGAAAATTTCTGTTTGAGCTGCTTAACAAACTCAAGCAACCCGACTGCGACAAAACCAAGTTGCCTGAACGCCTCACGATTTTTTGCCCGACCAGTTTGCCGCCGGTTTATCTCGAAGTGTTTCAATCGCTGGCGCGGCACCTTCCCGTGCATTTATTTTGGCTTTCGCCGTGCGCGGAATACTGGGGCGACATCACCTCGGCGCTGGAAGATGAAAACATCCAGTCCATCGCCGGCCAAGGCGAATTGAGTCCGGGCGAATTGCATCTGGATCGCGGCCATCCGCTGCTGGCGGCCTGGGGCAAGACCGGGCGGGAATTTCAGCGGCTCGTCACCGACTTGCAAGTGGTGAATGAAGAAATTGAAGACTTCCAAATTCCAACTCAAAACAATCTCCTCGCCCACATCCAGCGCGCCATTTTGAATTTGGAAGAACGTCAGGCCGGCGACCAAATCGAAATCCGCCGCGACGACTGCTCAATTCAAATTCACAACTGCCACAGCCCGCTGCGCGAACTGCAAGTCCTGCGCGACCACCTGCTCGAATGGTTCGCCAGCGATTCCACCTTGTCGCCACAGGACATTCTCGTGATGCTGCCGAACGTCGAGGCTTACGCCCCGTTCATCAAAGGCGTGTTCGACCACGCCGAACCGGGTGCGCCCGCGATTCCGTTCACGCTCGCCGACCAAGGCGCGCGGCAGGAAAGCCAGCTCGTCAATGCCTTCGCCGCCCTGCTGCAACTCGCGGCCAGCCGGCTCACCGCCACGGCAGTCAGGGATTTTTTTGAAACGCCCGCCGTGCGCCGGCGTTTCTCCGTGGCGGAAAATGAACTGCCGCAAATCCGCGACTGGATTCAAAACTCTGGCATCCGCTGGGGACGCGACGCGGCCCAGCGCGCCAGTCTCGGCCTGCCCGCATTTGCCGAACACACTTGGGAATACGGCCGCGCGCGGCTGCTGCTCGGCTACGCCATGGCCGATGACGGCACCATGTTCGACAAACTTCTTCCATGCGAAAGCGTCGAGGGCACAGTCACGGAACTCTTGGGACGCTGGCTGGATTTTCAAAAACAATTTTTCACCACGCTCGACGAACTTGCCGCGCCGCGCACGCTGACAAATTGGGCAGACGCGCTGAATAAAATTCTGGACGAATTGTTTTTGCCCGAACGCGAAGAAGAATTTGCCGCCAACGCCATCCGCCAAATTCTCGACGACCTGCGCCGGCAACAAACCGATTCCGGCTTCGCGGAAAAAATTCCCTTCGCCGTCATCCGCGAACGCGTTTTGCCAAAACTCACGGAAGCGCCGTCTGGCAAGGCGATTCTGCGCGGACGTGTGACTTTCTCCGGCCTCAACCCGATGCGCAACATTCCGTTCCGCGCGGTCTGCGTGCTGGGCCTGGACGACAGCAGCTTCCCCCGCCGACCCGCGCCATTGAGTTTTGATTTGATGGCCGCGCGCCCCAAAACCGGCGACGCCGCGCGCCGCGACGACGACCGCTATCTTTTTCTCGAAATGCTGCTGGCCGCGCGCGACCGGTTTTATATCAGCTACGTTGGTCAGTCCGTCAACGACAACAGCCCGCGTCCGCCGTCCGTCGTCGTCAGCGAACTGCTCGACTATCTCGGCGCGCGGTTCCAACTTGCGGGAACCCTTTGGGACGCGAAATTGCAGCCACAGGCAACGCCGCTCGTCGGCGAACAGCTCGTCACGCGCCAACGGCTGCATGGCTTTAATCCAGCCTATTTTCAAGCTGGAAAACATAATGTTTCGCCGTTGTTCAGCTATTCGGCAGCCGATGCGGAAATCAGCCGGCACATCGCCGACCGCGCCAAACGCGCTTCAACCCAGCCTTTTCTCACGCAACCGCTCGCCGCGCCGGACGCGGACGGGAAAACGGTTTTGCTAAACGACCTCCAAAGTTTTTTCCAAAATCCCGCGAAGTTTTTTGTGCAACGGCGGCTGGAATTTCGTCTGCCGGAGGACGCGGAATTGTTGTCGGACGAAGAACCGTTTTCCGTGGCCGGCCTCGCCGCGTTTAATTTCAAACAGGAAATTGTCGAAGCGATTTTAGCCAAACAATCGCCGGAAAAACTTTTGGCCGCGTGGCAAGGCGGCGGCCAGTGGCCACCCGGCGCAACGGGAATTTTGCTGGCGAACGATTTGGTCGCGAAAACCCAGCCGCTCATCGCGTCGCTCCGGCAACGCGTTGGCGCGGCGGAAAAAATCCGCCAGCCGGTCAAATTGCAAATCGATGATTTCCGCTTGGAAGGTGAATTATCCTTATTTCATGGGGTTGGAATCGTTCATTGCCGCACGTCAAAAATTAAACCTGCCTTGCACTTGCGTTTATGGATTGAACATCTTGCGCTGCAACTCGCGGGCTTGCCGGAAACAAAAATAAGCTGGCTCATTACCGAGGATGAAGTTTGGAAGTTCAACGAAGTTCCCGACGCCAAAATAATTTTACAGCAACTTTTGGAAATTTATTTCATCGGCCTCACCCAGCCGCTGCCGTTTTTCCCGGCCAGCAGTTTTGCCTTTGCCAGCCCGAAAGAAAAAAAGTCGCCCGTCGAGCGTGCCGCGCAGGAATGGGAAGTCGACGAGGACAGCGATTTTGGCAAAGGCGAGTCGCAGGATCCATATTTTAATCTGTGTTTTCGCAACACGGCTAATCCGCTGGACGTAGAATTTGAGACGCTGGCAAAAAACATTATTGAGCCGCTGCTCGAACATCAAACGAAAGAGGAATCGCCATGACTTTCGATTTGGTCAATACGCCGCTGGATTTGGGCGTGACCCGGCTGGAAGCCAGCGCGGGCACGGGCAAAACCTTCGCGCTCGCGGGAATTTTCCTGCGCCTGCTCGTCGAGGAAAAGATTCCCGCGAGCGACATCTTGGTCGTGACCTTCACCGAGGCGGCGACGGCTGAATTGCGCGACCGCATCCGCCGCCGGCTCGCGGAGGCACTGCTGGCGCTGGAAGGAAAATTCACGGAAGATAAATTATTATTGGCGCTGGTCGCCCGCACGCACGACCGCCGCGAGGCGGCCATCAATTCCCTTCGCAACGCGCTGGAGATTTTTGATCTCATTTCCATTTCCACCATCCACGGCTTCTGCCAGCGCACCTTGCAGGACAACGCGTTTGAAAGCGGCAGCCTCTTCAACGTCGAATTGGTGGCTGACCAGAGCGGACTCATCCGCGAGATCGCGGCGGATTATTTTCGCCGCCAAGTTTATTCCGGCGGTGGCTTGCTGGTCAGTATTGCGCTGCACCAAAAACTCACGCCGGACGTTTTCGCCGCGCTGCTCAAGCGTTTTCTCACTTATCCCGAATTGAAACTGTTGCCCGCCGCGCCGCCGCGTCCGCCGGCAGAAGTCGTTGCGGATTTGAAAACGGCCTTCGCAAAATGCGCTACCGAATGGGCAATGCTCGCGCCGCATCGGGAAACGTTGCTGGACTATTTTGCCCCGGAAAAAAAGTGGGCGACCAAGGAACACGCGAAGAGGGACGCCATCGCTAAAATGATGGTGAAGCTGGACGACGGCTTTGTCGCCGGCAAGCTGTCCACGGAGATTTGGGACGCGCTGGAATTTTTCTCCGTGTCGGCCATCCGCAAAGATATCGGCAAGAAAAAAGAAATGCCGGAGCCGCAGCCAACACTGTTTGATGCGTGTGAAAAACCGGTTTCGCTGGCGGCGGAATATGCGCTGGCGCAGCGGCTGGATTTTCTGAATACGGCGGGCGAGAATTTGTCCAAACGCAAGCAGGAGGCGAAACAGCAATCTTACGATGACCTCATCAGCCGGCTGGCGACGGCGCTGGCTGGTTCGTCCGGCAGCGCGCTCGCCAATTCCGTCCGCAAAAAATTCCGCGTGGCACTGATTGACGAATCGCAGGACACCGACCCGTTGCAGTGGAAAATCTTTCGCGCGATTTTTGCCGCCAGCCCGGCGCACCGGCTTTATCTCATCGGCGATCCCAAGCAGGCCATCTACGGTTTTCGCGGCGCGGATGTGAACACTTATTTGCAGGCGGCGGAAACGGCGAAAGCAAAATACTCGCTGGACACGAACTGGCGTTCGGAAGCCGCGCTGGTCAACGCCGTCAACACGATTTTTAAAAGCGCGGGCGAAACCACTGCATTTGTCGAGGAGCAAATTTCCTTCGCGCCGGTGCAGGCCGCGCAGCAAGCGGACGCGCAGCCGATTGTTTTTCCGCCGGATGGAAATCGGCCTCCGCCGTTTCAAGTTTGGAGTTGGAGCGCAGCCAACGGTTCTTTGTCGGCGAAGTCGGCGCAGAAAGTGTTGCCCGCCGCCGTCGCCGCCGAGGTTTCGCGGCTGTTGCGCGCGGAGGTTCGCATCGGCGAATCGCGGCTCAATCCGCGCGACATCGCGGTGTTGGTGGAATCGCACCGGCAGGCGGGCTGGGTGCAAAAGGCGTTGCACGATTTGCAAATCCCCAGTGTTGAAAAGGCGATGGACAGCGTGTTTGAATCGGACGAGGCGCGCGAACTGCAATGGATTCTCGCCGCCATTTTGCATCCCGGCCGCGAAGCCGGCGTGAAATGTGCGCTAACAACCGACGCCCTCGGCTTGAACGGAAATCAGTTGCAAGAACTCACCAGCAGCGAAATTTTGTGGCAGACGCGGTTGCAGGAATTCGCTGAATTTCGCGGGAGCTGGGAGCGCGACGGTTTTTATTTCATGTTCTCGCAGTTGTTGCGCCGGGAAAAGGTCGTGGAAAATCTGCTGCGGTTTGCCGACGCCGAACGCCGGATTACGAACGTGCTGCACCTCGCCGAATTGCTGGAAGCCGCCAGTCGCGCGGCGCATCTTGGCCCGGCGCGACTCGTGCAGTGGCTCGAAAAACGCCGCGCCAGCGACGAGGCCACCGCCGAGGAGTTTCAGCTCCGCCTCGAAAGCGACGATGACGCCGTGCAAATCGTCACCGTCCACCGCGCGAAAGGTTTGGAATATCCGGTGGTGTTTTGTCCGTTCGTTGCCAAGGACGCGAGCTTGCGTCCGATCAAAAGCGGCGGGCAAAAAGTTATGACGGCGGTGCTTTTCCATGACCCGACCACCAACGAACTGACGTGGGATTTGAATTCGCCACCGGATGAAAAACACGAACGACAGGCGACGAAGGAATTGCTCGCGGAAAAAGTGCGGCTGCTCTACGTCGCGCTGACCCGCGCGCGCCACCGGTGCTATCTGGTCAGCGCGCCGTATGCACGCGGCAAATCCACCGCGCTGGCGTGGTTACTGAATGGCCGCCGCGAACAGCTTTCCGACCCGGTCGCGTTTTTGGAGGCGCAGCCCGCCAATCCAGCAGACTGGAAAAACCACTGGCTCGCCCTCGCGGAAAAATCTCCAGCCGCCATCGCGGTCGCGGATGTGCCGCTGGAACCGGGCGACCCATGGCTGCCGGAAAAATCCACCGCGCCGGAGCTGGCTCCCAAATCCTGCGCCCGCGAAATCAGGCCGGCGTGGTTTCTTTCCAGCTTCACACAATTGTCACAGCAGGCGTTCGCGCCACATGAAGCTGCCGCGCCAGATTTGCCGGATTATGACGCGGCGGCGGTTCAACCAAAACCGGCCGACATGGTGGAGCCGGAAGCCACCGGCATTTTCGCGCTGCCGGCCGGCGCGCGCACCGGCGATTGCCTGCACCAGATTCTGGAACAATTTGATTTTGCAAGTTCCGAGGCGGCAACCACAACGGCGCTGGTGAAACAGCAACTGCAAGCCTTCGGGCTGGCCGAACCGTCGCACGTCGTGGCGGTTTCGGAAATGCTGGAGCGGCTGCGGCAAACGCCGCTGGATTCAAAAAATCCCAACTTCACGCTCGCACGCATCAGCCGGGCGCAGCGGTTGAGTGAAATGGAATTTCATTTCCCCACAGGCGCGCTGGACGCGGAGCAGTTGGTGAAATTGATTCGCGACCCAAAAAGCGCCTCGACGAAACATTCCGCGAAATCGCCGCACAGCGAAGGTTTTCTCAAGGGCTTTATTGATCTCATCTTTGAATTTGATGGGCGTTTTTACATCGTGGATTGGAAATCAAATTCCCTTGGTCATCGCGTGGAAGATTATAGCCAAGCAGCCATGCGATGTGAAATCGTGGCGCGCGGCTACGATTTACAATATCACCTTTATGCCGTCGCGCTGGACAAATACCTGCGGGCGCGGCTCGTAGGCTACGATTACGAAAAATATTTTGGCGGCGTCCGCTATATTTTCCTGCGCGGCGTCACGCCGGAAAAACCGGAACTGGGTATTTTTCACGACCGGCCATCGGCGGGGAAAATTGCCGCGCTGGCGGCGCGGCTCGGAAATTTTGCGGAGGTGAAATCATGAACCGGCAAGCGTTCGCGGCCGTTCTGGCCGGTAATTTTTTCCAGCCGCTTGACCGTCACTTCGCTGCGCTGATGCAAAAATTTTCCGGCGGCGATTGTCCCGAACTCATGCTGGCGGCGGCGTTGGTCAGCCGGCGGTTGGCGGAAGGACATTCGTGTCTTTGCCTTGACGAGGTTGCCGGCAAAAAATTTCCCGAACCGCAAACCGGCAATGTTCCTTCGCTTAACTTTCCCACGCGCGACGCTTGGGAAAAAGTTTTGCGCACTACTTCCGTTGTTGGCCAGCCGGGCGAGGATAAGCCATTGATTTTGGATAGCGCCGGCCGGCTTTATCTTCATCGCTATTGGAAATACGAACATTCGGTCGCGAACGAAATTCTCAAGCGCAGCCAGCAGCCGCCATTTTCGCTTGATTTTACAATGGTTTCCGCCGGACTGGCGCGATTATTTCCCGGCCCGGCGAAAGCAATTAATTGGCAGAATGTCGCGGCGTTCGCGGCCTTGCGCCAAAAATTTTGCGTCATCACCGGCGGCCCCGGCACCGGCAAAACGTGGACGGTAGCGCGCCTGCTGGCGTTGCTGCTCGACTCGCCCGGCGGCGAACATTTGCAGGTCAAACTCGCCGCGCCCACCGGCAAGGCGGCGGCGCGGTTGCAAGAGGCGTTGGCACGCGCGATCACCGGCCTGGCGTGTTCGGAAACGGTTCAGGCGCGGTTGCGAGCGAAAGACCTGACGACCACAATCCACCGGCTGCTCGGCACGTTGCCGCACTCCAAGAAATTCCGCCACGATGCCGAAAATCCTTTGCCCGTGGATGTGCTGGTGGTGGACGAGGCCAGCATGGTGAGCCTCGCGCTGATGGCGAAATTGCTCGCGGCGCTCAAGCCGGACGCGCGGCTGGTGCTGGTCGGCGACCAAAATCAACTGCCGCCGGTAGATGCCGGCAACGTGCTCGGCGACCTTTGCCGCGCGGCGGCCATAAATAATTTTAGCGAAAGTTTTTGCAACGACTACGAGCGTGGCAGCGGCGAAATCCTCGCCGGGAAAAATGTTTCCGCCAGCGAAGGTTTAACGGACACCGTAATTCAACTGCAAACGAATTACCGCTCCGGCGAAAGGATTTTGCTCAATGAAATCAGCGGGGCCGTGAATGCGGGCGATGCGTCCGGCGCGATGAAATTACTCCAGCAACCCGCCGCCGCACTGGCGTGGCAGCCGTTGCCATCCACGAAAATACTCAAAGCCGCGTTGCGCGCCGCCGTGGTTTCGCATTACGGGGCCGTGCTGAAAGCCGCCACGCCCGCCGCCGCGCTCGCCGCGCTGGGAAAATTCCGCATTCTCTGTGCCGTGCGCGAAGGGCCGTTTGGCACCGAAAACATCAACCGGCTCACGGAAGAAATCCTGGCGGAAGCTGGATTCATGGCGCCCGAACAAATCCGTTTTGGTAGTTACGCCGGCCGGCCATTAATGGTGACGGCCAATAATTACGTGCTGAAATTATTTAACGGCGACACCGGCGTAGTCTGGCCGGCAGACGGCTTTTCGCCGGTGTATTTTCCCGACGAAGCCGGCGGCATCCGGCGCGTGGCGCGCGAACGGCTACCAGAACACGAAACCGTTTTTGCACTAACCATCCACAAAAGCCAAGGCTCGGAATTCGACCACGTTCTGCTGGTGCTGCCCGACAAATCCAGTCCGGTGCTGACGCGCCAGTTGTTTTATACCGGGCTGACACGCGCCCGGCAATCCGTGCAAATCCTGGCTCCCGAAGGAATCTTGCGCGCCGTCATCGCGACGCAGTTGCAGCGCGGTTCCGGGCTGGCCGACGCGCTGCGAACAATTACGCCGGTTTGTAGTTGAAATTTATTTCCGCATCTCGGCGCTTTTCCCATGCGCGTCGAGACCTTCGATGGCGGCGAATTTTCTCACGCCCTTCAGCGCTTTCTTCAGCGCGGCGCGATTGTATTCCACCACGCTCGTGCGGCGCTGGAATTGATCCACCGTCAGGCCGGCGAAGCTCGCGCCCGCGCCGTCGGTCGGCAAAACGTGGCTTGGCCCGGCGATGTAGTCGCCCAGCACCGTCGGCGACCAGTTGCCGAGAAAAATCGCGCCCGCCGTCACGATGCCGCCGCTGACCTTGCGCGCATCACGCGTGATGACTTCGCAATGCTCCGGTGCAATTTGGTTCGCCAACTCCACGCAATCAACGAGGCTCGGAACTTGGATGAGCCACACGTTGCGGTCGAGCACCCGCTGGATGAGCGCGCGACGGGAGAGTTTGGGCAACTGTTTGGAAAGCTCCTTTTCAACCGCGCGCAAAACTTTTGCGGAAGTCGTCACGAGCCAGACGCGCTCGTGGCCGGAGCCGTGTTCGGCCTGCGCGAGCATATCGGACGCGGCGAATTTTGGATTCGCCGCGTTATCGGCAATCACGAGCAAGTCGCTCGGCCCAGCGAGCAAATCAATCGCCACGCGCCCGACCAACAGCCGCTTCGCCATGCTGACGTAGGCGTTGCCGGGGCCAAAAATCTTTTGCACACGGCGAATCGTCTTCGTGCCGTAAGCCAGCGCCGCAATCGCCTGCGCGCCGCCGACGCGGTAAATTTCCGTCGCCCCCGCCGCGCGCGCGGCAAATAAAATTGCCGGATTGATGGAACCGTCCTTGCCGCACGGTGTCGTCACGACGATTTCCTGGCAGCCCGCGACTTTGGCGAGCGTGATGGTCATCAGCGCGGTGGAAACCAGCGGCGCGGTGCCGCCGGGAATGTAAACGCCGACGCGCTGGAATGGATCAAATTTTTCACCCACGCTCGCGCCGTGGGAATTTTTGGACGACCAGCCTTGGCGCAAAGATTTTTTGGCAAAATCCGCGATGTTTTTCTCCGCCTCCGCGACGGCGGCGCGCAGCGATTCGTCCGCCGCGAGCGACGCGTTGAATAATTCCGCCTGCGTCACCGCGAGCTGTTCGGTGGTGAGTTTTGCGCCGTCATATTTTTCCGTGAACTCCAGCACCGCCGCGTCGCCGCGAATAAAAACTTCGTGGAGAATCGCCTTGGTGCGCGCCTCGATCTCGGCATCAAACAGGCTGGCCCCGGCGGTTAATTCGCGCAGCTTGGCGGAAAAATCTTTGTCGGTGTGGCGAACAATCTTCATGGTCACAGGTTAGGAAAAATTTACGGCCAAGTCAAAATTCGCAGATGCACTTTTTAAGAATCTGTGTTTATCTGTGCGCATCTGTGGTTGAAAAAATGAAAAATCCCATAATCGTGGCGCTCGACGTGCCGTCGGCGGAAGCGGCCTTGAAACTCGCGGCGCTGGTCGCGCCGGCCGTCGGCGCGTTCAAGATCGGCAAGGAACTTTTTGTTTCCGCTGGCCCGGACATCGTGAAAAAAATTCGCGCGACCGGCGCGGCGGTTTTTCTCGATTTGAAATTTCACGACATCCCGAACACCGTTGCCAAAGCCGTCGCCGCCGCCACACGACTCGACGTGCAGATGCTGACCATTCACACCAGCGGCGGCAGCGAGATGATGCGCGCGGCGGAAAAATCCGCACAGGACACAGCGAAATCTCTTGGCCGGCCCGCGCCGCTCGTCCTCGGCGTGACCGTGCTGACCAGCATGGACAGCAACGCGCTGACGGAAATTGGTTGCCCGCCGAATGTCGGCCACCAAGTCGAACGGCTCGCGGCGCTGGCAGTAAAATCCGGTTTGCGCGGGCTGGTTTGCTCGCCGCTGGAAATCACGGCGCTGCGGCAAATTCTGCCGCTGGAAATTCAGCTCGTCACGCCTGGCATCCGCACCGGCGCGGAAAAAGCCGACGACCAAAAGCGGACGCTTACGCCGCGCGAAGCGATGCAAGCCGGCGCAAGCTGGTTGGTGGTTGGCCGCCCGATTTACGCTGCGGAAAATCCGCGCCTCGCGGCGGAGAAAATTTTGGAATCACTTGTCTAGCCACAGATTTTCACAGATGAAACACAGATTTATTTTATGAGCGCAAAAGCCGTCACCGTTGTCGCCACGTTTCAGGCGCGTCCGGGCAAGGAAACGGAATTGAAAAATGCTTTGATCGGCCTCGTAGCGCCGACGCGCAAGGAAGCGGGCTGCCTCAATTACGATTTGCACATTTCGCCCGATGACCCGACGAAATTTCTCTTCCACGAAAATTGGACGAGTCAGGCGCACCTCGACGCGCATCTGAAATCGCCGCACATCGCGACGCTGCTGCCGCGTGTGGATGAACTGTGCGTGGCGTTTCCCGAAATCACGATTTGGGAGCGAATCGCCTAGCGCAAAATAATTTCCACGACGAGTGGGGTTTTCGCCGGTCGTTTCGGGGAAATTTCAAAGGCGATTTTCAATCGGGCAATCGCAGTCTTCGCCTGAACTGAATCTGCCGCGTGAACGCGGCAAAGTGTTCCAGCTTTTTCCATGCGCTCGCCGGGCTTGGCAATTTGATCCACGCCGACATCAAAATTGATGGCCGAATCTTTCGTCAATCGTCCGCCGCCGAGGTCGCGAATCACTTCGCCAATGATGCGCGCGTCGCACTTGGAAACAAAACCGGATTTTTCGGTCTTCACTTCGACGACCGCTTTTGCAGAAAAATCCAACGCGAGCTTTTGGTTGAACGCGTTCAAGTCCGCACCTTGCGCGATAATCATCTCGTCCCACTTTGCGCGCGGCGTGCCGGAGTTCAAACAATCTTCCGCCAGCTTGCGCGCGACGGCGAGGGATTTTGCTTTGCCCGTTTGCACCAGCAAATGCGCGGCGGAATCAATCACGAGTTCCTGCAAATCATCCGGCCCTTTGTTTTCAAGGCAAGCAACCGATTCTTTGACTTCCAGCCAGTTGCCGGCGGCGCGGCCGAGTGGCCTGTTCATGTCCGTCAAAATCGCGCGCGTGTTCGTGCCGCACTGATTGCCAAGCGCAACCATCGCCTTGGCGAGCTTGCGCGCGTTGGCTTTGGTTTGCATGAACGCGGCGCAGCCGAATTTCACGTCGAGGATGAGTGCGTCTAAATTTTCGGCGAGCTTCTTGGAAAGAATCGAGGCGGTAATTAATTGGATGCTCGGCACGGTGCCGCTGGCGTCGCGCAACGCGTAAATCTTTTTATCGGCGGGAACCATTTTGTCCGTCTGACCGCAGATGACGCAGCCGACTTGCTGGACTTGCGCGATAATTTTCTTCACCGGCAACAGCGTTTGAAAACCGGGAATGGAATCCAGTTTGTCGAGCGTGCCGCCAGTGATGCCGAGGCCGCGACCGGAAATCATTGGCACGCGGAAGCCGAGGCACGCGAGCAGCGGCGCGAGCGGCAGCGAAACCTTGTCGCCGATGCCGCCGGTGGAATGTTTGTCCACGAGCGGGCGTTTGTCTTTGGGAAATTTCAGCACGTCGCCGGAATCCCGCATGGCGAGCGTGAGCGCGGTGGTTTCGGCAGTGTTCAGTCCGCGAAAATAAATGGCCATGAGCAGCGCGGCCATCTGGTAATCGGGGATTTTCCCGGCGGTGAATTCGCGGATGAATTCCCGAATCTGTTCCGGCGCGAGAATTTTTCCTTCGCGTTTATTTTCAATCAGCGAAAGGAAATTCATCGGCGCACTTTTGTTTTACCCGACAAACTTTTTCGCCGCGATGGCTGAGTTATGGCCGCCGAAGCCGAAGGAGTTGTTGACGATGGCGTTCACCGGCATTTCGCGCGCGGTGTTCGGCACATAGTCGAGGTCACATTCGGGGTCGGGATTTTGCAGGTTGATGGTCGGCGGCACGATGCCGTGCTTAATGGCCAGCGTGCAGGCGGTCATTTCCACCGCGCCGGCGGCACCGAGCATGTGGCCGGTCGCGCCCTTGGTGGAGCTGACAACGAGCTGGCGCGCGTGGTCGCCAAAAACCGATTTGATGGCCTGCGTTTCGCAGATGTCGCCCTGCGGCGTGGAAGTGCCGTGGGCGTTGATGTAGGAAATGTCCGTGAGATTCAAGCCGCCGTTGCGCAAAGCCATTTTCATGCAGCGCGCCGCGCCTTCGCCGCCGGGTGACGGTGCGGTGAGGTGATGCGCGTCGGCGGTGTTGCCGTAGCCGGCAATTTCGCAATAAATCTGCGCGCCGCGCTGCTTGGCGTGTTCCAATTCTTCGAGCACCAGCACGCCCGCGCCTTCGCCCATGACGAAGCCGTCGCGGTCTTTATCAAACGGACGCGACGCGGTTTTTGGGTCATCGTTGCGCGTGCTCATGGCTTTCATCGCGCAAAATCCGCCGATGCCGATGGGGATGACCGTGGCTTCCGCGCCGCCGGCAAACATCACCTGCGCGTCGCCGGCCTTGATGGTGCGCCAAGCCTCGCCGATGGCGTGATTCGCCGTCGCACACGCGGAGCAGGTGGCGAAATTCGGCCCGCGCAAATTGAAATACATCGAGACCAGGCCGGATGCCATGTTCGAGATGAGCATCGGAATGGTGAACGGCGACATCCGTCCGGGGCCGCGTTCCAACAATGTTTTATGCTGCTCGGTCGTGGTCGCCAAGCCGCCGATGCCGGAGCCGAGGAACACGCCGATTTCATCGAGGTTTTCCTTGTCGAGTTCGAGGCCGGAATCTTTCAGCGCGCTCCACGCGGCGTAGATGCCGAATTGCGAGTAGCGGTCGGTGCGGCGGATTTCCTTGGGCGACGGAAACGCGGGCGCCGGGTCAAAGTTTTTTACCTCGCCGGCGATTTGCGTGGCAAAGGCCGAGGCGTCAAACGCGGTGATCTTATCAATGCCACACTGGCCGGTGATGAGATTTTGCCAGAAGGTATTGAGGTCGTGGCCGAGCGGCGTGACGACGCCCAAGCCGGTGACGACCACGCGACGGTCGGTATAGTTGTTTGCCATGACAAAATCAAACGGGGCAGTTCGGGCTGTGTCGAGCCTAAACTGCCCCGGCGGTGCAAATTTCTCTTACTTGGCGTTCTCCTCGACGTATTTCATCACGTCGCCGACGCTCTGGAGTTTCTCGGCCTGTTCATCCGGCACTTCGATGCCGAATTCCTCTTCCAGCGCCATGACCAGCTCGACGGTGTCGAGCGAATCTGCGCCGAGGTCTTCGATGAACTTCGCGCCCGGCACGACTTGGTCGGCCTTCACGCC